>Ga0302325_10013595_pt1 | contig 17350 bp, 14 predicted proteins | sample Palsa_T0_2_FD_201948 | JGI IMG/M metagenome (GOLD analysis project Ga0302325, IMG submission 201948) | Peat permafrost microbial communities from Stordalen Mire near Abisko, Sweden - Palsa_T0_2 | ecosystem: Environmental > Terrestrial > Soil > Palsa > Peat permafrost | place: Sweden: Abisko... | reverse complement strand
CCGCTGTCGATGACCACCCGCACGCCTTCGATGGTCAGGCTGGTCTGGGCGATCGAGGTCGCCAGCACCACCTTGCGCCGACCCACGGCGGCGGGGGCGATGGCGCGGTCCTGGACGGCGGGATCGAGGGCGCCGTAGAGCGGGGCGATCTCGACGGCCGGGTCGCGCACCCGCTCCGCCAGCCGCTCGGCGACGCGGACGATCTCGCCCTGGCCTGGCAGGAAGATAAGCAGGCTGCCGGTCTCCTCAGCCAGCGCCTTCTGCACCGCGCGGACCACCTGATCCTCGATCCGCAACGCCTGATCGCGGCCGAGGTAGCGGGTCTCGACCGGAAACATCCGGCCCAGACTCTCGATGATCGGCGCATCGCCCAGCAGGGCCGCGACCTGCGCCGGATCGAGCGTGGCGGACATGACGATCAATTTCAGGTCGGGCCGCAGCAGGCACTGAGCGTCGCGGGCGAAGGCGAGGCCGAGGTCGGCGTCGAGGCTGCGCTCGTGGAATTCGTCGAACAGGACCGCGGCGACGCCCTCCAGGCCGGGATCGTCCAGGATCATCCGGGTGAAGACGCCCTCGGTGACCACCTCGATCCGGGTCCTGGCCGAAACGCGCGAGGCCAGCCGCACGCGGTAGCCGACGGTGTCACCAACGTTCTCGCCGAGCGCCCAAGCCATCCGCTCGGCGGCGGCGCGGGCGGCGATGCGGCGCGGCTCCAGCACGATCAGCTTGCCGCCTGCGGCCCAAGGCTCGCCGAGTAGGGCCAGCGGCGTCACTGTGGTCTTGCCGGCGCCGGGCGGGGCCACCAGCACGGCGGCGTTGCGCGTCGCCAGCGCCGCCTTCAGCGCCGGCAAGGCTTCTTCGATCGGCAGCATGGCCCTCTAGGCCCGGCTTCTAGTCGATCGGTGGATGCGTGCCCATCGCGGCGAGTTCGGCCTCAAGCGTGACAGCGCCCTTCCTGCCCAGCTTCGAATTCCACAGCCCGTAGGCGAAGTAGACGACGACGCCGAGGCCCATGTACCAGAGGAAGAAGTTGCGCGTGTCCTCGACCTTGATCAGGCTCATCAACAGAAACAGGCACATCAGCACGCCAAGGATCGGCACCACCGGATAGAACGGGGTTCGGAACGGGCGCGCCATGTCCTTGTGGGTGATCCGCAGGTAGATCACTGTCGCGCAGACGATGGCGAAGGCGGCCAGCGAGCCGACGTTGGTCAGTTCGCCAAGCTTGTCCAAGCTCATGAAGCCGGCGAAACCGGCGGCGACGATGCCGACGATGATGGTGTTGATCCACGGCGTCTTGAAGCGCTTGTGCACCGCGGCGAGCTGCGACGGCAGCAGGCCGTCGTGCGACATGGTGTAGAAGATGCGGGTCTGGCCGTAGAGCAGCACCAGCATCACGCTGGAGAGGCCGGCGATCGCGCCGATCTTCACCAGCACGGCGAACCAGCCGATGCCGATCTGGTTCACCGCCACGGCGATCGGGGCGGCGTTGTCCAGCGACTGATAGGGCACGATCCCGACCAGCACCGCGCAGGTGGCGATGTAGAGGATGGTGCAGATGACCAGGGCGCCCAGGATGCCGATCGGCATGTCGCGGCCCGGGTTTCTGGACTCGGCGCCAGCCGTCGAAACCGCCTCGAAGCCGATGTAGGCGAAGAAGATCACCGCCGCACCGTGGATCACGCCGCCGAGGCCATAGTGGGATGGCGTGTTCGACGTCGAAAGCACATCCGTAATCGCCCGCCAGATCTGGTGCCCCATGTCCATTGGCGTCCCGGGCGGCGGCGCGGGAACCTGCGGCGGCACCAGCGGCGACCACAGATGCGGGTGAACGTAGAAGGCGCCGATGGCGATGAAGGCGATCACCACCGCAAGCTTAATGAAGACGATGACGTTGTTGACCGTCGCCGACTCGGAGACGCCCACGATCAACAGGCAGGTCACCGCCAGGATGCCCAGCAAGGCCGGTAGGTTGAAGAGGCCATGGGCGATCACCACCCCGGCGCCATTCTTCACCGCTTCGCCCGGCGCCGCCGTCAGCTCCGGCGGGATGACCAGGTGCATGTCCAGCAGCAGGCTGTTGACGTAGCCGGACCAGCCGACGGCGACGGTCGAGGCCGCGAGGCCGTATTCGAGCAGCAGCAGCAGCCCCATGATCCAGGCCACGATCTCGCCCATCGAGGCGTAGCTGTAGGAATAGGCCGAGCCAGACACCGGCAGGGCGGAGGCCAGTTCGGCATAGCAGAGCGCCACGAAGGCGCAGAGCAGGCCGGTGATCACGAACGAAATCATGATGCCCGGACCGGCCCAGATCGCCGCCGCGCGGCCGGTCAGGACGAAGATCCCTGTGCCGATGATGCAGCCGATGCCCAGCAGGACCAGATTGAGCGCGCCAAGGGTTCGTTTCAGTTCGCCGTGGTCGGTCTCGGCGTGGATCAACTCCACCGGTTTGCGCTGGAAGATGCGCCCCAGTACTCCGACGTTGGCCATGCTCGCTCCGCGCACCCCTGGACTCGGGGGAGGCTACGCCCTTGCAAGGGCCGGCGGCAATGCATGCACCGTCGGGGCGCGCGCAAAGACCTCGCTTTGCGAAGCCGCCGCACAATCCCTATTCTGCAGCGCATGCCCGAGAGCTCAACACCGCCGATCCAGGCCATCGTCGCCCCGGTGACGCCGCTGCAGCAGAACTGCACCATCGTCTGGTGCACCAAGACCCAGAAGGCCGCGGTGATCGATCCCGGCGGCGAGGTGGAGCGGCTGCTGGCGATTTTGGCAGACCAGGGTCTGACGCTGGAGAAGATCTGGGTCACACACGGCCACATGGACCACGCCGGCGGCACGGCGGCGCTGAAGGCGGCGACCGGCGCGCCGATTGAGGGGCCGCACCGCGACGACGCCTTCTGGATCGACCGCATCGCCGAGAGCGGGGTGCGCTACGGCATGCCGGAAGCCAGGTCGTTCACGCCGGACCGCTGGCTGGAGGATGGCGATCGCGTCACCCTCGGCGAGACCGAGTGGGAGGTCTACCACTGTCCCGGACATACGCCGGGCCACGTGATCTTCTTCAACCGCGAAGCCCATTTCGCCCAGGTCGGCGATGTGCTATTCGCCGGCTCGATCGGCCGCACCGACTTTCCGCGCGGCAGCTTTCCCGACCTGATCGCCTCGATTACGCAGAAGCTCTGGCCGCTAGGCGACGACGTCACCTTCGTCCCGGGCCACCAGCAGCTCTCCACCTTCGGCCAGGAGCGTCGCACCAACCCGTTCGTCTCCGACGAGGCGCTGGCGGCGATGCCGGCCTGATGGCGACGACGCGCCGAAACGTCCTTGCAGCCTCACTGGCGATGGCGACCTTGACCGCGTCCGACAGCTTCGCCGCGCCGCCGAAGCCGTTGCGCATCCTGATCCTGGGCGGCACCGGGTTCATCGGCCCGCACCAGGTCGGCTACGCGCTGGCCCGCGGCCACAAGCTCACCCTGTTCAACCGCGGCCGCGAGGCGGACGCCTGGAGCGGGCAGGTCGAAGAGCTGATCGGCGATCGCAACACCGGCGAGCTGAAGGCGCTGGAGGGCCGGACGTGGGACGTCTGCATCGACAACCCCACCACCCTGCCCTTCTGGGTCCGCGACGCCGGCAGGGCGCTGGCCGGCCGGGTGGGGCAGTACATCTTCGTCTCCACCGTCTCAGTCTATGCCACCAACGACAAGCCGGCCGACGAGACGGCCGCGCTGCTGCCCTATCCGGGCGCCGACCCAATGGCCGAAACTGCGGCAACGCTCGCGGCGAGCAATCGCGGGCTCTACGGCCCGCTGAAGGCGGTCAGCGAAGCCGAGGCGAAGCGGCGGTTCGGCGCGGCGACCACCATCATCCGCCCCGGCCTGATCACCGGGCCGGGCGACGAGACCGACCGTTTCACCTACTGGCCGGTGCGGCTGGCGAAGGGCGGTGAGGTGCTAGCGCCGGGCGACGGCGCGGACCCGGTCCAGTTCATCGACGCCCGCGACCTCGCCGAATGGACCATCCGCATGGCCGAGACGCGAACGTTCGGCGTCTTCAACGCCACCGGCCTGGCGCGGGTGCTGCTGATGCGGCCGATGCTGGACGCCGTTCGCGCCGGGATCGACTCGACCGCCACATTCGTCTGGGTCTCCGACGCCTTCCTTAACGCCAACCAGGTCTCGGCCTGGTCCGACATGCCGGTCTGGGTTCCGCGCCACAGCGACGACGCCGGCTTCGTCCAGCGCGATATTCGCAAGGCGCTCGCCGCCGGCCTAACCTTCCGGCCGCTGGCGACGACGGCGATGGACACGCTGGCCTGGTTCAGGACCCTGCCGGACGCGCGGCAGGCGAAAATGCGCGCCGGCCTTGCGCCCGACCGCGAGGCCCAACTCCTGGCGCAATGGAAGGCCAAGGCTTGAGAACCCCCGCTCCGCAGCCCCGCGGCGTTACACGACTGTTGCAAACAGGACATTCGTGCGCCACAGCGGGTGGCGAGACCTGTTCTCATGCAAGCGACATCTGAAATGGCGACTTTGGGCGTCGAGCCCGCGGAAAAGATCCTGGTGGTCGATGACGATCCCGGCATCCGGGACGTCGTCTCCGAGTTCCTGCAGCGTCACGGCTACCATGTCGAGACCGCCGCGGACGGCAAGGAGATGGACCGCTCCCTCGCCCGCAGCGCGGTCGATCTGGTCGTGCTCGACGTCATGTTGCCCGGCGAAGACGGCCTGGCGATCTGCCGCAAGCTGGCCCGCCCCGAGGGCCCGGCGATCATCATGCTCTCGGCCATGGGCGAGGAGACAGACCGCATCGTCGGCCTGGAGCTCGGCGCCGACGACTATGTGCCCAAGCCCTGCAATCCGCGCGAGCTGCTGGCCCGGGTCCGCGCCGTGCTGCGCCGCCGCCGCGAGCCCCGCGGCGACGAGAGCCTGGACGCCGCGTGCGAGTTCGCGGGCTGGCGGCTCGACCTGGTGCGCCACGAGCTGCGCTCGCCGGAAGGCGCGGTGGTGAACCTCTCCAGCGGCGAGTTCTCGCTGCTGCGGGCGTTCGTCGAGCGGCCACAGCGGGTGCTGAGCCGCGACCAGCTGCTCGAGTTCGCCCGCGGTCCGCAATCGGACGCATTCGACCGCGCGATCGATGTCCAGATCAGCCGGCTGCGCCGCAAGCTCGACGACAGCGGATCGGGCCAAGAGCTGATCCGCACCGTGCGCAACGAGGGCTACATCTTCACCCCCAAAGTCTCCCGCACGCCTTGAGCCCCCCCACGCGATGAACCGATGGCCGACGACCTCGCTGTTCCTGCAGGCCTTGGGCCTGGTGGGAGCGACCCTGGTCGCGGTGTTCGTTTCGACCATGGTGGTGATCCTCAATCTGCCGCCGCCGCCGCCCGACGTCTATTCGGTGGCCGAGGTGGCGCAGGCGATGAAGACCGGTAAGGGCGGCCAGGCGATCGAGGGCCGGCCGCTCGAGGTGCGCAGCGACAGCGGCGCGCCAACCGCTTCCAACGCGCCGCAACGCCGCCACGTCAGCTTCAAGGCGGGGCTCGCCCAGGTGCTGAAGGTCAATCCCAACGACATCGTGCTGGTGCAGGACCAGGGGCCGATGTTTTACGGCCCGCCGCGCCTGCCGCGCCACCCGCCTCCGGCGACGGCGGCGCCGGAGCAGACGGTGATCTTCGGTTCGTTCGAGGCGGCGCTGCGACAGCCAGACGGCAGCTGGCGGGTGGTCGCGCCGCAGCGCCAACTGGTCGCGCCTTGGCAGCAGCGGAACATGATCGTCCTGACCGTGTCCTTCCTGGTGGTGATGCCGCTGGCCTGGTGGTTCGCCCGGCGTCTGGCCTCGCCGATCTCTGCCTTCGCCCGCGCCGCCGAGCGGCTTGGCCGTGACCCCGACGCGCCGCCGCTCAGCATCCGCGGCTCGACCGAGGTCGTCGCCGCCGCGGCCGCGTTCAACCTGATGCAGGAACGGTTGAACCGTTACGTCTCCAACCGCACCACCATGATCGGCGCCATCGCCCACGATCTGCGCACGCCGCTGACCCGGCTTCGCTTCCGTATCGAAGCGGCGCCCGACGAGCTGAAGGTCAAGCTCTCCGGCGACCTCGACGAGATGGAGGCGATGGTCGCCTCCACCCTCGCCTTCGTCCAGGACGCTACCCGCCCGGTCGAGCGCACCAAGCTGGAGATCTCGTCGCTAGTCGAGACGGTGATGGACGAGGCGGCCGAGACTGGCGCCGACGCCTCAGTCGTGCGGGCCGAGCGCGCCGTGGTCGACGGCGATCCGATCGCGCTCAAGCGCCTCGTCACCAACCTCGTCGACAACGCGCTGAAGTTCGGTTCCAGCGCCAGGGGCCGGGTGTTCTCAGAGGCCGGCATGGCCATCGTCGAAGTGGACGACAACGGGCCTGGGGTGCCCGAGGGCGACATCGAGCGGGCGTTCGAGCCGTTCCATCGCCTCGAGACCTCGCGCAGCCGGGAGACCGGCGGCGCTGGCCTGGGACTGGCGGTCGTCCGCGCCATCGCCCGGGGCCACGGCGGCGAGGTGACGCTGCAGAACCGGCCGGAGGGCGGGCTGCGCGCCCGGGTCAGCCTGCCGCTGGCGCTTAAGACCGGGCGCCGCACGCCGCCGCTGCGCATCCCGGACCTAAGCGTCGCGTACACCTGACCTAAGGCGCGCCGCTACTCGCGTTATCGGGGTGACCGATAAGTCACACCTACCCAGAATGGTGAAGCTTACGGCGTCAAGCTGTGGCGATCGATGCAACATTGTCCGTACTAGCTGGGTTGTTCGGTCGCGCGCCGGCAGCCGCGAATTCGGCGCCGCGTCTGGAGGCGATGCAACCGCAACGCTTTTTCGGCGTTAGCAACCTTGAGAACCTTGTGCCAGACCCGAAGAACCCCGACCTGCCGCCTGAAACGCCGTCTCCCGAATACGCGCCGGGCAAGACTCCGGAGGAGTTTCCCTCCGAGTCGCCGGCGACGGGAGACCCTGACGACGGCCGGCCGCGAGACCTTCGGGGCAGCGATCTCGACCTTTGAAGGAGAAGAGTACAGTCATGGATATCAACAAGGACGAGGCCCTGCGGCGCCCGAGCCGGCGCGGTTTTGCGGCGATGGATCCGGAACGTCGGCGGGAGATCGCCCGCAGGGGCGGCGCCAGCGTGCCTAGCGAGAAGCGCAGCTTCGCCCAGGACCGCGACCTGGCCGCCAACGCCGGCCGTAAGGGCGGCGCGGCCTCCCGCGGCGGCGGCCGGCGTCCCTCGCGCGCACCGACGGCCTGACGACCCTCTCGATTGAGACTTCGCGCCCGACCGCGCCTCCGCGTGGTCGGGTGTCGATGCGCGATCAGGGCGTCGCGGCGCCTATGACCCGAACAGGAAGACCGCGAAGGCCGGCGGCGGCGCGATCCAGCGCTCCAGCAGGCGCCAGCCGGCGCGGCGCGCCATGCCGGTCACGTCCTCGACCGTGAACTTGTAGGAGTTCTCGGTGTGCAGGCTTTCGCCGGCGGCGAACTCGAACGCGCGGCCGCCGACACGCACGCTCTGGCGGCGCTGGCTGACCAGATGCATCTCCATCCGGCTGTCGACCGCATTCCAGACCGCCCTGTGGTCGAAGGCGGCAAGGTCGAAGTCGGCGCCGAGTTCGCGGTTGATTCTCGCCAGCAGGTTCTTGTTGAAGGCGGCGGTGACGCCCGCGGCGTCGTCATAGGCCGCCGTCAGCACCGAGGTCTCCTTCACCAGGTCGGCGCCCAGGATGAAGAGGCCGCCATCGCCGATAAGCTCCCGGGCTTCGGCCAACAGGCGCACCGCCTCGTCGGGATCGAAGTTGCCGATCGTCGAGCCGGGGAAGAAGCCCACGCGCGTCCGGCCCTCTGCGACAGCGGGCGCCACGCTGCCGTCGGTGAAGTCGCGCGCCAGCGGCTCGACCAGCAGGGTCGGATAGTCCCGCCGGATCGACGCGGCCGCGGCCTCCAGCGCCGAGACGCTGATGTCGATCGGCGCATAGGCGGCCAGCTGCGGCGCGGCGTCGAGGATCAGCCGGGTCTTGGCGCTGGCGCCGCTGCCATATTCGATCAACACCGCGTCCTTGGGGATCCGCGCGGCGATCTCCGGCGCGATCCTGACCAGCAGCGCTGTCTCGGTCCGAGTCGGGTAGTATTCCGGCAGGTCGGTGATGGCTTCGAACAGCTCCGAGCCGCGGGCGTCGTAGAACCACTTCGGCGGGATCGACTTCGGCGTCCGCGCAAGCCCTTGCAGGACGTCGCGCCGGAGCGCTTCGGTCGAGCCTTGCACTTCGCCGTCCGCCGCGCCGGCGTCTTCGGCCAGTCGCACGCCGGAGAACATCCAGCGCTGATGCGGATAGAAGAAGTTGCGGTAGGTGGCGCGCGAATGCCCGGCCGGGGTGATCGAAGCGCCGCCGCGCAGGGTCATCTGGCCCATCATGAACTTGCCATTGTACTCGCCGACCGCGCCCTTGGCTGGGGCGAAGCCGGGGTAGCCGAGGTAGGCGCTGGCGGTCCATTGCCAGGCGGTGTCGTAGAGCTGGTCGAACGCTTCGGGCCGGCTGGCGGCGGCGTGTTCCCACTCCGCCTCGGTCGGCAACCGCTTCCCGGCCCAGGACGCGTAGGCGTCTGCCTCGTAGTAGCTGACATGAGCCACCGGACCCTCAGGATCGACCGGCTTCAGGCCGCCGAGGCCGAATACCCGCCAACCGCTGTCGCCGGGCTCCCAATAGAGCGGCGCATCCCAGCCTTCTTCGCGGATCCGCGCCCAGCCGTCGGACAGCCATAACTCGGCCCGCCGGTAGCCACCGTCCTCGATGAAGGCGATCCATTCGCAATTGGTGACCAAGCGACTGGCCAGCCGATAGGGCCGCAGCAGCGTCTCCTGCCGCGGGCCTTCGTTGTCGAACGAAAACCCGTCGCTCGCCGCGCCGATCTCGACGCAGCCGGCGTCGAGCGCAACCCAGTCCAGCGCACCGGCGGTCTTGGGCTCGTAGCCGGGTCCATATGCCGGCCTGATCGCCGACTGGCCGAACAGGTGCAGCACGTCCATCAGGATCAGTTCCTGGTGCTGCTCCTCGTGCGCCAGGCCGAGTTCGACCAGGAACGCGGCCTCGGCCGACACCTCGCCAGCCAGCAGCCGCTCCATCGCCGCATCGACATAGCGCCGATAGGCCAGCACCTGCTCCAGCGACGGCCGGGTGATCAGCCCGCGCGCCGGACGTGGCTGCCGCGGACCAAGCGCCTCGTAGTAGGAGTTGAACAGGAAGCCGAATTCCGGATCGAACGGCTGGTAGCCCGCCAGGTTGGGCGACAGCAGGAAGGTCTCGAAGAACCAGGTGACGTGCGCCAGATGCCACTTCGCCGGGCTGGCGTCCGCCATTGACTGCGCCTGCGCATCCTCCGCCGACAGCGGCGCGACGCGGGCGAGCGACTGCGCTCGGACGGCGCGATAGCGGTCCGTCAGATGGCCTGCGGCGGCGATGTGCGCGGCGGCGGCGTAGTGCTGCTCGATCTTCGACATGGCCGACGTCGCTCCACCGTTACGGATATCCGCCCGCCCCACGCCCCCATCGGCGCCAAGCTTCCTGAACATCGCGATGGCCCCAATGTTCCATCTCGGGGCCCGAACTTGGCAGGAACGTAAGGCGGCGGGGCGCGTTTTCCAGCCCGTCGGGGTAGCGACTTTGGTATCGGTGCGCCAAGCGCCCTACCCGAAATCGGCTCCACGGGAGAGTGTGAGGTTGCACGTGGACATCGAATGGCGCGACCAGGTGGTGGCCCTCATTCCTGCCTTGCGGGCCTTCGCCTGGTCGATCAGCCGCAACGGGTCGGACGCCGACGACCTGGTGCAGGACACGCTGATCAAGGCCTGGAGCCACCGCGACAAGTTCGAGACCGGCACCAACCTGCGGGCCTGGCTGTTCACCATCCTGCGCAACACCTACTACACCGCTGTCGTCCGCCGCCAACGCGAGGTGCGCGACGAGGACGACCACTACGCCCGCGCCCTCACCTCGGCGCCGACCCAGGAGTGGGGCCTCGCCGTGCGCGCGCTGCAGGCGGCGCTCGAGCAGCTGCCGGCCGAACATCGCGAGGCGTTGATCCTGGTCGGCGCGGCGGGACTGTCCTACGAGGAAGCGGCCGACATCTGCGGCTGCGCGCTCGGCACGATCAAAAGCCGGGTCAACCGCGCCCGCAACCGCCTGCTGAAGGTGATGGACATCAAGCGGGCGTCCGACGCGATCAATCCGACCCGCGAAGGCGCCCAGCTGGGGGCCTAGCTCAGGTTCGGAGCGAAGGCCCGCAGGAAGATATCGACCGATCTGGCGACGTGGGCGCGTAGTTCGGCTGGGCTCAGCGGCTTTAGCACACCCCACAGCATCCGCAGATAGACGTCAGACAGCACGAGGTCCTTGAGCCGCTGGCCCGCGATCGTCGGGTCGCCGGCAGGGACATAACCAGCGAGCATGGCGGCCTCGAAGTATTCGGTAAACCGGATTTCGCCTTTGCGCGGGCCGGCCTCGTAGAACATCCGGCCAATCTCGGGGAAGCGGCCGACTTCGGCGAAAATCACCCGATGCAGCGTGACCAGCTGCTCCGACCACAGGAAGGTCATGAGCGACAGACCGAGCTCGATCAGGCTCTCGCGCACCGATCTGCCTTCGCCGATCGGCGGCAGCGGGTCGAAGAAAGCCTCCGCTCGCCGCTGACACATATCGACGATGAAGGCGCTAAACAGCTCCTCCTTGGATCGGAAGTAATTGTAGAGGGTGCCCTTCGAACCGCCGAGCTTGGCGGCGATCTCCGACATCGAAGTCGCGGCGTAGCCTTGCGCAAGGAACACCTCACTCGCCACATCAAGGATGGCGCGCCGTTTGGCGTCGCTGCGGGAGAGGTCGGGGGCGATTTCGGCGGACATTAGAATTTCTCTGACCGTACAGTACGGTTTCTTCCTTGACGGTAAACGGACGACGATGTGAATATGACCGTACAGTACGGTCAGATCAAGCCGGCGTTATTGCCGATCCGATGCGGGGACCAGGCCGCGATGGCGAGCGGGACGCGAACGTTTGGAAGGCTCGTGTTGATCGCGGGCGCGGCGCTGCAAGCCGCGGCTTGCGCCGATCTGCCCGCCACCAGCGGCCCGAAGCCGCAGATCAAGCCACCCGAGGCTTACCAGGACCAGCAGAGCTTCGCCGCGCCGGCGACCGACTGGCCAAGCGACCGCTGGTGGGACGCCTACGGCGACGTCCAGTTGTCGGGCCTGATCGACGAGGCGCTGAAGGGCTCACCGACCCTGGCGCAGGCGGAAGCGCGACTGGTTTCGGCCAGCGCCAGCACTATGATCTCACGTTCGGCCACCCTCCCCTCGGTCAGCGGCTCGGGTCAGGTGTCAGTGACCGAGTCGAGCCTGATCGAGGGTTTCCCGCCCTTCATCCAGCAGCTGCTGCCGCAGGGCTACATCGACAACGGCCGCCTCGCGCTCGACGCCTCCTACGACCTCGACCTGTTCGGCAAGAATCGCGCGGCGCTGAAGGCGTCCGTCTCCGACGAGGCCGCAACCGCCGCCGATCTCGCCGAAGCGCGCCTCACCCTCTCCGCCGCGGTCGCGCAGGCCTACGCCGACCTGGCCCGGTTGGGCGCCGAGCGCGACGCCGCCCAGGAAGCCGTGCGCAATCGCCAGGAAACCAGCCATCTCACCCGCGAGCGGGTCGAGAACGGCCTCGACACCCGCGCCGAGCTGAAGCAGGCCGAAGCGGCGACGCCCGCCTCGCAGGCCGATGTCGAGGCGCTGGACGAGCAGATCCTGCTCACGCGCCATCGCCTTGCCGCCCTGCTGGGCGAAGGTCCCGACCGCGGTCTGGACGTGGCCATGCCCAAGACCGAGGCGGTGAAGGCGTTCGGCCTCCCCGCCGACCTGCGGCTGCATCTCATCGGCCGGCGTCCGGACATCGTCGCGGCCCGGCTTCGCGCCGAGGCGGCGGCCAAGCGCATCGACGTCGCCAAGGCCCAGTTCTACCCGGACATCACGTTGAATGCCTACGTCGGCCAGCAGTCGCTCGGCCTCAGCCAGCTGTTCAACCCGGCCGCGGCGATCGGCTCGTTCGGGCCGGCGATCACCCTGCCGATCTTCGAGGGCGGGCGGCTGCGCGGCCAGTACCGCGGGGCCAGGGCCGACTACGCCGCCGCCGTCAGCGCCTACGACGCCACCCTGACCCAAGCGTTGCAGGATGTCGCCGACGCCTCCGCCAGCGCCCAGTCGGCCGCCCGGCAGCTCGCCGACCGCCGCGCGGCGCTCACCGCCGGCGAGCAGGCCTACGCCGTGGCGCGCGAACGCTACCAGGGCGGATTATCGCCCTACGTCGCCGTGCTCAGCGCCGAAGACGCGCTGATCGACGAGCGCCGCGCCTACGCCGACGCCCAGTCACGCGCCTTCAGTCTCGACATCGCCCTCATCCGCGCCCTTGGCGGCGGCTACGCCGCCACCTAGGCTCCCTCCCGGAATTCCCGCCATGGACGCTCGCGCCACCGCAGATTCCCCACCCGGTCCCGCCCCGACCGGCGCCCCGCCCGCCGCTGCACCAGCGCCGGGCGCCCCGACTCCGGCGCCCGCGAGCCCCGGTCCCGCCCAGGCAGCGCCGCCCGCCGCGGCCGCCGTGTCGCCACCAAAGCCGAGGAGCAATCGCGGACGGCTGTTCGCGATCCTTGGCGTCGTGGTCGCGGTCGCGGCGATCGGCTACGGCCTCTACTGGCTGCTGGTCGCCTCGCACCACGTCTCGACCGACGACGCCTACGTCAACGCCGACGTCGCCGACGTCACGCCGCTGGTCAGCGGCCCGATCGTTTCCGCGCCGGCCACCGACACCCTGCCGGTCAGAAAGGGCGATGTGCTGGTCGTGATCGACCCGACCGATTTCAAGATCGCCCTCGCCTCCGCCCAGGCCGCGCTCGGCCAGGCGCAGCGCAAGGTGGAAGGCTACTTCGCCAACCGCGACGCCGAGGGGGCGATGATCCAGGCCAAGGCCGCCGACGTCGACCGCGCCCGCGCCGAGCTGGCCAGCGCCGAGGCCGACCTGGCCAAGGCGCACACCGATCTTGCCCGCCGCCAGGCTCTTGCCCACGACGGCGCGGTTTCTGGTGACGAGCTGACCATCGCCGAGAACCGGATGCGCCAGACCGAGGCCGCCGTGAGCGCCGCTCGCGCGGCGCTAGACGAGGCGCAGGCCAACCGGGTCAACGCCACCAGCGAGGCGCGGATCGCCGAGGCGCTGGTATCCGGCGCGGACGTCACCTCGAATCCAGAGGTCGCCGCGGCCCAGGCCAGGGTCGACCAGGCCAGGCTCGACCTCGACCGCACGGTGATCCGCGCGCCTATCGACGGGGTGGTGGCCAAGAACACCACCGAGGTCGGCCAGCGCATCGCCGCCGGCAGCCAACTGATGACGGTGGTGCCGATCGAGGAAACCTATGTCGACGCCAACTTCAAGGAGGGCCAGCTGCGTGGCATGAAGCCTGGTCAGCAAGCCATTCTGACCAGCGATCGCTACGGTTCGGGCGTGAAGTTCCACGGCACGGTCGAAGGCTTCGCCGGCGGCACCGGCGCGGCGTTCGCGGTGATTCCGGCCCAGAACGCCACCGGTAATTGGATCAAGGTGGTGCAACGCCTGCCCGTGCGGATCCGGCTCGACCCGAAAGAGCTGAAGGATCACCCGCTACAGGTGGGCCTGTCGATGAATGTCGACATCGACACCGCCCAATAGGCCACGAGGAGCGCCCGCGATGGCCGCCGCCCACGCCTATCCCGAGCCCATCCAGCTGAAAGGCGGCGCCCTGATCCTCGCCGGCTTCCTGCTGGCGGTCGGCAACTTCATGGTCGTGCTCGACATGACCATCGCCAACGTCTCGGTGCCGAATATCGCCGGCAGCCTCGCCGTTGCGCCGAATCAGGGCACCTGGGTGATCACCTCCTATTCTGTCGCCGAGGCGATCGTGGTGCCGCTGACCGGTTGGCTGGCTCAGCGGTTCGGCGCAGTCAGGGTGTTCGTCGCCGGCATGCTCGGCTTCGGGATCTGCTCGGCGCTCTGCGGTCTGGCGCCGTCGCTGGGCTTCCTGGTGCTGTTCCGGGTGATGCAGGGTATCTGCGGCGGGCCGATCATGCCGATGTCGCAGGCGCTGTTGATGCGCGTGTTCCCGCCACAACAGCGCGCCCAGGCGATGGCGCTGTGGTCGATGACCGTCGTGGTCGCGCCGATCGCTGGCCCGATCCTGGGCGGCGTGATCTGCGACAACGCCAGCTGGCCGTGGGTCTTTTACATCAACGTGCCGGTCGCGGCGGTGTGCGGGTTCTTCGCCTGGCGGATGCTGCGCTCGCAGGAGACCCCGACGGAGAGCCGCCGCATCGACTTCGTCGGGCTGGGGCTGCTGGTGCTGTTCGTCGGGGCGCTGCAGATCATGCTCGATAAGGGCAAGGAACTCGACTGGTTCGGCTCGCCGGTGATAGTAACCCTCGCCGTCGTCGCGGCGATCGCCTTCGCCTGCTTCCTGATCTGGGAGCTCACCGACGACCACCCGATCGTCGATCTTCGCGTCTTTCGCCACCGCGGCTTCACCGGGGCGGTGATCACCATCGCCATCACCTACGGAGTGTTCTTCGCTTCGATCCTGCTGGTGCCGCTGTGGCTGCAGACCAACATGGGCTACACCGCCAGCTGGGCCGGCTACACCACCGCGCTCGGCGGGATCATGGCCGTGGTGATGTCGCCGATCGTGCCGCGGCTGATGCGTCGCATCGACGCCCGGGCGCTGGTCAGCTTCGGCGTCGCCAGCCTGGCGGTGATCGCGCTATGGCGTTCGCACTTCGCCAGCAACGCCAGCTACTGGACCATAGCGGTCACCTTCCTGATCCAGGGCATCTCGATGCCGTTCTTTTTTATCCCGACGACCCAGATCTCGCTCTCATCGGTGCTGCCGTCGGAGACCGCCTCGGCCGCGGGCCTGCAGAACTTCCTGCGCACGCTCTCAGCGGCGTTTTGCGGCGCGCTCACGACGACGATGTGGGACAGCGCCGCCAGCCGCAATCACGTCAACATTGCCGGCTCGCTCAACGATCCGCAGGGCGTGCAGAACACCTTCACCCAGATGGGCATGACGCCCGCCCAGGCGCTGGGCCAGATCGAGAACCTGACCCAGAACCAGGCGGTGATGCTGGCGACCGACCAGATGTTCCTGATCATGACCGTCGCCTTCGTCATCGCCGCCGGCGCGGTCTGGCTGGCGCCCAAGCCCAACATCTTCGCCGGGCAGGCGGCGGGCGGGCATTGACGAACGCCCCCTCCACCACGCCGCCACGCGTCGCGGTCCCTCCGCCGTTTCGCTGCGCTTCACGGAGGCCGGAGCAGGGTGTGCTTTCGCTCCCGCCCCACGCAGCGGGGCGGTGGCAGCCCGCGCAGCGGGCTGACGGTGGGGGCGTCTCGCCGCCGGCTCGATTACGGGATCAGCAGCACCCGCCCGACCGCCTGGCGGCTTTCGATGTAGGCGTGCGCCGCGGCGGCTTCGGAGAGCGGGAAGGTGCGGTCGATCACCACCGTCAGCTCGCCCTTGGCCGCCTCGCTTATCAGCCGCTGAATGTTGTTGTAGGCGCGGTCGCGGGCGATCTCGGCGCCCAGGAACACGCCCTGCAGGGTGCGGTTGCCGCCCATCAGGCTGGAGACGTCCACCGTCATCGGCTCGCGCCCGGCCGCGCCGACCATCGAGACGCGGCCACGATAGCCCAGCGACAGGATCGAGCCTTGCAGGGTCGAGCCGCCGACGCTGTCGACCACCAAGTCGACCCCCTTCTTGTCGGTGATCCGCATTACCTCAGTGACCACGTCGTGGGTGCGGTAGTTGATGCCGATGTCCATCCCGAGCGGCTTGAGCTTTTCAAGCCGCTCGTCGCTGGAGGCGGTGGCCAGCACCTTGGCCCCTGCCCGTTTGGCCAGCTGGATCGCCGCGGTGCCGACGCCGCTCGCGCCGGCCTGCACCAGCACGGTCTCGCCGGCCTTCAGATGGCCGAATTCGAACAGGCAGTCGTCGGCGGTGCCGAACGCGACCGGCATAACCGAGGCCAGCTTCACGTCGAAGCCGTCCGGCACGACCCAAGCGCTGCGGGCTGGCACTGCGCGCAGCTCCGCGTGGGAGCCGAACGCGCCGCTGGTGGCGACCTTCTGGCCGACCCGCAGGTTGTTCACCTCAGAGCCGACCTCGACGATCTCGCCGCCGGCCTGGTAGCCGACGATGTGCGGGTGGGTGACCAGCGCGCCGCGCCCGCGGTTCAGCGTGTCGCCGCCCTCGATACTGACCGCCTCGACCCGGATCACGATGCCCTTGGGGTGGCAGACCGGATCGGGGACATCCTCGTATTTCAGGACGCTGGGATCGCCATTCTCGTAATAGACCGCCGCCTTCATGTCCGGACCTCCCTGGTCTTCTCAAACGCTCGTTTGAGTGTCATGCAGGCGACCGCCGCGCAACCCGTTGAAAACTGAAAGGCCTTACGATGGATCTCGCCAAGCCGCGCATGGATTTCGGCCTTTCGACCAACAACCTCGAACCGATGCTGGCGTTCTGGCAGGGCGAGGTGGGGCTGCCGTTCGATCATCTGCTCAAGATCCGCCGCGGCCAGGACCAGCACCGGCACGACGCGCTGGGCTCGGTGATCAAGATCAACCACCTGGCCGAACGGCTGCCGGAGGGCCCGCCGACCGGCTATCGCGAACTCTACCTCGCCCGCGAAGGCCTGACCGCGCCGAAGCCGATGGTCGATCCGGACGGCAACAAGGTCACCCTCGTCCCACCCGGGTGGGACGGTATCGGCCAGATTGGCGTGCGGCTGGCGGTGCGAGACCTAGTCGCTCACCGCCGCTTCTACACCGAGGCGCTTGGCTTGACTGAAGAGCCCTGGGCCGGCGGCGCGGCGTTTCGGGCCGGAGAAAGCCTGCTGATCGCCGAGGGGGCTGATGACGCGCCGGCCGCGGGCGTGCGGACCGGGGGCAAGGGCTGGGGCTACATCACCTTCCAGATCTTCAAGGTCGATCAGGAGCACGCCTTCGTGCTGGCCCATGGCGGCGGCGAGGGGCTGGCGCCGCTCACCCTGGGCGAGACCGCGCGCATTTCGATGGTGACCGACCCGGACGGCAACCGGATCGAGCTTTCCCAGCGCGCCTCGATCGTCGGCAGCCTGGCGCCGCAGCCCTAGCTAGTTCGCGTCCATAAAGCATTGTTTTGTTGGCAAGCGAATGGGTTTGGGGCTGCGTGACCGCTGTCGCGGCGGGTTTTCCGCAGTGGCGAGCGCGGCAGTGGCCTGCGG
>Ga0302325_10013594_pt1 | contig 17351 bp, 10 predicted proteins | sample Palsa_T0_2_FD_201948 | JGI IMG/M metagenome (GOLD analysis project Ga0302325, IMG submission 201948) | Peat permafrost microbial communities from Stordalen Mire near Abisko, Sweden - Palsa_T0_2 | ecosystem: Environmental > Terrestrial > Soil > Palsa > Peat permafrost | place: Sweden: Abisko... | reverse complement strand
CACGGTTCCTCCGACTTTCAGACCACGCTCAGCGCACATGATCGGTGTTCTTTTGGCATGAGAATTTTGGGTGGACCTAGGTGGGCAGAGGGGGCAGGGAGAAACGGGAGGCGAATATAAAGCGAATATGCTACGATCACTCAAATATGGCTTGGCGGCCAGAATGTCCCAACATAGCTGACACAGACAAAGTTCACAGCATGACGGGGAATGACTGGGACGGTTGCCTTCCATATAATTCACCGCTATGGTGAATTGTGGTGCTATATTTCGAGCAGGCGAGCATACCCAGTGAACAGAGGCGCAAAGCGAAAAGGGAAATTCGTGCCGGGCGAGAGTTCATCCGTCCGCGCGACTATCAGTTTTCCATTGGAACTCTACAAGACTCTCGAAGATGTCGCACGCCAGAAAAAAGTCTCACTGGCCTGGGTCGTCCGCGAGGCGACGGAACAATACATCGCAGAAAAATGGCCGCTATTTGGAAAAAGTCTCACAGGCGGAGAGAAACGATGACAGCAGTTGCAAAGATGAAGAAAGCCAGACTTGAGCTTGTGAAACCGCAGAGGCCCGCTAAACGGTTTCCCGTGCTGCGCACTATCGATCTCTTCGCTGGAGCAGGAGGCATCAGCGAAGGATTCCGACAGGCGGGCTATGAGTGTCTTTACGCAAACGATAGCATGCCCGAAGCGATAAATACTTTCCGCCATAACCATGCGGATGCATGGGCTGATTGCCGCAATATTGAGCACGTCAAACCTTCTGAAATCCGCTCGAAGCTCAAACTGGCCAAGGGGCAGATTGATGTCCTTGTTGGCGGGCCTCCTTGCCAAGGTTTCTCCATTAACGCGCCTGAGCGCTTCCTTGCGGACCCTAGGAACAAGCTCTTTAAGGATTATGTGCGGTTCCTTGAGGAGTTTCAGCCGAAGACGTTTCTCTTTGAGAACGTGCCCGGCTTGCTTTCGTTGGGCGACGGCAAGGTTCTCGACCGCATCCTCAGCGAATTCGCTCGGCTCGATTACCATGTGACGATCAAGATACTGTTCGCGGCACATTACGGCGTGCCTCAGGAACGTTGGCGTTTAATCCTGCTTGGCTCCAGGGTCGGCGAAATCGCTCCACCCCCGCCAACGCACTACGCCGCCGGTCGCGCGAATTTCAGAGGAGGAGGCGGCGCACTGACGTTTCAGCTTACTGACGCGGACAAACAGCGCCTCCTGCCTGCCGTATCGGTCGGAGAAGCGATTGGCGATTTGCCGCGTCTGGAGATGGGCGAGGGCGCTGAGACTATCGGTTATACGGTCGGAAGAATCAGCGAGTATGCTGGCGAGATGCGTAATCCAGAAGGCGTGACCTATAATCACTTCGCAGCCAAGCTCTCAAAACAGAACGCCGAACGCATGAAGCATGTGAAGCCCGGCGGCTCATGGCGCGACATTCCGCACCATCTTCTGCCCAAGGGTATGCAGCGCGCGCGCAAGTCAGATCACACCAAGCGCTACGGCCGGTTGCGCAATAACGGCCTCGCTGGCACCGTCATGACGAAATGCGATCCGCACTGGGGGACGGTGTTTCTTCCTGACCAGGAGCGTTCGCTCACCGTGCGCGAAGCGGCACGCTTTCAATCGTTCCCGGATACTTATAAATTTCTCGGTCCTCGCGTATCTCAGTACGAGCAGGTTGGCAACGCCGTTCCCGTTCTGGTGGCCAAAGTCATCGCTTTGCAGATACGCGCTCACCTTGAAGCGCACGAGGCCGTCCCTGCGGCCTTGCAGGAAGCGGCGCATGGCTAGCAACATCACCGAACTATTCGGCTACAGCCCCACGGATCAATCGCCCGAGGCAAAGGATGCTCGGAAATCTTTGGAATGTCCGTTTCTCGGCCAAACCTGCACGAAAACTCTTAATGACGGCACTATCAGCGGCGTATGTACAATCAAGCCCGTCACTAGCGGGCCTGTCATCTGCTGCCCGATCCGCCTCTATGCGGACCATTACAAGGTTCTTAAAGACGTTGCCGTGCAGTCGTTCGGCGGCGGCATCGACCTAATTACCGGAAGCGATGTAGCCGGTTACCGTGCCAAGAATCCCGGCAAGACCTACATAGCGGTATTCGGAAAACGGTGGGGCAAAGAGTTGCGACTGCCAAGCCGCGCGAAGAAATCAGGTGGCAGTCGTGGTGCATACTTCGTTGACTGGATTCTGGCGCACGTGGATGCAGCCGGGAAACTGCTCGGGTTTGTAGCTATCGAGGTGCAATCTATTGACACGACCGGCAATTATCAGGCGGAGCGGTTAGCTTATTTGGAAAGCGGTTCATTTTCAGGAAAAAGCACAGCGGGCCTGAATTGGGAAAACGTCAACAAGAGAATACTTCCGCAAATCATTTACAAAGGCCATGTGCTGAGACGCGAGCCGCTTTGCCAAAAAGGGCTTTTCTTCATCTGCCCCACACCTGTTTACAACAAGATTGCGGAACGGCTCGGCGGCAACTTGACGGAAATACATCAACAGGCGGGCTCGGTGACGTTAATGTGGTACGACGTTGGCCCGGCGGTGCCTCAAGGCCAAATCCGCGCACTCGAACTCGGAGGGCAATCGACCACGACCATCGACCAGGTCGCGCTCGCCTTCACTGCTCCCAATAACTTGCCGCCCGCAAAAGTTTATGAGCAGGCGATCATCGCGGAATTGTGAGCCGTGGATCGCAGTGAAAACATGCGCCGCATCCGCAGCAAAGGAACGCGTCCCGAACTGGCGGTGCGCGGCATGGTTCACAGGATGGGATACCGATTCAGGTTGCACAGGGAAAACCTTCCAGGGAAGCCGGACCTTGTGTTTGTCAAGCGACGGAAGGTGATATTTGTTAACGGATGTTTCTGGCACGCGCACAACTGCAAGGCTGCGCACAGGCCAAAGTCGAATGCCGATTATTGGTGGCCGAAGCTGAAGCGTAATCGGGCCCGTGACAAAAGGAATTTGGCAGCTCTCGTTGCACAGGGATGGAGACCGCTGGTGATTTGGGAATGCGAGCTCAGGAAAGTTGCAAAGACGCGTGGCCGAATCGGGAAGTTTTTGGCGGCTTGAGGGATTTTCCTAAAGTAAAAGCCAATGGCTAATTCGGAGACAGCATCTACCGCAGGAAATAATGATTACCGCATCCACCTCAACTTTCTGCCCGTTGACCTGAGTGGCGCGCACATCAGTATTTACCGTCGTAAATGCATGTCGCCGCAGGAAGAGCGCCCGACTCCGCAGACGACCGCTCACAAACTTCCGGCAGCCTCGGCAAACGAAAAAGACTGGTCATCCTATTGGGTTCTTCCCGAAAGAGCGGACGGTTTTGAACCGTTTGATTTCCAACCTGAGTGGAACGCTGACATAACGCGAAGGATCATTTTCGGATGCCTCAGGCGCTCCGTGGAATCCGAACTGAATATCACCGAGTATTGTTTCCCGGAAAATAGCTTCATCGAAGAAGTCTCCTTCGGCATGCAGACGCATCCGGAAGGGGAGGAGGAGCTTGTCGTTCAACCCTACTCTCTCAAAGCGACTCGCCAGACGGGCTTCCTCGTCGATTTCCACTTCAGACTCGGCAAGAATGTCCCATTCAGCCGGAGAATCCAGCAACTCAGCCTGAGCCTCGACAAAAACTTCAGGCGAAATGTCGATTACTACGTTGATCGATCCTCGAAAATTCGACGATTCCTTGAGAAAAGATGGCCCGTCTTCGAGTCAATGACCCTGCCCGGTACCTCCACTCCGCTGCCGACTTCCAAGGAATTTGTGGCGCTGCCGGCCGAGCGGCTTCGACCGAAAGTGTATGTATTCGCGGGGGACAAAGAATCCAAAAGTCAGTTTACGGGTCTGCGCGATTTTGGACCTCTCCAACCGCTCGTGCAGTCCCCCAGGTTGCTTTTCGTATTCCGCGAACAGGACAGGCTGGCGGCCCGACGCCTCGCCCTTTCGCTGAAGGGATTGAAGCAGCGCGGTCAGTTTAATTTTCCAGGATTTAAGGATTTGTTTAAAACCTCTTTGGAGATTGATGCGGACCCGGTGATTCTTCCCGACCTCAGTGACAAGTCGATGGAATCGGCGTTGAAGCGGGCGGAAATTGTCCGCAAGGACTCGCCTCAAGTACTGCCCATCATTGTCTTGCCGAACGACGAGGACAATGGCTATCTTGCCCAAAAAGCACATTTTTCGCACGCGGGCATGCCTACCCAGGTCTGTACGCTGCGAATTCTGGAGGACGAAGAAACATTGAAATGGGCGATTGGTAACCTAGCACTGCAGATATTCTGCAAGGCCGGTGGAAAACCCTGGAAAGTCCGTCCCACGGCAGAACATTCCTTAATCATCGGAATCAGCCAGTCCCACAAGTGTCGAGTCGTCAACGACAAGATCCATGTCGAAAAGTATTTTGCCTTCTCGGTGCTCACCGACAGCAGTGGCCTGTTTCAGCAAATTCAAGTGCTGGGGGATTCACAGGATCACACCACCTATATCAACGCCCTTCGCGCCAATTTGAGAGAGGTCCTGGAAGAAAACGCAAGCACATTCAATCGCGTTGTCATCCATACTTCGTTCAAGCTGAAACACGAGGAGATCAAAGCCATCCAGCAAACCACCCACGATGTCGCGGCCGCCACAGACCGCGCGAAATGCAGGTTCTCCGTCATCAAGGTAAATCATAAGAGCCGGTTTTTCGGCATCAACCGTGCGGTCAACAGTCTCGTGCCCTTCGAGGCGACCAGGGTCCGCCTAAGTCCCAGCGAGCACCTTGTCTGGTTTGAAGGCATCTACCCCGATAAACCCAATGTAACAAAAGCTTTTCCCGGCCCCACACATCTTCAATTTCTTCGTGTGAATAACGATCCGGCCGAGCCAGCCGAGCAGCGAGAGTTGTTGCAGGATCTGGTGAATCTTTCGGGAGCAAATTGGCGGGGATTTAACGCAAAGAGCGCTCCCGTATCCGTTTTCTATTGTCATTTGGTAGCTGAACTTGTTCATGATTTCCATGAGCGAGGACTGCCGATGCCAGCCGTGCAAGACATTCGACCCTGGTTCCTGTGAGCAAATATGACGAGCCGCTCTAAAGACATCATCTTTCTGTTGGGCGCGGGGGCGAGCGCCGAAGCGGACATTCCCGTCTCGGGAGCGATGATTAATCGGGTGGAGCAATCGCTCCAGATGGGAGGAACGGAGGAAGGCCTCTACAACCACATTAAGAGCGCTATCCATTTCTCAGCCGGACTCAAGGGACGTTTCGGTAATGCAGTGCCGTTCAATATCGAAACCCTTGTAAATACTTTGTACGAGCTGGAGAGAAACGAAGAACATCCCCTATATCCGTTCATTGCGGCATGGAGTTCCCGGTTCGTCGCTCTGGCAGGCGCAAACTTTTGCGAAGTGCGTAAGTTTCGGCAGCGCATTCTCGCTGATTTGAAACAGTGGATGTGCCCGGAAGATACCGCTAAGGCTGATTATTACAGAGGCTTAATAACACTCCAGCGCGATCTCAATTACCCTCTCCACGTTTTCTCTTTGAATTATGACCTCTGTGTCGAGCGTCTGAATAGCTCAGAGTTTCGCGTGGAAACAGGATTCGCGGGCTATGGTCCCAATCATTTCTGGGACTGGGAGCGGTTTGTGGACATGGAGATCAGCAACAATGTTGCCCCGCACCTCGTCCTATACAAACTGCACGGCTCTATCAATTGGAAACGAAGCCCCGACACTAAAGAGCTCTTTTGCGTAGAGCAAATCGAGAACGTAAACGCCGAAAAAATGGAAGTTATTTTCGGGCGTGAGTTCAAGCTTGAAGCCGCCGATCCGTATCTCTTCTTTGCGTATGAGTTCCGGGCTCTTTCGCTCCTTACGAAGGTCATCGTGGCTCTTGGCTACGGTTTCGGCGACGCCCACATAAACAAGATGCTAACGCAGAGCCTGCGCACTGATTCGGAGCGGCGTCTTCTTGTAATCCAGCGTTGTGATCCAAAGGATTGTGCGGAAAAAGCAGACGAGATTGTCGGTCTGTTGGAACTCGATTCAGCGCAGAAGGAACAAGTGATGGTTAAACCTGGCTCGGTAAAAGAATTTCTGGAAACTCCGAAATTAAACGAGCAACTTATTGAGATGATTCCGCCAAGTAAAGACGTTCCGTTCTGATCCCGGGTTACTTCCGCGCATCGCATACGGAAAACCCATCTATCATCCCGAGGCTTCTTGGAAGCGTCAGCGCTTGACGATCCTATTCATCTTATTGAGTCAAGGTGGGCACCGTCAGGGAGCCTGTTTTTAGACCGTCGTTGCCTCTGTCGCTAGCCGAAATGCCAGTTTCCCCGCAACCGACTCTGGCAAGGGAATCCGCGAAGCCAGCTTCTCAGTGCTACGCGCGTCCACCTTAAACTTCTCCCCCATTACGACGCTGAACCAACGTTCGCGGTCCATCACGACCCGGTACTGCTTCTCATCCTGTGTTTCTGCGAGGTACGGCAAATAAACTCGGATGGGTTGGCCGCAGCGTTCCGCCTTCGAACCAATTCGATCCACACGGCCAGTTCGCTGCTCCAGCGTGCTGGGATTCCAGCACAGGTCATGGTGGATGACATAGCGGCAGAACCGATGCAAATCCACGCCTTCGGCCATAACGCTGCTAGCAACAAGGACCTCAGGAAAAAACGGGCTGTTGAAAGTCAACATCAGGCGCTGGCGCGTCTCCGATTTCACTTCGCCGTTAACCAAACGCACGTTTGGCAACAATTGCTCCCGCGCGGCTCCTTGGTCTTCGTCCTCGCTGAACGTTTTCTGCACCTCAAGGCCACTGATCGTCCCGGTCTGTACGTTGCGTATGGCTTCGAGGTAATCCAACCGCTCACTCTCCACACAGCGGTTTTCGAGGAAGTCAAAAAAACGGTGCAGCACTTCGCTGAGTTTCAAACCCGACCCATCCCCAGACGCCAACGCCTCTTTTACTGCCGCTCGGTCGAGCCGGTCGGCGGCGAGCGGGAAGAAACGAGCCAAAAACGAAGGTGTGCGCAGATAGCGCCGTGTCATCTCCAAAAGCAATTTTTCGTGTGGTATGAGTTTCGGGTAGCGGCTCAGGAGTGCGGTCACCTCTTCGTCACAAGCACGGCGGATCGGGGAATCGGCGTCAAAGAACCGCTTGCCGATCCGTTCCAATTCTGCCGCAGCTTTATTTGGCGCACAACCTAGCTTCTGCGCTCCGCGCCGAGCAATTTCGTCCCTCATAAAACCGGAGATGACTTGGCGAAGAACGCGGCCAGTGGCAACGTAGTGGCAGAACACGACAACCTTCTCACCCTTTTGCCAAGCGTCCAAAGCACGCATTGCGGTAGCTTCTATTTTTGGATGTGCCGCTGAGTCTCGGTGATCTTTCAACGGCAACAGTGTTTCTAATTTGTCGAGATACCACTCACCAACCCTGTCCCCGGCCTCACCAGTCGCCTCTTCATCGTCATCTACATCGGTATTTCTCTCTTTCGCCTTGCGTGTGTGGAGAAATGCTTCGTAACTGGACGCTAGTCCTTCTGCGAAAACCGGGCGCGAATCAGGGGCGCAAGCAGTCGCTCGTGCGGCGAGCAGAAACGGCAACAGCGCGTGGCCCGAGACTTCAATTCCAGTTTCCTCGCCATTGGCCGTGTCACTTTGAATTGCCCTACCCGGCAACTGTTCCCGACGCGGCTGTCCATTGCAGATGCGCTCCTTCAAATGCCGGATAACCCACGGTTGCAAGGCACACTCAGCGGCGCGCATTTTTTCGAACGTGCGCAGGTAGCTGGATAGCACGCGTTCAGCGGACGGCGTTCGACCTTCGACGGATTGGATCGCATCCCACCAAGCCTCGATCTCGTTGACGATAAACCGTTGCCCGTTAGCAGTCAGGTCGTCTATTCGTAACAATCCCCATGTCACATCCAGATTCAGCGCCGACGTTTGAGCTGCATCCAACCGCTGGCGAAGGTCGTGGATTTGCTGGTGAAACGCATCCCGGCGGACGGCTGGAGCGTCCGGTGCATTCCAGGCGATGCCGTCAAACCGTTCCAGTACCGAGCACAATTCGTGATGGCCGAGTTGGAATGGCGTAGCGGTAAGGAATAACATCCGCTCAAAAATATTTCCGAGTGCACCTCGTGCTATTTCCTCAGCGTCGCCTTTCGCATCGGGATTTTGAAATAAACCCGACAATCGAGTCTCGGGGTTTTTCAGATGATGCGCCTCGTCCAATACGAGCAGTGGAAGCTTGAAGTCAAGGCGCGTTAAGCATTGCGACCACACTTCCTTCCACAGGCTGGTAAGCACTCCGCGAGCTTCTTTGACTCGGTCGTCGTAGTTGGCCGACAGACGCTGCGGAATCTCCTGTAGTGCTTCATAAATTTGCGTCGCGTCAAAATCATGCAGAACGTCAACCACCGTACGAGGGATGGGGTCATCGTCCATTATTGGACTGCCGTCCCCCTCGGGGGTAATGTCGTATCGCTTGAGAATTCTGAGCCAAGAATCCGATGGTGCGTCCAGCAGCCGTCCCCAAATCTCTTCAGATCGGGTCACCCAGCCAAGCCGAAGCAACTGACCGGCGCAACGGGATAAGGCCCTGCGGAGCTTCCGCGTGTGATGCCGACCATGCAGCGCGCGTTGAATCATCGCCAGCTTCACCCAACCATCGCGCAGGTCGCGATGCATGGCACCGTGCGTCAGAAAGACAATTGACTTGCGGCTATCTTTCTTGTCATCGAGAAACTTGAGGAAATCTACAGATGAGTCCGCTGACACTCCACGGATCTCTCTCGCGATACTGGACGGAAGGCAACGGTCACTAAACACCGCGAAGTCCCGTGGCCACTTCTCTTTGAGGCTTGGCGGCACCATCACTACAACCGGACGCCGCTGCGAGTCTGATAGAGCAACGGAGGCCGCAACCGCGAGCGCGACGAACGTTTTACCCATTCCTACTTCGTCGGCAAGAACCAAGCCCGGTTGTTTCGTCAATCGCCGCAGTATTTCGCGTGCAGTGACTTCTTGCCGCTTGGTATCTTGCTCTTCGATGCGTCCTTCAACGAACAAATGTATGTCAGGCAGGAATGGATGCCACTCATTCATCGCCCGATCTCCTCAAAGGCCGCTTTCGTATAGGAGGCGAGAGCAGGCAAGTCAGCCAAAGCATCTAGCGAGATCGTAGCGCGAATTTCCACCGCTGCTTGACGGAGTGACTTGCGTACATGGGCTGAACTAAGACTGCCGGGAGATGCGAGCGGTCGCACCCGAGCCAACTCCAAACAGAGTTCCGTAAGCAGAAAACATCGCTCTTGTTCCGACCGCGCTTCCTTACCTACCGCTTGTGCCAACACCATGACACCCACCGGCCCGCGTATACGCCATTCCAAGGCCTGCTCGGACACTACAGGTCGCTCAAGTCGTTGGCGTAATCCGGTCAATGCATCGGACACTCGCCGCGTCCTTTGCAGGAGGAACGACGAAGTGTCCACGCGCTTGTGCGGGTCAAGCGATATGCCTTCTTCGTTGGTTTTGTCTTTCTTCCTACGACGCAGCCAGCGTTCGAGCGTTTGGTGAAGCGGTTTCGCTGACGTTAGGATTTCAATTAGCATTTCCAACGACAAGTCTTTCAACTCAGCTGGAGGTGGTAGAGCCGCTGAGGTCAAGACGTTTACGGGCCACCAAGCACAGCCGCCAGAAGCCCGCCAATTCACACGAAATCCCGATGGCGCTCGGTCGCTTTCCCATGCCAGTCGTAGCAGTACGGGGCAGTCCTGCCCCCGCCATGATCCTTCGTTTAGGAATGGTTCGCTTTCATCTTCAAGATAGACTGCCCAACCTTTTGGCGGCGTGCCGTTAAATGTTAATTCCACAAACCCGCCCTGCCGCTCGTCACAACCGAAGCTTGCCTGGCCAAAAAAGAGCGGAAGTAAGACGATTCCACTAGTGGCCGAGTCCTCTCCATCGTCGAGGCAGGGCAGCCAGCGTAGTTCGACCTCTTCAGGCATGTCTTCGACAGGGAGCCATGCTTCAGACAACGTCTTGGCGACTTTCTTGGACTGCTGGCTTACAGCGTAAGCGAGGTTAGCCTCGAGGTTCTGAGTCACGCCGATGCCCAGCCCCGCAGACGTAAAATTACTCGACCCCATCATCAGCAGTATCACGCGGTCGCTTTGCAACCACAGACTCTTGGCATGCAGCGGACGGCCTTCCGTTAACTTGATCCGCTTCACGAATGTTTCAGTCTCGTATCGGTTGGCGGGCTGAGCATCAACGAGCGATTCAGGCGCATGAACCAGAACAGCCTTGTCTCCCGGCACATCTTCTGCCGTCACGTCAAACTCGACCGTGGCCCTGCCGCGTTGTTTGAGCAGTGCCCACAATTTGCGCGCAGGTGCGTTCGGCACCTCTGGAGGATCAAAGAACGGACTGACCACGAACGCCTCGCTAGGTGGACTGTTGTCCGGCCATTGTTCTCTCAGCGTGTCAAGGACACTCGGTCGTCCGGGGCCAGTGATTACGGCGAAGGAACGCGGCTTGGCAATCGTGGGCGGTGAGTCCGCTGCGCCCCAATTGCGCGTGGCTCTTGAGACACGCCCAAGAAAAGCATTCCAGCGACGAATGGGCGCACTGACGAAACGTGCTGCAGGATCGACATAACGGACGGCATCAAGAAGTAGCCCAATAATTTCATCGAGTGGCTCTAGGGATGCTTCGCTATGCTCAAAGTAGTCAAGCACGCCAAACACTTCATGATTTCTACGGTACCCATCTTCGGTCAGATTCGCCGACGCGACAATGACTCGCGCGCAACGACTCCACAGCAACAGGGATACCTTGGCGTGAAGGATGCCGTGCGGCAATCGGGCGGGCAGCAAATCCCAGCGCAGACTGCGGACACCGCACGCATGATGCTGGTCCACCAGTGCGGTGGCGCATTCGAGTTGTGAGAGCTTCTCCTCGCGCTCGACAAGGTAGGCAGGCCCGTCTTCTGTCGCGTTAGTTTCAAGTTGGAGGAAACGGCCCAGGCATTCCTCCTCAAACAAGACGGGTGAGAATGTAAAGCTCGTAGCAATGCACCCGATGGGATCGCCCGCCTCGTCCGGCGGAATCCACGCGTCGAGAATCTTGCCATAGCCCGGTGTTTGTTCTTTCTGCCTACTCATGCTTTCACAAGGTGAATATCGCGAGCGAACTGCCAAAGTGACGGTGTTCGATAAAGATGAACGTAACGATCATCGTGCGTCCCCGGCTCATCCGTGCGGTAATCCGGACGGATGATTAGGCTGCCGTCGTCAAACCGTTCAAACCACGGATTCTTCCCGTTCGGCGGCTTACGTCGTTGTGTCTTCCGGTGGTGTTCGATTAAGCGCTCGACCCACTCCGTGGGGCTGCCCCGTTCAGCGAGGCCAGCGAAAGTCTCGCTGAACCGCACAGTCTCTCCGACCGGCTCCAATCGCATCATAACGTCGCCAAACGATTCGGGAACCCGCTTGCTTGCAAGCCGCACTGACCGTAACGCAGCAAGTGAAGTCAGCGGCGTTTTTTTTCCACCCTGACGAGTCATCTCGCATAGACAGTCTTGAAAGGCGTCCTGGCAAAGGCGCGAAAACGATTCGAAACCGTCGATTGCGTTAAGCAAGTCGCGAAGTTCTTCACGGGCTGTCACGCGCAAGGCGTGGTGGAATTCTCGTTCCGAACCCGTTGCTTCCCACACCCGGAGTCCTTTCGCGGCAACCAGGGATTGGATCACATCGCGCCGGAAGCCCTTCGGATCATTTAGTAGTGCAGTCGCGATAAAGCGGGATTCCCGAGATTCCGCGCCGTAGGGCGAAAGGTGCTTCCGAAAAAACTCCCAGCCGGACCAGCCGCCGCCGCGCGCCGTAGAACCAAGCTCCAAGCCAGCACGTACAGCATCCTTCAGTTGAGTGCGCACCGCCTGACCCGGACCAGCCCCAGATCCTGCGAAGCCCTCAAGTCCTTGTTCAGCCGCCCAGACACTCAGTAGCTCAAAACCCGTCTCACCGAGACGCCCGCTGTCTTCAATGCCAAGCGTGCGGGCAAGTTGGCGATATACACCGTGAAAACCAAAAACGGTCGGCGTCTTGAGGTAACGTCTCGCTGAAAGCGGCACGCCATCATCTATGGCCCGCGCCGCTTTCAGACTACCCGGCACCCCAAGTCTTTCCTTGGCGCCCGTTGACCTTACCAAGCCCTCTACGAGATACCATTCGAAAATGATCCACGGTGCACTGATCCCATCGGTCGCGACTGTCTCTTCGTCGAAATCCCTGCAAACCTCCAGAGACACCGCCATTGCGGTGAGGAAGCGGGGATGCCGTTGCCGCTCACGAACTCCGGGCACAAGTCTGACCGCAAGCGCGTCGGCCAGTGGCTCTGTGCCGAGCGGATCAATGCCACCCTCGCTAGATTCGGCATCGTCCTTCTCAGTCAATAAGGGCGCAAACCGGTACCGCTGCATGAGCGTCCTCCCAACTCGACTCTTCGCTTTGCCGTTCGAGAAGATGATACGCGATATGTTTACGGAAGGAGTCCAGCTCTAGCAGGGATTACTAGACCCTGCCGTGCCGGACATATTCCACACTCACTTTAAGACCTTGTTGCGCCAGATAATGGATGTAGGCGCGTGGCATCGGCGCATCGAGAAACGGCCGACCATGTTTTTCTTCTGTGATAAAAACCAGGCAGGATAGCTTCTTCTTGCGCTTTTCGTTCCAGATAATGACCTTCACGATGTCTTTGTAGAACTCAGCCCACGCGTTTTTCCCAGATACTTTGAATTCGTATGCACAACCAGTTTCCGAATCCACGATATCAATTTTCTGGTCCAGCTCCGGAGTCACCAGCGCTTCAATCTGAAACCGATCAGGGTCAAGCGTATGCACAGCGCCACGCCACGCCTTTGCTATGGCCTGGGCATTCTTCGTGTTCTCGGAGACATCCGACGAATTCTTCAGCCTGACAGAGAACGCGAGTTGAGCAGCCGTCACGACGGGGTCTTCCATATCCGTTAACATCTCCACTTTTGCAAAGCATCTAGGTGCAACGAGCTTGCGAAAGATCGGCTATTCAACGCCGCGCGCCATTTCAGCAAATCGACAAAATGCATTCGCGAGTTGCATCTGGCGAGGACTGCGGCATTCGGGTTCAAAAAGCCGTGGATTCCCGACGACAATCACGTTCGACATTGCGCGTGAAGTTGCGACATTCAAGCGGTTCATACTGTAAAGAAACTCCATTCCTCGCGGTGCATCCTCCGGTGACGATGTCGTCAGCGAATAGATCACAACAGGTGCTTCCTGCCCTTGAAATTTGTCCACGGTCCCGATCCGCATCTTCGGGAGCCGCAGCGACAAATCCGCCACCTGCGCGTTATATGGTGCCACGATCAAGATGTCGTCTTCGTTCAGGTGACGGCTGTTACCCGCGCTGTAAAACCATTTCACTTCTGGTTTCAGCAATCCTTCAACAATCCGCACCACGATCTCCACTTCCTCTGCGCACGAGTTCCGATTCCCGTCATGCTTGGCGGGAACAAACCACAATCCCGCACCACTCAGCCATGCGTGCCCCTCCAACACTCTGCTCCGCGCAATCGCATGCGAGCTCAGCTTATCCTCATAAAAAACGGCTGAAGTAAACTTGCAAACCTCTGGGTGCAGTCTCCAACTTTCAGGCAGTAGAAACCCCATATCCTCCGAAATGGTCTTCCGTCCATTCAGCAAATGCTCCAGGGCTGATTTCTCGGCTCCGACCGGGTGGCTTCCCTTCAAAGGCCGCTCCAGTTGTTGTGGATCGCCCAGTAAGACCAGTTTCTTGGCCGATTGCGACACCGCAAGAACATCGGCTAAGGACATCTGGCCTGCCTCGTCTATGAATAGAACGTCTACCGCTTCGAAAGATGGCTCCGGCGACCACAGCCACGACGTTCCGCCGAGAACATTGGCTTCGCCGGAGCGCAGTGCCTCTAGCGCTTCGTCATTGTTCTTCTTCGCCACCGCAACTCCGTCGCTTTCCTCGCCACTTGTCTCGCGGTGCATGCACCGTACTCCGACCACACCTTTTTCCTTTGCCGCCTCAACAACCGCGTGCAACAGGTTACGAATCACTTTGTGGCTCAGTGCCGTTACACCAATCTTTTTTCCTCGTTTCACCAATTCGCAAATCATCCTTGCGCCCGTATACGTCTTTCCCGATCCGGGGGGACCTTGGATAGCAAAGACCGAATCCCCCAGCGCAAGCACAATTCGGCTCGCGGTGTTTTCGGGCTTCTCCGAAGCCAGGGGCTGCAGCTTCTCTCCTTCCAGCAGAAGCGGCGGCTTTCGCAGCAACAAATCGCGTCCGGCGCGGTAGCGACCCAACGCATCGACCCCATTTGCCCCGACCCACTGGCCTATCCGGTAGAGGGAACCAGCCTGTCCGTCCGTCGGTAGTGGAGAGTCCCACATATAGACAGTGGGCGGATGAACGTCGGCGGTTTTCTTCGTCTTCTTGATCTCCACGACCCCGTTAGCGTGGTCGATGGCGGCTACTTCACCGATTTTTTCGTCTCCGAAATACACTTCCTTCCCAACTCGCACGTTGGTCCTTTGTGGGTCAAACGAATAACGATCTGTTGGCACTTGTTTCCCAACGTCGACTCTTTTCACGAAGAGCAACTTAGTGAGGCCCACTCGCTCATCAAGTAAATCTTCATCCTCCAATTCGGCGAGCCGGTAACCTTCTTGCCACGCCCTCTTGTCCTCCCGACGATGCCAGCTCAAAAGTTGCGCCAGCAACCACTGACCGGACTGTTCATTGGACCGCGTTTCTGGTTCAACTGGAATGCCGTCGCAGAGCTGCTGCGTGAGCGCCTCTGCTCTGTCCAGTTTGTCCCGCAACTTGTCAGAAGGATCTCCACTCTTTTCTGGAGGTCTTGGCACCGCCGTTCCGCTCTGCACCAATTTCCGTCGTTCCTGCTCAAGCCAATCCCGCAGGCCCGAGGCAGAAAGGCAATCCTCGCGGTTATATCCCTCCATTACCTCGCGAACAGAGTCCGGTAACTTCTCATCTCTCCACCCCAACTCCAGCCGGTGTTCTACGTACCGCATGGCTACTCGTGATTCATCTAGCGGTGTCCTTCGCTCGAATCCGTAAAATGCTTCCACCTGTTTCAGCGAGTACTCTTCCACGCTTGCCCGCATGCTTTGCTTGAATGCTTGATGCAAATCCACTAGCCTACCCGCCCGTAGCATCCGATCGATCTCGTCTTCTCGCGTCGCGTACATTCCCATTAATCGCTTTAGCGCTCCCGGCTCATATGCTCCAAAGTGATACACGTGCATTCGCGGATTCGCCCCCAGGCGCTGCGTGATCTCGTCCACGAGCCATTCGAACCCGTTCTTCTCTTCCTCGCGGTTCAATGCCCATCGCTTCTCGTAACTCAGCTCGCCGTCCGCATTTCTGAAAGCGAACCCGAAAAGATACTGGAGTCCCGATTCGGCGACGAACGGATCGCCTTCCAAATCCAGAAAGAAATCGTCCGCCGAGGGCTCCGGCAGTCTACAGAAGCCCATTCCCTCGGCAACGGGCAACAGTGCTTCATGCGCCCGCCTGTTTTCCGTGCGTCCGGTCACCTGCACGCGTGCCTGCTCCCGGACTCGCACGATTCCTTCTCGGGAGCCGCGTTTGGGCCTTTCCTTCAGCGGTACTGGTAATACCGCTAGCTTCGCCATCGTCGCCGTGTTCCATTCTTCCAACTGATTCCGTTGCTGACGCCGAATTCCTGCCACTAACGACAAATGATCATCCTCGCGCCGCTGCCTATCGCACTCGCGAAACCACTGACATACGTCGCAGTGCGCCACTGGCTCTGGATACGTCTCCTTCCCGCCTTCGTTCTGTAACTCCCGCGCCAGCCGGTATTTTACGTATCGGAAGTACGCTGCATATTCCGTCACGCGATACGCTTCGCCCGCAAAATCTGCGCCAGGAGGAATCACCCACATCCATTCCGGCCCGCATCCCTGAGTCTTTTCCAGAAGCTCCGAGTACAATGACAGCTGCAAAATCGTAGCCGCCTTGGTTTCCCGTGCCAGCTTCGTGTCCACCACTTCATACGACCAATCCCATCTAGGGCATCGCTTCGCTACCCGTCGCAAGACATCTGGCCGTCCAAACCAGTCACCGTCGGCTAGAGCACCCTGCGCAATAATCTCCGCACCCTGCTCCATCAGCCTTTGCGTTTCATCTAAGAGCTCCTTTTCACCCTTGATCTCAGCAAGACTCACTACAGCGAGCTTTTTCTGTTGTGACAAGTATGTAAGGTAGGATGTTTCATGTCGCTCACCGCGTTCCCGAATGACCGCAAGGTCTGGTGCCGCCCAGGCCGGTGCCCGCTTCTCGCCACGCACTACCTGCAAATCAAGCGTAGTCAGATGTCGGCAAGCCAGGTGATTGCTGAGGTCACTCGCTGAGAGGCGAATCGTCGAGGCTAGAGCCTTCATCTTTAGTGCGCCTCACTTCCTAAACATCGCAATTGAAGGATGCAGTCCCTTTATCTAAAGCGCGAAGACAGCGCGGATGGGCTTCGTCGTTAACCCTTTTCCATCTCGCGCAAAATCTCGGACGCCCGGCGTTTGACACGATCCACAAGATCGCTGGGTGTGGGAGGACACGAGAACTCGGCATCACCTTCGGGTTGGATGCCGAGTTCCGACAGAGTCTCAAACACAGGCTTCATCGCGGAGTCTGGATCACGGAAGAACTGACTCCCACGGATTCGTACGAATCGCCAACCGACTCGCTCTAGGACCGCTTGACGAGCCATGTCGTCCGCCACAGTCTCAATGGAATGAAAGCGGTCGCCATCACATTCGACGGCAAGTCGTCCATTGCTACTTTCGACCACGAGGTCGATCCGATAGTGGCCAACGGGCCACTGAGGTTGAACGCGGAAGCCTGCACCGAGTAGCCTCTTTAAGACAAGTCTCTCGAACTCAGACTCGGTACGCTTCTCTTTCGCTAACTCTTGTCTGAGTAAGACTCCAGGATTTTCTGCATGTTCGATCAGCCGTCTTCGCAGGTCTCCCGCCTGAAGGTCACGTCTGGGATCAAGCGAGTGAACGACCCATAACTGATCCTTCGGTCTGCTGGCAGCTACGTTAAACCTCTGCCGATACAGGTCCTCCTGTCGCATTCGAAGAGGCCCGTCCTCAGGTGAGTCAACCGTTGAAATGAACACTACATCTCTTTCATCTCCCTGAAATTGAGCAGCCGTCCCACAGAGAAATTTTCGGGCTGCAAGTTCGTGCGGCGGCGATATCTGTCGTATGACT
>Ga0302325_10013592_pt1 | contig 17352 bp, 14 predicted proteins | sample Palsa_T0_2_FD_201948 | JGI IMG/M metagenome (GOLD analysis project Ga0302325, IMG submission 201948) | Peat permafrost microbial communities from Stordalen Mire near Abisko, Sweden - Palsa_T0_2 | ecosystem: Environmental > Terrestrial > Soil > Palsa > Peat permafrost | place: Sweden: Abisko... | reverse complement strand
TCCACTTGTCTCGCACAAACCATCGCACCCTCAGCCGGCAAGCAGACGGTCCTATGGCAGAAACTCGAATCCAGTATTCAAGATGTCGACCAACATCTCGACGGCGTCATGGGGGTCGCCATCGAAGACCTCACCACCGGCGATCATTACTTTCTGCATGAGGACGAAGTTTTCGCGCAAGCCAGCTCCATCAAGATCACAGTTCTCGCCAATCTCTACCTGCAGGCCGAGCAAGGCGAGCTCAAGCTGACCGATCTTTACACCGTGCAATCCTCCGACCTGGTCGCGGATAGCGACATCATGAATGGCCTCACTCCCGGCGTCACTCGCGTCACCTTGCGCGATCTCGCCACCATGATGGTCGCGGTCAGCGACAACTCCGCGACCAATGTTCTGATCGACCGCGTGGGGATGCCAAACGTCAATTCAATGCTCGACCGACTTGGGCTCACCCACACGCGGCTACGTCGTAAGATGATGGATCTGCAAGCCGCAAAGGAAGGCCGTGAGAATATTTCCACTCCGCGCGAAATGATGACCTTGCTCGACGCCATTTACCACGGTAAGGTTCTGAACAAAGAGTCGACCAACGACTTCTTCAAAATGCTGAGCACGAATAAAGATTCCTGGATTCCACGCGACTTGCCCGCCGATCTCAAAGTCGCCGACAAGCCGGGTGCGCTCGAAGCGGTGCGCAACGACTCAGGCGTAGTTTTTGTGGAAGGACGTCCGTTTGTGATCTGCGTGATGACAGCTTTCCTGCGGAACGAGCGGGACGGGGAGGAAGCGATTAGTGAAGTTTCGCTCGAAGCCTGGCGCATGTTCGATCGCCTCAGCCGCGCCACAGAATATGGGAGAGTCGTCTCTCCCGGAAACGGCGCGAGGTAACAGAGGTTGGGGAAAACTCTTATCAGCCGCTTGCGCGTTTGAGGTTGCTCCTGAATTTGCGCTCAGAAAATCGTTCCCAAATTACTTGTCCTCCTCAGTGTCAGCCCGCCATCTCTCTTACAGGGCCGCGACACTTGCCTTAATCGGCTGCTCGCGCAGGAATTCCTGCGCCGCTTTCGCCTCCAGGGGTTGCGAGAAGTAAGGTCCCTGCCCAAATTCGCACCCAAGTTCGAGCATGTGTTCGACCTGTCTTGCAGTCTCAATGCCCTCGGCAATCAGTCTAAGATTTAATTTGCGCGCCAGACTGACGATCAACTCCACAGCGCGGAGACTGTCCGGGTCGCTCTGCATCTCCCGAACCAGCGCCGCATCGATCTTCAGCGCATCCAGAGGAGACTGCAAAAGAGTTCTGAGAGATGCCGGTCCGCCGCCGAAATCGTCGAGGATCACGCCGACCCCCATGTGCTTCAGCTGCGACAGCACGCTCACGGAAAATTTGGCGTCGGCCGCGACTACGCTCTCGGTCATTTCCAGTTGCAGGCGCGCCGGGTCGAGTCCCGTCTGTTGCAACGCATCTTGAATGTGGCGGGCCAGCCGCGCGTCGGCAAACTGCCGCGCTGCTACATTGACGGTAATATTCACAGGATGGTCGACGGCATGACTCACCTCCCATTCCCGCAATTGCCTGCAAGCCTGCACCAGGAGCCACTGTCCAATCGAAACCAGAATGCCGGTGTCTTCGGCGGCATTGATAAAGCGATGAAGAGAAATCAATCCCTGGGTCGGATGTTCCCAGCGCAGCACGGTTTCGAAGCTTAGAACCTGACGAGTTTCAACCTGCACGACCGGCTGGTAGAAGACGCGAAACTGCTGCTCGGCCATCGCCGTTCGCAACTCCGCTTCCAGCCGCAAGCGCCCGGAAGCTCGAGTGTGCATCGCTTCGTCAAAAACTTCGCAACGCGCTCCGCCTAACTTTTTAGCGCGGCGCATCGCCACATCCGCGTCGCTCAACATGTCCCCGGGCTGGACCTGGGTCGGCGCGCTCAGTGCGATACCGATGCTGAGCGCGACGCGCACTTCGCGTGATTCGATGTTCAAGGGTTCGGCCACCGCCTCCAGCACCCTCTTCGCAATCCGCAGCGCATCGCTGGGATCACTAACCGAGTCGAGCAGAACTGTAAATTCATCTCCCCCCAGCCTCGAGAGCAAGGCCTCGGCCACGCTGTTCTTGCTTTCACTACGGGCCGTCCCGTCTACCTGACGCAGACATTTCCTCAACCGCCTGCCGATTTCCTGCAGTATCTGATCGCCAGCCGCGGGGCCTATGGTTTCGTTGAAGACCTTAAAGTTGTCAACGTTCGCCAGCAGCAGGGCATAGGGACAGGCGGGGTCGCGCCGCGACTTCACAAATGCAGTTTGCAGCCGTTCGAGAATCAGGGGTCGATTGGCCAGGCCGGTCAGGGGATCGTGAAATAAATTGTGCTCGAGCTGTTCTTGCGCCCGCTTACGCTCGGTGATGTCGCGGTTCACGATGACCATCTTCGCGACTTTCCCTTCGCCATCGCGAATGGTGGTGGCCAGCGACTCCAGCACGCGCCAGCTGCCGTCTTTATGCTTGATGCGGTACTCCAGCCGCCTTCCGATTCCGGTCTCGCGCGCCTCCCGCCCCGCCTCCAGAACCCGGAAGCGATCGTCGGGATGAATCTGCTGAAAGGCCGTAGTCTCGCCCAGTTCCGCCGCGGAGTAGCCCAGAATTCTCTTGTAGGCCGGGCTGTTATACAGGCGGTGTCCTCGCACGTCGACCAGGGCGATCATGTCGGCGGCGTTTTCCGCGACGATCTTGAACAGTTCTTCTCGTTTACTGGATTCGTGCCGGATCCAATAAATGCGGAATTGCTGGTAGAAGACCAGGAGGACAAGCGTGCCGAGAGGAATCCAAAACCATTGCAGCCGCATGCCGAGGTCTCCTGAGGAGATCTATCGGCGGGAAGTTGCGAGGGATTGAATCCAAAATTCAGCGACCCGCTTAAATGGAGTTGCTACAGGCTGTCTTAGGAAGCCCACTGCGCACGCGAAGAACGCGCGAGCGATGGGCACCGACGCTGTCCCTTCGTACAATCGGCCAGGCGGATTCTGGCCCGGTACAATGTCGGCATGTCCGCGAATCCGCCGCTACGGCGGTTGAAGACGTATACCGGCGCGCAGGGATATGTCTACCAGTATTACTTCGTGGGGAAAAGGCCGGCGCTGGTGGATGACCCAGAAGCTCCTGCGACCGAATTTATCTTCGACGTCACTTCCGACCGGAAACTGACGTATGCAGTGAGTGTGTTTCTCCCCCAGGGATCGCGCGAGGTCTGGGGCAAGACTCATGGCCGCGCGTTAAACGATGCCGAACAATATGCGGCGGCCAAGATGCGGCTCTTTCGAGCCTTCGACGAACTGGAAGACCTGAAAGGGCAGGGACGCCGGTTGAGCATCGATGCAACGCTGCTCGAAGAAGTGCTGGGCGGCCTGGGCGTGGATTAGGATTAGCTCGTTTTATTGCGCTGGCTGCGTTGACTGTGCCGCCTGTCCCGGTTTCGCGCCGGCTCGCACTTCACGCGCGCGGCTCACCAGCTTTTTCAGTTTCCCCTCAATCTGGGCGTCGCCGATATGTTCGTCCTGTAACACGCCGTCGGTGTCGATGGTGAAGGTGTGTGGAATCGCTTCCACCCCGAACATTCTCGCGATGGGTCCGGTAAAGCCGCCATCGCGATATTGCAGCCAGGTCATTTCGTTCTTAACGATGAAGTCCTTCCACTTTCCTTCATCGTTGTCGAGGCTGACACTGAGAACGACCAGGGGCTGCCCCTGAAACTTCTTCGCAATCTCGCGCATGTGGGGCAGAGCTTCGCGGCAGGGACCGCACCAGGTGGCCCAGAAATCGAGCAGCACAACTTTCCCAGCTAAGTCGTCCATCGAAATGCGCTGCCCATCGGTCGTGGTGATGGCAAAGGCAGGTGCCATGCGCGCGCGAGCCAAGTCGGGCTGGCTGATATAGCGCAAGGCGCGCTGCCGGTCGGGATCGTCCTCAGGACGCATTTTCGCGAACGCTTCGAACCGTGCCTTGGCCGCGTCGTCCTGCTTCAGGTGAGCCAGCACGATTCCATCGGAGTACACTGCGGCGGGAAAGTTCGCTACTGCATCCAGCGCCTTGAGCATCTCTTCGTGAGCGTGAGTTAGCAGTTCGTCCTTGTGTTTGTCGCTTCCCTCGTTCATGAGGACTGCGCCCAACTGGAAGTGCGCCATGGCCACATTGCGTGCGCCCTGGGCCTGGGCGACCATCTCTTGAGCCCCGGTCTCGGCGGTCTTCCAGTCGTGTAATTCAATGCCGAACTTGATCATTCGCTTCTGGCAGGCGAGGCAATGGCCATCGTCCTGCTTGTCGGCTTTCTTGAAGCTGTCCAAAGCCGTTTCCGTCATGCGTTGGTGAAGATAGTCCAACCCCTGTTTGAAGGTTTTCTGCGCTTTTTCATTCGCCGGACCTTCGTCGGCCTTTTCCTGCGCGTGCGCAGGGGCCAGCATGCAGGCCAGCGCCAAGATGATGGTTGCGTACCGCATAGGAACTCCTTACTGCCCTACGAATTGCGCCAGTAAATTACCACCATCGGAGTTTCGGCGAGCAATTCCGCGCCTTTCCCCCTGGCTTGACCACAGAGGACACCGAGGGCAACGGGAAGTTCCACTGTCTCCGCTCCGTCGCCTGTGGTTATCGCCCGGGAACCGTTGATTTGGGGTAAACTCGGGCATTCGGGTTACTTATGTCGTTACTGTGGCTCCGTTTCGCGCTGGGTTGCTACTTTATCTCGCTGATCTACGCCTTTGTGGCACTCACGCGCACCAGCGATCTGTTCAGCCGCGTTGCGCTGCACGCGGCCAGTCTGGGGATGGTGTTTCATTTCGTCTCTCTGGTGGAGCTGTTTGTTTCCGGGCAAATCGTTTGGGCGTCGTTGCACAGCGGAGAATCGCTGCTGGCTTTCTTGTCGATGACATTCTTCATGATCGCCTACGCGATCTATAAAACCACCTCGCCCGGAGTGGTGGTGTTTCCGGTGGTTTTTTTTCTGACTTTTGTCGCGGCAGTCGATCAACAGCCCATCCTGCTGACGCAATTTATCCCCCACAAAGGATTGTTGGTGGCCCACATTATCCTCATTTTTACCGGCTACGCCGCCCTGGTGCTCAGTTTTGGGGCTAGCTTGCTTTATCTATTGCAGGAGCGGCGCCTGAAGACCAAGAAAGCCAGCAGCCTGACTTCCTTCCTGCCCGCGCTCGAGGTGATCGACCAGATCGGATACCGCTCGTTGCTCCTAGGCTTTCCCTTCATGACGCTGGGGTTGCTCACGGGCACGATTTTGGCGGCCACGACCTATGGCCACGTAGATTTTCTCGACCCCGTGTTCTTGTTGTCGCTGCTGATGTGGGCCGTGTACATGCTGATGGTCTTCACCCGCTGGAACTCAGGTTGGCGAGGCCGGCGCGCCGCCGTGCTGGCAACGTTCGCTTTCTTCGCCGCCATCGTGGCCTGGGCGGCAAATTATTTTTCGACCATCCACAGGTTTGCCGCTTCATGAGATATCAGCTGATTGGCGTGAATCACAAGAGTGCGCCTCTGGAGGTGCGCGAGCGCCTGGCCATTCCGGAATCTCGCTTGCCTGATATCTGCCGCGATCTTGCGGCCTACGCCGGCATTGAAGAGGGCATGGTCATCTCCACCTGCAATCGAGTGGAGATTGTGACTCAAACTGTCAACGGCTCCGCCGACCTGCGCGGATTCCTGCACCAGTACTTTCATCTCACCGCCGAAGAACTAGACGCACACCTTTATGAGTTTCGCGAGAAGGACGTAGTGCGCCACATCTTTCGTGTTGCCTCGAGTCTCGATTCCATGGTGGTCGGTGAGGCCCAGATTCTCGGGCAAGTAAAGGAAGCGTACGCAACTGCGCGTGCGGTAGGCGCGGTGCGCGGGCAACTCGACCAGCTCTTCAGTCGAGCTTTCGCCGTGGCCAAGCGTGTGCGCACGGAGACTGCGGTAGGGTCCTCGTCAGTTTCGATTGCATCGGTTGCGGTGGAGCTGGCCAAGAAGATTTTCGGATCGCTGGAAGGGAAGACGGTATTCATCGTGGGTGCCGGAAAGATGAGCGAACTCGCCGCCCGGCATTTGATGGCGCACGGCTGCGCTTCGATTTTCGTCTCCAACCGGACCTATGATCGCGCCGCCGGATTGGCGCAGAGGTTCAACGGCCAGGCCATCAAGTTTGACGATTTGTACAACACCTGTGACCGCGCTGACATCGTCATCACCTCGACCGGCTCGCCCCACGCCATCTTTAAGCGCGAACATGGGGAGCAGTTTCTGGCGCGCCGGAAGAACAAGCCTATGTTCTTTATCGACATTGCGGTGCCGCGTGACGTTTCCCCCGAGATGGCGAAACTGGACGGCATCTTCACCTACGACATCGACGACCTGCAGCAGGCCGTGAGCAGTCACGTGGCCGACCGGCGACACGAGGCGGACCTCGCCGAGGCGATTATTTTGAGCGAAGTCGAGAGCTTCGAAGGCCGCCTGCACACCCTGGATGTAGTGCCGACCATCGTGTCGCTGCAGGATCATCTGGAGACGATTCGGCAAGCCGAGATCGACCGAGTACGCGGACGTCTCGGGCACCTGACTGCAGAACAGGAAATCGCGGTCGAAGCGCTGACCCGGGGGATCATCAACAAAGTAATGCATACGCCGATCACGACTTTGAAGACGGCTGCGAAAGAATCCGAAGCGACGACCGTGGTGGACGTGGTGCGAAGGCTGTTTAATTTGCGCGAGAAAGACGCGACTCCAGAAAAGAAAAAAGAAGTGGGGACGCGGCAGTGAGCGCCACCTGATCGAATGATAGCAATCCTTTTCATCTTTTGGGATTGCCTCTTTGTACTTGCGGGGTGGTACCTGTTCCGTCATCCACTCCTCTTCAAGAACGTTCGACACGAGGAATGGCAGATACGGATTAACAAAGTCATCGGGATCATCCTGATGCTTGCTGGAGGAATCTTCGCGGTCGCGAGAGTAGTCTTTTCATTGGTCAGGATGTAAGAATGCGGCTGTAGAGAGAGGAAAATTGAACCAGTTCCATAACCTCACGCAGCTCGGCATCGGCTCCCGCGGCTCGCAGCTTGCCTTGTGGCAGGCGAATCACATTTCCGCGCTGCTGCGCGCGCGTGGACACGAAGTTGAAATCGAAATCATCCACACCACCGGGGACAAGATTACCGACGTTGCCCTCGCTATGGTTGGCACCAAGGGCATGTTCACGAAGGAGATTGAAGAAGCGCTCGCCGCCGGTCGCGTCGATCTGGCAGTGCATTCATTGAAGGACTTACCTACCGAGCTTCCACCGGGCTTCGAACTTGCAGCGATTACCGAAAGACAAGACCCGCGCGACGCGTTCTGCTCGCGCAATTTCGCGAGCTTCCAGGAATTACCTCAGGGAGCGCGCGTAGGCACGTCTAGCCTGCGGCGACAGGCGCAACTGAAGGCCATCCGGCCCGATCTTGATATTCATCCTTTGCGCGGCAATGTCGATACGCGGCTGCGAAAACTCGAGCGGGGAGAGTATGACGCCATCATTCTGGCCGCAGCTGGTCTGAATCGTCTGGGCAAGACGGAGTTGATTAAACAGATTATTCCGCCCGAGATCATGTGCCCGGCTGCGGGCCAGGGCGCGCTGGCCATCGAAATTCGCAAGGGTGACGCGGCAATGTGCCGGCACCTGGAATTCCTGAACGACCCCGCCGCCCGCGCTGCCACGACCTGCGAGCGCGCTCTGCTCAATTGTCTGGGCGGGGGATGTCAAGTTCCCATCGGGGCGTTCGCGGAAATGCGCGACGGCAGACTTCATCTGGAATCCATCGTCGCCGATCCCGACGGCTCGAAACTTCTGCGCGACTCGCGTGAAGGCTCGAGCGATGATCCTGAAAAACTTGGCAACGCTGCTGGTGCGGCCTTGCTGGCGCGCGGCGGCGACGAAATTCTCGAAGCAGTGTACGGACGCGGCCTGGCCGCGCCACCCCAGCTCTGATCACAATGACAGGTCGCAAAGTTCTCCTGCAAATCCTGGGCGGCGCGAAGAACTCGCGCGCCCTCCGCCGCTGGATCAATCTCTGGCCGCCATTTCTCGGCGCGGGCATCCGGGTCCAGCATATCGCGCCGGACATGAAGGCCGTCGATGTCGAAATGAAGCTGCGTTGGTGGAACGCCAACTACGTGGGCACGCATTTCGGCGGATCGCTTTTTGCCCTAACCGACGCGTTCTATATGCTCATGTTGATGACCAACCTGGGCCGCGACTACGTTGTGTGGGACAAGGCCGCCAGCATTCGCTATCGCAGGCCGGGAAAAGGCACAGTCCACGCTGCTTTTCGCCTGACTGACGCGCAAATTGACGACATTCGTGAGAAGCTTAAGACGCAGGCGAAATACGAGCCGGTGTTTCAGGTTGAAGTGAGAGACGCTGCCGGCGATGTGATTGCCGAAGTGGAGAAGCGGTTGCACGTACGCCGTAGGGATGCTGCACTCGACGAGTCGAGAAGGCTATCGTCCGTCTGAGAACCCGCGAACCGGAAGGAAAACACAGCCTATCGCGTGGCTTCGGCAAAGGGCGGGCAGGTCTGGAATTAGGGCTCAAGAGCTCTTTCGTAAGAGAGGCGCGTGCCTCAGAACGAAAATTTGACGTGTACATTCCTGAACATTTCCGGGTGCGCGATTATGCCGATGCCATCGCATTCATGCGCGCGAATCCCTTCGTCATTCTGGTTTCGGATGGGGATGCGAGCCTCTTCGCCAGCCACGTTCCGGTGGTGATCCGCGAAGCCGAAGAACAGCTTGTGATTCGCGGACACTTCGCCAAGGCTAATCCACACTGGCGCTATCTTGAGGAACAACCGCAATGCCTGACGATTTTTCACGGACCGCACTCTTACGTTTCGGCGGGCAACTACACTACGCGCGAAAACGTTCCCACGTGGAATTATGGCGCAGTGCATATTTATGGAAACGCGCGCGTGTATTCCTCACCCGAGGCCCTACAGGGCGTGCTCCACGAATTAATCGCCACCTTCGAGGCCGCCTACGCGCAGCAGTGGGACAGTCTCGATCAGGCTTACCGTGACCGCATGCTCAACCACATTGTGGGATTTGAAATCACCGCAACCAGGATTGAAGCCAAGTTCAAGCTGAGCCAGAATCGCACGAAAGAGGAGCAAACTAACGTGATCGCGGCACTGGATAAGTCAGACGACACTGCAGTTTCAGGGGTTGCAAAAATGATGCTGGAACAGGGCCTGGGCGTGAAGAAGGACGTGAAGAAGGAAGACGAGTGAGTTTATGGTTAGAATGGGCGGGCAAGAGTGCCCGCCGCCACACGAACCCTACATGTGCCCGACGCGAACATCGACGTCTACGCTCACCGGAGTGCGTGTGCTCGTGGGCCGGGCGCGGCACCAGGCCGGAGCGCTCTCCAGGGAACTGCGCAAGCTGGACGCGACGGTAATCGAAATTCCGTTCATAGAGATTCGCAGGCCGCAATCGTTTCAGCCTCTTGATTCCGCGCTCAAACGACTGAATGACTACGATTGGCTGATCCTCACCAGCGTTAATGGAGTCGAAGCCCTCTGGGAGCGGATGGCGCGGCTGCGGCTGAAAAAGCAGACTCTCCGCGATTTGAGCGTGGCCGCGATTGGGCCGGCGACGAAGAAGGCGATCGAGCACGGCGGCATTAAAGTCGACGTGGTTCCCAAAGAATATATCGCCGAGTCGGTGGTGCGCAGTCTGCGCCGTCGGGTTCGAGGGAAACGTGTTCTGCTGGTGCGAGCGAAAGTTGCCCGGGACGTGATTCCGCGCGAGCTGCGAAAGGCCGGGGCGCAGGTGGACGTAGTCGAAGCTTACGAAACCGTAGTTCCACAAGCTTCTCGCACGCGCCTGCGAAGACTGTTTATGAATCCAGTTCGCCGGCCGCATCTGGTTACTTTTACCAGTTCGTCCACGGTCCGCAATTTTGTCGAACTCCTGGCAGATAAGCGGATTCGATCGACAACACGGCTCGGCCCGGTGTCTTCTCTCGGGCAGAAAGCCAAAGGTGTGCATCTCGAAAAAATCGGCCTCAAGGGAGTTCGCCTTGCATCGATCGGACCCGTTACCTCCTCTACGCTGCGCGCTCTTGGTCTTCCAGTGGACATCGAGGCCTTGGAGTTCAATATTCCGGGACTTGTCCAATCCATTGTCGCCTCATTTTCGGCCGCGCGATCGATCGATCCTTCGCGGTCGTGCAAGTGATTCAGAAGAATTTACGGATGAGGTTGCAAACTCTTGCGACTGTTTGAATCACTGGTGCGGATCGTTCTAAATTGTCTTGACTCCAGTTGTGAGCATAGTAAACTTCGGAGGCTTTTCCCGTTGGGAATCCGATACAAAAAAAGGGGCGTTTTACTATGAGGAGTGGTTTTTCTGTTAGCTCGAAGTTCGCAGTCATTTGTGCCACAGTTAGCCTGCTATTCTGTGCCGCCGCAGCCCAGGACGCATCTTCACCACTGACCGTACGTGGTGAGGACGGCCATGCGATTCACATTCTTCCTACCGTACATATGGTGCCGGCTCTTCCCCCCGATGTAGGTCCGCTGGTTTATAACGGCGGCCCAGTGATTCAGGGCTCGCTGACGACCTACGCCATCTTCTGGGTTCCGGCCAAGTTGCAGACTGGCGGCGCCACGAGCATGACCGCCCACTACCAGTTGGTTGAGAGCAACATGCTCCGGGATTACGAAACACACGGCCTGGACAACAACAATACTCAATATTATCAAGTGGTTTCAGGCGCCAAGCAGTACATCCAGAACAAAGGCGCCTTCGGCGGGTCGTACGTCGACACCGATCCCTATCCTGCCTCGGGATGCTCCGACTCGGCCACGCCTGGCAACTGCATCACGGACGCGCAGCTGCAGACTGAACTCCAGAAAGTAATGACCTTGAAAGGTTGGACTGGCGGACTGAGCAAGATGTTCCTGGTCTTCACCTCGAGCAACGAAGGCTCCTGCTTCGACTCGACCAGTTCGTCTTGTGCCTACACTGGGTATTGCGCTTACCACAGCTATATCGCGGGCACTACCCCGATCGTTTACAGCAACGAACCGTTTGCCGTCCCTGCCGATTGCCAGGAGCCGGGCACACCTTCGCCGAACTCCGACGTGGATGCTGATACCGCAGCGACTGCCGCAGCCCATGAAGTGACAGAGGCTATCACCGATCCAGAGCTAGATGCATGGTTCACCGCGGGAGGTAGCGAGATTGGCGATCTGTGCGCTTACAACTACGGCAGCAACACCTGGGATTCTTCGAAGGCGAACCAGATGTGGAATGGCCGCTTCTACGAGATCCAAATGATGTACTCGAACCATGTTCTCGGTTGTGTCCGCGTTGGACCCTGAGCGAGACGTAGATCGAGAAACGCGACAAGCTAGATGTGATGGCGGCCAGAACAGCGGCCGCCATTATTTTGCTCGTGATTGTTCTTTGTTCAGCGTTCCTGAAGAAGCTATTCACTGACCGAACAACTGCAATCCGCCGGTACGACGTGCGCCAATAAGAAGTCGGCGACCCGCCGGTAGGCATCGATCTGGTTTTCGACGCGGGCGAAGCCGTGGCCTTCGTTTTCGTAAATCTTGTACTCGACGGTCCCACCGCGTTTTTTAATAGCTTCGACGACTTGCTGCGTTTCCGACTTCGGGCAGCGCGGGTCGTGTCCTCCCGCCAGCAGCAACAGCGGGGCTTTAATCTGGTCGATGAAGTCGATCGGGGAGCGCTCCTCATACAGCGCTTTGTTCTTGACCACATCGCCCATGGTCGCGAGGTCGGACTGCTGCAGCACCGGGTCTTCGTTCTCGATTTCGGTGAACCAGTTGACGAAGGGCACGATGGGCACGCCCGCAGCCCAGACCTCAGGCGCTTTCGTTACCGCCATCATGCTGAGATAGCCGCCATAGCTTCCTCCCATGACGGCGATCTTTTTTGGATCGAGATGTCCGGTCTGCTTGATCCAGTCGACACCCGCCAGCACGTCCTGTAAATCGCCCCCGCCCATGTCGAAAAGATTGGCCTGTTGAAATTCCTTGCCATATCCGGTTGAGCCGCGATAGTTGGGCGCGAGCACCATGTATCCCTGATTCACGGCGTATTGAATGAAGCGGTTGAACGAGTTCACGGTTTGCGACGTCGGGCCGCCATGAATATAGACGATGGCTGCGTTCTGGCCGTTGCGCGCCATGTTGAAAGGCACATAGAGAAGAGCGGAGATGGTCCACTTGCCGTCGCGGCTGGGATAGTGGATGACATAGGGCTCGACCATGTCTTCGGAGCGCACGCCCGCGACCAGTGAATACGTGATCTGCTGCGACCTTCCGGTCGCCAGGTGGTAGACCCAGAGATCGCCGGGAGCTGTGGGACCGTTGTGCATGTAGAGCAGGCGTTGACCGTCCGGAGCGAAGGCGGAGTGCCCGCCAGTCGGCGCGTTCACGCCTTTCGGTATCGGCAGGACCGTGGATTTCGCGGTCGCGAGGTCGTATAGATAGATCTCTTCGTTGCCGTCGACGTTGGCGCTGAAGACGACATGTTTGCCATCGGGAGAAAATTCGTGGCCGCGAATTTCCCACCTGTCATGCGTGAGCCACCGTACCTTTTTCGCCGCCACATCGATAACGCCGATATTCTCGTATCCGTTGTCCGCATTCGACGTCATCAGGACGTACTTACCGTCGAAAGAGATATCGTTGGCGTAGTAGCGCTGTTCGCCTTGATGCGGGGTGAGAAGGGCGCTATGTGCCGTCGCTACATCCGCAATGAATATGTTGGAGTCAGTGCCTTTTGCCTGTTCTTGCGTGTAGACAATGAACTTTCCATCCTTCGACCAGATGGGATTGGAATTTCCCTTATCCTGCGGCGTATTCGAAGTGAGGTGCTTTACCTCACGCATCACCGCGTCATAGATGTCGATCTCGTACGCGGCGGATGTTTTGGGTTTGACCTCATAGGCCAAATAGCGCCCGTCAGGGGACCACGTTGGATTCAGTTCTGCGATCTCGCGCGTCTGTGTCAGATTGACTACTTTGCCGGTTTTCGGCGAGACCAGGAAAATGTCCCACTGTTCGTCTCCGTCGTAATCGGACTGGAAGGCGATCCACTTGCCATCCGGAGACCATGCGGGCGACGCCTGGCGTTGATCGCTGACCGTGAGTTGGACCGGCCATCCACCTTCGGCGGGGACGAGCCAAAGATTATTGCGCCCACTCATGTTCGAGATAAAGGCGATGCTCTTGCCGTCCGGCGACCAAGTGGGGCGTCCCACCTGCCGCGTCATATACAGCTTTTCAATGGTCAGGCTGCGCGTTTCCACCTGGGCATTGGGCTTGGACGCAATCTTTTTCGGATCGGTAACGGCCTGCGGTGCGGGCAGAGTCTGGGCGGCAACGTTTTCAGTCAAAACTGTGCTCATGATTATGACGATAGCAAAGAGTGCGCACAGGCGCATGGCGCGGAACCTCAAGGTAATGTAGAAAAGGAGAGTCTAACAGAGGCATTTTGTCGGTCTGCGAAGTCCCTGATAGGTCGTTGGCATGGTTGTGTGAATCCATGAACTCCTTTTTTCCGCGTTTCACCGTAAGGCTAGCCCTGTGCTGTGTGCTCGGGTTCGGCGCTATATTTCCGGCGAAAGCACAGAAAACAGCATCCGCACCGGCTCATCACTTCGGCATCGAGGGTAATCACTTCGTTCTGGATGGCAATCCACTGCAGATTATCTCGGGCGAAATGCACTACGAGCGTATCCCGCGTGAATACTGGCGAGATCGCCTAAAGAAAGCGCGGGCCATGGGATTGAACACCATCTCGACCTACGTGTTCTGGAATGCGCACGAGCCGAAACCTGGAGTTTACGACTTCACTGGAGCGCTCGATGTAGCGGCGTTCATCCGCACTGCGCAAGAGGAGGGACTCTACGTCATTTTGCGTTCCGGCCCCTATGCGTGCGCGGAATGGGATCTTGGCGGCCTGCCTGCGTGGCTGCTGGCCGATCCGAACATTGTGCTGCGCAGTGCCGACGAGAAATTCCTCGGTCCCGCGGAACGCTGGCTCAACCGGTTGGGCAGGGAGCTGGCCTCGCTGCAAGTCACGCGTGGCGGGCCGATCATCGCAGTGCAGGTGGAGAACGAGTACGGTTCGTTTGGCGGTCGGACTGAGAACGACAAGAAGTATGAGAGGCGTATTCTCGATGCGCTGAGAAGCGCTGGCCTTGGCGAAGCGCTACTCTATACCGCGGACGGCGGCGACGAGCTGCCGGCCGGGACTTTGAAGGGCATTCACGCCGTCGTCAATTTCGGTCCCGGCGATGCAAGAGAGGAGTTCGCCAAGCTGCAGAAATTTCGTCCGGGCCAGCCCGTGATGAGTGGTGAATACTGGGACGGATGGTTCGATCACTGGGGAGAAAAGCATCACCATACCGACATGAACCAGCAGGCGCAGGAACTGGACTGGATTCTCGGTCAGGGATACTCGATCAACATCTACATGTTTCACGGCGGCACAAGCTTCGGATTCATGAACGGCGCGAACTGGGAGAATATTTACGAGCCGGATGTGACCAGCTACGACTACGATTCCGCATTGAGCGAATCTGGTGTTCCGACCAAAAAATATTTTGCCTTTCGCGATGTGATTGCGAAGTATCGCCCGGGAGTGAAGCTCCCCGACCCGCCGGTGCCTTTACCAATTATCGAAATCCCGGACTTCGAGTTACGCGAGGCTGCTTCGCTGTGGTCGAGCCTGCCCGATCCAATTAGAGTCCAGAAGCCGCGCAGCATGGAAGCGTTCGGTCAGTCGTATGGCTACATTCTTTATCGCACAGAGGTAAAAGAGCCGGCGAACGGCGAATTGGTGGTTCGAGAATTGCGGAGCTACGCCCGAGTCTTTGTGAATGGCAAACAGGTGGGCACGCTCGACCGCCGCCTGAAGCAGGATCGATTGCAGATCGCGGCTGGAGCCCACGCGACAGTAGAGATTCTGGTCGAGGGCACTGGCCGCATCAACTTCACCACCGAAATGCGTTCTGAGCGACAGGGAATCAATGGCACCGTGACTCTGGCGGGCAGGGAACTAAAGAACTGGCAAGTCTTTCCCTTGCCCATGGACGATCTCACCAGTGTGCAATTCTCGACGGGAAGCGCTGCACCTTCCGGTGCGGCCTTCTATCGCGGACAATTCGAATTGAATGAAGTTGGCGACTCCTTTCTGGACACGCGCGGTTGGGGCAAAGGCGCAGTGTGGGTGAACGGTCACGCACTCGGCCGATTCTGGAACCTCGGCCCGCAACAGACGCTGTACCTGCCCGCACCTTGGTTGCGGACGGGTAAGAATGAACTGATCGTCTTTGCGCAGACCACGCCGAGAACTCACCATTTGCGTGGGTTGCGCACTGCCGTGCTCGATCAATTGGGAAGCGAGTAGGCCGGAAAATCAACGGTCAGGAGGCGCAGGGCTCGACCGGCAACATCCGTGCACGTAGGCGTCCGAAAGAAGGATTCTCTTTGACGCCCTTTCTACACCTTCGCCTCGGGGTGCATGTCGACAGTGCTCCACGTCTTGTCCCCGGCATGGCAGATATTTTCTAGCGGACATTCCTCGCACCTGGGTTTGCGGGCGATGCAGAGGCTGCGGCCATGCCAGATGATTTGGTGGGAGAAGAGAATCCATTTTTCGCGCGGGATGATCCCCATTAGGTCCTGTTCGATCTTCTGCGGATCATTCTCCTTGGTTAGTTCAAGGCGGCGCGAAATGCGGTGCACGTGAGTATCGACGACCACGCCTTCCGCCTTCTTGAACCACGTGCCCAGCACAACGTTGGCGGTTTTGCGGGCAACGCCTGGAAGCGAGAGAAGCTTCTCCATCTCGTCGGGGACCTGACCGCCGAATTCGGCTACGATCCTTTTCGCGGCTCCGACTACCGATTTCGACTTGTTACGGAAGAATCCGGTGGAACGGACATCCGGCTCCAGCTGCTCAGGGCTGAGCACGGCGAATGCTTCGACCGTCGGATACTTTCGAAAAAGCTCGGGGGTGACGCGGTTCACATTTACATCGGTCGATTGCGCCGAAAGGATGGTCGCCACCAGAAGTTCCCATGCACTGGCATGGGTGAGCGCACAAGTCACCGCCGGGTATCGCTGGTCGAGCCGTTTCAGAATTTCTGCAATGCGTTCGGGTGCGACAGGATTGTAGCCTTTGATCCTTGCCGTGGAAACATGCTCGGGCTTTGCAGTGGCTTTCCGGCGCTCTTCGGGGGCTGCCACCGGGGCCGTGCCTCGGCTGGGAGACCTCGACTTCCCTCGGGGCAGGCTCGCGCGGACGTCAATTCCCACACGACCACTTCTGGTGCCGCCAGATTGCGTTCCGCCGACTTTGTCTTGACGGCCGGTTCGGGCGGGCTGGCGGGGGACTACTCCACGAGGCATGATGATCTCCTGCGCCCACTATCTTAGCAGTGATCTTTTTGTCTGAGTCTGTTTCAATCTTGTTCAACCTTGCGGAAACCGTACCGTGCTCGTTGGACCTCGGTAACCTCGGCGGGATTGACGCGACTCGCGCCCCCCGGTAGTCTGGAATTACTCCGGCTAAGTCAGAGAATCCTATGGCAGTGAATTCCATTCAACTCGGGCAGGTGTGGCGCAGCGACGCCGATGGCCAGGATTATCTGGTCACAAAAGTTTACAGCGAAGTGTTCACCCAGTATGCCATGCTGCGGCCGGCAGGCATCACCGCTCCCGATGCGCCCACGGTGCGGATCAAGGTGGTCAAAACTCCGCAAGGCGCGACCCTCCCCGGCTACGCGTTTACTCAGGAAAATTCGTTTTAGGCCGAGGAGGTCTCGAGCGCAAAATTCCATTACACTCGTAAAGCTGACGTTCTCAGTTCTCAGAAAAATCGACGCAACTGAGAACTGAGAACCGAGAACTGTCCTTCGCCTTCATGACTGAAAAAATTCTCGCGGTTCTATTCGTGTATATCAGCAAAGTGATCGCCGTGACCGGCTATGCCGGAATCGCGCTACTGATGGCGATTGAGTCGGCCTGCATCCCTCTTCCATCGGAACTGATCATGCCGTTTGGCGGATATCTTGTGTTCCAGGGCACATTCAAATTGCTGTGGGTCGCGACGGCGGGGGCCCTCGGATGCAATCTGGGTTCGCTGCTTGCCTATGAGATTGGATCGTACGGCGGCCGTCCGCTGGTGGAGCGCTACGGGCGCTGGATTCTGATGGGGCGTCGCGAGCTGGACTGGGCCGACCGGTTCTTTCTGCGCTGGGGTTACCTGGCCGTTTTCATTGCGCGACT
>Ga0302325_10013591_pt1 | contig 17352 bp, 20 predicted proteins | sample Palsa_T0_2_FD_201948 | JGI IMG/M metagenome (GOLD analysis project Ga0302325, IMG submission 201948) | Peat permafrost microbial communities from Stordalen Mire near Abisko, Sweden - Palsa_T0_2 | ecosystem: Environmental > Terrestrial > Soil > Palsa > Peat permafrost | place: Sweden: Abisko... | reverse complement strand
AGCTCCCCACTTTTGTTTGTATGTGCAGGGATTAACGACTAGTCTCGGCATTCCAGGACTATATTACCTTGCCCCACTACTATGCAGCGAGAAATGGCGCTCCATAAATTTAATTACAAAGCTAAAGAACTTGCCAATCCTGTTCCTAGCGGGGGAAAAAGACGAAGTCATCCCCGCTCCGCATATGCAGCAATTATACGACTCTTCCTTGGCGGGCGGCGGTCCAAGAGGTCCCCCCCCCCCCACCTCCAAACCCCCCTCTCACTCAAACCCCCAAACCCCCCTAATCCCCTAATCCCCCACCGTCCCTTAAAGACGAGTTGCTGGATAAGTTGCTGACGACAGTATGGAAATCATGGCCCCATGGGATGCATAATGATACTTGTCTCCAGCCGGGGTATTTTGACGTGATTGGCGAGTTTGTCAGGGGAAATGTGTACTCGACGCCGAGACGGCGGGGACGGACGTTGGGCGATTCGGTCTTGGATGGGGAGAAAGTGCAATCATGAGGTGAGAGACAGAGGGGTTTTAATGGCGTGGTGAGTTTAAATTAGAGGAGGTTATAATAGGGGATGTTTGATTGATGTATCCCTGTAACAGGATATAGGAGTTTATTTGATGGATCTATGTTACTTTGTTGCATCTCCATTCGACAGTTAAGCCCGGAATGAAAGTCAAGCACGCCATCCGAGATGCAGGATCGGAATCGCAATTCGTTCGCATGGGGTGGTGGGGGAATTTCCATCCGGCCGACCATGTGCCTCTCTGCCTGCCATCTATGTCCAACAACCCGATCCACAGCTGGACGTCGGGATCGGAACTCGCAGCCAAAAGGCTTTCTTAATTCATTGTTGGGTTCGATTGGCGATACCAGCAAGACCATTGGGGCAACTGAAGCCATCCGACCTAATTGGCCTGTATCTTTAATTCGTGCGACCGCCACAAAGCCCAACGATACCAGGGATCACGTGCGAGAGCCTTTATCCCCCGCATTTTGTGTGGGAGCGTGTGCTGCGCGGGTAGCCTGTAGGCTCTGCACAAGTCATGCGCATTCGCTCACACATAATTTACCTTTTCCCGAACGAATCCGCTGCTGCGTCGCCCCCAGCCATTCAAGGCCATCCCGCTTCAACGCCCGTTTCTCTCCCTCTCTCTCTCTCTCTTAACGCTGCCACCCTGTCCCCAACCGTGCACAGCCGATCGCCCACTGACGCTGCCCAGCCAGCAATCAAGCAAGCGCGCAGATATCGGAACCTTGGTGTGTTGTGTGTGTGCGTACCTATCTTTGTTGGGACATGTCTGACCCGCCAGCCCCGAGATTGTGTGTGTTGTCCCGCTCCCCGATTGTCACGCTTACGCCGGATTCCATTCGTTGGATGTGCTAAGTGCGTTGTGCTCTCAGATACAATATTAAGGTACGCTCTTTCCCTAGATTTTGTTTATCCCCTGCCTCGCTCTCCGTTCATCCCGAGATACGCTATTCCCTCTTCCCGCCTTCTCCTACTCCATCTCGTCTCCAGACAGGCCGCTAATGGCGACTCAGATGGCCACGACTCCTTCCGCAACCACAGCAAAACCAGACTTCCTACATCATCCTGTCGTCCGCTCCGCCCTCCCCTTCGTCAATGGCGGTCTCGCCGGCATGATCGCAACGACCTGCATCCAACCCATCGACATGGTCAAAGTACGCATTCAACTCGCCGGAGAGGGATCCCGCGGCGGAGCCAGACCCGGTGCCTTTGCCGTCGCAAAAGACATCATCGCCTCGGGAAAAGCACTCGATCTGTATGCCGGGTTGTCAGCAGGACTCCTCCGTCAAGCAGTATACACTACCGCTCGGATGGGTTTCTTCGATACGTTTCAGACGACCCTGTCGACACGTGCAAAAGCCTCAGGCAGGGAAATCACGTTTGCGGAACGGAGTGCTGCGGGATTGACAGCTGGTGGACTGGCTGCTGTGCTTGGAACGCCTGCTGATGTTGCGCTCATTCGGATGCAATCTGACGGATTACGTCCCGTTGCGGAACGGGCGAATTATACATCTGTTATCAATGCCTTGGCAAGGATTACTGCAAAGGAGGGTGTGTTCTCATTGTGGGCCGGTACGGCACCGACAGTTGCTCGAGCAATGGCGCTCAATTTCGGGCAATTGGCGTTTTTCAGTGAGGCGAAATCTCGTCTTAAGAAGACTTCGCTGCCGGAATCTGCAAGGACGTTCACAGCATCTGCGATAGCCGGGTTCTTTGCGTCGTTTTTCTCCCTGCCGTTCGATTTCGTCAAGACTCGATTGCAGCGACAGACTCGATTGCCAGATGGCACCCTGCCGTACAAGAACAGCATTGACTGCGCCATCAAAGTCGCTCGACAGGAGGGTTTGTTGCGGTTTTATCGTGGGTTCGGGACGTACTATGTCAGGATTGCTCCTCACGCTATGATCACCTTGCTTGTTGCTGATTATCTTGGAGTCATCACCAAGTAGAGTAGACGAAAAGTAGTAGAGTTGCTTTGTGAGAGTGGAGTAGATAGCTGTTGCTGATACGGCACGTCTGTAGATATATTCATTGCTACTTCTATACAATATCCGGATTAGCCTATGATACCCTCCCTGCAACACCTCCGGCTTCCAAAGGTTGAGCAAGAAACAATCCTACCGCCTCATCTATTTCTGGACCGCTCCACTTCTTCCTGCCCCGTCTACGGGTTAAGGAGGTTTGTAATCCAGCTATCGTCCTCGCAAATTCATCATCATCCAACTCTTCCACAATTTCCTCCTCGCTCTCTTCACCGCTGTCCTCATCGACCTCCTCGTTCGCCAGAATTTGATCCAAACTCCGCTGTTGTTGGTCCACCCAGCGCTTCATCACCGCAGTAGGCTGTTCCGCAAACCCTCGCAAGAACCGTATCTTTTCACAGTTGAGTTTGATCTGTGCAACCATCGCAGCAATCTGATCATCGTATTGTGCTATTTGTGCCGCGGGCGCTGAAGACATCGGAGGAGGATTGGGTGCCGTGGCATTGATGACGCTGTTCATTCGAGCGCGGATGGGGTGGTCTAGAGAGAGATCGAGGTCGTAGTACTGCGGAGGGAGAGTCGACGAGGATTTATCTACTCGGACGACGTAGTTTAGGACAATTGGTTCGACGGGTTCAAGAAATCGATTCATCAACTCGGGGATCTGAGGGAAGTATATTCTTCCTTCTGGAGCCTGGTGACCGAAGAGTTTCTGTAATTTCGCGTCCAGGTTAATAAATCGTTTCTCATCGATCGCTTGTAAATTGTGGAACTGAATCAGCCTGACCATCATGGATGTGTTATACCTTGATATACTGCCACAGCGCCATCACGATCCCCGGCCGTGTTTCCTCCTTGATTTGCAGAATATCCGCGAATTCGTCGCATAGTTTATACCTGGAATAAGCCTCGCAAATATATGGTCTACCTTTCCGGTGCGGTATCGATGGTCAAACTGACCTTAACATTGACATCGCTATCGCCCTTCCTTGTACATTGTATATAGTCATACATCTTCTGACTAGCATCGTTTGTTTTATGCCACTCCACCCGATTTGGCTCAGCATAAGCATCGCTCGCTCTGTCAAAGTCGATGATAATGCTCTTGAAATAGGACGTCATAGGCTGAGCAGGAATCTCTGGCTCGGACGGCAGCAACTGTCCTCTCAAAGTAAACGTCCAGCTGGGAATCAGATCCGTGTCGAAATCATAAGCAAGCGTATCGAGCGGAGGGGTCGACTGCCACGGCTGATCGGAAGTCGTCGTGCTGAGCGATAGACGGATCTTCTTTTGACACTGCAACTCAGTATATGGCAGAGAGTGGCCTACCTTGAGCGGTCGATTCGTCGCATCGAGCAGATCGAATCGTTTTCGCAGGATGGTCGCATCGATGCGTGCTTCTGCCTCGCGTAGCTGATTGTACAATTTGTATTCCTCCGAGTGTTGCTCCTCCATCGATTTCGGGAGCGTCTTGTCCGTCGGCTTCTTGCGTGTCCGCGGCACATTTGGCTGCTGCATCGGGTGAGGCGGATACGTGTCTGCCGGCCGCTTCCTTCCTGCGTTCATTCTGTCCTCGTTTGTGTCAACAAAACACTCTGCTGTCCACGAATTTTGATCTGCCTCCTGCAATTACAAAAGGGACTGGATGTGTGGGTTAGGGTACCGCTTGGGGCTTGGCCCTAGCTGATTTCCCCGATTAGCAGCCGAGAAATGCGGGGAAAGTGCGATCGGGGTCCCCCACCCGCCATCGTACCATGCATAAGTACCGCGCGCTTTCTCGGCCGCTGCCTGACCTGATCGAGATCTAATCTTGCAATTAGCAATACAATGGCAATTTCAATTCCGAAAACTCAGAATGCTGCTGTCGTGGAGAAGCCCGGGAAAGATGCAAAGGCTGTTGTCAAGCAGCTTCCCGTCGAAGATCCCAAGGAAGGCGAAGTGTTGATCAAGATGGAGGCCACCGGAGGTATTCGATGCTTCGAAATATGGCTCATGGGTAGTTTGTCATACCGATTTGCACTTGCAGAGGGATGATTGGAATCCTGCCATGACTATGACTTGTCCTGTTGGCGGTCACGAAGGGGTGGGAAGAATTGTCAAACTTGGCCCTGGCGTTACGAATCTCAAGCTGTACTTCGAGCTCTTGGAATGAAATTGATGATATAGTGGTCAGATGGTGGGTATCAAGGCCGTCTGGAAGGTCTGTGGAAAGTGCGATGAATGTAAAGCTGGCGAAGACGCACTTTGCTCAGATGCGCTCTCGTCTGGGGCTCACATGAACGGAACATTCCAGGAATATGCCATTGGACCAGCTAGCTATGTTACTCCTGTCCCTGAAGGCATTGACCCCTTGATCTCTGCCCCTCTCATGGTACTCCCATCTCAACGACATGACTGATTTAGTGCGGTGGAGTAACAGCCTACAAAGCTCTTAAAGTCTCCAATGCCAAGAAGGGCGATTACGTCGTTCTTCTTGGTGCCGGCGGCGGACTCGGTTCCTTCGGCTTGCAATTCGCGCGCATAATGGGCTTCAGAACCATCGCCGTCGACGGCGGCGCCGCAAAAGCCGAAGCCACCAAGGCCCTTGGCGCAGAGACATACATCGATTTCACCAAAGAAGACGATTTGCCCGGCGCAATCAAGAAAGCCACCAACGGAGGCGCCCATGCCGTCATCGTATTCTCCCCCTCTCCAAAGGCATATGCGCAAGCACCCTTCATGCTGCGTAAACGAGGTACGATGGTCGCTGTGGGACTTCCCGCTGGATCATCCCCGATCACCGTGGAGCCGGGGTATCTTGCATTCTTTGGGATTACACTACGTGGGAGTCTTGTCGGGAATCAGGCAGACGTGATCGAGGCGCTCGAACTTGCCAAGAAAGGAGAGATTAAGGTCCCTGCTACGGTCAAGAAATTGGCGGATCTACAGAGTGTCATGGAGGATATGGAAGCTGGCAACGTCGTTGGCAGAGTTGTTTTAACCTTCGATTAGAGGCAGAAATAGGAGAAGAGTTTACTAGATGATTGGAGAAATCTTATATATGATCTCTCGATTCACTCGTATTCAAGTTTTCAGCAAATATCTACAATTGGCGTGTAATAGTCTCATATGGCAAAAGAGGGTATATCTCAATTATCATCTGTCGAAGAAAAAGCGCTTGTGCTCCCACAGGGACTCGTAAGACTAATTATGTGCGAAATGGGTATTTTGACTCTCTTAGTCTCGAGACTAGACCCAGAGGCTATGAATCTCTGGGCTCTGCGATCTGATCACGAACCACGTGCGCAAGAATACGAGGTGAGATACCTCACTGCACAACTAAATCATCCGAGCTTCCACGTGTGACGCAAGACAACGGGGAAATATGTAAATACATCTGGACGATTGCTATAAATGTTTGCCGATTTGGTTTTAACTCCCTTTGCGCGTCCAACGTATTGGGTTTCAGATAGCCCGCGCTGCTTGCATGTGGTGGTTGGCCTAAACTTATCTAAGAGTTAAATTTAGCTTTTATGAACTTGTTTCCCAAAATAGAGCGCACATCCCAATCGTCTTTGTCGTCAACATCAATCGGCACCACAAAACATATCAGGCGCAAGGATATACATACAAAGCACTAGCCTCAAGGATTCTTTTCAGGGGCTGAAACTCATTAGCCACAGCGGTCCGCCATTCGCCGGTCGAGAAACGGCACGAGCTCTTTGTTTTGCCGGGCGATCGTGCATTGTCTCCCGCGGGCATTGAGCGCGAGGATCCTCGATTAAAGCAAAAATAGCTTTCCTTTCAGCCGGCTAGGATGTATTGGTCCTGTATCGCGGGCTATTCGGCTTTGTCCGGGGACCACGAGTGGACCCACTTGCGTCAGGTCCCCTCTTGAATGCGAGAGCCCAGCAGCAGCTTGTTGGTGTTACACTTGACTCCGATTGAGGTTACCTTCTGCACGTGCGCGTTGAAATTATGTAAAGTTTCCACGGCAGTATATTCCTGGAACAAACCCGACCGCTTCCAACAATGGAACTCCTATCTTCTTTACGGAGCTTGGTCATAGCTTTTTGTGTTGGCGCGCAGACACCACATCCCGCATCGATATGTGATCCGAGGCTATCGGACGGCTCTGCGGCGTAACCGTGCACCTTCGAAACATGCATCTGAGAGCACTTTTCTACGCGCTCAGACCCTTCCTTCTTTTTGGTTCGCAAACGGACTTCCCGCGACTAGTATCTCTCGCAAGGTATAAACTCTTATGACCCCCGAGAGCTCCCACTGTAGGTGCAATGGACTTCCAAAGTCCCTTCTCTACGCCAACACTCTCGTCCAACTCCTCAGCTCTCTCCACCGAACCAGGCACGCCGCGCTCGGAATATGATTTTCCAAATGAGCTATTTGGCAACTATTTGCTCAACGAACACGCCGAAGGTTTCATTTTAGTCACTGGCGGACTAGGATACATCGGCTCTCACACAACTCTGGAGTTACTGAAGGCGGGATATAACGTCGTGGTCATCGACGATCTCAGCAATTCTCATCAAAATGTCCTCGCACGGATCAAGACACTAGTAAACGAGCATTACGCCAATTTTGACCATAAATCTCTCCCCACCCTCGAATTCCACCAGATAGACTATCGCAATACCGACGCTCTCCGCGCCGTTCTCGACCGATACGTTCTTGACCCATGGCTATCCCCAGTTGAGATCAACGGAGTCAATCATTCCAAAATCACCGGTGTCGTTCACTTCGCCGCGTACAAAGCTGTATCCGAAAGTATACGCCTTCCGTTAAGTTACTACTCGAACAACGTCGCCGGATTTGTCAATCTCCTGGAGACTCTAAATTATTACGGGATCAAAAGTTTGGTGTTCAGTTCCTCCGCGACAGTATACGGCGCTCTCGATCAAAACCAAGGTGCGAACATTCCGGAGGAGTTTTGTGTGCATACCGAGGAAACCTACTACAGAGACGATGAGCTTGTCCAGGTTCAACAAGGATGCAGTGGTTTAACAAACCCCTATGGCCGAACAAAGTGGATGTGTGAGGCAATTCTCGCGGATCTCTGCACCAGTGACCCTGAATGGAGGGTTGTCGCATTACGCTACTTTAACCCTGTGGGATGCGATCCGTCAGGTTTACTTGGCGAAGACCCACTTGGCATTCCCAATAACCTTATGCCCATTTTGTGCAAAGTCCTGAGAGGAGAGATCCCGGCACTGAATGTATTCGGATCTGATTACGAGACCAGCGACGGTACCGGAGTCCGCGATTTTATCCATGTCTGCGATCTCGCCAAAGGTCATCTGGCCGCGATACGAGCGGCGTCAGAAGGGAGTTTACTTACGCCATTTCGCACATTTAATCTCGGCAGTGGAGAGGGACATTCAGTTCTTGATGTTGTTGAGATGATGCAGAAGGTGTCAGGCAAAGAAATTCCCTTGCGTTTCACAGCGCGTCGGCGTGGTGATGTTGCTACGAGCGTAGCGAAACCCTTGCGTGCGGCGCGTGAGTTGAAATGGAAAACGGAAAAGCATCTGATTGACTCATGTAGAGATACGTGGAATTTCGTTACGAAGAATCCAACGGGATATCGGACTTCAGATTCATGATCAAGGGATAGTAAGTATATCGTATATCTTTCTTCTTCCCTGGAGCGGAATTTTCTCAAAAGTATGTATAGCAGGCTAGCATGATAGAATGTCGAAGGAATAATGTATAATATACTCTAAAGAATTTTGCATCTTAGGACGAGTGGAAACAAAGCGAGACGGTAAAGCAAATTGCGTACATCTGACCTTATTGCGGTGACGATTTACCGAACCTTAAAAAGCCCGATGAAACACGGCAAAGCAATATCATTGCTTTGTTATCAAAGCTGAATACAGAACATCTCCGAATCGTTATATTATTCTCCTGTCGCTTTGAATTGACAACACCGCATCCCAATTAAGCGAGGTCATAACGGGGCACTTGCTTGTTCCCGTATCTCGTTTGAAAAGCGGGATTTGATTCCCTTCTACCGGATCCCAAAAATAGTCCCATACGGTGAAAGGAACGGAAGCCGAATCGAGAGCAAAGACCGCGTGGGAGCAAGATATTTTTGCCCTTGTTAATTGTTTATGCGAGATGCACGGTGGTCAATTGTCCGAGCCCCGTTCCCACCTTCTCCCATTACTTGTTCGATCACAGGGACTCTAAAAATACATGCCCAAATATACATTCGAAGGACGATCGAGAAAATGGAAGATTGCTGCGGCGGCTCTGGTGCTGAGTGTCATCGTTGTTGCAAGCCTTCTCGGCTGGGGAATACCGAGAGCCTTGAGAAAAGCTGGTAGCAATAACGGTAATGGCGCTGTCGCTGTACTGTTGCCACTTTACATATATCCTAGCGCAGGTGCATGGGACCCATTATACAGTGCGTAAGGCCATTCATTTCTTGAACTTACAATCAGGCTCGATACTTATCCAGCTCTGTCCTTCACTGTTATCGTGAATCCCGATAGTGGACCCGGCACGAACACGTTGTCAGATCCGAATTATGCAAGAGAACTTCCCAAGTTGAACAGTCGGAAAAATGTTCAAACAATTGGCTATGTAAGAACGACATGGGCGACAAGAAATATTTCCGATGTTCTGCAAGATGTTTCAACATATTCCTCATGGGCGGAAAACAAAACCGCAGACTACCAAGTTCACGGTATCTTCTACGACGAGGCTCCAAGTACATATTCAAGCGAGACGGCGGCGTTCATGAAGACCCTCGATCAATATGCAAAAGCCCAAGTCGGATTCGGTGGAATCAATTTTGTATTACCCCTGTCGATCTCACTGATATCAGCTCGTTCACAATCCGGGAGTCATCCCAAACGATAATCGTCTTTTTGCCGGTGCTGATGCCATTGTCGTCTTTGAAAACGGCTTTGGGAACTTAACGACAAACTCCATGGACCAGAAATTGAGTGAACTGGCAACTGAAAGTCCGAATGGGTATACCCGCCAGAATTTTGCATACATGATTCACGGAGTCCCTTCGAATTGGTCAGATATCGACTTTCGCGGGTTTCTCGGGAACATCAGCGGTGGAGCACAGTTGCTATTTGCTTCAGATCGGAGTCTGGGGGAGGGAGAGGATATTTATGATAGATTCGGAGCTGACTGGGGCATGTTTGTAGATGCGTTGGCGTCTCTTAATTAATGACATTCAATACAAACCAAAACCCATGTTTGCGCCAACGCCGCACCAAAAGCTTATACTAGTACAAAAAGGAACTACATTCCCTTGCTTCTGCCATCAATCTTATGAATTCATCCCATATCGAGCTCCAATTTCCGTAAACGTCCATCTCTTTGATCTTGATATCTGTGATAAAAACAGCTGAGACCCGCTTCATCTGAACCAAATCATGAACCAATATCTGTAGTTCCGACAACTTTTGTTCCTGTGTTTCCCCCTTCAAGTCGTGTATGAGGATTCCAAATTTCGAAGCTGGCGCTGTAGACGAAGCTTCTGGAAGAGTCAATTTTAAGCCGTGACCCGGTCTTGCTTTCGAAAGGTACTCAAAAGGTGCGTATTCGAGTGAAGGGTTCATTAGGGTATGATGATTATTCTCACAAACGACAACCACATCGGCAAGTTCGTAGTAGGTATCGTTCCTAGGAATGCATCCTGGGTTGAACACGACAAAACCTACAGATTAGGAAGTCCAATGTCAGACTTACCGGGCTTTCTATGTCTCCATCTCTTCTTTCTTATATAGCGACTCAGGGTGCCAAAATACTCCAATTCCTCACCCCCTGAGCTGATCTCGTCTAGAAATATCCCATCTAGACCCATAGGACCGGAGGCACTTGTCAAGCTCAGCTCATGCCAGCGCCAATATGTGTCCACATCATTTGTCACGGCTTTTAGCTTCCGCTTCCCATAAGACGTATGAACATATCCCAACAGAGTGACATTCGAATAGCCTTGAAACTTTGGTACAGAAGACTGATAGTGTTCGTCAGGCAAATCAGGCTTCCCTCCTGGTCCACTGTTAGGATTGATGATCACGATGAAATGCAGATTGGGATACTTTCGTATTCTATATTTAGCTCCCGCCGTTCGAGTGGTAATTACGAATCGATGAGGGGCGACCATATCCCTGGAAAAAGCTTCTCCAATGGATAAATGTACAGTGGTACAATGACGCTTGTTTGCGATTTCATGAAGGTCGAATATGAAGAGACCGTCTTCAAGACATAGTTTTCGAGAATGGTTGGAATCTTCAAAGGAACCGCGCTTTGACCTCGTCTCACGTGGGTCATCAGGCACGGTCTACCATCTTTAAGGGGTCTCGCGTTCCTTTAATAGCAGAACATGCTTTCACGAGCATTTAAGGTATTTATGGAGCTGCCTAAGGCCGGTATGGCCCCTTTCAATTGATTGTCCGTGATCTACAGTATTCGAAGGATATCAATTCAATTGGTCTAGTTTCCCGATCCAAGCGTGGGAGACCACAATCCATTGGGCCGGGCGGAAGGATCCCCATGAACTGGGTGGCCTCTGAAACGATGATCTCAAAGTACCAAAATAAATATACTTCAGTTTAAATGTGCTACTAACTTACATACATCTACGTATCTATATCGCCCCCTCAACGTGTCAAATTAATGTTTGTTATCATCAACTGTAGCTTTCGCAAGCCACGCTGCAAGTTTCTTATCATCTCTCGCCACAAATCGACTTCCAAATCTCCCAGGATAGCTCACTAGACTAGTAGGATCATAGACCCCTCGTACGGGATCATAATCCAACTTCTCGCCCATTTTATCGGGTAAGATCTGGAAACTGGAGATCAATCTCAAGAAGACGATGTACAACTCCCGATTTCCCAAGACGTATCCGGCACACATCCTTGTTCCGACGCCGTAGGTGAATATTGGCAGATCTGGATTGGCGAGGAAACGTTCCGGGGCAAAGTCGTGGGGTTTGTCGTAGACGTCAGGATCCATGTTACAGGCCCAGGCATTGAGGAAGACAGTGCTGCCTTCGGGGATTGTCATTCCTTCGTACTTGACGTCGCGTTGGGTTGCTCGTGGAAGAGCTAATCGAAGGACGGTGAAGTATCGAAGGATTTCCCGGGTGAATGCCGTGATGTAAGGCACTCGAGCCTCTTCGCCAGGATTTGTCCAGATTGCTAATAATCAATTGACTTCAATAAGGATTCGTACCGGAGATATCATCACCGTATGCTTTCTTGATTTCTTGCCATCCTTTCTCTTGGATATCTGGACGTTGACTCAATAAAGCGACAGCCCAGGCTAGTGTAGTTGTAATAGTATCAAGACCACCAGACAACATGGTCAATGAGATACTGATCAATTCTTCCTCACTCAATTTTGCTTCCGGGTCTTTCAACACGTTCCCTTGAATACAAGGTCGATCGGTTCCATTGTCAATCCGCGCCTGCAATTCGGTGTTCAATTTGCGCAAATAGACGTCTCGGCGCGCTCTCATTTCCACTGCCTTTTCCGAATTCTTATTGATGGGCGAGTAACGAAGGATGGGAATGTAGTCTTGTAGATTACCGGTCGTAGAGCGGAATCGAGAAATATATTCTTCACATTCAGTGATCTCGTCGAAGAGATGGTCGTCAAGACTCCCGATACGGTCGCCCCAATTCAAGGTCAAGGATAAGTTGAGACTGAGTCGTTGGATCATTGGCATGCAGTCGATTGCTTGGGCGCCCTTACCGCCACGTTCCCAGAGATCTTTGATAAAGTCGGCTGTCTCGAGATGGAGGAATGGGACGTATGATTGTACGCTAGGTCGATTAAGAGCGCTTGCCGCTGCCTTTCGTCGACGTTTCAGTGACTCGGATGCAGGGGATGTGCCGATTGTGAATCCAGCAGTTGATGATAGGACCTGCCATTAGCCTGCGTGTGAGATCGATTGTACCTTGTGGAAAGTATAGAACATAGGTCGACTTGACATGGCATTTCCCTGAGACAGGAAAGTCTCATGAGCTGCCTTGGCCGAGTTCACGACAACAACAGGTTCATTCCCCAACATGATCTGAAACACAGGCCCATATTTCTTAGACCACTGCCGATACTTTTCCGGTGCATTCACTCGAATCTAGCCCCCGTCAGCCCCATCTCATATCCCCTTGTACTCAAACAAGGCCTCTCATACCTGATGTAGATTTCCCACAATGGGCAACCCCGTCGGCCCATCAATGCCCTTGATGCGCCTGCTGTACCGCACAAATTCATTGATGACAAAGTAAGTGATGAGCAAGAGCGCAGGGATCGCAAGAAATATTCCGGCGTGCATTGCTCGTTGATCGGATACGGAGAATAAGCGCAGCGTGCGTCTCGACGGTGGTTTTATATTTTCTCCACACTGGAGGCGGCACGTGATGCGAGTCGGCATGCGGCAGATTGGTTTCGGTTATCATTTGTTGCGGAAATTCTGCCCTAAGAAAGCCCTAGAGAAGTGTATACCCTCAAACTTCGCTCGGCCTAGGGTGGTTGGTTACCATGGAAACTGACGTGACGAGTATGAATGAACAAGGATCTCTTCGCAACGATGATGACCCCGGGGAGGATAACCCAACTTTTGAGTGCCTAGAACTTAGAGGTAATGACGCATACCGCACTGATCTCTTGAACAATCCCGTGAACTTGTATTTTCTATCAACGAGATGGAAAGGTAACCGTAATCTGAACTTACACGGCTAGTATGGCATAGCCATAGGTGTACATAAGGACATTCGGTACAGGTTCTAATGAACATTTGATTCCCGGTGATAAGGATGACCATCGGCCAAGAATCGGCAAATAGTTCGTCACGACCCAGTGTCACAGGAATGAGGTCTAGGTCTAGGTCATCGACAAGATTCGATCGGCGGTCGCCATGGAAACCAATAGCTTGAAATTTCCTCTGAAAGCTCATTGCCGCGACCCATGTCGATGCGTGTGACTGTATGCCGGGCCTGTATCAATCGTCTGTCTTCGGCGGTTCAGAGACGACTCTTTACTGTATCCTCCATCAATACCTTCCCAATTAAAGATGTCGCTCCCGAGCCACCCGGCCGAACAAAGTTCTCGGGCTACTCCTCTGCTATCGTCACTGTCAAATCAGGAAATGGTGGAAACGGTTGCATAGCCTTCGAGCTCTCTCGCACGGTTCCAGGACGTGGTATCCCTTCAGGGGGGAATGGAGGTCGAGGAGGCGATGTGTATATCATTGCGCACGGAACAGGAGATTTACGCGGGATACCGCCAACGTTGGCAGCCGACACGGGAGGACACGGGGAGGGCAGTTCCATCCATGGGAGGAAAGGCAAGGATGTGGTATTACAGGTCCCTCTTGGAACTGTGGTGTATGAAATGACGAGGAAACCCAGAGTGGAACGAGAAGATAATTTCGTGCATGGGCCGATGTGGGAGGAGGAAAATGGGGAGGATTGGCAGATTGCAGACTTGCTCAAACGGCGAGCAACGGGAATGCAGCGAAAGAAGCCGGCGAAAGAATTTCATGAGATCGAAGAGGAAGAAAAGTCCGTGTATATGGATTTCAACAAGTGGACCGGCGAGCCGGTATTGCTTCTTCGTGGTGGAAAGGGAGGACTGGGCAATATCAACTTTCAAACTCACGATATCAAAATGCCCAGATTTGGCACGAAAGGCGAGTCCGGCACAGAAATGAATATCTTGCTGGAACTCAAGTTGATGGCGGATGTTGCGCTCGTTGGCCTTCCAAATGCGGGAAAGTCGACCCTGTTAAGTCGAATATCCAGAGCAAATCCCAAAGTTGGACATTACGCCTTCACGACGGTCTCGCCACAGCTGGGAACAGTCATACTCCGAGATGGTGAACACGAACGGTCACGATTGGTAGTTGCCGATCTCCCTGGACTCAGTTTTCGCGACGAAATGGCAGAGAGTGTCTTGAAACATGTCCGGCGTGTCAAAGTAGTTGCATATATCATTGATCTCAGCTCTGAGACATGTTGGGAGGATTATCTATTCCTCAAAAGGCATGTGGATTTACGGATTGGGTTACATTTACGGGAGTTGATTGTCTGTAACAAGGCAGATTTACCAGGGACGGAAGAGAGGATGCGGGACCTTCGAGCAAAGATGGAGGATTCAAAGAGGAAAATATTGATACCGATATGCGCTAAGGATGGTCATGGTCTGGATAAAGTTATAGAAATCCTAGAAAGACAAGTGGAGGATGCGAGAAAGGAGGAACGGAAGGCTGAAGAGGAGAAACTGGCGAGGCAAGAGCTGGATTTGATTGGATATGAGCCCCTGCATTGACCTTCCCAAGCTTTAGAGTTCATAATTACCCCTGAATAGCGGATGACAGTCCTTATCCTTAACGTGTACTAAAGCAGCCTTTGTCCAGGGCGTATCTGTGCTTGGCGTAGAAACCTTAAGCCCGTCTCCGTATCTTGCTGCATCAAAAGATCGACTCTGTGCATCTATTAACGCATCTATTGCCTCGGATTGGATCACAGGCCGCACAAGTTTTACCCCTGAAACTTGGGCGTAAAACTTGGGCCCACTCCGTTTCACCCCCGAACTGATTTACCAGGCTGCAGGCCTCGACTCGGCCACACGGCCAAGTGCATAAAACGTGTGAGGAATTGTCACCGAGACATGCGCCTGGGGATTTGGTTTTAGGTTGACGTCGGAGACATGCATTGAATCTGCACGAAAATGTACGCAGAGACCTCCTCTGTGACGTGCGCCGAAACCGAGCGGCGACCCCTTATGGGATGACCTTCCGGCGCTCTAACGGAACGGTCCTGGATCCTGTGGAGCCGATATATGTCACTGTCACTGTCACTGTCATCCTCATCGTCCTCTCGACTGTGTCGTCCGTTTGTCTTTTCGAGGGAGTTCACAGGCGGATGTCTTCTTCGAGAAGTCAATGGCCAACAACACTTTCGGGACAGGAAATCTGAACCTCACTGACCCTACGCGTCTTTCTCCCTACACCATCGATCAACTTATCGACATTTTCGGAACCACTTCAATTGCCGTTATTGCCTTGACGGTGTTTAATTGCTTCACGGCGCTGATGGCCATTGGTCTTATCGTGTATGATAATAAGCGAAAACACAAAACTTGGAAAGTTGCGCCTTCATTTCGGATTCCTTTGTCATTATCGATTGCTATCGCATTGGGGCATATTATCTTCGTAATAAAAGCGTTCAATGGGTTGCCGATTATTCCGGTGGCCGACTTGTCCAAGTCAAAAAAGTTGATGTGTAAAGTATTAAATGAACTGGGATTCTGGGGTAGAATATTTTATGAACGCGCTGAGTTTTAGCAATATGGGCACCTCCCGTCACAATGGTGGTTCGAGTTGTTGTTACGGTGGTTAGCATCTCATTTCACGTACTACCGCCCAAGGTTCTTGCTAACTATAGTATGATGCATATGCCATCTGGGCTGAGGGAACTAGTATATTTTTCGTGGCACTTGTATCCTTTCTGACGTATCTCCCTGTGCGGATCATTACCCCGGCCAAGGTATGCCTTCCGTTTGTTCTCGTCTTTGTCGGCAAAGATCAAATAGCATTAGCCTTGTCAGCAACAGTCATTCTCTCCGCCTTACTGGTCTTGTTGACTATGGGATTATTGATAATCGGGTTCGATACGGCAATGTTCGTCCGCAATCCTCTTGCCCAAAACAGGGTCTCAGATACAGGTTCCGGGGCATCCTATGTTCAAGCACAACGAAAACAGAATCCAAACCGGAAGTTAGTCTATTACGGAGTTGGTCTTGTTCTCCAATATGTATTGCTGTCAAATTCTCCATCTAACGGAAGATTCTGTTGTTACCGAACTTTGTTTTCTGCGCCATGGGGATTTTCAACATTCCTACGAGTCTATTGGCATCTGTGGCACTTCATCTCGACGGCACAATCGTTTTATTCCAATACTTATTGGGTCATCGGGGTCACGCCGATTCATGTCCCCAATGTGAGAAACCCTGGCACCCCGATGTAACTGACGTATTCCATCGTCCCTACTCCGCCCGAGTCGGTCAATGGTGGAGACGCAGTTTCATCGACAGTCGAAGTTTTATCACCGTGACCGTAATACCCGAACCTCCTGCTTCGTCGCACGCTGGAGGACCAGCCAAGTTTTCGACTACAGCATTGCAATATGCAAATGAGGAGAAGGATGATTCAAACGAAGGATGGGTATCAAGTCAATCGGTACAGCATACGATAAGAACGACACAGTTGCCTTCGATGGTTTACGACTTACCCAATTTGTCTATTCGGGTTCAGCAGGACAGACATAGTGGTATTACGACGAGTCAGTCGAGTTCAACGAATGGAAGTGAGACGTCGCTTGTTACGACAAGAAATCCTTTCCGTTCGCTTCTTAAATGGTCTCTGTCGCCGAAAGCACTGCGGACGCCTTCTGAACCACCTGCTCATCCTCCTGTTGCCCGTTCGTCCTTGGTTAGGAGGGTAGTCTCTACAGACACATTAGATGAGCCCAAATTCCCATCTGTGGAAGCCGAATCAGTTCAGTCGATTCGTACGGCAGACGAAATTTCAAGGATTCCACCGAGACCACCGAGACCATCAAGACCTCAATCATCATTTTCAGCAGCTCTTCCACCCTCACCAAGGTCATCGAAACAGAGTTCCAGAAAGAGCAGCAGAGGTGCCATTTTAGAGAACTTCCCTCCTCTTCCGACGCCTCCTCTACGTGTGCCTCCACCAGATACTCGAGATCTGATGATGATGAACTCAGATCGATACTTGTCTCGAAGATCAACAACTCCAATCTCTACAACACCTCGGCCTTCAATTTTGGTGGCTAGTGAGGGAA
>Ga0302325_10013590_pt1 | contig 17353 bp, 13 predicted proteins | sample Palsa_T0_2_FD_201948 | JGI IMG/M metagenome (GOLD analysis project Ga0302325, IMG submission 201948) | Peat permafrost microbial communities from Stordalen Mire near Abisko, Sweden - Palsa_T0_2 | ecosystem: Environmental > Terrestrial > Soil > Palsa > Peat permafrost | place: Sweden: Abisko... | reverse complement strand
CGCGGGTTGGCGTCGGCTTATGACTACACGCTGAAGGGCGTGCTACGGCATCAATTCGCCACCCTGATGGCTGGGCTCGCGCTGCTGGCCGGAACCGTGTATCTGTTTTTCGGCATGCCTACCGGCTTCATCCCCAGCCAGGACAGCGGATTCTTCTTCGGGTTTGCCCTGTCGGGCCAGGACATTTCTTTTGAATCGATGGCCAAGCACCTGCGCGCCGTCGCGGATGTCGTGCATGACGACCCCGATGTAGAGAACACCGGCGCCTTCATGATGGGCGGCAATCAGGTTGGCATGTTCGCCACCCTGAGACCGCGCGCGCAACGGAAGTTTACCGCCGATCAGATTCTCGCGAGAGTTCGGCCCAAAGTGGCGGCCGTTCCCGGCATTATGGTGTTCCTCCAGAACCCGCCGCCGATCACAGTGAGCGGACAGTTCAGCACCAGCGCGTATCAGATGACCATGCAGAGCCCCAATCTCAAGGAGATTTACGCGTGGGTGGATCCGGTGGTCGACAAGATGCGCAGTCTGCCAGGCTTTCTGGATGTGAATTCGGACCTGCAGATCGCCAGCCCGCAAGTCAATGTCGATATCGACCGGGATCGCGCCGTCGCTCTGGGTCTGTCGCCGCAACAAATCGAGGACGCGCTGTATGCCGCCTATGGCGACCGGCAGGTCTCGACGATCTATACCCCGGCGAATCAGTACGCCGTCATCGTGCAGGTCGCGCCGGAATATCAACGCACGCCGGAAGGGCTGTCCAAGATCTATCTGCGGTCCACGCAGGGGCCGCTGGTGCCGCTGGATGCCGTGGTCAAACTCTCGCGCGGAGCCGGTCCGCTGACAGTCAACCATTTCGGGCAATTGCCCGCAGTTACCATTTCGTTCAACCTGGCGCCCGGCTTTTCGCTCGGTAATGCCGCCCAGCAGGTGAAAGAGGCCGTGCAATCCCTGCGCGTGCCGGCCACCATCAGCGTCAATTTTCAGGGCACGGTGAAGGAATTCCAGCAATCGTTCCAAGGGCTGTCCGTCCTGCTGATCGTGGCCATCCTGGTAATCTACATCGTGCTGGGCATTTTGTACGAGAGTTTCATCCATCCCATCACGATTCTTTCGGGATTGCCTTCGGCGGTGTTCGGCGCGCTGCTCACGCTGCGGCTGTTCCACAAGGAACTGGACCTTTACGCGTTCGTGGGCCTGATCATGCTGTTCGGCGTGGTGAAGAAGAACGCCATCATGATGATCGACTTCGCCCTGGAGCAGCAGCGCGTGGAGGGCAAGGCGCCGTTCGAAGCCATTTACGCGGGCTGCATGCTGCGCTTCCGGCCCATCATGATGACCACGGTGGCGGCGCTGTTCGGCACGCTGCCCATCGCGCTGGGCTACGGGGAAGGCGCCGATGCGCGCCAACCGCTGGGTCTGGCGGTGGTGGGCGGACTGGTGGTATCGCAATTCCTGACTTTGTATATTACGCCGGTGATTTATCTTTATATGGAGCGTTTCCAGGGGTGGCTGCGGGGCAGCAAGCGCACTGATATGCCTGCGCCGGCCGCGGAGTTGGCCGCGCGGTAGACGGTCTTCCGGCTTCCCCGGTTGGCGAGCCTGGAAGCGTCACTGGCGCCCCCTGCGGTGGCTTTTCGCGCGTACAATAGAGTCAGGTTTTCATGCTTGGCTGTGATCGCAGGGGATCCGTCATCGTAGCGGGCAGGCTTCGGTTGGGCCATTGCACAAGAGCGGTCGTTTTCGGCCCGGGTTGGCTATCGCGGGTCCATCTTGGTGCATTTCCCTCTAGGAGGTGTGGCGGTGGCACTGTCAGACGAGCAGAAGCACATGCGGCTGGCAATCCAGGAAGCAAGACGCTCCCGTGGCGAAACGGGAAAGATTCATCCGTACGTGGGCGCGGTTGTGGTCCGTGACGGCGGCGTTCTCGGCTCCGCTTGCCGCGGCGACCTAGATCCTCGCGAGCACGCGGAGTTCTCTGTCCTTGAGAAGAAGTTGCCAGCTGAAAAGCTCGCCGGGTGCACTATATACACGACGCTTGAGCCATGCACGACTCGGAACCACCCGAAGGTACCTTGCGCAGACCACCTTATCGCACGACGGGTCGGTCGTGTGGTCATCGGAATGCTGGATCCGGATCAGCGAATAACCGGAAAAGGGATTCTGCGGCTGCGTCGTGCTGGCATCGCTGTCGATCTTTTCCCACGGGCCTTGATGGCCGAACTGGAAGAGTTGAATCGCGACTTCACCAGGGACCGCGAAAAGGTAGCCGCCAGATCCTGCGTGAACGGTGTTGCTGAGGCCGGCCTCACCGCCTTTTGCCCATCACGAGATTACTATCCACGCTTTCGCGAAGAAGCTGCCACTATCGACCGTTACGTGTCGACAGCGCAAAGCTCAGCCGTCCTCGTCAGCATCAACCTGATGACAGGGATCCCGTTCCACGACCTCTGCTTGGCCCTGGAACGAAAGCTGACTGCGCGCCGCGGCACCTTCAGTGTCACAGTATCGCTCCTCGATCCCGATCACGCCGATCTCATGGCAGCGATCGCTCCCGTCCTATCGAAGGATCCTGCCGATCTATCGCACACCATCCGCCGGAGCGTGCAGGCCTTGGCTCACTTTAGGAGCAGGCTAAGCAAACGCGCTCAGTCTCGAGTCGACGTGCGGCTTCACAACGCCGTGCCATTTGGAAGCGCCATATTACTCGACCACCGGCTGCCTAATGGCAAGATTCAAATTGAGACCAAGCCCTACAAAGCCGGCTACCAGCGGAGCTTTGCGTTCGAGGTAATGCGCACAGAAGCCGGTGGACTCTATGATGTATTGGCTGCGTCTTACGATGCCCTCCTTAGTGACGGTCGGTCCGTTAACCTCGGGGAGGATACATAACGCAGTCTGGGGTGGGGAAACGAATATGTCAAAGAAAAGTGCTGGACTTCTCCTGTTTCGGGAAACCCCTGCTGGTCTGGAAGTGCTTCTGGTTCACCCGGGCGGTCCGTTCTGGGCAAGGAAGGATGATGGCTCCTGGTCGATACCCAAGGGCGAGTTTGCAGACGATGAGGAGCCGCTAGCTGCGGCGAAACGGGAGTTCGAGGAAGAGGTGGGGGATCCACCTGCCGGCGACTTCATACGGTTGGACCCAGTCAGACAGCCGAGCGGCAAACTAGTGCTTGCTTGGGCAGTCCGCGCGGACTTCGATCCCTCCAGTTTGAAGAGCAACACGTTTTCCATGGAATGGCCCCCGAGGTCGGGGCAACAACAGGCGTTTCCGGAAGTTGATCGGGCTGCGTGGTTCAAAGTGGAGTCCGCAAGGCCGAAGATCTTGAAGGGGCAGGCACCATTCCTCGACCAACTCTTGGACAGGATCGACAGCGCCGAGGGATACGTCAGGACTCCGGCGGCACGCGGGTCAGGACCTGCAGCGGCCCGCACACAGGCGGCACAGCAGTCGCTTTTTGGCGACGAGTCTTAACGGGCAATGGCCCCCAGCAGGTGAAAGAGGCTGTGCAATCCCTGCGCGTGCCGGCCACCATCAGCGTCAACTTCCAGGGCACGGTGAAAGAATTCCAGCAATCGTTCCAGGGCCTGTCTATCCTGTTGATCGTGGCCATCCTGGTGATCTACATCGTGCTGGGCATTTTGTACGAGAGCTTCATCCATCCCGTCACGATTCTTTCGGGATTGCCTTCGGCAGTGTTCGGCGCGCTGCTCACGTTGCGGCTGTTCCACAAGGAGTTGGACCTTTGCGCTTTCGTCGGCCTGATCATGCTGTTCGGCGTGGTGAAGAAGAACGCCATCATGATGATCGACTTCGCCCTGGAGCAGCAGCGAGTGGAGGGCAAAGCGCCCTTCGAAGCCATTTACGCGGGCTGCATGCTGCGCTTCCGGCCCATCATGATGACTACAGTAGCCGCGCTGTTTGGCACGCTGCCCATCGCGCTGGGCTACGGGGAAGGCGCCGATGCGCGCCAGCCGCTGGGTCTGGCGGTGGTGGGGGGCCTAGTCGTTTCGCAGTTCCTTACTTTGTATATTACGCCGGTGATCTATCTTTATATGGAGAGGTTCCAGACTTGGCTGCGCGGCAGCAAGGGCGCTGCGATGCCGGCGACCGCTACGGAGTTGGCCGCGCGATAGAACGGTTTCGGGGGATCGGATTGGCTGACGAGATCGAGCGGGTCCGCAGAGCGGAGGCGAGAAGAGGCCGTCGACCGGTGGATATTGCAACTCATGAGCAAAACCGACGGAGGTTGGCGGCTCTTCGAAAGATAGTGGATTTACGGAACCACTGACGACCTAAAGGGAGCTATGCGGGAATACGGCCTTTCCGAGGATTCACCGGAGTGGATTGAGGTCCTTCGGATTTGGAACGACGAGCGCGAATAGAGTTTGCGATACGCTCAAGGCCCTGTAGACGCGCTTCCTGTTCTTCTTTGCTGAAACCTTCGTCACACTTGGAAAAAAATTGCGTCAATTTTTTCTGCAGCTCGCTGGTTGGACCGTTGCGCATTGCATGACAGTCCGATTCTAACACGGATTTAACGCTGCGCTTTGCCTGTCTCGCGTCGTGAGTATGCCATCGCCGCGCGATGCGGCGGCACGCTGCTGACGTTACCGTCGTTCCAGTATCAATTAAGAATAAGGCCTCCGGATGAATGCTGATGGTCGAGGCCGGCGTCCGCCAGAAAGCGGATCATGCGTCAGTCTGCATCGCGCCTGCAGTTGCTGCCGCATGAGTTCGAACTTCTCCTTTAGATCGGGCGTGGGCGGATGCGCCGCGCTATATTCGTCCTCCTCGCGCTCGCACTCCGCTCTATCGTCCTCCACTTCGCTTTTGTGGCCCAAGTAGAAGGTAATTGCGCCATAAACCTGCTCCAGGCTCAGCGTAGGGTAATGCGGCTGCGGCCCCGCTGTTCGACGAATTCTCGGCTCATAGGTGGCGCTCGCCTTCAGTTTATCCTATCCGCTTCCCGCCGCGCGAACCGAATACCAATCAGGAACGTGTGTAATATTCCGCTGGGAGCGTCGTCTAATTCAAGAGGAACTTCGTTATGCGCGCCGGACCGGGTTTTCTTGCGGTTTTCCTGTTGTCGGCAGGGTTGCATGCGCAAGACGGCGCGGTACCAAAAGCGCTAGCGGGCGGTTCGCCCTCCCTCTCCGAAGACCAGATCCGAGACTTATTCCGCCAGGCCGCCGACGCCGATCTCAGGAACGACAAAAAACAGCGCGATTACACCTACACCGAACGCGAAGTCATGTTCGATGGCAAGGGCCGCGTGAAGTCAACAGAATCTAAGACCTACGAAGTGATGGAACTCTACGGCGCGGAGGTGCACCGCCTGGTTGCCAAGGACGACAAGCCGCTTTCCGGCGATGCCGCCAGGAAGGAAGAGGAGAGAGTCCAAAAAGTGGTGGCCCGGCGCACGAGCGAAGACGAGAAGGAGCGCGAAAGGCGGGAGGAGAGGAGCGAGAAACGGCGCGAAGAGGACCGTCAGTTTGTGCGCGAGGTGGCGAACGCCTACAACTCCCGCCTGACGGGCACCGAATCGCTCGACGGGCGTGAGACTTATGTGATCGACGCCGAACCCCGGCCGGGATATCAGCCGCACCTGAAAGAAGCCAGGATTCTGCCCAAGTTCCGCTTCCGCGCCTGGATCGACAAGAACGAGGCGGAGTGGAAGAAGGTCGATATCCAGTGTATCGATACTGTTTCCTTCGGGTTGGTGGTGGCGCGTCTCCACAAAGGCTCGTGCGTAGTCTTCGGGCAGACGCGGGTGAATGACGAAGTGTGGCTGCCGCAACACATGGCGGTGAAGTTGGATGCGCGCGTCGCGCTGCTCAAGGAGTTCAACATCGAGCAGGATGTGACCTACCGCGACTACAAGAAGTTCCGCGCCGATACGAAGCTTGTGCCTGTGGGCGAGGTGGCGGAGCCTCATTAGCGCTGAGTCGCGCGCAGGATGATGAAAACCAAATGGAGGGCGGCCAATCTTGGCCGCAGCCGGCTTTTGGCCGGCTCTGGCCGCCTGAAAGGCGGCTGCGGGCAGGATTGCCCGCCCTCCCAAGTTAATGCTCGAAAAGCCCGAACGTGAAGACGTCTGTAGCCGCAACGATCGTCACATACTGCTTGCCATCGGCCATAAACGTTATGGGCGAGGCGGTGATGGTCTGCCCCAGGTAATAGTGCCAAAGGGCTTGGCCAGTGGCGGCGTCTAGGGCCACAAGCTGGCCGTCATCGTCGCCGAAGAAGGCCAGACCGCCCGCGGTGGAAACAGTTCCGGCCCAGCTGTCGCCGTGTCCGGTCATCAGGTATTCCCAACGCTTTTCGCCGGTGCGCGGATCAAGCGCGCGCAGATAGAACTTGCCGGGCTCCTTGGAGATCGACTCACCGCCCGTACCGGCGAAGTTCTTCATCGGCTCCGGCGTCTTGGCGGATGAGCTGTACACATCGCATTGCTCCAGCGTTGGTACATAGAGCAGGCCGGTGGCAGGGTTATAGGAAGGCGACATCCAGTTAGTGGCGCCGCGCACCGAGGGGCACACGCGCGTCCCGTTCGGCGAAGGCTCCATGCCGGGATTTTCGATGGGCTTGCCTTCGGCGTCGATGCCTTTGGCCCAATTCAGCCGTTCGACGAAAGGCGTGGCGCGCAGAAATTCGCCCGTGGTCCGGTCGAGCACGTAGAAGTACCCGTTGCGATTCGCATGCAGCAGAAGCTTGCGCGGGCGGCCTTCGTACACCGTGTCGAGCAGCACGGGCCAAGCCTGGGCATCCCAATCGTGCGTATCGTGCGGCGTGAATTGGAAATACCATTTCAGCTTGCCGGTATCGGCGTCTAGCGCCAGCAGCGAATCGGAATAGAGATTGGCGCCGCGCCGCGCGCCGCCGTAAAAGTCGGGCCAGGGATTGCCGGTGGTCCAGTAGAGCAGGTTGAGTTCGGGATCGTAAGTGCCGTTGAGCCAGGTCGTCGCGCCGCCCCATTCGGGACCCAATTCGCCCCAGGTTTCCGCGCCCGGCTCGCCTTTGGCGGGGACCGTCCAGAAGCGCCACATCTCTTTGCCGGTGGCTGCGGAGAATGCCGCGATGAATCCGCGCACGCCGGTATCGCCGCCCGACACTCCCACGATCAGGCGATCCTTCACGGCCATGGGTGCCAGCGTGGCGAACGCGCCGCGGGTGGTATCCGCATACTCGCGGTCCCACAGCCCTCCGCCCGTCTTGCGATTCAGCGCGACCAGATGCGCGTCGCTGGTGACGAAGAAGACGCTGTCACCCAGAATGGCGATGCCGCGGTTCACGTCGCTGCGCTTGGCCAGTTCGTCGCGATACTTCCATATGGGGCGGCCGGTGCGCGCGTCCAGAGCGTGAACTTCGTTGCTGTTGGTGACATACATGATGCCGTCGTAGACCAGCGGCGTGGCTTCCAGGTGAGTGGCGCCATCCACGTGGTAGACCCACGCTGTTACCAGCGACGTCACATTGGCCGGCGTTATCTGTGTCAGCGGACTGTGGCGGCGCCCCGCGTAATCTCCGGCATAAGTGAGCCAGTTTGCTCCGGCACCTGCACGAATCAAATCGTAAGTTGCGCCTGTGGAGGCCGCCAGGCTTTCAACCACGGCGGCGCTGTCGCGAATCGACTGGCGGCCTAGAAAAGCAAGCAGGTCGTCGATTTCCATGGAGCCGAGGCGCTGCTTGAAATCGCCTGGCATCAGTGACCCCTTGCGAACCGCCACCTCGCGCAAATCGGCCTTGAGGAGGCGATGGATATCGCCCCGCGCGTCCAGAATCTGAATCGCGTAATTCGTATTGTCGCGGGCCACGCCTGAGATCGTCCGCCCGGACTTGGTGGTGACCGTGACGCCGCCGTAGCCCTCGGCGATTTGCGCATCGGGATCCAGCAGCGATTCGCGCAATTGCCGGAAGGATCGCACGCGGCCGATATTGGAAAGATCGGGACCGGGGAAGCCGCCCCGGTCGCGGATGGTGTGGCAGTTTGCGCAGCCGGCCTTGCCGAAGAACAATGCGCTGCCGGACTGGACGTTGCCCGTGCCCATGCTATCGAAAGCCACGGCGGTCAGGTTGCGCAGGTAAGCGACAACCTGCCAGACCTTGTCGTTGGGCAACCCGGAAGGCGGCATATCGGAGCCTTTAATTCCCTCGGTGATGACAGACAACAGGTGCCGGTTGGTGGCGCCGCGGATTTGGTCGCCCTGCGCCAGGTTGGGACCGCGGCCGCCTTCCGCGGTGGGACCATGGCACCCGCTGCAGCCTTCCAGATATAGCTTCTTGCCGACGGCGATGGCCTCGACTTGGCCCGCTACGGGATTCTTGAGATCCTCCTTGTCATCCTTGTTATTGGCAGACTGAGAATACAGGAGGGGCACACCGAGCAGGCAAAGCAGAAGGGAGCGCATGGCAGAGTCACTTTTGCAAAAAGAAGTTCCCCACAAACATCGCATCTATTCCGGATGAGTAGAAACTTCGCACCGCGTCGCGCGGAGTGCACACCAACGGCTCGCTGAACAGGTTGAACGAAGTATTGTATAGCACCGGCAGGCCGGTTGCTTTGCCAGCCGCGTGCAGCAGTTTCCAATACAGCGGGTTGTCCTCCTGCGAAACCGTGTGTACGCGGACCAGATCGCCATTCAGGGTGGCGCTCGCGAAGCGCCCGCGGTGCGCCGCGCGAACGCGGCCTACAGTGGCCAGAAAGCGCGCGTTGGGTCCGCATTCGAAATACTCATCCGCAAGCTCCGCCGGTACCGAGGCGGCAAACTTACGGAACGGCTCGCGGTGCTTGATAAACGCGTTCAAGTTCTCGGCGGCATAGTCATCCAGCGGCGATGCCAGGATGCTGCGGTTGCCCAGGGCGCGCGGTCCGAACTCCATGCGGTCGTGCATCCAGGCCACTATGCGGTTCTCAGCAAGCTGCGCAATGGCTGTGTCGATGGTCTCTTCCGTCGTCAGGATGTAGCGGAAGCGCAGCTTGCAGTTTTCGAGCACGCGCTTGATTTCTTCGGCCGTGTAACTGGGGCCGAGATAGAGGTTTTCGAGCCTGATGCGCTGGGGCTGGTTGTAGACGGCGTGCCAGGTTTGCAGCACGGCGCCGACGGCGGTGCCCGCGTTTCCCGCCGCCGGTTGTACGAAGACATTTTCAAACGACGAGCGTTCCAGCGCTGAGACCAGCAGCGCGTTCAATCCCAACCCGCCGGCGAAACAAAGTTGACGCGCGCCCGATCCCGCTATGCGGACCACCGTATGTTCGATGGCCCGCTGAATGCCGGCCGCCAGCGGAGCGCGCAGGGCTTCGGGCACCGCGGCGCCTTCCGCGAGTCCCAGCCGGTCGTAAAAACGGGCACTGAAGCCTCCGCAGGTCAGCCGTTCGGCATCGAAGAAGGAACGGTCCAAGCGGGGCCACTCTGCATAGCGCATGGGCATGATTTCCAGGAACAGATCGCGGAACCGGTCGTCGCCCACGTCAGACGCTGCAGAAAGCCATTGTACTTTGTGCTCTTCCAGGTTGGCGCGGAAGCCCAGTAACTCAGTCACGCGGCCATATAAATCGCCGAGTGAGTCGGGATAATACAGCTCGTTTTCGAGCGAAAGCTGCGTGCCTGCCGCGCGCCAACGCGTGCCGCAGCGGAAATCGCCCGCGTGGTCCAACGTGAGCACGGTTGCTTCTTCGAACGGCGACGGATAGTATGCCGAAGCCGCGTGTGCGGTGTGGTGCTCCACCACCACGATGCGGCTGTTGGGAAATCGCGCGCGCAACTGCAGGTGGAGCGGCGCCTCCGGACCGGCGGCGAATGGGCGCACGATGGCCACGGCGTCAACCTGTTCAGGAGTGACACCCGCCAGCGAGAGACACGCGGCCATGGATTGTTCGGGAAGCTCCGCGGAGCCAGTGTGCGCGCCGGGTTTGAGTCCCTGCCGGCTCAGCTTGGATTCTTCGATGGCCGCCACTAGACAGCCGCCGCTTAAGATGGCCGATGCGGCGTCGCCCAGAATGCCTCCGATTCCCAAAATGATCATTTGGGTTTCTGGCCGCCTTGCTGGGCTTTCTCGGCCTTCTCGATCTTGGCCCACGTATCCCGCAACGCCACCGTCCGGTTGAAAACCGGCTTTCCGGGAGCGGAATCCGGATCGGCGCAGAAGTAACCCAGCCGCTCGAACTGATAACGTCCGCCCTCCACCGCGTCCCGCAGCGAAGGCTCCAGCTTGGCGCAGGCGAGGACTTCGAGCGAGCGCGGGTTCAGATTCGCGGTAAAGTTCTCACCTTCGTCGGTTTCGTTGGGATCTTCGCGTGTGAACAGACTATCGTACAAGCGCACCTCCGCTTCGATGGCGTGCGCCGCGGAGACCCAGTGAATAGTAGATTTTACCTTGCGCCCATCCGGCGCGTTGCCGCCATGCGTGGCGGGGTCGTAAGTGCAATGAATCTCGACTAACTCGCCCGTCTTTTCGTCCTTCACTACTCCAGTGCAGGCGATGAAGTAGCCATATCGCAGCCGGACTTCGCGCCCTGGAGAGAGCCTGTAGAACTGCTTGGGCGGGACTTCCCGAAAATCGTCCTGCTCGATGTAAAGCACCCGCGAGAACGGCACTTTGCGCGTGCCCATGGCGGCATCCTCCGGGTTGTTCACAGCCTCCATCTCCTCCACTTGATCCTCGGGGTAGTTATCGATCACCACGCGCAACGGCCGCAATACCGCCATCACCCGCGGCACGCGTTTGTTCAAGTCTTCGCGCAGGAAGTGTTCGAGCAGCGCCAGCTCGATGGTGCCGTTGGTCTTGGACACGCCGATCGCATTGCAGAAGTTGCGCAGGGCCTCGGGTGTGTAACCGCGCCGCCGGATGCCGGAAATCGTCGGCATGCGGGGATCGTCCCAGCCTTTCACATGCCCTTCCTGCACGAGTGTGAGCAGCTTGCGTTTACTTAACAGCGTATAAGTCAGATTCAGGCGGTCGAATTCGATCTGCTGCGGATGATAGATGCCTAACTGCTCGATATACCAGTCGTATAGCGGGCGGTGATCTTCGAACTCCAGCGTGCAGATGGAGTGCGTGACGCGCTCGATGGAATCGGACTGGCCATGCGTGAAGTCGTACATCGGATAGATGCACCACTTATCGCCCGTGCGGTAATGTTCGGCGTGCACAATACGGTACATCACCGGATCGCGCATGTTCAGGTTCTTCGACGCCATGTCGATCTTGGCGCGCAGGGTGCGTGAGCCGTCCGGAAACTCGCCCGCCCGCATGCGCTCGAACAGGTTCAGATTCTCTTCGATGGACCGGTCGCGCCAGGGGCTTTCGGTGCCCGGCTCGGTCAAAGTTCCGCGGTATTCCCGGATCTGGTCGGCGGTGAGATCGCAAACATAAGCGCGCCCGGATTTGATTAGTTGCACCGCCCACCCATGCAACTGGTCGAAGTAGTCCGACGCATAGAAGAGCCGGCCTTCCCAGTCGCCGCCGAGCCAGCGAACGTCTTGGATTATGGAGTCGACATACTCGGTTTCTTCCCTCGAAGGATTGGTGTCGTCGAAGCGCAGGTTGCACTTGCCGCCAAACTCCGCGGCGAGCCCGAAGTTGAGATTGATGGACTTGGCGTGGCCGATGTGAAGATAGCCGTTCGGCTCCGGTGGAAAACGCGCATGCACGCGGCCACCGTACTTGTTGGTCTTTAGGTCCTCGATGACGATGTCGCGGACGAAGTTCGAAGGGCCTGGGGTGGGATTCATAATATATACGGGAACTCCTACTGCAACTTTCGGATTGCCTGATCGATGCGCGCGATTGAGGTGTCGCGGCCCAGCACTTCCAGGGTTGCAAATAGTGGCGGCGCGTTCTTGCGGCCGCAGACGGCCACGCGAATCGGCTGAAACATCTGGCCGGTTTTGATTCCCAGCGCGCCCGCAGCAGACCGCAGCGTTTGTTCCAGCGTATCGTGCGTGAACTCGGTTGTGCCCAGTACCTCGCGGCCGGTTTGCAAAGCGCGCAACGCCATAGCTGCATCGCCTTTCTGCGGGATCAGCTCGGTGCTGTCATAAGGCGGCAACCGATCGACAAAGAAGAAATCCGCGACAGTCAGCACGTCGCGTAGTAGCTTGATGCGCTCCTGCACCAGGGGAGTGATGCGCAGCATCTTGCCGCGGTCGACTTGGAACCGGGCCGCGTGTACGAAGGGCAGCAGCTTATCGGCCAGGTCTTCCACGGGAAGCGCGCGGATGTGCTCCGCATTGAGCCACAGCGCTTTGGGATCGATGGGATCAACTTCAGTGAAGTTGATTACCGCGTTGCTGCGATTGATGCCTGCGAACGAAAACGCGTCGATCAATTCCTGGCGGCTCATGCGGTCGCGATCGTCCTTAGGCGACCACCCGAGCAGACACAGGAAATTCACGAAAGCTTCCGGCAGGAAGCCGTTGTCGCGATAGGTGGTCACGCTTACAACCGGCCCGTGCCGGCGCTTGGAAAGCTTGGCACCGTCAGGAGCGATCAGCAGCGGCAGGTGCGCGAATTGCGGAGGCGTGGCGCCCGCAGCCTCGAAGATGAGAACGTGCTTGAATGTATTCGTGAGATGGTCCTGGCCGCGTATGATGTGACTGATGCGCAGGTCGGCGTCGTCTGCGCAGGAAGCCAGATGATAAGTCGGCATGCCATTGCTGCGCAATAGCGCGAAGTCCTCGATGTCCGCCGTGGATTTGATCTGCTCGCCGTAGACGGCATCGCGAAAGCACACGTTGGCGGCATGGTCGCGTTGCACGCGGAAGCGTAGTACAAACGGCTCTCCGGCTGCGGCGCGCCGGTGGCTCTCGGCGGCGGGCAGTTCGCGCATGCCCGGATTGAACAGCCAGGTGCCTTCGCCGGCGTCGGCTGCGGCGGGCGTGAAATCGCGATACGCCAGCCCCTTCCGCAAGATCGCTTGGGCGGTCTCCTGGTGCACGGCGAGGCGTTCGGACTGGCGATACTGCTCGTCCCATCCCAGATCCAGCCAGCGCAGCCCGTCGAAGATGGAATCGAGCGAAGCCTGCGTATTGCGCTCGACGTCGGTATCGTCGATGCGCAGGATCATCGTACCGCCATTGTGGCGTACGTATAGCCAGTTGAAGATGAACGTGCGCGCGCTGCCGATATGGAGAAAGCCAGTGGGAGATGGCGCGAAGCGAACTCGTAGCATTAAAGGCCCAGTATAACAAGCGGTCTGAGCGCGACGGGATATATGATATAGGCATGCCTTTGCTGCACCTCATCGCCAAAGGAGTTGGGCCGTTTGAGCGGCTCGATATCGACCTGTCGGATGGTACGGGCAACCCGCATCTTGGGCCGCACATTTTCGCGGGCGTGAATGGGTCGCGGAAATCGACGGTGTTGCGGACGCTGGCGTGTGTCATGGCTCGGAGAGTTCAGGTTTCCCCTACGAAGAGTGGGAGCGCCTTCTGACGGGCCAGTTTTGGTCGCGCGCCCTGGTAGTATTCCAGGCGGAAAGCACACCCGCCAGGTACGGTCATGGACATTCGCAGACATACGTGCATCGGGCGCAACGATGGTAGGCGACTTAACAGGCTGGGCACGGTCGGTTCTCACCGGGAACGAGGCCGCCTCACGGGCGCTTGAGGCGCACACGCCGTGGAGGTCCAGCGGCCGCTTAAGCTTGATGATGGTCGCGGCGGACTTGGGCAAGGTCGTACTGGGCCTGTTGGACAAGCCAGCCGTTTGCGGTACCACCGAAAACCTTGGATCGCCTGACGGCCGCGTCCGGCGATATGCCGCGCTTCTCGTTCACGAGTTCCGAAAGCGTGTTGCGGTGTGACACCCAGAGCTTCGGCACCGTGCGTATATGCAACGTAGCTACGGTTTCCGAAACAGGGGGCAGCGAGTCGTCGAGCGTGGCATCGTTTCTTGCGAATGCAGCGGTCCCGGTCTACAATCAAGAACAAACCTGCCCCGTCAAAGGCGTGAAAGACTCTGTATGAATCCGAATCTTGTTTTGGCCAGCGGAGTTCTGGTGCCCCAGAGAATCGCCGGCCTCGATTATTTCAAGGATCTCCCGGCGCATTATCCCGCGGAAACTACGCTGTTCGCTCCAGTCTCGCCGCTGGGAAGCGTGCAGTTGCGCGCGCAGGAACTCGCCAAAGCCATCGCCGCAAAGTTCCCATCGGGCAAGGTGCATATCATCGCTCACAGCATGGGCGGTCTCGACGCGCGCTGCTTACTGGCGCAGAATCTGCAAGGACTAGCCGCCGGAGGGCGTGTCGTTTCGCTTTCCACCATTTCGACACCGCACCACGGAAGCCCCGTGGCCGACCTGCTGCTAGCCGAACCGGCTGGCTTAAAGTTTCCTTTCCAGCACTTCTTGGCTCAGTTTGCGGCAGTGAAAGTTCACGCCCTGTTGGATCTTTCGACCGCGGGAGCGCCCGGATTCAAGGAAAAGGACCCTGTGCCCGGAGTCCGCTACTTTGCTTATGCGGGCAACGGGCTGGGATCGACTCTGCTGTACCCGACGCACCTTTATATAAAGACCCTCGAAGGGTACAACGACGGGTTGGTCAGCGTGACATCGGCGACTTGGCCCGATAAACTTGCCGAGAACCCATGGGACGCCGATCACTTCGCTGAAATTGGTTACGACCTGAACCGGCCGGATCTGACTACGCCGTTCCCCTTTCCGAACGCAATCGCACGAATCGTTGATCGGGCAACGAGTTGAGAATCGGCATCAAGCCCGCATGCTGGCGATGTACCAGGTATTGCCGGCGACGTCTTTGACGCTGCCGTTGCGGTCGCCATAGGGTTGATCGGCCGGCGCGGAAAGCGATTCTGCGCCGGACTCCAGCGCGCGGCCGTAGGCGGCGTCGGCGTCCGCCACGTAGAGATAGAACATGCCCGGCATGGGCCGATAGACGCCAAATGCGTCGGAGAGTTCGAGGGAGGAGTTGCCGATCTTCACGGTGGTATGGAGAATGACGCCATCCGGCGTGGCGGCGCGGCCAAGCTCTATTGCTCCGAAGGCGCTGGTCAGGAACGCGATGACGGGTTCGGAGCGCAGCGGCTGCAGATAAGGCTGGATAGTGGGCGCGCCTTCGGAGAAGTAGTTCTCGCCTTTGAAGGTTGCGATGTACCAGCAGTTGCCGGATGGGTCCTTGACGTTGGCGGTGCGTTCGCCCCAATCCTGGTCGGCGGGGGCTTGCAGGGATTCGGCGCCGCCATCCAGGGCGCGCTGGTATGTGGCGTCGATATCCGGCACGTAGATGTGGAAGGCCATGGGGCACGCGTCGCCTCTCCACGCGACATCCGGGCCGCCGCCGCCGATCATCAGCACGGAATCGCCGATTTGCACTTCGGTGTGATAGCCGCCGGCCGATCCGATCGCGCGGAGTTTCTCGGTTGCGCCGAAGACGCGGCCGAGGAAGGCGTTCAGGGCGGGGACGTCTTGGACGATGGGATAGGCGGTGAGGGTTTGTCGATCCATAGGTTCTCCCTGATACTATAGCGAAGAGGAAATCATGATGCACCGCCAGAAGCTCCTGCTAGCCGTGTGCGGAATCGCGACGGCGGCGGCGAGCCACGCGCAATCGCCTCCAACCTCTTTGAAGTTCGAGGTGGCATCCCTCAAGCCCAGCCAGCCTGACCCGCGCGGCTTTGCGGGGATACGGCCGGCCCCCGGCGGCGAGCGCTATGTGGCCTCGAATGTCACGCTGAAGCTAATGATTACCGTGGCCTACCGCATCCAGGCCGACCAGGTTGCCGGGGGACCGGGATGGATGGATACCGAGCGCTACGATATGAACGCCAAGGCGGAGGGGCCCTCAAGCGTCGAAGAACTCCACCTGATGCTGCAGGATCTTCTGGCGGACCGGTTCAAACTCCGGTTTCACCGCGAGACCAAGGAACTTCCGGTTTATGCGCTGCTGGTGGATAAGGGCGGGGTAAAGCTGCAACCGCACCAGGCGAAGAGCGCGGGCGATCCGTGGATCGATGTTGCGTTTGAACAGTCGAAAATGGCGTGGCACGCCAAGTTTGCTCCCATGGCTTATTTTGCGTGGCGGCTCTCCCTGATGCTGGATCGGCCCGTGATCGACCAGACCGGGCTCAATGGCGGCTATGATTTCGATCTGGCGTTTGCTCCCATGATACCCGCAATGCCCGCCGGGGGCCCCACACCGCCCGAAGGCGCGCTCCTCAACGGAGCGCCGATCGATTCTTCCGGTCCCACGATTTTCGACGCGGTTCGCCAGCAGTTGGGACTTAAGCTGGAGCGCCAAAAAGGGCCAGTGGACATCCTGGTAATCGACCACGCGGAAAAACCGGTGGAAAACTGAACGAATGGAGATACGCAGCCTGCTCGAAAGCGATGCCGCAACCTAGTGGCGGCTCCGGCTGGAGGCGCTCGAAGCCGAGCCGTTCGCATTCGCTAAATCCGTTGCAGAGCACCGCGCGACCGCTGTTGAAACAATTGCGGTCCGCTTTCGCGACGCGCCCAAAGGCAACATAAATCTCGGAGCTTTCGAAAACGGCAACCTTGTCGGAATGGCGACGTTTATGCGGGAGACGGGACTGAAGGAGAGGCATAAGGGGCGGATTTATGGAGTGTACGTGTCCTCCGCGCAAAGGGGCAATGGCATTGGACGCGCACTACTCGCTAACCTTCTGGAAGCGGCGAGGCAGGATTCATCGTTGGAGCGGGTTTTGCTGGCGGTGGCGACGTGCCAGAACGCCGCCATTCGACTTTACCGCTTTTTCGGGTTTGAGAAGTACGGTACGGAACCGGGTGCTTTGAAAGTGGGCCCGACGTACATTGACGAGGATTACATGATCCTGCGAATCCGGTAGCACGCCCACAGTTCAGATGCTAACCAATCTTTGGGTTCCTCGTCGGTTCAACAGAAGGAGATCGTCTTTCCAATGATTCGAACGATTGCTGTTTTCTTTTTGGGAACGTTCCTGACATTCGCTCAGCAGGATCGCCAAGCCACGGTCAACGAGCACGGCGACCATGTGATGGGATTCTCGCACGACAAGACCACCCATCATTTTGAGCTTAATTACGATGGCGGTTTAATCGACGTCCGCGCCAACGACTCGAAAGACATCGAGAGCCGCGATCAGATCCAGAGTCATTTCCACCACATCGCCCAAATGTTTGCGGCGGGCAACTTCAATGCGCCAATGCTCGTGCACGGGAATAATGTTCCGGGCACGGCAACTATGACTCAACTCAACGATCAACTGTAATTGATTAGCGCGTTGAGAGGGGTCAAGAAGAATCGGGCGGCTGGCTTCCATTTTTGATGAGCTGGTGAAAAACATCCGTCACTGTGGCGATGCCTTTTTTGACGGTGGTGCGGGCCACGCTGG
>Ga0302325_10013588_pt1 | contig 17353 bp, 13 predicted proteins | sample Palsa_T0_2_FD_201948 | JGI IMG/M metagenome (GOLD analysis project Ga0302325, IMG submission 201948) | Peat permafrost microbial communities from Stordalen Mire near Abisko, Sweden - Palsa_T0_2 | ecosystem: Environmental > Terrestrial > Soil > Palsa > Peat permafrost | place: Sweden: Abisko... | reverse complement strand
GTTCGCAGCACTTGGTTTGCGCCATCGGTTGCCTACGAAGTCGAGTTTCACCAGATCGGCAGCGACTATCAGACCAGGGCTCTGCTTCTGGCCGACCAGCTGGAAGTGGAAGAAGGACCGCTCTTCGATCCTCAGTTCAGCGGCGCGGCGTCGTAAGTGCGCTGGCCCCATTATTTTGATCTTGCCCTCCGCTGAAAGCCATTCATCCGCGCGGTTGGCCAACTGATTCACACCAGTTCCGCCACATCTGCCGATACGCGGCTTCGACATTGCGGGCGAAACGTGGCGCATCCATGAGCGGTGATGCCTTCATCCGCGCTCGCAGCGTCCGCCGCAGTTCCGCCAGGCGTGGCATATCCCGCGCGAGGTTCGTGGCGATTTTGACGTACTGCTCTGGGGTTCGCGCAATCAGTTCCGGCAGACCCAGGTTCCTCAGGATGCTTGTGCCGCCACGCCCTACAGCAGTTCGGCCGACGAGGCTCACCACCGGCACGCCCATCCATAGTGCATCGAATGTCGTGATGCCACCGCCCCAGGGAAACGGGTCCAAAGCAATGTCAATCCGGTCGTAGCTCTGAATATATTTCGGCCACGGATATTTTCCCTGAAATTCCAGCCGATCCGGCGAAATACCCTTTCGGGCAAATCGATCATGCAGGGCATCCAGATGCATTCCGGGATCGGAATGAAGGATTAGCCGAGATCGTGGTACAGATATTAAGATCTCCGCCCACAGGTCCAGGGCCGGTGAAACCTTCGCGAAATTGTTCAAGCAACCGAAGGTTATGTATCCCGCTGCCAGTGCCGGTGCCGGCGATGGCTCGGGAGCAGGACCTCCCGGGTTGTAGCACCAGTACGTCTCTGGCAACCGTATCGTCTGCTCGCTGTAAACCGACAAATCCGAATCCGGCGGGTCCAAATGCACATCGGACAGCCGGTAGTCCATTGTCTCGAGGCCCGTGCTGGAGCAATAGCCCAGATATGTCACCTGCACGGGCGCTGGCTTTAGCGCGAACACCCCCAGGCGATTCGCGGGCATATGCAGCGTCAAATCAACCAGGATGTCCACTCGGTCGCTGCGAATCAGTTCGGCCGTTTGCCAATCCGACAGGGAGGCGATGTTTCGCCACAAATCCGATTGTTCCTGAAAGTCTTGAGTCATTCCATTGACCTTGAAAGAATTGCTATAACAGACGATTTCAAACTGTTCATGCTCATGCTCCCTGAATAGCGGCAAAAGACAGCGCCCCACCACGTGACCGGAGAAATGCGGCGGCACATAGCCAATCCGCAAACGACGATCCGGCTCGCGGGTATTACCGCACGGCTGGATCTGTTTTTTGAGCGGCTCGGCGTGAGCCTGATTCCAGCGGCGCAGTTCCAACGAGATTTTCTCGGCGTCGAAGTCAGGGTGGAAATGGAGAGCATAAATCAGTCCGCTGTGCGCTACGACAAAATCAGGCCTCAGCTCAATGGCCCGCCGGTAGCACGCTACGGCTTCATCCAGTTGGCCTATTCTCAACAGGGCAGCGCCAAGAACAGAGTAGGCCTCAGCGAAGTCTGGTTTGAGCCGAATGGCCTGACGCGCTGCGGCAATCGCCTCAATCGGTTGGTTGTTCCTGTGCAAGGTGATGCCCAGGTCATAATGGGCGTTGGCCCAATCGGGCTTAAGTTGGACAACCCGTTGCATCAATTCCATTGCCGCATCCCGCCGGCCCAATTGGCTGGCGAGTATCGCCAGCATTCGCAAGGTCTCCGAGTGATCGGGCTGCTGGGTCAGGATCTGGCGGTACGCATGCTCCGCCTCGAATAATCGGCCAGCTTGATGATGCGAGACGCCGAGTTCGAATTGTTGGTCAACAGTCATGAAAGGGAAATCCCCGCTATTCCGGCCTCGGCTTTGCTGGGTTTGTCGGGGGAAGAGTTTATCATCATTATCCCGCTGCCGCTGAATAATAATCGCAGAGTGAATGGGAAGTGTCGCATTTATCGTTCCGTCAGTGATGCGCTGGATTCTCTGCCGGACCTTGTCAGCAACCGGCAAGCTGCGGTTGCAACCGGAACCGATGGCCGCGAAAATTCCTTGCTGGTACGCTTGCTCCACAACGCGAAATTCCGTTGAATCCGGCGGAATCTAGCGGAATGAAATCCGATCCTGTAGGATCATCGCCCCTTGCAGGAATTGCCGGAGAAAACAGCAATTCTCGCGTGGAAAACGATAGTGAGGGCGTGTACCGAAGTGGACAAACGGGTCAGACTGTAAATCTGATGGCTCTGCCTTCGAAGGTTCGAATCCTTCCGCGCCCATACCGCTACCCCTGAAAATCGGCGTTTATCGCTATTTGCGCCGTCTTCGAGGGAGTATCACGAAGCTAAACCACCTTTGCCGATAATCTATCCTGCATGGCGGCGAATTTGGGTAAATTCGTTCGATTGACCCGGCTTCGACGGGAAATGCGCCGGCGTGCAATGTTGCGACTGCTCGCACGAGCACTGCGCGATGATCGCGGGGGAGAGGTGCTCGAGTATGCACTCGTTTCCGGCCTGATCGTCGTGGGAGCCGTCAGTGCAATCGGGTGCGTTGGCACAAAAGTCCTTGCAAGGTGGAACTCAATCAATTCGTCATTGTAGCCGGGCGCTGCGTTCGCATCGTTGCTCCAGCCTCTTTCCCGCGTCGCGCACCCGGGCGTTTTTTCATATATAATTCAGATCGGGTGCGGGTTTTGGCGCGTCAATGCCCGCAGGCGTTCGGATGGTCGGGCCGCCATCTTTTCTGAATCTCCGCACGGCGTGGAGATCGGAAAGGTGAATTGGAACGGCCAGAATTCATTTCGGTTCCCTCTCGCTTAATCAGCGCTTTTCCCCGGTGGATGCCCAGGGCTGTTCTGTACGCATCCCTGCTCGCGCTGACGATATTTCTTCTCGTCCTGGGACTGCGCGCCAAGCTGCTTTTGAATTGGCGGCAGGTCGTCAGCACGACAATCTTCTCCGGCGTCATCTGGGGAATTCTGCTCTATGAAAATCACCGATTGATCGTCTGCTCCATCGCGGTCGCGGCCACGCTGGCATTTGGATTATTCACATCGGCGCATCAGCTCATCCAGGCGGCGGGGCTCGATGTCATTCTCTTTCTGCTCGGGACGTTCCTCGTGGCAGGCTATCTCGAGCAGAATCTTTTCTTCGAGCATCTCGCCAGCCAGATCGTTCGGCACGTCGGTCGGCGTCCGTCGGTGCTGATGGGCGTGCTGATGCTTTCGGCGACGATCGCATCGGCCATCGTCGGAGAAGTGGCGGCGATCCTGTTCGTCGGTGGGGCGATGCTGCATATCGCGCAGCGATATCGCCTCAAGCCGATTCCGTTTCTGATCATGCTGGTGTTCGCGACGAACGTTGGCTCGGCCGCCAGCGCCTTCGGACCGGTGGGGGTGACGATCGCGCTCAAGGCGAAACTGACGGTGCTCGATTTCTTCCGCTGGGCGACGCCGATCTCAATGGCGGTGCTGGCTCTGGTGTTTGTCATCTGCCGCTGGTGGTTTGCATGGGACTGGGCCGCGCTTTCGCTGGCGGTGCATCAGCAGGATTTCAGCGAGAGCGTGCCCGACCCCAGCCGGCGACGATCACAATCGCCGGGCTGGATTCTGGTGGCGACCATGACCGCGCTGTTCGTATTCCACGCCCAGATCGAACATCTGCTGAAGTTAAACCCCGACGCGATCCTGCTAGGCGCTGCCGCCGGGGCTGGGTTCGTCGCGCTGCTGCTCTCGGGATCAGCGGCCAAGGAAGTCGTCAAAAATCGCGTGGATTGGGAGACGCTCATCTTCTTCCTTTCGCTGTTTATCGTCGTCGGAGGATTGGAAGCTACCGGCGTCACCAACGTCATCGCGCGCCAGCTCATGCGCGACACCGGCGGGCATCCCGCGCCGCTGGTGCTGGCCGTGGGCTGGTCCACAGGATTTCTCAGCGCGTTTATCGCCAACATCCTTGCTGTCGCCGCGTTCCTGCCGATCATCGCCGATCTCAAGGCCCACGGCGCCGCGTGTCCCACGGCGGTCTACTGGCTGATGCTTTTCGGCGGTACGTTCATGGGGAACATGACGAGCATCGGTTCCACCTGCAACATCATCGCCTGCGGCATGGCCGACAAACGCGGCCACGGCACGATCTATTTCCGCTCGTGGATCAAGATCGGCATCATCATCAGCCTCTCATCAATGGCGCTGGCGACGCTGCTGCTGGCGATCCAGACCAATTGGCTGCGGAGCGGGTGATGTAAGAATGTTTACCGCGAAGGCGCGAAGGGCGCGAAAGATAGCTGACCAGCGATGCCCTAAACTCTGTTCCAACCGGCATCCGCAACCCGCGCATAATTCCGCAAAATGGTGCGCTTCGGTGCGCTTTTTGGGGAAGGTCAACGGTTAGTTAGTGTTTAATAACCATAAAATGATGGGCGATTCGCTGGATGCGATGAAGAAATGGCCCAAGGGATGTGAGGGCTAAGATATTATTCGCTTGGAAAAAGGCGCGGCATACCCCGGCGCCCCAATAGCGCGACACCGGCGAAGGCAAGAACGGCGATGCTGGCCGGCTCGGGGACAGCAGTGGGTACGGCGGCAGCTACGATGTTCTCATCGTCAGGCAGATCGTAGGTTGCCACGTATGTGCCTGCGCCGGTTGTCGTGTTCAGGGTGACGATCGCATTGGAGCTGGTATCGAATCCGTAGAGGGTGCCGTCAACGAAAAGACCGGCATCGGGGGTATAGCCAGTGGAGCCGATGTCGGTCACGTCGCCATTGGAGACGTTCACGCTGGCCAGATCATAGTTAGGTGAGGTGTTGGACGGCACCGTTATATAAAAAGCCGATCCGTCCGGGGTGACGGCGGTGAGTCCGCCGGCGCTGTACCCGGTTGCACCGACAACATTTGTTGTGGTCGAGGGCGGGGTCAGGGTGAAATAATTTGCATTAATGTCCTGCGACAGGGCGAACATCGTACCGGCAGCGTCGGTGGTTGCGCCAGCGGCGCTTTGGTCGGTTGTGCCCACTTCGGTCACATCAGCGGTGGCAGGATTGATCTCCCATAGGGTTGCGTCGGGCTGAGCGTCCAGGCCGTAGAGATTACCGTCGGGGCCGAACCCCATGCCGTAGATGGCGTCGCCGGCGGGGAGATTGAGGGTTCCGATCTGCGTGAATGCGCCCGTTGAGAGATCGAGGGTGCCGAAGTCATTCTGCAAGTCGGCGACATAGACGATCGGCGCCGCCGATGAAGAATTGATCGGAACGAAAACGGCTAAAGCGCCCACCGCCAGCAGAATCCGCTGGGACAAGGTACAGGATTTCATTTTCTCCACTCCAGTTCTGCCCTAGGCCGAATCTCGTTATGCGGAACAAATAGAGATGAGACGGACCCGGGATTTGGCATAAGATACGGAGGTGAGCAGTTTAGAACAAGTCTTTTTTTGGTCCTCGATTGTCGCAATCTGGAAAATTCGAGCAGCCATCCTGGCGATTTTGACACTCCGGCCGAGCGGCTGTCGATCAATTGACGAAGTAGTCACTCATCGCGTTTCTTGCGGCTTTTGCGGGTTGATCAGCTCGATCTGGTGGGAATATCGGGTGCCGCGCCAGTGGACCTTGCCGGTGATGCACATCCAGACGGCGCGGGCGAGGATGGCCAGTACGAATAAACCCGTCACGAAAAAAGCGGCGGCGTAGATCGGGCGCGTGCGCATCCATTGGTAGACGATGCCGATCAGAGTCGTCATCAGCAGCCAGTGCACGGCCGCGAGTGCGAGCCAGGGAATGCCGTTGAAAAAACCGCCCGGATGCTGGACGCGGTAGATGCCCCAGCCGGCGGCGAAGAAGGCGGAATAGCCGGCGATCAGGATGAAGAACATGACGATGAGGCTGCGCCAGGGAGACCCGCAGCTCGAACCGAAAAAGATTCGGCTCCACCCCTTCATGATGGTGGTGAGCGAATCATACATGCGCACCGCGCCGAGGTCGGCGCCCCAGGCGATGCGCGGGCGAAGACGCAAATGTTTCATGATGCGCGCCAGGGTCATGTCTTCGTTGAACTGTGTTTTGACCGCTTCGTGACCGCCGATCTGGTCGTAGATTTCGCGGTTGAAGAGCATGAACTGGCCGTTGCCGAAGAAATGGTTGTTGGACTCGGAATTGCTGAGGCCCATCATGTAAGCGGTTCCGAAAGCGGCGGAGGCGATGGGGACGAGGGCGGATTCCCAGATGCCGCGCGTTTCCTGGCGGAGGATCAGGCTCAGGAGATCGTATCGACGACCGATGGCGGCGCGCAGGGTCTGCGACAGGGCGGTTGGCTCGAGAATCACATCGGAATCGATGAAAAGCAGCCAATCGCCGGTGGCCAGTGCCGCGGCTCGAAACAGCGCGTTGTTTTTCCCGGTCCAACCGGTGGGAAGGGTGTCGATGTGGAGAATTTTCAGGCGCGGCTCGGCGGCAGCCATTTCGTCCATCACGCGACCGGTGGCGTCGGTGCTGCGGTCATCGACGGCCAGCACGTCATATTTGGGATAATCCTGGGCCAGAACGGATGCGAGACACTGGCCGATGCGCTGCTCTTCGTCCTTGGCGGGGACAATGATGGTGACGGGCGGCGGGGGGTCGGGAATCGGTGGGGTGGATTTATTCAGGATGTTCATCCGTCTGCGGCTCGAAGCCAAACCCAGCGCGAACAACAACCACAGCCCCGGCCCCAATGCCAAGTAGACAATATACAGAGAAATTTCCAAACTCTAGTTTCCAGAATAATTATGCGGACATTGGCGTCGATGGGCAAGCCAATCGGCGGAAATGAATTTGAATTCCTGGGGCGACAGGGTCAGGCGAATTGTTCTTCGACCTTGCGGACGATGATGCTGGGGCCATCCACTTCGCGGACGACGAGGTTCGTCCCGGCGGAGAGATATCCGGATTCGCTGACGACGAAGGCGATACGCTTGTCGGCAATGGTGGGGTCGAAAAACTCGGCGGTCCCGCCGGGGCGAAGCTCCGAGATGGCCTTTCCCATCGCGCCGCGGGGCGGCCAGCGAAGCGAAACCTCGGCCGTGGCCGCGGCGGGATGATTGGCGGCGGGGGCGGAGGAGCCCGCGGACGATGTCGTCAAAATCAAGCGGTTGAGCAGGGGCATCCGGGGTAGAAACCGATTCAGCCAGAACCATAGAAATACGGACGAAACCATCGCGGCGGCGACGACGACCAGGCCCCTTTCCACGAGCGGGAGATTGCTTTGATTGGGGAAATACGATGGGCCATTCAATCCGGCCGGGACGAATGTCATTACCAGGCCGAAGAGAACCAGGATGCCGCCGATGACGCCGGGGAAAATATGCCCGGGCATGAGTATTTCCAGCGAAACCAGTGAAAGGCCGACGAAGATCACGAGGATTTCCCACCACTGCGCGTAACCGGTGAGCAGCGGAACGCCCAGCATGAGGACCAGCGCGATGAGCCCGCACGTTTCGGCGACTCCGTGGCCGGGCGCGTGCAGCACGATATAGAGGCATTGCAGGAAGATGACGATCAGAATTCCGCGGACGATGGCGCCGCTGAGAAATTCCACAGCCTCTTCGCCCCAGCCGGGCGTAAAGTCGGCCACCACATCGTAATTGCGCGCCTGCTCCAGGTCGTCGATGGTTGGATATTGACCGCTGGCCAGGCCGTATTGCACCGCTTGCTCGCTGTCTACAGTGAGAAGTGCATCAGAGCCAACGATCGGTACCGGCGCATCGGGCACGTCGATCCATTTCTTTGTCGCGAGCAGGGCATCATGATCTTTCTGATCGACGAAACGCTTTTCGCCTCGATCATCCTGCACCCAGTAAACGGTTTGGGCGACATCCACCATTGCCGCGGCTAGAAGGGGATCGTGATGATTGCGCACCGCGCTCTCATTGAAATCGAGAAGCACCGGCGCCTGCGCCTTGGCACGCTCGGCGGGGGCCATGTTCTCAAGGCCGGAGGGCCCGAAGATGATTGGAGCGCAGTCGCCGAGCGATGCGGAATCGCTCATGACGATTTCATCGCAGGCCATGGCGATCATGGAGCCGGCGGAAATCGCCTTATCGCGAATATAGGCGACAGTGTGCACATCGTCCTGACGCTTAATGTAGCGGGAGATTTCCAGACCGCTGGTGAGCAGGCCGCCGTAGGTGTCGATGTTCAGGATGATCACCTTGGCGCCGAGTTTTTTTGCATCGTCGATGTTGCGGAAAAGCTGGTCGCGATTGTAGTCGTCGATCTCGCCGGCAATGGTGACGACAGCCGACTTGGTGGGGGCGGGCCGCGTGGTATCTGCGGCGCGGACGGGGAGAACGGACAGGGCCAAAACGCACAGGACAAGTGGGCAGAATTGGGCGCGGTTCATATCCCCATTATATCCATGTCCGAACTCAGGCGGCCGATTCGGCGATCAACAATTCCAGCGCCTTTGCCGCGGCCCCGGTTTCCAGCGATTTGCGAGCGATGAGAAGGCCCTGGGGGAGGTCGGCCGCCTTTTCGGCGACGAAAATGGCGGCGGCAGCGTTGAGCAGGGCGATATCGCGCTTGGGGCCGGGGGTGTTTTTCAGGACCGACAGCAACGATTCGGCCGCCTGATCGAGCGAGGAAATCTGCAGATCGGACAACCGGGCGTAATCGATGCCCAAGGTTTTGGGATCCAGTGTCCAGGTGCGGATATGGCCGGCATTCAGCTCGCTGATTCGCGTTGGGCCGATGGTGGAAATCTCATCGAGGCCGTCATCGGCATGCACGACCCAGGCGCGGAGACTGCCAAGTTCGCGCAGCACGGCGGCGAGACGGTCGGTGAGTTCCGGCGCAAAGACGCCGAGGAGCTGATGCCGGGCGCGTCCGGGGTTGGTCAGCGGACCCAGGAGATTGAAGATCGTGGGAATCCCAAGCTGGCTCCGCGCGGGGGCGACGAATTTCATCGAGGGGTGATGCGCGCGTGCGAAAGCGAAGCAGATCCCCGCGCGGTCGAGGCAGCGGCACAGACTCTGCGGGGAAATTTCCAGTTTCAGGCCGAGCTTTTCCAGGACGTCGGCCGCGCCGCAGTTGCCGGAGGCCGAGCGGTTGCCGTGCTTGACGACTTTAATGCCCGCGCCGGCGGCGATGAGAGCGGCGGCGGTGGAGATGTTGAAGGTATGGCGGATATCGCCACCGGTGCCGCAGGTGTCGAGAACGATCGCTTCGCCGCCGCAGTCGATGGGGATGACTTTTTCCCGCATGACGCGGGCGGCGCCGACGAGTTCATCGACGGTGGTTCCCTTGGCCGCCAGACCGACGAGAAGTCCGCCGATCTGTGCCTCGGCCGCGTTGCCGGACATGATGTGAAGGAACGCATCGGCCGCTTCATCGCGAGTGAGGTCCTCGCGATTGCAGAGTTTCAGGAGAATGTCGCGGAAATCGGGCATTAAAATTCTGATTTACCGCGAAGGCGCCAAGAGCGCGAAGAAATTCAAATCAAAATAGGCGCTATAATGAATTCCTTCGCGCTCTTTGCGCCTTCGCGGTTAATTCTTATTCCACCACCGAAGCGCCGGCGGTGGCGGTTGTCGCGAAGACTGCGGGCTGGCGATCGAATTTGGCGGTATAGGTCTTGTGTAAGTGCTCGGAGATGGCTTCGAGCGCACGCGGCTGGGCGAGGATGACTATCGAGCCGCCAAATCCGCCGCCGGTCATCCGGGCGCCGTACACGCCTTTCACTTTCATCGCTTCCTCGACCAGAAAATCCAGCTCGACGCAGCTTACTTCGTAATCATCGCGCAGCGAATTGTGGCTCCTGGCCATCAGGTCGCCGGCATCATCATAGCGCTGCAGAAGCAGCTTCTGGGCCATTTCGATCACGCGGGTGTTTTCAGACACCACGTGACGGCACCGGCGATAGACGATTTCGCTCATGCGATCTTTGGCGGCTTCGACCTGCTCCAGCGAGACATCGCGCAGGGCCGTTATTTCGGGATGATCGCGCTTCAGGATAGCCACGCCTTCCTCGCACTGGCGGCGGCGAATCGCGTACTGGCTGTCGCCCAGGTCGTGCTTGACCATGCTGTTGACGATGACGATCCGCAGTTCCTTGGAGTTGATCGGAACGAACTGTTTGTTGAAATCGCGGCAATCCAGCATCATCGCATGACCGGCGCGACCGGCAGCGACGATCATCTGATCCATGATCCCGCACGGCACCTGGGCATATTCCTGCTCGGCCTTCTGGCAGATGAGGGCAAGACGATTGGCTTCGATTTCGAGCCCGGCCAGTAAAAGAATCGCCCGGGCCGTGGAGACTTCGATGGCAGCGCTGCTGGAAAGCCCGCTGCCCACGGGGAGGGAGTTGCAGATCAGGGCGTCCATCCCCGAGAGGGGAATGCCGGCGGCGATCAACTCGGCCGCCACGCCGCGCACGTAATTACCCCACGCCGGCTTGCCTCGCTCGATTTTTTTCTGCACCGAGAATTCGACGAATTCACCCGAATAAACCGTGGAGGCGATGCGGATGATGTCGTCCTTGCGGCTGCGGCAGACGATCTTCACCTCGGGCTCGATGGCCATGGGAAACACGAATCCGTCGTTGTAATCGGTGTGCTCCCCGATGAGATTCACCCGCCCGGGAGCGCGGACGATCCGCATCTTGGCTCCTGCGCCGAAAACGTGCGTGAAGCGGTCTTTAAGCTGGCTGAGATCTTCAGGCATAGGAGGTGAATCTTAAATCGGGGGGGCTGGGGGTCAAGGTAATAGGCGAGGTCGCCCCTTATCCCCGGCAATGCCTCGACTTAAAAGCACTTCATTTCAGCAAATCGTCGATCCTGATTCTGGCCTCCGCGGCGGAAGCGGCGAATCCGTAGCTGCGACTCATGCCGCAATCCCTCTGGGTGATGTACCAGCGGGTTTCCACGGCTTTCCCCTGGCGAAGCTGGAGCATGTCAAAACCGCGATATGACTGCCGATTGACGGTGTCTTCGATATCCATATGCCTCTTCTGAATTCAAAAGGGCATTATACCGTCTGCAGGTGAAAAAGCTCGATCATGGACGAATGACAAACGGGAAATCACCATTGCTGGCTGCCGAGAGTTGAACCAGCACGGGCGTCAGGGCTGCTGTCAGCATTTCAAAAATCTGGCGGCCTTTTTCGGCGGTGGCGGCGCTCGGGTCGCCGACTCCGGTGTCGGGGGTGAGGGCGGCCCAGTCGCGCGGGGCCCAGACGCCGGGGGTGCCGGTGACGGCGGGGAGTTTGCTCGGTGTGACCGCGCCGGGGCCGGCGGTGTGCAGGGGTGCGACCCACTGCGGAGCGAGGTGAAGCAGCAGGCTGGTTTCCAGCTCGCCGGCGTGGTCGCCGGTGGGGTCCTTCAGCAATTTCATCGCCGCTGGGGAAAGGGAATATCCGTGCACCTGCACGATGAAGATTGGGGAGGCCAGCATCACATCGCGGATGAGGGGTTTGAATTCGTTGCCGCCGTGGAAATTCAGGATCACGAGGCGATCGATTTTCTGACGGACGAGACTGCCCGCGACATCCTGCAGGACGGCCTGCTGGGTGGCGGTGCGCATGGTGATGGTGGCCACCTGCGTGAGCTGGGCGTTGTTGTTTCCGAAGGGGATGCACGGAAGCAGGATGCAGCGGGCGCCGGCGCGATTGGCGCGCTGGACAGCGGCCTCGCCTAGGGCGGCGGCTTCGATGACATCGGTTCCATGAGGGAGATGATAATTATGCGCCTCGGTGGCGCCCCAGGGCAACACCGCGACGTTGGGTTGAAGCTCGCGCGCCTGCGGAAGATTCGCTTCGTGCAGCACGAATGGGCGGCCGAGCGATTGCGGGGATTTATCCTGTGTCATGACAGCATCATTTGGCGGGTTCGCCGAAGGGTTTTATTACTTCGTGCGTCACGGGATTGTAAATCTGCGGCGTGGAATAAAAACCGAACAATCGCTTTTCATCCTGCGAAAGCTGGGCGGCCACCTCCGGCGAAAACGAGCGCGGATAATCCCACTGCGGTTTCGCCCAGGAGCGGTGATAGAACAGGTGCAGCGCCCGGCGCGGTTTGTCGGTGGTGTTTTTGGAGCCGGCGTGAAGGAGCGCGCCGTTGTAGGCGATCACGCTGCCGGCCTTGGCGCTGAGATAAATCGCCTGTGATTCCACTTCCGGCGTGAGATTTTCGCGCGTCCAGACTTTGCGGTGGGAATAGGGAACCACGCGTGTGCCGCCGTTGGCCTCGGTGAAATCGTCCAGGCAGTGCAAAGCATTGATGTAGATGCAGGTGCCGGGGCTGGATTCGAACGCATCCATGTGCAGTTTTTGCGTTTCACCGCCGGGCGTCATCGTCAGGCCGTTGACGTTGCTGAGATTGCAGTTGCGGCCCAAAACCTGCTGGATGATGGGAAACAGGCGGGGATTGAGGCCGATGGACCGGAACACCGGATGTTTCTGCGGCAGCAGATAGGCCACCTGGTACACATTCGTGTGCCAATTTTTTTCCCTGCTGAAGGGCGCTTCGGCGTCAAAAATCTGCTGAAGCGCATCGCGCGCGGTTTGCACCTGGTCGGCATCCAGAACATCCGGGATGATCGTGTAACCCCGGTCCAGAATTTCACTCGCATGATCGACGGACATTTCAACTCCCTTTAAAGATAATTCACCACGCGCCGCAGCGGGCGCGGAATTTCATCGCGGTTGATGGCGGTCAGGTCCTTATAGAGCATCCTGGCCTCGCGCGAAAACGGCCGTATGGGATAGCTTAACAACGCATCGGCCAGCAGGCGCGGGTCCTGCTCGGCGAGGGCATCGGCCAGTTTCGTCTGATGCGTCGCGAGGTCCGCCGTGATTTGCCGGACGTTTTCGGGCACTTTGTATTTCCCGGCGGGACGAACGGAACCGCGCTCGATGATCTGCGAATATTCGAGCACCGTGCGGTCGCTGAACCCCTCGACGGCGCCGCGATTGGGGCGGCTGGTGACGACTTTCATCTTTTTCACGCCCGACAATCCGCGCATGACATCGACGAAGATATCCCTGTCCTGGCGGCGTGCCCAATCCATGCCGGGTGTTCGCCAGGCATTTTCCCAGAAATTACGGTCGAGATCGCGACGCATGAACGAGCGGAAATTTTTGTCTGCTTTCCGGCGCGTCTTGGCGGCGGATTGCAGCCTGGCGTTGAGCTGACGCGCGGAGAGCGGTTTGAAATCCCTGAGGCAATCGGCCAGCGCATCATCATAGCGCAGGTGCATCATTCCATCGCCTTCGGTGGAAAAGATGAGAATCCCGCGCTGGCGATAAAATTGGATCAACGTGCGAATGCCGCGTGGGATGGATTTTTTGAACGCGGGCGACCAGTGCGAGTGCAGGCGAGGCATGCGCCACACGCTGGACAGACGCTCGTCGAGGGCATTGAACAGATTTCTTCCATCTGCGGTTCCTTTGACGATGAAGCTTAGATGATTGATGCCGGCAGTTTCCACGTCAAAGCCGGTTCCCTGCTCGTCTTTGCCGAATATGCGGGAGAGATCCCACTGATGGTTGGTGTACCCTGCACAGACGCCGAGCGTTTTGATCTTCGTGTGGTTGTTGATCATGCCGGACAGGACGGCGATGGGGTTGGCGAAATCGACCAGCCAGGCATTCGGACAATATCGGGCCATTTTTTTGGCGATATTCATTAGAATTGGCGCACCTTTGACGGCGAGAAACGCGCCGTTGGGCGAGACGTTGTCCGAGGGGATGAACCCGCGGCGGAGGCAGGCATCTGCGCCCATCTGGAAAGTTTTCTGCGAACCGGCCATCAGGATGACGCCGACCATGTCAGCGCCATTCAGGGCTTTGGCAAGATCAGGCTCGCAGGTGAGCTTGCAGGAAACGCGGGAATATTCGGGGGATTTTTGGATCATCCGGCGCATGGCATCGGCCCGGTCGGCATCGAGATCGTGGAGACAGATTTCGCCATCGGTGAAGATGCCCGGCTCGGCGAGAGCGCCGCGCACGATCCCCAGGACTCGCAGCGAACCGGCACCGACGAAAACCGCTTTCACAATTCCAACTCCATCGGCGAATGCGGCATCATTTCCTGTGCTTGTGATGCTTGGGTGTCTTGGCAATCTTCGGCGTCTTTGCGGGCGGCGTGGTTGTTGGAGCCGTTGTGGTGGTGGTCGTGGTTGTCGTCGTTGTGGTTGTCGTACCGGGATTGGATTCGCCGGTGCCGAGCGATCCGGGATCGAGACCCTGGCCGCTGGGGGGCGAGACGACGCCGGGATTGCTGCCGCCGGATGAGGTAATGATCACGCTGGTGGTGGAAATCACATTGCCGACGGTTGCGGTGACTGTATACGTGCCGGCAGTTTGTGCGGTGAAGAGGCCGGCGGTTGTGATCGTGCCGCCGCCGTTGACCGCCCATCCAACCGATGGGGATGTGATCGGATTGCTGAACTGGTCGCGGGCGATCACGTAATATTGCACCTGCTGACCAACGAGCGGCGTGTCATTGGGCGGCTGGACGTAAACCGTCGTCGGGGTCTGGTTGACGACGACCGTGACAGTGCTGGTGGTCATTTGGCCCTGCTGATCGGTCATCGTCACGGTGAACTGATAAGACCCGGCCTGGAAAAACGTGGCGGTGGTGTTCTTGGCAGCGTTGGTTCCGTTGGCCGAAAGCAGCGGCGGCGGGGCGTTGGACGGCGTCGCGACGCTGGTCCAGGTGTAAGTAATGGTCGATTCGCCGGCAGAGTCGTTGCCCAGCACCGACAATGCCGCGGTTTTGCCGGCGACGGCAGTGGGCATTGAACTGGCCGGCGTCTGCGTGACGAGCGTGACGGGGACGTTGACCGTGCTGGTTGCGGTGAAATTCGTTTTGTCGGTAACGGTCACAGTGAGGACATAAGTTCCCACCTGGTAGAACGTGGCGACCACGGTGCTGGAGGCGGTGGTGCCGTTGGTGGAGAAATTCGGCGCGGGCGCGCCGTTGGGACCGACAGCGCTCCAGGTGTAGATCAGCGGAGTTTCGCTGCTGGTGTCGGTGGCGGCGACGGACAATGTCCAATTGGCGGCCTCGCCGGTGACGACCGTGGCCGATGCGGGCGTGGTGATGGTTGGGCCGGAACTTGGGATGGTGCTGGCCGCCGTCGATGCGGCGCCTGCGCCGATCGGGTTGACGCATTCGATTTCGTAGTAATAGGCTTGACCGTTGGTCAGCCCGCTGTCGGTGTAGGTTGTCGCCTGGACGCCGTAGGCGATGGTCGTGAAAGTGCCATTTGCGGAAGTGGATCGAAGGACATTGTATGCGCCACCCTCGAAGATGCCCGAGCCGGAATCAGCCGTCCAAGTGATATCTGCCGTTCCATTGCCGGGAACAACCGAAACGCCGGTGACCTGCGGGGGAATCGAATCCACCGCCTGGAAGATTTGCTCCATGGTTGTGTTGTACGAATCGGCGAACCAGCCGCGGAAGAGGATTGAATCGCCGCGCTTCACCGAGGCTTCGATCTGCTGCTCCTGGGTCGAACTGATCGTCGCGTTGGCCAGGTAAATGAAGCTGAAGGCGTTGGGGTATGTGTCATAGGTAAGTTCCGGCGTGCCGGTGAAATCGTACGTCGCGACCTGGCCATAGGGCGCGGCGTAGGCATAGGTGGATGTCGTCGAGTGCTCCGGCATGATGAGCACGTAGGGGAACATCGCCTGCACCTGTTCCAATTGCGCGGCGTCGTAACCGCTGTTGGAATCGAGATAAAACAGCGTGCAGCCCCAGGTGTTGTAGGCGTAGGCGATTTTCGCTTCGAGCACCTGCGCTTCAGATTCGTTGGTAGGCGTTTCCTGCGTGGGAGTGCCATCCACATTTTCGATGACTGTGGGCCGAAGGGTTACGCCGACGCGCAGACCGGCCTGGCTGAAGACCTGGAGATATTGAGTGATCAACGGCTCCGCTGCGCCGGTTGTCGGATTATAAAGCGCGCCCGGGCCGGTGTAGACGTAACCCATCGGCGTTACGTTGGTGCCGTTGACGTTGACGACGTTTTCGATGTCCGCGGTGGTGTTGGTCGCGAGCGATGCATCGCCGACATACGAAGTGCTGGGCTGCGACCACATTTGCCCTTCAATGTCCCAGATGATTACGCCCTGGGCGTTATCCCCCTGGACGATCGATAGGGAATTTTTCGCCCAGCTCAGAAGCTGCTGTGCGAAGTTGAAAAGGCCCGCGGAGGTGGTGACGTTGATGCTCGACGAATCGTTGAGCCACCCTTCGGGATTGTTGGGAGTGGCGCCGTCCGGATAGGTGCTGTCCACAATTTGCGCGATGGGCCGGCGATCGGACCATGTCACCTGATCGGGAAACGTCGCCGCCCAGGCCTGCTCGACATCGGTGGCCAGGGAATATGGATCGGTTCCTTCGGGCGCGAAGCGGAGGGAGATTTCGAAATTCTCCGTTCCCCCCGGCGCCACCGGATTATTGAAAACGGGATAGGCGGAGGTTTGTGTCTGCGATGGGGCGGTTCCCACCCACATTGTCCAATCGTTGTTGGTGTTGGTGTCGGTGTTGGTGTTGAGCCCCGCATAGAGCTGCGAGTTGGTGGCGGGCGCAGGATTGATGGTGTCATCCACCATGTCCATCACGCCGTTTCCCCAGTCGGCCGTTTGCACGTTGGGGCCGTCGAATCCGAAATCAACCAGGGGGTAATACGTACTGCTGCCATTTGGAAGCGGCAGCGCGCCGGGGAACCGGATGGTGGCGGGATAAATCTCGACGCCGCCGATGGTGATGTTCGAAGACGTGTTCGTGACCGTGAAATCGAAATTTAATCGGCTGGAGCTTACAAGGTTGTAAGTGCAGGCGATCGAACCCCAACTGTAGGTGTAGGTAAGCGTTCCACCGGTGCTGCTCGGCGTCCAGCTTTTCGAATAACCGTTGAAGCCGTTGTAATAGGTAAGTGTGCCGCCCGAGCCGACCTCGTAATATCCGCCGATGTAATAGGCATCATTGCCATTGGCGGGGACGTTGATGAGAGTCTGGTTGCTGGTGCCGTTGTTGTAAATGAGCGTGGAAATGCCATTGGAGTTATATGTGACGGACAAACCTGCGGAGAGCAACTGACGCTTTTCCAAAGACTCGATGAGCAGGGGCGAAAGGGGGGGCAGGTGTTTTTTCCGGCGCTTCATGGGCACTTCTCCGCCTGGCCATAAAATTATAGCGATCAGACTTTTAGGAAAAGAAAATCTTTCCGAACCTTGCATTTTGCCCCCATATGATGGCGGCAAGGCGAATGATTTACTTTATAGTCTCCGTTTAATACACTATCACAATTGCTTCAAATATCAATGTAAATTGAAGTGGGAACCGCCGAATGAAA
>Ga0302325_10013587_pt1 | contig 17354 bp, 14 predicted proteins | sample Palsa_T0_2_FD_201948 | JGI IMG/M metagenome (GOLD analysis project Ga0302325, IMG submission 201948) | Peat permafrost microbial communities from Stordalen Mire near Abisko, Sweden - Palsa_T0_2 | ecosystem: Environmental > Terrestrial > Soil > Palsa > Peat permafrost | place: Sweden: Abisko... | reverse complement strand
GCTCTCTCAGTAGGGGCGGCTGGGATAGCCTGGGCCCAGCTTTCCGTTGGCTTTCGCCGCGAGCGCGAGGGCGAGGTTGACGCCGAAGATGCCTGAGGCGGGCTCGCCGGGGTGGCAAGTGCCGCTGCTGCGGCCGGGGGTCGTGACCCATTCGAAAGCGTCGACGAGGTTGTAGTGGGTGTTCGCCGTGGGCTGTGGCCCGAGGCCGCGGCTGGGAGGGTTGCACAGGTCCTCTATCCCTTGCTTGGACGGGTGCGGGTTCAGCAGCGGGCCTTGTCCGTTAGCTTGCGTGCTGACCACGAAGTGCGCGCCATGGGCAAGTGCGACCTTGCCGGCGATCCCGCGCGCGCTCGAGCTGCTGCTCGCGCCCGACTGACCCTCTCCTTCGTCGGCTAGGCCGGTGCGCGCGCTACGGCCAGTCGATTCGCTGCCGGAGATCAGCGGGCCCGAGCGCGATCAGGTCGCTGACCTGGATCGGCTCGTACTTTCCGGCCTCGAGCCCGAGCCAGCTGACCGTTCGCTCCTGCGGGTCGACGATCAGCAGCTCCTCGACGCCGTGGGTGGCGTAGAAAGGGAGCTTCTCCCACGTCTTGTCGTTGGGCGAGACGATCTCGATCACGAGTGCCGCAGTCGGCAGGTAGACCGCATCCGGTCCGGGACGAAGCACACCCCCGTCCGGTACACGGTAGTCGTCAGACCCCCCAAGGTTGAAGATGCCCACACGCGGCAGCAGCCCGGCCATCCGCGCCAGCGGGTCCAGCAGGACGGCCAGCTGCTGCTGCACGTTAGCGTGGCGGCTGTGAGGCGCAGGGTTCATGTGCAGCACACCCTCCCAGACTTCGTCGAGCAGATCCTGTCCCAGTTCGCGGCGCCGCTCGATGAGGTTCGCGACCTCGATCGGCGGGGGGTCAAGGACAAGTGTCGGCACGCGCTTAAGGCTACCGCCATAGTCGTCCGCTCCCACCAATCGTTGTTGAGCCATCGGTTGTCCTCCTTCGTGTCCGTGGGCCGCGCGCCCGCCTTTCGTTGGCGGGCGCGCTCGTTCCCCTCGCTACAGCAGGCCGGCGGCAGCCAGCTCGGCTCGGGTCTCGAGCCGCTCCTGCAGGCCGAGCCACCAGGCGAGCTCCTCAGCCGGCACGTCGCGGTCGGGTTCACGGCTGGTCACGGCCCGCTCGAGATCTCGTCCTCGCTTCCCGCGAGCAGCGCGCTCGTGATGACGTCGTTCTTGGGCGTGACAATGCCTCCGTCTTCTTCTCGGATGTGGATAGGGGTTATTCCTCGCCGCGGTCGAACGCGAGCGCGGACAGAATGCGGGTGGACGGGCCGAGCATCGGGTACCCTCCTGGCGTCGGTGCTCCCGCGTCACTCGCCAAAGCTGTTGCGGGGGCAGCGGTTTTGGCGGCCGTCCCGTTGATTGGGGCGGCCGTTCTTGTTGGTGTGATGTCGCCGCAGCCCCGAGGTCTCGGGCGCGGCTGGGGTTCGCCGCTCAGCGAGCCGGCGAGTTGATGAAGTCGTGTTCCGGCCGCTGGCAGGTGAACCCGGGGACCGACGAGATGGGCCCGTGCTCGCCGCAGTGGATTCCGGCCGCTAGAACGTCGAGCGCGGGGTCGACAAGCTCATCTCCGCCACCGTGAGCCGGACGGGCGCCGACACGAGTGGGCTCACGAGCGAGCTGCGCGCTCGCGACTGGATCGCCGCCAGCAGGGAGATCGCCGTCCTCGGACGCGCCGCGATAGAAGGCTAACAGAGGCGTACCCTATTGACCTATGGTCGATAGGATGAGAGGCCACGGCAACGCGGCGCGCAACCGAGCGAATCCCATACGCGCTGCCGCCGGGTTGCTGCGGTCAGCGCCGTCGTGGTTGCGGCGTATTTCGCGTTGGTCACGGACGCAGTCCTCAGCACAAGCGAGCCTGGGTCGCATGGAACCCCTCTACTGACCGGTCAGCTCATCGTTGCGATCGTCGGCCTTCTCCCTGCTGGCCTACTCGCGCCAGCGCTCGACCGTCGCGACGACCTACAGGCCGTCGTTTGGCTCGTCATCGCGATCGTGGTCTATCTCGCGTGGGGAGTACTCAACGACGCCTCGGTCCACGGCTGGTCGAACCTACAAGTGTTCTAGCCTCGCCGGCGAGACATACATCGGGCGCTAGGAACGCCGGGAGGGCAGGACGCCGTCGAGATTGGGTCCCGCTTCGATCGCCACCCGGCACTCTGCCGACGGCGCAAACCTCGGGCCGAGCTCGTTCCTTTGTTCAGGTCGGGTTGGAGATCACCAGCCGCAGTGCGCCGTCGTAGCTGTCTTGCTGGCGAAGGTGGCCGTGCTCGGCATCCCAGGCGCCGGACGCGAGGTCATCGCCTAGATGGCGGATGATCGATCCCTCGAGTTCGGTTGGCAGCATCGCCCACATGGACTGCGAGGCGCGGACAGCGGGATCGAGCAGCGCCTCCGGTCGGCGCCAGAAGGCTTCAAAGAAACCGTCGAGGCAATCGCCCGGGGTTGCGAGCCGCTCGACCCGTACACGACCGCCGAGCGCCGACGCGATCCGCTCGAGCGACGGGAACCGTGGGCGTTCGATCGCGAGCCCCTCGGCGAGATACTGCTGCTGCCAGACGGGCAGGCTATCGAGCTCAAAGGTGAACACCACGACCGGACCGCGCGCGACGCGGCGCAGCTCCGCCAGTCCCGCCTCCGGCGGCTCCCAATGATGAATAGTCACGCACGCCATGGCGGCGTCCACAGAATTGTCGTCGAACGGCAGATCCTCGGCGCGTGCCGCGATCACCGGCGCCGCCGTCGCGGGCCGCTGCGCGCGCATTGTCGCGCTCGGTTCGACCGCCAATACCCAACGGTCCTCCGGTTCGTAGGAGCCGCTCCCAGCTCCGACGTTCAAGACCGTACGAGCATCGCGCAGCGCCGCATGGATCCACTTTGCGATCCGCGGGTCCGCGCGTCGATGCCGACTGTAGCTGCGGCCATGTTCCTCGTAATCAACGCGAGGGCTCATCCGCACCCCAGCCTAATCCTCGACATGACTCGCTGCCGACGGGCACTCTGAGGGGACAGGACCCGTCCGACTTCTGGCGACGGTTTCGAACTTCTGGGTCGCTCGTAGACTGCCGCTATGTCGTCAGCCACGATCAGCCCTTTCTGCGGAGCACGCGTCACTACCACGCTTTCGGCGAGGAAGATCACCTGACGCAAATCGAGGTCCTCTTCAATGAGGTCACGGCGCTCAAACTTCCGACGCGCCAGTTCGAATGCGTGAATTGCATCGGCTCGAAGGCAAGCGCATCGTCGGCGAGGCCGGCATAACGCTCGAACCTAACCAGCGACCATTCGCCGGCAACGACTCACGGTGCACTGGGTACGTAATCTGCGGGCTTATCGCGCTGGATGAGCTGGGCCGGGGGTCGGACCGGCCAGGTGATCTGTGGCCGCCTGACCCCGACCCAATTGGATCCGTGCTGAACGGCCTGAGTGATCCGGGCTCCTGGGCCCGGATCCGGCCGCGCCGGGCCCCGGGCTGCGCCGGGCCCGGGCTGCGCTGGGCCCCGGCCGCGCCGGGCCCCGGGCCGGCTCGCGCGTGCGGCTCGCGCCAGTTGCGTGCCGTTCGCCCACCAGAGCGACCCAAACCACAGACGGCCCGCGTCTGGCGCGAGACGGACGTCGAGCCAGGCCACCGAGCCAGGCCACCCCCGAGCAAGACTCCGCTCACCGCTTGCCCCCACCGGACTTCGGGTATAAAAACCCACCATGGCTCGTGCAATCTGGAGTGGTGCGATCAGCTTTGGCCTGGTCAATGTGCCCGTCAAGCTCTATGCGGCGACCTCGCCCAAGTCGGTGCGCTTTCATCAGCTCTCGAGCAAGACCGGGGGGCGGATCAAGCAGAAGCGGGTCGACTCGACGACCGGCGAGGAGGTGCCCTACGAGGAGATCGTCAAGGGGTACGAGATCACGCCCGATCGCTATGTGGTGATCACGCCCGAGGAGCTCGACACGCTCGATGCGAAGGCGACGAAGACGATCGACGTCGAGGACTTCGTCGATCTCGCGGACATCGATCCGATCTACTTTGACCACGCGTACTACGTGGCACCGGCGACGGGCGGCGCGAAGGCGTATCGGCTCCTGCTCGACGCCATGCGCGAGTCGGGCAAGGTGGCGCTCGCCCGGATCGTCCTGCGCTCCAAGCAGCAGCTCGCCGCGCTGCGCCCCGCGGGCGACGTGCTGACGCTCTCAACGATGCTGTTCGGCGACGAGGTGCTCGCGCCCGACCGCCTCGATGAGCTCGATTCGGTCTCCGAGGCGGAGGCGAGCGAGCGCGAGCTGACGATGGCGCGCCAGCTCATCGAATCGCTGTCGAGCGACTTCGAGCCCGCCAAGTACCGCGACGAGTACCGCGACCGGGTGCTCGCGCTGATCGAACGCAAGGCCGGCGGCGAGGAGATCACCGCGCAGCCCGCCGCCGAAGAGGACGAGCCCGCTCCAGACCTGATGGCGGCGCTCGAGGCGAGCCTCGCCGCGGTCAAGGACGACAAGCGCGCGCCGGCGGCCAAGCCCCGCAAGCGTGCCGCCGCGAAGGACAAGGCGGACGGGGCCAAGCCCAAGCGCCGCACCGCCGCGACGAAGTAGCCGCCCGGCCCCGCCCGCCGCACCGCCGCGACGAAGTAGCCGCCCGCCCGCCCCCGCCCCGCCGCCCGCCCCGCACGCCGCCCGCCCCCGGGTCATGGCCCTCGGCCGAAAAGCCGATAAACGGGTGCAATGATCCGTGATTCCCAGCCGGCCCTCGTGAGGGGCATACAGTCCGACGCCCGCGGAACCTTCGCTGTGTCGCTGATGTCGCGGGCGCTCGGCGGTCTGTTTCTCGCCGGCGGCACACTGGCGCTGCTCACCGTCCTGCTCCCCCACGCGGCGCACGCGAACGAGCTCGGCCTGGTCATCATCGTCGCCAACGCCTACCTCGTCGCGGCCGGGCTGCTCGGGCTGGCAAGGAGGGTGCCGACCTGGCTGCTCCCGATCGCCCTGGGCTGGGGGAGTGCGCTGATTACCGGAGTGGCGTACTTCTCGGCCGGGCGGCCGAGCCCGCTCATCTTCTTCTACCTGTGGGTCTTCCTGTACTCGTCCTACTTCTTCACGCGAAGGCATGCGGTCGCCCAGTTCGCCTTGGTCGGCCTCGCCTACGGCGCCGTCCTCGCGGCGCGCCCGCCACCGGGAGCGGTGGCGTGGTGGACGGTCGGGATGGGGACGCTGCTCGTGACCGCGGTCCTCATCTGGACCATGCGCGCGCGGGCCGAGTCGCTCATCGCGCGCCTCTACGATGCCTCACGAACCGATCCTCTGACCGGGCTGCTCAACCGGCGGGGCTATCGCGAGCTGCTCGACCTCGAGCTCGAGCGGGCACGACGCAGCGAGCTTCCCATGACCGTGGTGGCGGGAGACATCGATCACTTCAAGGAGGTCAACGATCGCGCCGGTCATCAGGTCGGCGACGTTGCCCTCCAGCGCATCGCTCGCGTGCTCCAGTCGGCCAAGCGGCGGATCGACGTCGCCTCGCGCGTCGGGGGCGAGGAGTTCGCCTTGATCCTGCCCGACACCGATCAGGGCGGCGCCCTCCTGGTCGCCGAACGGCTGCGGTGTGCGCTGCTCGACGAGTTCGCCGAGGATGCCGTGCCGATCACCATCAGCTTTGGGATCGCGAGCTTCCGCGCCCACGGCGAGACCGCGGCGTCGCTGCTTCGCGCCGCCGACGACGCGCTCTACGCGGCCAAGGAGAGTGGTCGCAACCGGAGCGTGGCCTTCAGCGGCGATACCGCCTACCGGAGCGCGCACGAGCGGGACATCGAGGGCGAGCGCTACGCCGCGGTCATGCTCGACCTGGCCGGGACGGTCGACCTGCGCTTCAGCGGCAGCGCCCGGCACTCGGAGACCGTGGGGCGCTACGCGGAGATGATGGCCCGGGAACTCGGGCTCTCGGAGCAGCGCATCAACCGGATCAGGCTCGGCGGCCTGCTTCACGACATCGGCAAGGTCGGCGTGCCGGACTCGATCCTGAACAAGCGCGGACGGCTCAACGAGGAGGAGTACGCCACGATCAAGGCGCACCCGGAGCTCGGGGCCCAGATCCTCGAGCATCCGTGCTTCGCCGACATCCGGCCCTGGGTCGCGGCCCATCACGAGCGACCCGACGGCCGGGGCTACCCGCGGGGCCTGTCGGGTCCTGAGCTTGCCGTCGAAGCCCGCATCCTCGCGGTCGCCGACGCCTACGAGGCGATGACCAGCGATCGCGCGTACCGCCCGGCGATCGGGCACACCGCCGCTCGCGCCGAGCTCAGGCGCGCCTCGGGCACCCAGTTCGACCCCGATGTCGTACGCGCGCTGCTAGCGGTGCTCGACCGCGACTCCGATCGCGCCGGCACCCTGAGCCCGGTGTGGACGGCGAGCCTCTCGGGTCCCGTGCGCGCTGCCTGACCCGCGAACAGCGCCGATCGGATAAAAAGCCGTACGTGCGCATCGTGATCGGGACGCTGGCGCTCTCCAGCCCGGGCGGTACCGAGACCTATTGCCTGACCGTGGCGCGCGAGCTCGACCGGCTCGGACACGAGGCGACCCTGTTCGCCGAGGAGTTCGGCCTCCTGGCCGAGCGCGCCGCCGCGGGCGGATTCCGGATCGCCTGGAGCGCCGATGAGCTCCCCGCCGACTGCGACGCGGTGCTGGCCAACGATTCCATCACCGCGAGCCTGCTCGCCGAGCGCTACCCGGGCACGCGCCTGGTCTACTGCTTCCACAGCCCGGTCTACGACGTCCAGCTCCCGCCCCTGGCTCCGGGCGCCATCGACGCCCTCGTGGTGCCCTCGGAACGCTTCGCCGCTCGCGCTCGCGCCCTGGCCCTCGACGTGCCCCTGGTCCGACTCAGGCAGCCGATCGACCTGGAGCGCTTCGCGCCCACCGATCCGCCTCGCTCGCCGCCGCGGACGGCGGTGCTGCTGGGCAATTACCTCGAGGGCCGCCGGCGCGACGCGCTCGTCGAGACGTGGGCGGCAGGGGGAGTCGAGTGCGTAACGGTCGGTGAACGTGCCGAGTTCTCGTTCGACGTTCGGCGTGAGATCGCGGACGCGGACATCGTGGTGGGCAAGGCGCGCGCTGCCCTGGAAGGCATGGCGTGCGGAAAGGCTGTCTATGTGTTCGACGCGTGGGGCGGCGACGGGTGGGTCACGAGCGAGCGCTATCCGGCGCTCGAGGCCGACAATTTCGCCGGTCTCGCCACCGATCGTCCGATCGAACGCGGGCAGATGGCCGCCGACCTGGAACGCTACGACCCGGACATGGGGTGGATCAACCGCGAGCTCGTGGTCAGGCACCATGCTGCCGGCGCTCACGTGAGCGAACTCCTCGAGGTTCTCCGTGGCCCCGCGCCGCGGCGCCCGGACTCCGCGTCAGGCGCCGGTGCGATGGCACGCGTGGCTCGCACCGCGTGGCACGCCGAGAGGCGGGCATCGAGCGCCGAGCGCGAAGCCTCAGACCTGCGCCGGCGGGTCGCCGAGCTCGCGGCCCGCGCGGCCCGCGCCGAAGAGGCCGATGCGCTCGCCTCCGACCGCGACGCCTGGCAGGCGCGTGCGGCCGAGGCCGAGCGCCAGCTCGGGGAGCTTCTTTCCAGCGGGCGCGTGCGTGCGGGCCTAAGCCTCGGGCGTTGCCTGGACCGCCTCCGTACGCTGGGCACACGCCGATGACGCAGTTCCAGGACGCCTCCGACATCGCGCCGGGCTTGCTCGTGGCCCGCGGCGTCGAGGTGCCGGCCGATGCCGAGATAGATCCCTACGTGACGATCTATTCCGGCGTGAGGCTCGGGCGGGGGGTGCGGATCGGGCAGGGGGCTGTGATCGGACGGCCGCAGCGCATCGATGGGGGGAGCCGGGCGCCGCGCCGGACGGGTCGGGCGGAGACTTCGATCGGGGACGACTGCCTGATCGGCAGCGGCACGGTCATCGTCGCCGGGGCGCGCATCGGCGCGCGGAGCGCGCTGAGCGATCTCGTGCTCGTGCGCGAGACGGCCCTCATCGGCGAGGACGTGATGATCGGGCGTGGCTCGGCGGTGGCTCACACCACGGAGATCGAAGCGGGAACGCGCATCCAGCACGAAGTGCTCATCGCGCCGCGGTGCCATATCGGCCCGGACGTGATGATCGCGCCCCGGGTCGTGTTCATCGGCGATCCTTCGATGGGACGCAACCCTCCGGAGATAACCGCGCCCGGGATACGCGTCGGGCGCGCGGCACGGATCGGGACCGCCGCGATCCTCTGCCCGCCGCTGGAGATCGGCGAGGAGGCGCTGATCGGCGCCGGGTCGTTCGTGCGCGACGACGTAGCGCCGCGGACCGTCGTGGTCGGGACCCCGGCCCGGTTCCTGCGCACGGTGCGCGACGACGAGCTGATCTGAAGCTGTCCTGGGGGTCGCGGCGCCGCTTCGCGACACCCGATGCGTGACTTAAGCGCGCTTACATCACGGATTGGGGAATACCCGCCGATAGGACAAGTAATGATCACTGAGTCACAGCCTGCGACCGCCTCGCCCAAGCTGACCCGCGCACTGGGTCGTCTACAATTGACGCGGGAGGGAAGCCCACGGAGTTCCGGCCGCTGCTCCGGCGGCCGCACGCACATGACTTTTGGGGCTCCACGTCCACTGGAGGTAGCCGTGCCCCGCGTAAGGATTCTTGCCGGTTCGACTGCCACTCGCAGCTCGCAGCGCAATTGCGTCTCGAGCTCGCATTGAGATACTTGATAACCGGCGGCGCCGGCTTCATTGGGTCTCATCTCGTGGATGCCCTCGTCGTCGCAGGCCATGACGTCGCGGTTCTCGACGACTTCAGCACCGGGCGGCTGGCCAACGTCGAGCAGCTCATTGTCAACGGCTCGATCGATCTCGTCGAAGGTTCGGTGACCGACGCGGCTCTGGTCGACGACATGATGGCTGACTGCGACTGTTGCCTTCATCTTGCATCGGCGGTTGGAGTTAAGTTGGTTGTCGCCAAGCCGCTGGAAACACTCCGTCGCATCGTCGAGGGCACCGACGTTGTCATCTCGGCCGCGTCACGGCACGACAAGCGAGTGCTCTTCGCATCGACCTCCGAGGTGTACGGCAAGAGCTCGTCGGACACGGCGCTGAACGAGGAGTCCGATCGCGTGCTCGGCTCGGCGTTCAAGAGCCGCTGGTCGTACGCGATCGCCAAGTCCTACGGTGAAGCGATCGCTCACGGATATCACCGCGAGCACGGCACCGACACCATGGTCGTGCGCCTGTTCAACACCATCGGCCCCCGCCAACGGGACACCTACGGGATGGTCGTGCCGCGCTTCGTCCGCCGCGCCATCGTCGGTGACGACGTGACCGTGTACGGCGACGGGAGCCAATCGCGCTGCTTCTTGCACGTGCGCGACGCGGTGGCGGCGATCCTGGCGCTCTCGATGCATGATGGCGCCACAGGGCGCGCTTTCAACATCGGCAATCCCGACCCGATCACCATCCTCGGCCTCGCGGAGCGCGTGATCGCGCGCGTCGAGTCGAGTTCACAGATCGCCTTTGTTCCTTACGCCGAGGCATACGAGGACGGCTTCGAAGAGCTCGGCAAGCGCCGGCCGGACACGACGGCGCTCTATGACCTGCTCGGATGGCGGCCTACGTGCACGCTCGACGACGCGCTCGACGACGTGATCGGCTTCCAGCGGGCGGAGCTGGCGATGGAGGCGAGCAAGCTGAGGCACCACGAGGCCCCATCGTCGCGGCCGAGGCCGAAGCGATCCCGGCCGGCACGGGCTCGGGTGGGCTGACCATGCAGGTTCTCGTCACAGGTGGTGGTGGCTTCATCGGATCGCATCTGGCCGAGCACATGCTCGACCTGGGCCATCGCGTCCTCATCCTTGACAACTTCGCCACCGGCCGGCGGTCCAACGTCGCGGCGCTCGACGGCGAGGTCGAGCTCATCGAGGGTGACATCCAGAGCTATGAGCGGGTCAACAAGGCGGTAGCCGGCTGCGAGATCGTCTTTCATCTGGCGGCGCTGCCCTCGGTCCCGCGCTCCGTGCAGGACCCACTCACGAGCAACGCCACCAATGTCATCGGGACGCTGAATGTCCTGCTCGCCGCGCGCGACCAAGGCGTACGGCGTGTCGTCCTCGCTTCTTCCTCCTCGGTCTACGGGTCGGGCACCGGCACCACGCCCAAGCAAGAGGACAAGCCGACCACCCCGATCTCGCCCTACGCGACCGCCAAGCTCGCCGGCGAGGGTTACGCCAGGAGCTTTCACGGGGTCTACGGCCTCGAGACCGTGGCACTCCGCTACTTCAACGTCTTCGGTCCGCGCCAGGACCCCACATCCCAGTACGCCGCGGTTGTGCCCAATTTCATCGACGCCCTGATCGCCGGCCACTCACCCGTCATCTTCGGCGACGGAGAGCAGTCGCGCGACTTCACCTACGTCTCCAATGTCGTCCACGCGAACGTGCTGGCGATGGACGCTCCGGGCGTCGCCGGCAAGGTCTACAACGTGGCCTGTGGAGAGCGCGTGACGTTGAACCGACTCGTCGGCGAGCTGCGCACGCTGCTGGGCTCGGAGGTCGACTGTGTCTACGCTGCGCCGCGTCCCGGGGACATCAAGCATTCCGTCGCGGATCTCTCGCTCGCCCGCGGCGAGCTCGGGTATGACCCCTCGGTTCGGTTGCGCGAGGGACTCGAGCGCACGATCGAGCATTTCCACGAAGAGCAGCTGCGCAGCGCCGAAGGGCGGTTGATCGGTGCGTCATGAGCGTCGGGGTCTCAGCGGCAGTGGGGTTGATCGTCGCGGGGACCACAGCGTTCGCCGGGACACCGATCGCGATCGCGATCGCGCGCCGGGCTGACTTCTACGACAAGCCCCGCGGTTACCGCAAGCATGGGGCAGCGACACCCTTCCTGGGAGGAGCGGCGGTCCTCGCCGGCTTCCTCGCCGCCGCGCTTGCCGTCGGCGGGACGAGCGGACGTCTGCTCGTGCTGATCGTGTGCGCGGCGGCCATTTGGTTGGTGGGCACGATCGACGACCGGGTGGCGATCGAGCCACAGTGGAGGCTGCTCGCAGAGACGATGGCCGCCGTCGCGCTCGTCGCCGTGGGGCTGGGGTGGAAGACCACCGGCGGCGCCGGCGTAGACGTCGTGCTGAGCATCGTCTGGGTCGTCGGGCTCGTGAACGCGTTCAACCTGATGGACAACCTCGACGGAGCCTGCTCCACGGTTGGGTGCGTCTCGGCGGCGGGAATCGGGATCCTCGCGGGGGTTCAGGGTCAGCCGGTGCTTGCCGGGCTTGCCTTCGGAGTCGCCGGAGGGTGTGCGGCGTTCCTGCGCTGGAACCTGGCCGGCCCCGCGAAGATCTTCCTCGGCGACGGCGGGAGCATGACGATCGGCTTTCTCATCGCTGCGCTCGCGATGGCCACCGCGGGCGGGGTTCACGGCGGGGCCGCGGGCCTGTCGGTCGCCGGGCTGCTCGTCGGGGTGCCGATTCTTGACACGGCGCTCGTCAGCCTTTCGCGTAGGCGACGCGGTGTCACGATCATGACCGGCGGGCGCGATCACCTCACGCACCGCCTGCTGCTGACGCTGCACACACCGCGGGCGGTCGCAGGCGCGCTCGGCCTCGTCCAGGCCATCCTGTGTGCCATCGCCATCGCCGCGGACCAGTCGGGCGGGGCGGCCCTCGCGGCGTCTGCCACCGTCGCAATCGTGCTCGGAGCCATGATCATCTGCCTGCTCGACACCGCGCGCTGGCGGCCGGCGGGGATCGCCGTCGGCGAACGGCCCTCGGATGGACAGGCGGCAACGCCGTCGGTAGCTTCGATTCGCGGGTGAGCACGAGCGATACCGAGCACAGCGGTGGCCCGATACGAGTCGTCCGCGTCATCGCCCGGCTCAACGTCGGTGGGCCCGCAGTCCAGGCGATCACGCTGGCCAAGGAACTCGATGCGCATGGGTACCGAACAACCCTCGTCCGGGGGAGGGAGGAGGCCGACGAGGGGAGCATGGACCACCTGGCCGATGAGCTCGGCGTGCGGCCGGTCCTCGTGCCATGGCTGCGACGGAACCCCGGATGGCACGACCTCCGGGCGATCGTGGCGCTGACTCGTATCCTTCGGACCGAGCGGCCGCAGATCGTGCACACGCACGCGGCCAAGGCGGGGACGGTCGGTCGCCTGGCGGCGCTCCTCGCGTGCCGAGGCGAGCGACGACGCGCCGTCCTCGTTCACACCTATCACGGACATTCCCTGAGCGGCTACTTCTCGGCGAGGGCGAACGCGGTCTATCTTCGGGCCGAGCGCTTTCTCGCGCGCTACACGCGAGTCCTGATCGCCGTGAGCGATGAGGTACGCGACGAGCTCGTCGGCCTCGGCGTCGCCCCGCGTGAGAAATTCGTCGTCGTCCCGCTCGGATTCGATCTCTCGCGCTTCACGGTCGCAGGTGACGAACGAGAGCGCCGGCGGCGGGCGTTACGCGCCGAGCTTGGGATACCGCAGGACGCTCGCGTCGTCACGCTCGTCGCCCGCCTCGTGCCGATCAAGCGTGTCGATCGCTTCCTGCGCGTGGCGAACCTGCTGCGCGACGACCCGGACGTACGCTTTCTCATTGTGGGAGACGGGGAGCTCCGCGATGAGCTGAGCGGGTTAGCGGAAGCCCGCGCCCTCGGTGAGAGGCTCCTCTGGACCGGATTTCGCCGTGACATTCCCGCGGTCTGCTTCGCGAGCGATGTCGTCGTTCTCACCTCGGATAACGAGGGGACACCGGTCAGCCTGATCGAGGCGCAGGCGGCGGGTACCCCGGTCGTGAGCACGCGGGTGGGAGGGGTGGCGAGTGTCGTGCGCGACGGCACGACGGGCTTCGTCGTCGATCCCGGCGATGAGCAAGGCCTCGCCGACGCTGTGTCTCGAGCGATCGATGACCCTGCCGTGGCGCGGGAGGCGGCGGCCGCGGCGCCGGAGTCGGCGCAAGCGTTCTCGCTCGACTCACTCGTCGATCGCATCGATGAGCTCTACCGGCGGCTGCTCGCTACCAAGGCGTAGAGCGCGCGATAGCGCGGAAGCCCGATCCTGCTCAGGGAGAGCTCGCGGTCCGCCAACGCGACGCAGCGATCACTGGTTGTGTCGTCGGCGACCATCTCGGCCAGGGCCTGCGCCGCCACGCGATAACTGTCGTCCGAGAACTCCTCCAATACGAAACCGGCGCGTGACCCTCGTATCAGGCCCATGACGTCGCCGACGTCGGTGCTGAGCACAGGCAAGCCCGCGGCCAGGCATTCGCCGATCTTCGTCGGCGAGCTGGCCACCTTCGAAGGCAGCGGCTTGATCAGCGCGATCGCGAGGTCCCCCGCCCCGAGCATCTCGCCGAGCCGGGCGTGCTCGACTCTGGTGATCGTGTAATCGGCCGGCTCGATCGCTCGGCGAGCGAACTCGTGCTCGATCGTGGAACCACCGGTCTGGGTGATCACGAGAAAATGCAGCCCCGGAAGTGCACCCCGGGCCACGGCGAAGAAGTCGGCCATCTCGGCGGACATGTACCACCCGCCGAACTTCCCCACGTAGACCATCACCGGCTCCTCGCCCAAGCCGAGCGCCGCGCGTACCTCGTCGCGCTTGGCCCGATCCGCCGCGATGCGCTCAACGTCTGCGCAGCAGGGGATGACGAATACGTCAGGCCTGTCCTCCTCGCCGAACAGCGCACGCTTGACCCGCTGCGTGAGCACTACCGTGCCTGCGGCGCGGCGCATCGCGGCCCGCTCGACGTACTTGGTCATCCGGAAGGCAAGCCCCCCGGTGGCCCACCGGCCCGCGTCGACGTACTCCTCGGCCATCAGCCCACGGATGTCGAAGATCAGCCGATGGGGCGCAAACGGCGCCGCCACGATCGCCATCGCGGCGGGGACGTGGTTGCGCACGTGGACGGCGTCGAGCCCATGCCGGCGCACGAGCCAGGCGCACACCGCCGCGCCGCACAGCGTGTCGAACGCCGTCGCGGGCAGCGAAGGCCGCTGGTGGTAACGAAGACCGTGCCAGTTCAGGCCGCGCGCACGCATCGCCCTGCGAAGCTCGCGCCGCCGCGAACGCGTCAGCGACCGCGTCTCGAAGGTCAGCAGGTGGATCGTATGCCCGCTTTGAGCCAGCCCCTCGAGATAGGCGAGGACCTGTGAATCGACGAGCGGGTCCTCGAGCGAGAGATAACAGACGTAGAGTGATCGCAGCAGCGGCACGTCAGCGTTCCCAGCCCCGGCGAAAGCCGCGGAAGAGGTGCAGACCGAGGAGAGGCTGATAGGCCCTTCGCAAAAGCCGTTCCTGAACACGCGCACCCTCGAGCAGGGTGGTGAGGCGGTGGAGGATCTCGAGGATCGCACCGTTCGCCAGCGCACGCTTGAGGAGCTTCTTGACGATGAGGCCCGTCCCGTCTTCGCGTGCTATTGGGCGGTTCTCGAGGACGTAGGGAACCTCGCCGAACTCGAGCGGGTACTTGCGTGCCAGGAATGGCATCGTTTGCGCACTTCGCTCCTCTCGCGCGCAATAGGAGCGCAGGCTGAGACGATCGTCGTTGTGCCGGCAGCGGATGCCGGTGTCGAGCAGGAGCCGGCAGCCGGCCGCGCGCGCGCGAAGCGAGAAGTCCTGGTCCTCGGCGCCGGCGACGGGAAACTGCTCGTCGAAGCCGCCGATCTCCCAGAACAGCTCACGCCGCAATGCGAGGTCCCATGATCCGAGCAGCGCCATCTCGACGCAGCCGTCGCTCAGGCGTTCGCCGGCCGCCTCGTTCTGAAACCGCCTTTCCAGGTCGATACGGAAACGCCCGAACGGCGTGCTGCGTAGCGCGAGCAGCACCTCCGGTGTGAATTCCCAGGCACCGTTGACAAGCACGTCACCATGCCGATCGCGGCTCATCCGGTGCCGTCGCAGATGATCGGGCTCGACGACGATGTCGTCGTCGACGAACAGGAGCAGGTCGCCCTGGGCGCGCCGCGCGCCCCGGTTCCGAGCCCTCGCGGCACCGTGATGGGCCTGAACCTCGAGCGATAACTCGACGCTCTGGTCCTGAAACTCGCCGAGGATCTCGACCGTGACGTCGTCGGCGCCGTCGTCGACGACGATCACCTCGTAACGACTGCGCCTCCGGCCGCCGGAAGGTGGGCACCACGATCGAGAACGACGGATTGGTCACCTGCGGTCGCCTGCGAGCCGGGTGCCGAGATCCTGGTCGGCCGTAAAAACGGAATCAACATGCGCGGCGCCTGGTCCAGCCGCGACAAATGCGTCGAGATCGGGCACCGGCCGCAGCACGCGGTGTCGATTCCCGGACAGGACATATGCGTGATATCCGAGTGGCACGAGCAGGTTCCAGACCTCTTCCCGAATATCAGTGTCCGCGGAGACTTCGATCACCACGTCAGGCCTCGTGCTTTTCAGGAGAGCCTCGGCGCCGCGCAGCACGAGCAGTTCGCGACCTTCGACATCGATCTTGATGCAGGTTGGAGATATGTTGTGCTCCGCGCAATATGAATCCAGTGTGATCATGTCGACGAGAAGTGACTGTGCCGGCTCGAAGCGCTCGACGGTCTCCTGGTCGAGGCTGCTGAACCACGTGCTGCGTGAGACGTAGAACTCGATGTGGGTTGCCGCTCGGTCCCCCACAACACACTGTTCCGCGACGATGCCACTGAACTGGTTGAGCTCAGAGATACGTCTCACGTGCTCGATGCAGCTCGGCTGCGGCTCGAATGCGACGCACTGCCATCCGGCACGGGCGAACAGGCACGAGTGCATCCCGTCGTTGGCGCCTACGTCGAGCAGCACATCAGTTACCCCTGGACTTGCCCCGCCTCGGTAGTCGATGTACTCCTCATAGAAGAAGCGCACCGGGAGGTTGGGAGGCCATCCCCACAGGAGCGCGTTGCTCCACGAGCGCCCGTCTTCGGGTACCACCGGTACGAGCAGCACACCCGAGCGGAGGTTCACCCTCCACACGAACGGGACGGATATCGCCGATGCGGCAAAGAAGCGCGTGACGAGGGGCGCACAGAGCGGCCCCAGGCGCTCGTAGGCGACGTTCAACACCGCGCGCAGGCTCGGGTTCTTGACCAGTCTGGTGCCGACTCGCTCGCCCAGCGGGGCAAGCATCCGCGCCCAGGTGCGAACAACGCGCCTGGGCCATGGGCTCCGCGGGATGCCGCCTTGGGCCGCCATCAGTCACATTGTGGACATGTGCGGCATCCTCGGTGCAGTTTCGACGACCCCAGGCCTCGCCGCTGCCGGCGTCGACGCGCAGCTTGCCTCTCTGCGCCATCGCGGCCCGGACGCCGAGGGCCGGTTCGACGGGGGTTCCGGCGTGATCGCGCAAAACCGGCTCGCGATCATCGACCTTGCTCAGGGCGATCCACCGATCACCAACGAGGACGGCACGATCGGCGCCGTGCTCAACGGCGAGATCTATAACTTCCTCGAGCTGCGGGAGCGGCTTGCGCACGCCGGTCACAGCCTTTCCAGTCACGGCGACACCGAGGTGCTCGCCCACCTCGCCGAGGATCACGACGCCGTCGCCCTGGCGCGAAGGCTCGATGGCATGTTCGCCTTCGCGGTCTGGGACCGCCGGCGCGAGCTGCTGCTGCTCGGTCGCGACCGCGTCGGCAAGAAGCCGCTCTACTACTGGTCTGGTGGCGGGACGCTCGTGTTCGCAAGCGAGATCAAGGGGCTGCTCGCTCACCCTGCCGTTCCCTGCCGGCTCGACGAGCGGGCACTCTCGGCCTATCTGACGTTCGGCTACGTACCGACCCCGCACACCTTCTTCGCCGGGGTCAAGAGCGTTCCGCCGGCGCACACGCTGACGCTCGTGCCCGGTCGCGAGCCTCGACTGGAGCGCTACTGGCAGCTCGGCGTCCCCGGAGTCGATGGGTCGGCGGCGACGTCGCTCGACATCGGCCTCGAGGACGCCGCACGCGAGCTTCGCGTTCACCTCGAGCGCGTGGTCCGCCGCCGCCTGATCTCCGATGTCCCGCTCGGCGCGTTCCTGAGCGGCGGCATCGACTCGAGCGCGATCGTCGCGCTGATGGCGGGAGCGATGGATGAGCCCGTGAAGACGTTCACCATCGGCTTCGAGGACCGCGACGGATTCGATGAGCGTCCGTTCGCTCGTGCAGTGGCCGAGCGCTTCGGAACCGAGCACCACGAAGAGGTCGTCCGGCCCAGCGCGGTGGAACTCGTCGAGCGGCTTGTCTGGCACCACGACCAGCCCTTCGGCGATTCGAGCGCGATCCCCACCTACCTCCTCAGCCAGGTAACCCGCCGGCACGTCACAGTGGCGCTT
>Ga0302325_10013586_pt1 | contig 17354 bp, 15 predicted proteins | sample Palsa_T0_2_FD_201948 | JGI IMG/M metagenome (GOLD analysis project Ga0302325, IMG submission 201948) | Peat permafrost microbial communities from Stordalen Mire near Abisko, Sweden - Palsa_T0_2 | ecosystem: Environmental > Terrestrial > Soil > Palsa > Peat permafrost | place: Sweden: Abisko... | reverse complement strand
ACCCGCAAGGATCGACGGACCCCGGGCCCCGAGGCCGTAAACCGAGGCGGCCCCTTGGAATACGGGCACAAGATTCGCCGGCACGCCACCGAGGGATCCGGTGGCCGTGCAGCTCAGCTCGCCCTCCACACTCACCAGCAGCAGCGTGGCCATCGCGACCGCGACCAGCGTCGCGCAGATGCCCAACAGCCAGCGCATCGGCTACCCGCGCGGGTCGCGACTCATGCCCCACCGGCTATCACCTCGGCGCGAGCCGGCCCGCCCGTTTAGCGCTTATTTTGCGAGCCCGCCACATCGGTGTGACGCTGGCGGCACGCACCCGCCAGCCGCTGCGTCGAGACCACCGTGGCCCGGGATCTCGACGGCGGCGAGCACCGCCCCGATCAGCGCGCAGATCGCAGCGGCGATCAAGGCACTGTGCAGACCGGCGGTGAACTGCTCGGCGTGGGAGCCCGACCCCGCGGTGGCGGGGAGCAGCGAGCCGAGGATCGCGATGCCGAACACTCCGCCCACCTGGCGGGCAGTGTTGTTGGTCGAGGACGCCATCCCAGCTCGGTTGGCGGGGACGGCGCCGAGCACCGCGGCGGCCATCGGGGTCGAGGTCATGCCGTACCCGACCCCGATCACCAGGAACGGCGGCCACACGACGCCATAGCCACCGTGGACGCCGGTGCGCAGCAGCAGCAGCGCTCCAACCGCGATCAAGAACAGGCCGGCGACGATCGGAGCGCGGTGTCCGACGCGGTGAACAAGCCGGCCGATGATCGGGCCGACGATCGCGAATGCGCCGCACAGCGGGATGAAGCTCAGCCCACCCTGCAGAGGCGAGTCGCCCGCCACCTGCTGGAAGTACAGCGCGAACAGGAACAAGATGCTGAACATCACGAACCCCATCACCAAACCGTCCGCGTTGGCCGCGGCGTAGCCGCGGCTTCGGAAGAACCCGAGCGGCAGCATCGGATCGGGCATCAGCTGCTCGACTCGGACGAACAGGATCAGCGCCGTAGCGCCACCGGCGAGCAGCGCGAGCGGCAGGATGGTGGCAAACCCCTGCCGCCCGCCTTCGATCGCCGCTGCGGCCAGCAGCGCGAGCCCGCCGGCTGCCAGTACCTGGCCCGGGAGGTCGAGGCGCCCGGGTCCCGGCTCGTGCGTCTCACGGACGACGGCGAGCACCAACACCGCCGCGAGCAGCGCGATCGGCAGGTTGACGACGAACACCGCGGGCCACCCGAACGCTCTGATCAGGAGGCCTCCGAGCACCGGGCCGAGCACCAGCGAGAGGCCGCCGGTGCCCGCCCAGATCCCCACCGCTTGGGTGCGTCTGCGGTCGTCGGGAAACGTCGCGGTGATCAGCGCCAGGGTCGCGGGGAGCACGATCGCCGCGCCGATCCCCTGCAGCACGCGGAAGCAGACCAGCTCGTCGATCGATGTGGCGAGGGCGCACAGCCCCGACCCGGCGGCGAAGATCGCCAGCCCGACCAGGTACACGCGGACGTGACCCGTACGGTCACCGATCCGTCCGCTGGTGAGCAGCAGACTCGCCAGCGCCAGGATGTACCCATCCACCACCCACTGCAGTCCCCCGGTCGAGCTGTGCAGGCTACGCGCGACACTCGGAAGCGCCACGTTCACGATCGTGGTGTCGAGCTGCAGCATGAACTGCCCGAGGCACAGCGCGACCAGCGCCAAGGGCATCCGCCAAGTCTGTTTCTCGGTCGACATGCGCCCATCGTAAGGCGATAATCGCTCAATCTCGGTTGAGCAATCCAGCGTCTAGGATGTGGTGCATGCTGGCCGATGCCGACCTTGCCGCGGTTGCCTCGCTGATGGGCGACGCGAACCGCGCGTGCATGCTGCTTGCGCTGCTCGGCGGCGATGAGCTGCCCGCACACGAGCTCGCCGCCCGCGCCGGCGTCTCCTCGTCGCTGGCCAGCGCGCATCTGGGCAAGCTGATCGACGGCGGGCTCCTGAACGCCGAGCGCCGCGGACGCAGCCGCTACTACCGCCTCGCCGACCGCCACATCGCCGAAGCGATCGAGGCGATGCTCGCGATCGCGCCCAATCAGCGCGCACGAACCCTGCGCGAATCGACTCGCGGTGAGGCCATCCGCCACGCCCGCACGTGTTACGACCACCTCGCCGGCGAGCTCGGCGTCGCAGTCACCGACTCCTTGCTGCGAGCAGATCTGATTGGGCCCCCGGAGGAGAGCTACCCGCTTACGCCGAGAGGCCGGCAACGCCTGCAAGCGCTCGGGATCGACATCGACGAGCTCCTCTCCCGGCCCCGGACCCTCACCCGCCCCTGCTTGGACTGGACGGAACGCCGCCCCCACCTCGCCGGGTCGCTGGGCGCTGGGCTCGCCGACCTGATGTTCGAGCTCGACTGGATCCGCCGGCGCCCGGACAGCCGCGCCGTGAAGATCACCGACTTCGGGCATCGCCAGCTCCGGGCCCAGCTCGCGGTCAACCTCTAAGGTTGCCGCACCAAATCTGAGAGGGAGCGACATGACCTACTTCGTCACCGGTGCGACCGGGTTCATCGGCCGCAATCTCGTCGAGCGGCTGCTCGAACGTGATCGGGATGTGTACGTCCTCGTGCGGAAGGGCTCGATCGAGCGGCTCGATCTGCTGATCGAGCGCTGGGAGGCCGAAGACCGCGTCCACGCCGTGATCGGCGACCTCGCCGCGCCGCGACTCGGGGTCTCAGAAGAACAGGTCGCAGACCTCACCGGCCGCGTCGACCACTTCTTCCACCTTGCCGCGGTGTACGACATGACAGCCGACGCGGAGACGAACCGGATCGCGAACGTCGACGGCACGCGCCACGCGGTCGAGCTCGCGAACAAGATCAACGCCGGCCGTTTCCACCACGTCTCCTCGATCGCCGCCGCGGGCATGTACAAGGGCCTGTTTCGCGAGGACATGTTCGACGAGGGGCAGAAGCTCGATCACCCCTACCACCGCACCAAGTTCGAGTCCGAGAAGATCGCGCGGACGCAGACCACGATCCCGTGGCGCGTTTACCGCCCCGCCGTCGTGGTCGGCAACTCGCAGACCGGCGAGATGGACAAGATCGACGGCCCGTACTACTTCTTCACCGCAATTAAGATGGCCCGGCACTACCTGCCGGGCTGGTTCCCCTTGGTTGGCCCCGAGCTCGGCTACACGAACATCGTGCCGGTCGACTTCGTCGCCGGCGCGCTCGACCACATCGCCCATCTCCCGGGCCTCGACGGGCAGGCGTTCCATCTCGCAGCCCCCAAGTCGCAGCGCTCCGGGGACGTGATCAACGAATTCGCCAAGGCGGCGCATGCGCCACAGCTGTCGGTTCGGATCGACACGCGCCTGCTCAAGGCCCTCCCCAAGGGCACGCTTTCGATGCTGATGCAGCTCCCGGCGGCCCGCGGGGTGCGCCGTGCGCTTCTCGCCGACTTCGGCATCCCCGAGGAAGTGCTCGGCTACATCGGCCTGACTGCGGAGTTCGACACTCGCGACACCGAGCGTGCGCTCGAGGGCAGCGGGATCTCGGTTCCCCCGCTCGCGTCCTACGCCGCGAAGCTATGGGACTACTGGGAGCGCAACCTCGATCCCGATCTGTTCAAAGACCGCAGCTTCGAGGGCGCCGTCGCCGGCAAGACGGTGCTGATCACCGGAGCGTCGAGCGGTATCGGCAGGGCCGCGGCACTCAAGATCGCGAAAGCGGGCGGGGTCCCGATCCTCGTCGCCCGAGGAACCGAGAAGCTCGAGGAGACCAAGCAGGAGATCGAAGACCTCGGCGGGACCGCATACGCATACTCGGCTGACCTCGCGAGTCCGGAATCGATCGATGAGCTGTGTGAGCGGGTCCTCGCGGACCACCCCGCGATCGACGTTCTCGTCAATAACGCGGGCCGGTCGATCAGGCGCTCGATCGCGCTGTCATACGACCGCTTCCACGACTTCGAACGGACGATCCAACTCAACTACCTCGGCACGATCAAGCTGATCATGGGCCTGCTGCCGCACATGCGCGAACGCAAGCGCGGTCTGATCGTGAACGTCTCCTCGATCGGGGTTCAGACGAGCCCGCCGCGGTTCTCGGCCTACGTAGCCTCCAAGGCGGCGCTGGATGCTTGGACCAGGGTGGTCGGCTCCGAGTGCATCGGAGATGACGTCCATTTCACGACCATCCACATGCCCCTCGTGCGCACCCCGATGATCGCGCCGACGAAGATCTACGACAGCTTCCCGACGATCTCACCCGAAGAGGCGGCCGACCTGATCTGCGAGGCGATCAGATCCAAGCCCAAGCAGATCAACACCCGCCTGGGCACGTTCGGGGAGATCTCCTACGCACTGTTCCCGAAGGCGGTCGACCAGATCCTGTCGGCGGCGTACAAGGTCTTCCCCGACTCCGCCGCCGCCAAGGGCCAGAAGGATCCCAACGAGCAGGCCTCAACAGAGCAGGTGGCGCTCGCACACCTGATGCGCGGCGTCCATTGGTAGAGGTTTTAGGGCAATTCGCCCCTGGCGAATTCCCCGAGTAACACGCCCTCGCGGATGCCGCCGCGGCCGACGTCGAGCGCGGTGCCGAGCAGGTTCGAGGCGGCTTCGAGGATCAGTAAGCCTGCGGGCAGCAGCCGCACGCGTTCGATGTCGAGCGCGAACCGGCGCGCCACCTCGACCGCACGTTCGGCCGCCAGCAGGCCGAAGGAGCGCTCGAACGCGTCTGCGTCGAGTCGCGATCCCGCGAGGCGGCGTAGCGACGTGGCGCTGCCGCCGACCGCGACCGCTTCGGCCGGGAGCGGCACATCGATCCCCTCGAGCGCCGACGCGACGCACGCCCGCGCGGCGGCGAGCTCCGCCGGCAGCGGCGGGTCGGAACGCAGGTACTCGTCGGCGAGGTCACCTGAGCCGATCGCGAACGAGGACCACCAGCCGACGTCCCGCGGAGCGGTGCCGATGATGATCTCCGACGAGCCGCCACCGACGTCGACCACGCCGAGTGCGCCCGCGGGGCGGTGGCCGAGCGTGCCGGCGGCACCGATGAACGCGAGCCGCGCCTCCTCCTCGCCGGACAGGATCCGCACTTTGAGCCCACAGGCGGATTCGATCGCGCTCACCAGCTCGAAGCCGTTGGCGGCGCGACGAATCGCTGCGGTGGCAACGCCGAGAACCTCACAGGAGCCCAGCTCGCGCGCATGCTCGAGCTGCGCGCCGACGACTTCGACAACCTCGACGATCTTGTCTTGAGCGATCGTCCCGTCGCTCGTGATCCCGCGGCCGATACGTGTGAAGGCCCGATCCTGATGAATCTCGTGCAACTGCTCGGCCTCGCATTCCGCCACGAGAAGGCGCGTCGTGTTCGAGCCGATATCAATGCATGCGCGGCGCACCGCGGCAACGATAGTCGCCGGACTGGGTCGATCGTGCGCAGAGTTACCAGGCGGAGCGCGCCCCCCGCCGCGCGTGCCATCCCCCGGATGACATGATCCGGTTCGTGTCCGAGACCGCCATAGACGTTCGCGGCCTGCGCAAGTCCTATGCCAATTTCGAGGCGGTACGCGGAATCGACTTCGAGGTCCGCCGCGGCGAGGTGTTCGGTTTGCTCGGCCCGAACGGCGCCGGAAAGACCACCACTGTCGAGATCCTCGAGGGCTACCGAGAGCGCACTTCGGGCGATGTCACGGTCCTCGGCTTCGACCCCGGCCGGCGCCCGCGTGCGCTGCGAGCGCGCGTGGGAATCGTGCTGCAGAGCAGCGGCCTGTACCGGCACATCCGCGTCCGTGAGGCCCTTGCGCACTTCGGTTCGATGTATCCCCATCCCCGGGATGTAGCCGAGGTGATCGCCCTCGTCGGCCTGGAGGGAAAGGAGGACGCGACCGCGCGCACGCTCTCAGGGGGACAGCTGCGACGGCTCGACCTCGCGCTGGCCCTGATCGGAGATCCAGAGCTCGTGTTCCTCGACGAGCCGACGACCGGGTTTGATCCGGCGGCGCGCCGGACCGCCTGGGACACGATCCGGTCGCTGCGGGACCTCGGCAAGACGGTGCTGCTGACGACGCATTACCTGGACGAGGCGCAGGCGATCGCCGATCGCGTGGCGATCATCAAGGATGGGCGGATCGCGGTCGAGGGCGTTCCCAGCGAGCTCGGCTCGAATGGGCGCGCCACGCGCTACCGCGTGGCCTACCGCAACGGGACAGGAAGCATGGTCGAAAGGGAGACGGAGGACCCGACCACGCTCTTGCACGAGCTCACCGGCGCAGCACTGGCCCGCGGCGAACGGCTCGAGGGGCTCACGGTGAACCGGCCCACACTCGAGGATGTCTACCTCGAGCTGACCGCCGGCGAGACCGATGAGGAGGCACCGCCGATCGACGACGAGGCGCCACTCGCGGGCCGCCGGCAGCGGAGGGCGCGATGACCGGGACGGCGGTCCTCGCCTGGCGTCAGTACCGGCTCGAGCGACGGCTGTTCTGGCGCAACCCGAGCGCGGCGTTCTTCAACTTCCTGCTGCCGCTGCTGTTCCTGGCCTTCTTCGGAGCCGCGTTCCACAGCGATCCGAAGGAGCTGAGGATCATCGTGCCCGGGATCGCCGCGATGGCGGTGATGTCGACCACGTTCACGGCGCTGGCGTTCAACATGACATTCCTACGCGAGCAGGGAGTGCTGAAGCGAATCCGCGGCACGCCGATTCCCGGGATCTCCTACCTGCTCGGCATCGCCGGCAACGCCGTCACCAATACAGCGCTCCAGATTACGATCATCACCATCGCCGGGAAGGTCTTCTTCGGCACCGGCTGGCCCCGCGATTGGCCCGAGCTGGTGGTATTCGTCGTGTTCGGGGTCGTCTGCTTCGCGTCGCTCGGTGTGGCGTTCTCGCATGCGATCCCCAATTTCGACTCGGCGCCGGCTTATGTCAATGCGGTGTTCCTACCCGTCGTCGCGATCTCGGGCGTGTTCTTCGACACCAAGCACTCGCCGGCGTTCATGAAGGGGATCGCCGCTGCGCTTCCCCTTTACCACGTGATCGCGGGTCTGTCGGCCGCGATGGTCAGGGGCACCACCCTGTCGCACAACGTCAGCGACCTCGGCGTGATCGCGGCGTGGGCGGTGCTCGGCATCGTGCTCGCGGTGCGCGGCTTCAGCTGGGAGCAGCGGCGCTCTTAGCCATGCCGTCCCGCGCCGCCCGCTGGCATGCCGCCAACACGTTCAGTCACCAGGCGTTCCCTGCCGCCCGGCTCGCAGCCGAGCGCAAGGAGACGGTGTCGGTCTGCCTGCCGGCGCGTGACGAGGAGCGGACGATCGGCCCGATCCTCGAGCAGCTCGTGCCGCTGCGCGAGCTGGGGGCGATCGACGAGATCGTCGTCGTCGACCGATCGACCGACGAGACGGCCCGGATCGCACGCAAGCTCGGTGTCGAGGTCCACGACCAGGAGGCACTCGCGCCCGAGCACGGACCTGTGCTCGGCAAGGGCGACGCGATGTGGCGCGCGCTGCACGTACTGCGCGGAGACGTCGTCTGCTTCCTGGACGCCGACTCCGAGCATTTCGGGGCCCATTTCGCCTGCGGTCTGCTTGGACCACTCCTGTGCGGGCGCGGGATCTCGTTCGTAAAGGGGTTCTATCGCCGCCCGTTCAGAGTCGGCGACGTCGTCCTGCCCGACGGCGGTGGCCGTGTCACCGAACTCACCGCGCGGCCGTTGCTCAACCTCTTCTACCCCGATCTGGCGGCCGTGCGACAGCCGCTGGCGGGCGAGATCGCGGCGCGCCGCGATCTGCTCGAGCGGCTCCCGTTCGTCACCGGCTACGGTGTCGATGTCGCGCTTCTGCTCGACGCATACCGGTCGGTCGGGCTCGACGCGCTGGCGCAGGTCGACCTCGAGGTGCGCCAGAACGCCCATCAGCCGTTGCGTGACCTTGGCCCGATGGCATCCGCGGTCCTGCAGGCGGTCGCATCGCGCCTGGAGCGTGAGGGACGGCTGCGCGGCCCGCTGCCGTCGGCGTTCCTGGTCCCAGGCGATGACGATCATCTCGCGCTCGCGGGCGCGCCGATGGAACGCCCGCCGATCGGCGGCCTACGCGCCGTGGCGTAAGCGGCGCGGCTTAGGCGCCGCATGGGGCCGTGAAGCGACCGCGGCGCGCCGGGGTGCTACCGGCCGCTCAGCTCGACGCTGACGGTGTCGCGCACCTTGAGCGCTCCCATCATCGCCGAGTAGGGCTTGATGCCCCATTCGCTCTGAGTTACCTCTGCGGTCGCGGACGGAATCCCGGAGCCGTTGAGCGAGACCAGGAACGTGATCGGCCGGGTGTTACCACCTAGCTCGAGGTCGCCTCGCATAGAATAGGTACCGTCTCCGCTGGTCTTGATATCGGTGGAGTGGAACGAGATCGGCTTCCCCTGGAGGACCTTCTTCTCGATCGTGCTCTTGATTTCGGCTTTGTCCTTGTCGCTGCATGCTTTGGCGCCGCCCGTACCCTCGCGGACTTCGAGCGAGTTCGGGTCCGCCGTCATCTCGGCGCTGGTCGCGGAGCCGTCGTCGGCGATCTCGAGCGTGCCCTGCCAGCTGGTGACCTCGATGTCGAGATCGTGTCCGAGCTTGGCCGCAGCCCCCTCGCGCTTCGTGTGAACGAGAAGCTTCGCGTCACTAGGACCGTAGTTGTGAGTTGCCATGACACGGACCCTACTCGGGACGGCCGCGCGCTGCGGTCACCTAGCTCGCGCGTGTAAGCCCGCTTACGACGGCGGGCGTAAAGGTTGCCCTGCGCCGCTCATACGTGCAGCGGGATCGACTGTGGAAAGTGAAACACGTTGTCCGGGTCATATGCGCGCTTGATCGAGGACAGCCGCTTCAGGTTCGACCCGTAATACGCGTGCTGCCAATCGGCCAGATGGGGGTCGATGTAGTTCTGGTACGCCCCGCCATTCGTGTATGGCGCGAGCGCCTTGGCGGCATTGCCGAGCCAGCGCTCGCCGGCGGCGAACGACGGGCCCGACGGCACGCCTCCCCACGAGACGGTCGCCTGGATCGCGCAGATCGTGTCCCGATGCACGAACGACGTCGCGTCCGCGGGAACCCTGTTGATGACGCCGCCATAGGCGTCGAACGCAAGTCCCCCGCCAAGGCCCGGGTCGTCCATCCGCAGCTCCTCGACCGCCTGCGCCGCCGCTGTCAGCCCGGCACTGGGCAGCGGCTTGGATACGTACGCCGACTTGGCGGCGTAGGCGGAGCGCTGCAGCACACCTGCGGCGCTCTGGCTCGGGAGGTGACACTCGGCCACGCTCTTGCCATCGCAGCCGGCTTCGACCAGCATCACGTGGAGATACGGATCAGGAGCGCCGACGAAGGTCGACGACGGCGGCGACCCCACGGCTGAGACGAGTCGGTTCACGAGTACCGTCAGCGCGCTCGTGCCGCCCACGAACACACCCGAGCTGCGAACGATGAATCCGCTGCTCCCCGCGGACAGCAGCTGGAGGTTCGACCATAGCTCGTCGGGAGCCGAGTGAAGCCATGCGATCCACCCCCCGAGCGCGTCGTGGGCGGCTGCCCACGGCCAATCGACGGTGAACAGGGTCAGCTCAGGGATCGGGTGGGCCGTGAACGTGAAGGACGTCGCGACACCGAAGTTGCCGCCGCCTCCGCCGCGCGACGCCCAGTACAGATCCGGCTGGCTGACGGCGTCGCAGGTGAGCAAACTGCCGTCGGCCGTGACGACCTTCACCGCCCGGGTCGCGTCGCAGGTCAGGCCGTACTTGCGTGCGAGCACGCCGATGCCACCGCCGAGCGCGAGGCCCGAGATGCCCACGGTCGGGCATGAGCCGCCGGGAACGAGCACGCCGGCCCGCGAGACCCCGTCGTACAGATCCACCAGACGCGTGCCCGCACCAACCTGTGCGGTAGCGGGGACTCCCTTCCTCGCGGCCGTGACCGTGACCTTGTTCATCCGTGTCACGTCGATGACGAGACCCGATCCGGTCGAGTACCCGGCGTAGCTGTGACCACCGCAGCGGGGGATCGGACGGATCGCATGTGCGCGTGCGAAGGCGATCGTCCGCTGAACGTCTACCGGCGTCGCACAGTAAGCGATCGCCGCCGGCCTGGCGACGTCGAAGCGGGGGTCGAAGAGCTCCTTGGCCGTGCCGTAGGCGTGGTCGGAGGGGAGCACCAGGCGCCCGCTGAGCGACTTGGCCAGTGACCTCCATGCTGCCGCGGTGGGCGTCGTTGCGGGCTTCGCCGCGTCGACGGCGTGGGCCGTGTCAAGCGTGACGCGCGTGGTGATTTCGCCGCAGCCCGCCAGCGCGGGAACCGTCAGGGCCGCGACCGCTGCGGCTCCGTCCCGGAGAAAGCGTCGGCGATCGACGGTGCGCGACACGGAGGAACCCTATCCCCACGGGCGTCTGCGCGGCCGCGAATCCCCGTCGGTTGTCTCGCCGCGGCGCAGCGATCGGTGTTAGCGTGTTGGGCGTGAGCGTGATCACCCGCCCGCGGGACGGATACCTCGGCGCCTACCGGCGGCATTTTGCGGACCCCAGACGGGAGCGTGGATTTCTCAGCGCCGTCAGTTTCACGACCACGTTCGTGATCGTGCGGGGGATCACCCATTCGATCAAGGCGGGCATCGGGCCGTTCCACAATCTCAGCACCGGCGGTCGCCACCTCCATCACTGCACCTTCGGGATCTTCGGCCTGCTTGGCCTCGGCTACCTGTGGACCTACCAGCTCGCGGTCGGTATCCATCCCGGCAGCCGCGTGGCATCACGGTTCGCCGCCTCTACCTACGGCATCGCCGGTGCGCTCACGCTCGACGAGTTCGCACTGTGGTTCGACCTCGAGGATGACTACTGGACAAAGGCAGGGCGTAAGAGCATCGACGCCGTCGCGGTGTTCGGCGGATTGCTGACGATGGGCGTCGCCGGCCGCGGCCTCCTGCACGAGCTGATCGCGGCGCCGGAAGCCGGCTTGCACGAAGCGGAGCGGCACGAGCACGAGCACGAGCAGCACCACGAGCAGCACCACGAGCCCACGGGCGCGCCGGCCGACTGAGCCACGCAGCTGGGGGCGGCGGTAGAGCGTTCCGGCGCTGGCGCCGCTGGTCAAACTGGCCGCTCGTCCCGAATCGGGTACCCGAATTTCGGCCCGGCGTCCATATCGCGTCGAGCCCGCTCCGGCGAACCTCTTGCTTCACCGCGCGCCACGAACGAGAGGAGCCCGTATGGCGGTCGAGCCGAAGCTCAGAGACGAGGAGATCACCAGCCTGATGGAGATCCCCCATCCGACCAAGGGGGTCGGCGAGTCGATCTATGGGACGACGAAGGTCTTCCCTGACTACCAGGCCGAGCCCGGCGAGACCTACCTGGGGATGGTGCACGGCATTGTCCACGAGTCGTCCGTGAGCTTCGTAGCGGTTCTCCTGGCGATCCGGGCGCTGCGAAAGGGCTTCGACTCCGCCCTGTATTTCTTCGGGATCGGATCGCTCAACTGCCTGGCGACGCGTGGCTTCCCCACGGTCGGCAACGAGCTGTTCCCGGGTATGCGCAACGAGAACGCGCAACTCGCCAAGTTCCTCGAGGAGGGCGGCAAGGTGTACGCGTGCCGGCTCGGGCTGGCCCTCCACGGAGCCCGCGAGGAGGACCTGATGGAGGGCGTGATCCCGTGCCACCCGCTCGACCTCCAAGACGCGATGATCGAGTACGCGCGCAAGGGCGCGGTAATCAACACGACCTGGATGTTCTGAGCCGCCGTGGAGCTCTCGCTTCGCGCCGAGCTCGCGATCCACGGCCTCCGCGCGGCGCCGCCGGTCCGGCGCCGAGCGGGGGCCGGGCCGAGCGACGACGGGCACTGGGTGCTGGATGTCGCCGCGAGTTCGCCGCCGGCAGAACTCGCAAGGGCCGAAGGCCCCCCCATCCCGGGGCCCTTAAGGGTGCGAAGCACCCCTGCAACTCTTCCGCTCGCCACGAACTCGCCGTTCGCCCTCGACATCCACGGGCGTCTGACACGCGACGGGGTCGTCGTCGAGGACACGATGGTCGAGGCCGTCGAGCGTCCTCGCTTCTATGACCTCACGACCACGGACGGCGTCGCGTTCGAGCAGCTTGCGCGCTTGCACGGGCGCGACGTTTTGGCAACCACCGTGGTGCAGACATGCATCCGATACAGGTCCGCCGACACGCGCTGCCGCTTCTGCACGATCGAGGAGTCGCTGCGGGCCGGCGCCACGACGCAGGTCAAGCGGCCCGAGCAGCTCGCGGAGGTTGCCGCGGCCGCCGTACGTCTCGACGGCGTCAAGCAGATGGTGATGACCACAGGGACGTCCGCCGGCGACGATCGCGGTGCGAAGCACCTCGGCAAGTGTGTGCGGGCGGTAAAGGCCGCGGTGCCCGCGCTTCCGATCCAGGTTCAGATCGAGCCGCCGGTCGAGGAGACCTGGATCGACGCGCTCCATGATGCCGGCGCCGACGCGATCGGGATCCACATCGAGGCGCTCGACCAGAGCGTGCGCGAGCGGTGGACGCCTGGCAAGGCGACGGTTTCTGTGGCGCGCTACGAGCAGGCGTGGGCGCGCGCCCTCGCGGCATTCGGCCCCAACCGCGTCTCGACATACCTCCTGGTCGGGCTGGGTGAGGATCCCGACGAGCTGGTCGCCGGCGCGACGCGACTGATCGAACTGGGGATCTACCCGTTCGTGGTCCCCTATCGGCCGCTCGTGGGGTCGCTCGCGCACGGCGACGGCGTCGACGCGCCGCCACCGTCGGTGTTGGCCGACGTCACGCGCCAGGTGGGGGCCGCACTCGCCGCCGCCGGCATGCGCGGAGTCGACCAGGTCGCCGGCTGCGCGGCGTGCGGCGCATGTTCAGCCCTCCGGCACGCCGGTGGGTGATCCTCTGGTGGATGTGATCGAGCTCCTCGGCGGCCCTCCGTCGAGGGTCGGCGCCGCGCACGCACCGTCGCCGGCACCGCTCGTTGTCGTTGATGCGAGCGGCGACCCGGCGCGGCTGCGGGCCTACCGCAGGCTCCGCCACCGCACCTTCGTGGTCGAGCAGATGCTGTTCGCGGGGAGCGACTGCGACGAGTGGGACAGCGATCCGGCCACGATCTACCTGACCGCGCTGGCGAGCGACGGCTCCGTTCTCGGCGGCGTGCGGCTCCACCCTGCGCGGTGTGGGAGTCCCGAGCTGGGCTGGTGGCAAGGGAGTCGACTGGTGGCGGTGGGCGGGCCCGGGCTGCGTCGCGGCGACGTCGGCGCCGCACTCGTTCGCGCCGCCTGCGGTCGCGCACTCGAGGCCGGCGCACTCCGGTTCGACGCCCACGTCCAACCCGCGCATGTGCCCTTCTTCACCCAGCTCGGCTGGGAGCAGATCCGGGCGCTGCCTGTCGCGGGTGCGCCCCACGTCCTCATGCGGTGGCCGGTTCGCCGCATCGCCGAGCACGCCCAAGGCACCAAGGAGCAGCTCGGCGAACTCGTGGGCCAGATGCTGCCGCACGATCGCTGGCGCGGCGACGACGGCGTTCCGGTCGCTGGTTCGGACGTGATCGCGTGTACCGACGCGATCACCCCCTCGATGGTCGATCGCGACCCTGGGTGGGCGGGCTGGTGCGGAATGCTCGTCACCGCCAACGACCTCGCCGCGATGGGCGCATCGCCGGTTGGCGTTCTCGACGCTGTCGGGGGACGCGACGCCGCCCACGTGGCCGCCATATTGCGCGGCATTCGCGACGGCTCGGAAGCGTTCGGCCTCCCGGTGCTGGGAGGCCACACGCAGCTCGGCGTTCCCGGGGCGCTGACCGTGACGGGCCTCGGCCGCACGACCGAGCCGGTCCCCGGCGGCGGCGGCCGGCCAGGCGACTCGGTGTGGGTCTGCGCCGATCTCGAGGGCGCCTGGCGCCCCGGATACCACGGGCGCCAGTGGGACTCGACCTCGCGGCGCACGCGTGCCGAACTGCGGCCGATGCTCGACTTGGTTCGCACGACCCGGCCGAGGGCTGCCAAGGACGCCTCGATGGCCGGCATCGTCGGCACCATCGCAATGCTGGCCGAGGCCTCTGGATGCGGAGCCGAGATCGAGATCGCGCGTGTGCCGCGCCCCGAGCAAGCACTGATGGCCGATTGGCTGACCTGCTTCCCGGGCTTCAGCGTCGTGCTTGCCCAGGCGCCGGGCGCTCCCGAGCCACGCGGCGGCGCGGCCGTCGCGGGCGAGTGCGCGCGGCTGTGCGCACAGGACGGGGTTCGAATCAGATGGCCAGACCGCGAGATCACGACCGTGATCGGCGTCAACGCGATCACCGGTCTCGGGCCGGCAGCCGGAGGATGCTCATGAGCGAGCTCACCATCGCCGCCGCGGCGGCGCCGTTCAGCCGCGACATGGATCTGTGCCTGCACACGATCGGGGATCTGATCGGTCAGGCGCGGAAGGACGGGGTGGGCCTACTCGTCCTCCCGGAGGCCGCGCTCGGAGGCTACGTCGAGACGCTCCACGGTGACGCGGACGCACCGCCCGCGCTCGATCCCGGAGGGCCTGAGCTCGCGAGGGTCGCCGAGCTCGCCGGGGACATGACTGTCTGTGTCGGCTTCTGCGAGCAGGGCGAGAACGGCGCGCGACACAACGTCGCCGCCTGCGTGTCAGGCGACGGTCTCCACGGCCTGCATCGAAAGGTCCATCTGCCGCTCGACGAGCATCGGATGACCACCCCGGGCGACACGCTGGCCGCCTTCGACACGCCGGTGGGGCGGCTCGGAATGCTGATCTGTTACGACAAGGCGTTCCCCGAGGCTGCTCGCACGCTGACCCTCGACGGCGCGGAGATCCTGTGCTTCCTGTCTGCGTGGCCCTGCAGCGCCACCGACCCCGCGCCTCGGCTCGAGGACGACCGCCAGTGGCGGCGAGCCGAGCTCTGGGATCGCGCTCGAGCGGCCGAGAACTCGCTGATCGTCGCGTCGGCGAATCAGACCGGCAGCTTCGGGCGGCTGCGGTTTCTCGGTGGCGCGCGCGTCGTCGGCCCGGGTGGTGACCTGCTCGCGCGAACCGGAGTCCGACCAGGGCTCGCCATCACAACACTCAACGTCGAGGTGACGCTCGAGCGCGCCCGCCGTGCCCTGTCACCGATCAGGGACCTGCGCCCGGACGCCTACCGCGTCGCCGCGCCGGTGCCCTACGCCTGACCGATGCCGGCGGTCGACTTCACCTTGAGCTGGCCGGATGGCAGCAGTCAGCGCTGCTATTCACCTTCGACGGTGATCGAGCAGGTGCTCGTACAGGGAGGCGTGTACCCGCTGGACGAGCTGCTGCGGCGCTGCCGCGCCGGGCTCGAACGCGCAAGCGAGCGCGTCCGTGAACAGCGCGGCATGGCCTGCACCGCAGCCGCTCAGCAGCTCGCCGAGATCGAGCAGCGAGCGATCGCGTTCGCAGTGCCGGCCGACTCGACGGTGACGGTTTCGTCGCTCCAGCGCGACCAAGGATCGGTGACGCACCCCGCTCCCGAGACGCTGAGTGGCCACACCGAGGCGATCGTCGTCGGCGCCGGGCAGGCGGGCCTCGCCGTCAGCTACTGCCTGTGCGAGCAGGGCGTGTCCCACGTCGTACTCGAGCGCGACCGCATGGCGAGCTCCTGGCGCAAGGAACGGTGGGACACGTTCTGTCTCGTGACACCCAACTGGCAGTGCCGGATGCCCTCCTACCCGTACACGGGCGACGATCCCGACGGCTTCATGCTCAAGGACGAGATCGTGGCCTACGTCGAGGGTTTCGCTGCGTCCTTCGCGCCGACGCTATACGAGGGAGTTACCGTCGAGCGCGTCGAGCGCGACGATCGCGGCTTTCGTGTCATCACATCACGCGGCGAGCTCACCGCCGACCATGTGGTCCTCGCCGTCGGCGGTTACCACGTCCCGGCCGTACCGCGGATCGCTGCGGCGCTATCGCCAAAGCTGACCCAGCTCCACTCGTCGAGCTACCGGAACCCGTACTCGCTGCCGGCCGGTCCGGTCCTCGTCGTCGGTAGCGGCCAGTCGGGAGCGCAGATCGCAGAGGATCTCCACCTCGCCGGTCGCGAGGCACATCTCAGCGTGGGGAGCGCGCCTCGCGTCGCGCGCTTCTACCGCGGCCGCGACTCCGTGGCATGGCTCGAGGACATGGGTCACTACGACATGGCGATCGACGAGCATCCCGAGGGCCTCGCCGCCCGCAAGGAGCCCAATCACTACGTGACCGGGCGCGACGGCGGCCACGACATCGACCTGCGGGCCCTCGCGCGCGACGGCATGCACCTGCACGGTCGCCTGACCGGGCTCGACCGTGAAGGCTTGTCGTTCGCCGGCGATCTCGCAGCAAACCTCGACGCCGCCGACGCGACGGCGGAGAGGATCAAGAACTCGATCGACCGCTTCATTGCTGCCCGCGGAATCGAGGCTCCGACCGAGCCCCGCTACAGGCCGGTGTGGAAGCCCGAGCCGCACGACCCCGAAGCGGGGCTGAAGGTGCCTGGAGGGGTGAACACGATTGTGTGGGCCACCGGCTTCCGCAGCGATTGGTCTTGGGTCCGCGTGCCGGCATTCGACGGTAGCGGCTACCCAACCCACCATCGCGGCGTCACCACAGTGCCAGGCCTCTACGTACTCGGGCTGCCATGGCTCCACACCTGGGGCTCGGGCAGGTTCGCCGGAATCGAGCGTGACGCCCGCTACATCGCCAACCGCATCGGGGAGTCGCGCTTGGTCGAGGAGTCTCGCGCAGCGGCGGTCCTAGGGCCGGCGGGCTCGAGCTGGCGAGCCGCGGCCGCAGCGGCGGGCAGCCACGGGCCGGCCTAGCGGCGGGACGGTGGCGGGCCGCCGGGCGGTGGCGGGCCGCCGGGCGGTGGCGGGCCGCGGCGGTCCGGGGCAGGGCTGGAGCACCGCGGTGGGTCGCGCCTCACGCCTGGCCGTCGCACCAGAAGTTGGCATGCTGCAAACACGACAACATGAGGGTGTTGCGTAAACCCGAGGGCCAGGCCCCGGCGGGGGCGTGGGCCTGGCGGGGCCGTGGGCCTGGCGGGGCCGTGGGCCCGGCGCGCACCGCCGCCGCACCGCCGCGCGAGGGGTCGTGGTCAGTTGACCGGAAATGGAGCGGGTTATCGAGCACGAGCCCCCCGAGTTGGACCCGTCGAGCCGGATATCGGTACAGATTCGCCCCAAACGTCGCGGAGGTGCTCGACAGCTGCGACGAGCGTGTCACACATCGGGCTCGCCGCGCGCGCCAACCACCCGCACCACCAGGGTCGTGCTACGAAGTGGTCTAACGACTATTGATCGAGTTTGCAGCATGCCAACTTCTGGTGTGACCGCCGGGCTGCGGGTAGGGCACACGGCGCCGTGCTTTCAGCCCGCTCCCGATCCCA
>Ga0302325_10013585_pt1 | contig 17355 bp, 11 predicted proteins | sample Palsa_T0_2_FD_201948 | JGI IMG/M metagenome (GOLD analysis project Ga0302325, IMG submission 201948) | Peat permafrost microbial communities from Stordalen Mire near Abisko, Sweden - Palsa_T0_2 | ecosystem: Environmental > Terrestrial > Soil > Palsa > Peat permafrost | place: Sweden: Abisko... | reverse complement strand
CACTCTTACGCCGTCAATGGAAAGAATCAGGCCGGCGCCAAGAGCAACTCCTTTGTCGCGAACGAACTTTGTAACTTGCACATCGCTCGCCGATGCCACGATGTTCCCGTCCTGCAACTCCTGATAAGTCGGAATCTCCGCCAGGTCGATGAAATACTGAACTACGATCGTTCCTTCCTTGAGATCGATGCGGGAGTAATGGTTCACGCTGAAGTTTCCCATCGGGTGCGCGCAGGCCACATGTGCGGCGCACATCGCCACGAATGCCGCGAATAGAGACGCGATGCGCTTAGCTGCCATGATTCACCGCGCTTTCACTTGCACCGGCATCCAGCCGTGCAATTTGCTGCCGTGCCAGCCCCGCATAGACAACATGGAAATTCGGATTGATCTCTAGCGCTTTCTTGAAATCAACGCTCGCTGTTCCCTTGTCGCCCGCGGCTTCCGCGATCACACCGGCGTGATAGAGCAGCAGCGCGTCCGGCGTACCAAACTTCAGCGCGTTCTCGCTGGCCTTGGCTGCTTCGGCATACTTGCCATTCTTATAGAGCGCCCACGCCAGCGCGTCCCATGTATAAATGTCGTGGCGCACTTCAAATTCTCTTTGCGCCAGGCTCAGAGCCTCGCTGAGCTTTGTGTCATGGTCGGCATAATAGAGCGCCAGGTCGCGATTGTGCAGCACCTGGTTGATGCGGCCGAGTTGCCCGATATACTCCACCAGCTGAAACTGCTTCCTGGCTTCCGCCGAGTTTCCAGCCTTCGCATAGAGATCGCCCAGTTCCGTCACAAAGATCGGCATGGGAACAACCGCGATGGCGTGGCGATAAAGCTCGATAGCTTCTGCGTATCGCCCATGATTTGCGCGGAGCCTGGCGAGTCCGGCCAGCGCGCGATAATCGCCGAGGTGAATCTTCAACGCCGTCAGATAAGCTGTGTCGGCAGCAGCCGCGTCTCCGGCCTGCGACGAGTACTCTCCAAGCTCAAAGTAGAGCCACGCAAGATTCTCGCTCGGTATCTCGGCCTCGCTGCCCTCGGCAACAGCAACCTTCATCAAGCGGATGGCTCCCTGCGCGTCGCCGGCGATAAATTGCAGATAGGAGAGCCGGCTGTCGCGCGCATAAGCCGCACGCGGAGAGAGTGTCATCTCAGGCGGCGTAAGACGCGCATAGGCAGCGCGTGCCTTGTCGTATTCGCCCATATCCGCATAGGCATCGCCGACGATGGCGAAGGGCGACACATCTCCGGAACCCAGTGACAGAGCCTTTTGCGCATAAGTCAACGCATCGGTGAAGCGATGCTCGCCCATGCAAACCTCGGCCATGGTGGCGTAGGCCGCCGCGGCCGGGAAGTCCGCGGAGTCAAGGTCGAGAGACTTCGTGAGAGCCTGATCCGCCAATTCGTAATCGCTCACATCGCCGGTCTCTCTCGCGCGCTGAAAGTAGGCCGCGCCGAGTGCTGCGTAGCTCTGCGCGTCCTTGTCATTGCGCGCCACCATCGCCTGTGCGCTGCGAATGGTGCGTTCCGTCTCGGTGGCGCGGGGAGTCAGCAGAGTTGCATCGACCGGTGCAAATCCGGTCCAGGCTGCGGTGGGGAGTGACTCGTGAGTAGCTTTGTTGGCTCGCGAAGCAATTTCCGATTCACTCGATGGCAGTTGCCCCGGCATTGCCTCTTGCGGTGGCGTTGCAACCGATGGGCGCTCCGTTGCGGGCGACGGATAGCTGTCGATCTTCACTGCTTCGGCCGGGCGGTGCTGCGCGAGCCGCATCCGCGACCTGTTCTCAAGCGTGTAGGCATAGTGCGGAAAGTTTTGCTCGGCCCGCTCGAGCGCCGCGGCGGCCGCATCCAGCTTCCCTTCGTCGATCTCGATAACCGCGATCTGGTTTGCAATCCATGCCAGTTCCTCAACCTCGGCGGGCGAAGTCTCGGTATAAGCAAGATTGAGAAAATCGATCGCTCCGTCCGGTTCGCCGTAAATCACCCTGAGCCGCGCCCCCAACATGAGCGCGGGAATATTATTGGGCAGCATGTTCAGCATCCACTGCGTGTTGGTCTCGGCGTCCGCGTAATTGCCCAGCGCGATATCCGCCTCGGCCATGTATCCATAAGTCGAAACGTCATCGCGCCAGCGATGGTTGAGCGCGGTTGCTTTCTCCTTTGCCTCCGCGTACTCATGCCGGCACAGCATCAGCGCCACCTGCGTCTTCTGCAACTGAAAGTCGCCGGGATCGATAGCCAATCCGCGCGTGAGTGCGTCGTCGGCATTCTTTAAGTAGCGCGTGTCGGCTGTTTCCCGCGCTCGCCTTAGATAGGCTTGAGCCAAGTCGTTATAGGCCTGCACCCTTTTTGGATTCGCCTCGATCTGCGATTCCGCCGCCTCGATACTTTGCGCGGCTGGACTGTTTATTTGACTCGGTGCCGCCGAGGTGAAGTTCCGATCCGCTGAGGGCGCGGCCGATTGCTGAGCCAGGCCCGACCCTGTAAAGAAAGCACAAATTGCAAGAGCTGCTGCATGGAGATTTTTCATCGAAGACCTTCTTTTGCGCAGTTCATTCAGTTACGGCCTCCGCGCCCAGGCAAGTGGGCGCGGGGAGCCATGGTTTGCTGCAAGCGTTCTTACTCCACCGGGCAGGTTTTGGTGCCGCCCTGGTTGCCGGGAGGCGGATCGCTCGATGACGGGCTGGAAAGCGTGGGCTGATCGCCGCAGCCGGTTTCGCCCGGATCGATGTGGCGGCTGTCGCGGCCGCTGTAAGCGTAGTGCACGTAGGGGAACGTCTCCTGCGGCGGCACATCGCTCGCGTTCACGCCGTCGCCAATCAAGTTGTTCGGCGAGACGTTGTACTTGGAAATGAGCACGCCGCCTGCCACTACGCGCGCCGCGATATCGACCACGTCGTCGGTGAGCCTGCGTCCGTTGGGGAAGCCAGCGGCATCACCGCCGATGAGCCCGAGCCGGCTGCGGCTGGCCGCAGCCGTGGGGGCGACACCGGTGTTGAGCCGCAGCAGATCGGCGATCGGTCCGGCCGGAGTGCCCTTGGCCGCGATGGGCGGCGCATAGGTGACCAGCGGCAGCAGGTCGGTCCGCGGTGGCGTGGGAATATTGATGCCGTAGACCGCGTTGAACACGCGCGCCAGCAGCGGATCGAGATCGTAGCTGGCGAACTGGCTGTCATTCACCGGCTGCGACATGCTCCAGTAATCCTTGCTGCCGGTGCCGATGATCAATTCGTTGATCAGCGGATTGCCAAGGCGCTGTATCTGGTTGAAGTTGCCGTAGCCTATCGGGTTGAGGGGCGATTGACGCACGGTAATCTCCGGCCGCGAGGTGGTTGCCCATGCGCCGATGGTGGCTTTTGGATCCGTGGCCGGATGCGTTGCGCCATCGCTGGTGAGCAGCGAGATTGGAACCTCGATGGCGATGGTGTTGACGTTGAATCCGGACACCGCGTTGGGAGCAAGATTGAGGTGGTCGTCCTTGTCCTGCTCCGCGGTCAGCACTCCGCCGCCAGCCGCGGTACGGAAGTTGAAGCTGTCAAACGCAGCGCCCAGATCGATGAAGAACGGATCGGCCACCGTCCCCGCGAACACGCGAACATCGGAAACGCCGGTGCCCTTGAGGCTGTAGATGCCCTGAGCCGCGAGCGAGTCGTAGTCGGGCATCGTGCGCGGCCCGGCATTGCTTGGCACCGCGATCAACGGCCCTCCATCGGTGTTGGTAAGGTTGATCGACTTACCATGCGAGACCATCGTGACTGAAAAGGTCTGCTGCAGGTTGAGACCGGCCGCTCCCGCGCCAATCAGCGAAGTAATGGCCGGCGGCACGATCGGGGTGCCCGGCTTCACTGGCGCGGGCGAGTTCGCCGGTGCATCGATGCCTTTGCCGGCGCCCACGAATCCCGTGAAAAGGCCGAGCGATTTCACATTGGTGGTGAATTGAATTTGAAACGTCACATCCGCCAGCGCATCCTGGTTGTTATCCACCTTGATCTGATACAGGATGGCCGGATCGAAGGGGAAGTAGTTCGGCCCATTGGATGGCTCCAGAAACGGGTCGACGTTCATGATGAAGGTCACGCGGTCTGGATGGTCGTAGCTGACAAACGCATAAAAATCCGTAATGTCGGCTTTGTGATCCAGTGCGGTAATCGGCGCTTCGCGGTGGCTTGATGCAAATGCGCCCGGCGGCGGCACGAGCATCAGGCTCATTGCGAGGGCGAGTGCGGGCTTCAGCTTTGACATTGAGGCTCTCCAAATCCGATCGAATTGGTTCGGGAACGGGACTCCCCTGAGCCGCGGAAGCAGATGGGGTCGTGGCGAAGGGGGACCTCCCGCTTATCGCTCCTGGACTTCCCGCTCGTTTCATTGGGTACGCCTCAGCGTTCAAGTCGGATTGAGCAGCTTCGTGAATTTCAAAGAATTTTTCCTGGGCCGCCGGCAGGGCAGGCTTGACAGCCCCGCGGCCGCGCCTTAATGTGGGCGCCAGTCCATTCCGCTTGCAATGAAAAGGACAACATGACACCCGCCCACAAAGCCAGGGCCGTGCTCACTGACAGCCACTTCCTCATTCCGCTGGCTGCATTCCTCATCGGCCTCGCTCTGCTGATCGCGCTTCACTAGGATGTGTCGCCGGCCAAGACAACAATTTCAGGAGCCCCCAGGATTGAGCGAGATGAACAGCGAACCAGCCAGACCCAGCGCAGGCTTTGGCTCCATTCACGGCCTCGGCGTGGCGTGCGGACTCGCCGCGGGTGTGTGGCTCGGTGCAGCAGAAGCTCCCACCAAGCTGGTCAGCTCCGGCCTGTCGCCCTTCGCCATCTCGCTTTGCATGGTGGCCGGCGTCTTTACCGCGCGCTGGACGCTGCCAACTCTGCTCAAGGGAACCAGCTATGTGTTTGCCGACCTCAGAGCGAACAGGCATCTGATTGTGACGGCGATTCTGGCCGGCATGTTATGGGCCGTTGCCAACACGCTTACGGTCTTTGCCATTCGCGACGTAGGCCTTACCATTGCCTTTCCACTCTGGAATACCAACTCGCTTGTCGGCATTCTGTGGGGGCGGCTTCTGTTTGGAGAATTGAAGGGAGCCAGCGGCAAAAACATCGCCAAAGTGCTGCTGGGCGCACTGGCCATCGTGGTCGCGGCTGTGCTGCTTGGCTTCAGCACCATTCAGGGGGGAGGTCCCCATGCGGGCCGCGCTGTGAGTGGCATCCTCGCCGCTGCCGGCGCCAGCCTGCTGTGGGGCACCATGTATATTCCCTACCGCAAGGCCTATATCAGCGGCATGAATCCGTTATCCTTCGTGACCATCTTCACTATTGGCGAACTGGTAACCATGTTATCTCTCGTATTGGCTCTCGACGGCGGCCTCAAAGCGCAGGTGTTTCATTCGCCCGAGACGCGGCACATGCTGTTCTGGCTCTTTCTCGGCGGGTTCGTCTGGGTAGTGGGCGATATCTTTCAGCAATTCGCCACCAAGTATCTCGGCATCGGCCGGGGCATCCCGCTCTCCAATACAAATCAGATCTGGGGACTCGCATGGGGCGCGCTGGTCTTCGGCGAGCTGGCTCATGCCGATGCGCCGCACAAGCTGCTGGTGGTGGCCGGCACGGTGGTCATGATTCTGGGCGCGCTGGCGGTAAGCACTGCCGTCGCCACGGAACGCGAAAACGCATCTACCAATGACTCACTGCTGCGCGAATGCAATCGGTACGGCCTGGACTACAACCGCGTGCGCAACGCTTACAGCGGCACAGTGCCCGAGCAGCGCAGCGAACGCCGCCGCTGGTGGGACTACGCAATCCTCGCCGCCGGTGCGGGACTCTTTATTTATCTCGGCGTCAACGCGCGTGTACCGGCGCTGGCCATGAACTTCGCATGGCTCGCTGTGTTAGTCGTTGTGCTGGTAGTTTCCGCAGCCATGTGCGCGTGGGCACTGGGCAAGTCGACAAGATTCTCCTGAGTAACAGACGGCCAGACCTTCCACAAATGATTGGGTGCCCCAGGTTCGGCGCGTCTTTGTCTTTGCGCCTAACCTGGGATAGCACGAACCCCGATTGAGTTAGGGCCAGAAAAATCGTGCGCGCCATTTACAATCGCACCATGACGGATGCGTTGCGCGTGGACCTGGTCGGCGTGGGATTGAATGCGACCGACACGCTGATCCAGCTTGACACGTATCCCGTCGCCGGATCCAAGGTCGAGTATCAGGCTCAATCCGTGTTGCCCGGCGGTCAGGCTGCCACCACCGTGGTTGCCTGCGCACAGTGGGGCATGAACGCACGCTACGTGGGCAAGCTGGGCGACGATCACGCGGCTGCGATTCATCGTCATGCGTTTGCGCAAGCCGGCGTCGATGCGCGGCTCATCGCGGTCCCAGGCGGAGCCAGTCCGCAGTCGCTGATCCTCGTCGACGGCTCCGGCGAGCGCACGGTCATGTGCCGGCGCGACGAGCGCCTCATCCTGCAACCATCGGACCTGATGCGCGAGTGGATCGAAAGCGCGCGCGTTTTGCATCTCGATGGCTACGACACCGCGGCGGCTGCGCAGGCGGCGCGATGGGCGCGCGCGGCCAGCATCCCCGTGGTTGCCGATCTTGACGAAGTCTATCCCGGCGTCGAAAGCCTGATCGAAAACATCGACTATCTGATCGTGAGCAGAGACTTCCCGTCACGCCTGATGCGCGAGCCTGATCTCGAAACCGCGCTGCGCAAGATGCAATCCCGCTACGGATGCATTCTGACCGCGGCGACGCTGGGTCATGATGGCGTGCTGGCGTGGGATGGCGGCCGCTTCCATCGCAGGCAGGCTTATCGCGTAACTGTGGCAGACACAACCGGCGCCGGGGATATCTTCCACGCGGGCTTCATCTACGGCCTCTATCGCGGCTGGGCGCTCGATCGGCAGCTCGACTTTGCCTGCGCAGCCGCCGCGTTGAACTGCATGTCGGCAGGCGCTCGCGGAGGCATCCAATCCGTCGAAGCAATCGAATGCCTCATGAATACAGGCATCCGCTATAACTCTGCGCCTGATTCTCTGTCTGGCGAATGATTCAATGCTTCGGCGCCCAGATGCGAAACTCACCGCGTACGTGCATGAGGCTCATCAGATATAACATGCCATCGTAATAGCGATTCTGGCCGGAAGGGATGGGCAGATTCCATAAGGCTTCCGTAAATAACTTCGCCCGCGCGCGATCGGTGGCCGCGAGGCTCGCGACTGCATTTGTGCCTGCCAGTCCGGTGGGATGATCTTCGTGCGTGAGCCCCGGCGTTGCGCCCATTGACTTGCCATCAAGCGTGTACACTGGCCCATATTCGTTGATCCCTTGCGAAGCGAAGAACGTTTGTATCCGGCCGCTGAGCTGCTGTTCCGCTGGAGCCTTGTGCCACCACGACCAATCGACTGACCAGTTGCTCGCCGTCCGCCATGCGTCGTATCCAAACTCTCCCGACTGCGGAAAGCGCGTGATATGCGGCGTGCCATCGAAGTTTGCATAACTCGGCGCAAGGCCAGTGTCGGGATTAGTCGTCTTCACAAAAAATGTGCGGCTGACCTCTGCAGCCTTTGCCCAGAATGCGCGATCCTCTTCCGGACCCCAGCGAGCCCACAACTCATAAAACGCCGGCAGATGATACGACGGATCGGTGAAGGGATGCGGCATGATGCCCGGCACAAACAGGATCATCGCATCGTCTTCACTGACCTCCGCGCCCACGCTGCGCTGTCCTTTCGCGGTGGGCCCGGTGATGACCGTGCGATGACGCATGGCGGTCAGCAACTTGTTCGCCTCGGCGTGATAGTCGTAGATGCCGTGGCCGCCCGGCCAGCGATTGCCCGCAAACAACAGCGCCATGGCGAAGTATTCTTCACCATCCGGCGCCGGAGTCTCTTCGTTCGCCGTGCCGTCGGTCTTGCACGACCATGAAAAATATCCGTAAGATGGATGCTTCGGGTCACTTATATACATATAAGTCATGGCCCAGTTCCAAAGTGCGTCAAACTCCGCCTTCTTGTTCAACTGAACAGTAATCATCATTCCGTACGACATGCCCTCGGTGCGCACATCGTGATTGGCCCAGTCGGTGAGGTACATCAGCGGGCCATTGGCATTGCTGCCTGCGGCAAACACCACAGCCTGCGTCTGCGGATCGCCATGGAAGAGCTGTGCATACGCGGCATCGATCTTGGCCTGAATTTCGTGCTGCGAGTGACCATCCTCCTTGAACAGATTGCGATACTTCCCCGTCGCATAGGCGCCCGCGCCGTCATTATGTGCAGGCTGCGCAACAAACAACGAAGCGCTTGCCAACAACAGACAAAGAGCCGGCCGAACAATAAACCTGGATCGCATCTCATCCTTTCAAGCCGAAGAAATTCGCTTGCTACTTGCTTGCTCCGTTCATCTTTGCGCGCAGACGCTTCTCCGCATCCGCGCTCCAGTACTTACAGTCCAGGCGAATGAATACCGATGTGTAGGGCACCGTCATGTTGGTCTTGAGCACCAGGATATGAAACTGCCTGCCCGCGTCGTCGAGGTTGGCGATGATCTTGTCGTGCGGCAGCGATTCAATGCTGTAAATGCCCAGCAGGTCGCCAATCTCGCGCCGGTATGCCGAGACGCCCGGCGCATCTTCCTCTGGAACAAACGGCAACTCCGCATCCATCGTGATGACCGGCCGCACATGGATAGAGCGATCGATCGCGCCCAGAACATGGCGAACCACTTCAAGTTGATTGGCATTGGTCTCAATCGTCTCAATGCCCGGCGATGTCTGCAGCGGATAGGCAGAATCGACGATCAGAATCCAATTGCGATGTCCGAGCAGCGGCATCGACTCGGCAACGCGGGCTCTCCAATCAAGAGCGGCAACGGGCGGCGCCGCATGCAGCATCGGCAGCGAGATCAGAAGGCTGAGTGCGGCAAAAACATTGCGCATGTCGTATTGTCCTTTCGAATCGCCGGGGCGAAGCTCATGGCTCTCCCGATCATCGCGGGCTCAGGCGTTCACGTGCAACGGCGACTCCGCATCGGCCGTGACTGCTTCGGTAAACCTGAGAGTAACTCCGCCGTCGCCGGCGGTGGCGCGATGATCGATTATCCTGTCGCCGCAGCTTACTTTCAGCTTGCCTTCCGAACCCGGCGAAAACGGCGCGATGACAAGCTCCTTCATCGTTAGAGCCCCAACCGCCGGCGTAAGCGTCAGCGCGCGATGCGTCAGAGAGAAGCCACCCCACGAGGCAGGCGCCGACCAGAAACATTCGAAGCGTCCAGTATTGACGCGCGGCGCCAGGGTCAGGCGCTGCGCGCGAGCATCGTAGCGAAATCCCGAGAGCAGCGGAATGCCGGCCCAGCTTGCCATGGCGCGCGCATAATGCCGTCCATACTCGGTTTCATCGTAGGGATTGGCCTTCTCTCCGTCGTAGCGGTTCCTCGCATTGCGAATGATCTCGATGCCTTCCTCAACCATTCCATGGGTCATCATCAGCCCCGCAATCGAGTACTCGAGCCCGGTCCACGCTTCCGCGTAGTAGGGCATCGGTACATCCGGCCGCGTGCCTTTGGAAAAGTCGCAGATCACCATGGCAGCTTCATCGTTCAGAACATAGACCCGCTGCACACTGGCATGATGAATGAGGCTCCGCTTCAGGTTATAGCGATAGATAGATTGGAGCGTCGTGCGGATGTGCTCTGGATCGAGCAGATCGCCAAGTCCTGCAATGGTGGCGTGATGCTGACCAATCAACTGGTCGACAAAGCAGCCGTCGCCCACCTGAAACACTGGATTCATCGAATCGCGGCTGCCCATGCCTTCACGCAGCCCGTCTGCGATCTCGTCCGCAGGGATGCCGCGAATCTTTTGAATATAATACTCGCCATTGAAGAGATTGGCGTCGATCCACTTACTTCCTTGCTCGTTCATGCTATGACATTCGTTCGCCAGATCTAAGTCGCCCATGACTCTGGCCATAGCTTCCATTGCTCGCAAGGCGGCCAGGTACCATGTGCCGCACATCGGATTCGGCCCGTAGAACTCCACGTCGTAAGTATTGTGCTGCACGCCATCCATTACGCCTGACTTACGCTCGTCCCATCCTCCGGTCCGCCACGCGTAGGCCAGAGCGCGCCTGGCCGCGGGCCACTGGCGGCGCAGCCAAGCATCGTCGCCGCAACTTATCCAATCAAAGTAGAGCTTGACGATCTGGCCCATCTGCCCGTCCGCCGCTGCCGCGCCCCAGTGCTCAAAACTCAGCGGCAGCTTGTGCCGGAAATCCATATGCCCCTCTGCATCGGTGGCGTAGCCGAAGTTAGTCTCCCGCATGGAGCGCGCCAGCGACGGAAAGAGAAACTGAGTAGCCACCTCGTAGTTCCACACGTGCGAGCAGGTGCCAAAGCCAAGGCCGCCCCGGTCGCCGCATCCCTCAAACCCGTGAAAGCTGCCGTCCGCAATGCGGAAGCTGGTGTTCGACACCAGCGTCGTCAGATTGGAACAGGCCGCATCTTTCACGGCATCGGGTATTGTCGATTGCGTGAGCAGCGAGACAAAGTTCCGCGTTTTCTTCTCGAGGTCTTCGAGGTTTGCCGACACATGTTCGGCCACGGCCCATGCATCCTTGAACCGCGTGCAGTAATAATTGCCCAGCAGCGTCTTCTCCTTGCCTGCCGGCGCGTCCCACCCGCACCGCTCCGGCGTGCGATTGGGAAAATGCCACGCCAGCAGGAAGCGGAATGTGCGCGCGCCCCCGGCCGGAATGCTCTGGCGAATGGACACCGATCCCACCGGCGTCGACGGCTCGACCACCGTGCCCAGGCTGCCCGTCCTGGCGAACTCGTCAAACCAGAAGTGCTGCGGCCCCACTCGCCAAAGGCTGCCGCCGCGCCAGCCCGCCAGAGTCTCAGCCGCCGCTCCAGCGCCGGGGAGCACAGCCAGCGCAAACGAGCCCTGCATCGGGTCGTCCGCGGCCAGAGACGGGTCGGTCATGAAGAGACCGCTCATGCCTGCCGCGGTGCGCGGATCATTGTGCCGCCTGTCCGACCGGCCCACGGGGTTGGCAATAGACCAAGCCACCACAACCTCCGCCGCACGCGCACTTGGATTGCGCACCTCATACGTCAGGATCGCGCTGGGCAGTCCCGACGCGTCTGCATCGAGCGGCTGCAAGGGCGAAAACGCCTCCAGCGCCACATGCACCGGGCAATCCGGATCGTCAAACTCGATGCGCGACAACGGAAACGAGGCATGAAACTTCGCCTCGGCCAGGCGTGGCAGGCCGGGAGCGTTCTGCCAGCCAAGGCCCTCCTCGTGGAGGTCGTAGGGCGGCAGCAGGCGCCGCTCCAGCACCACGCTGTAGGGCTCCGCCGCCGCGCCCCGCACCCACATGCTTGGGAAGGCGTAGTCGAGCGAATTCCCAATGTCGGGGCGGTTGAAAATCTGCCAGTCCTGCAGGTTGCCGCGCCCGCCCAGGCCAATGCCGCCCGTGCCAATGCCGCCCAGCGGGCAGGAGATTCGCGCCAGGTTGCGCCCTGTAAAGACGCGCGGAAAACCGATGGTGCTGGGCTCCGCGGGCCGGGATGTGGGCGTGCTGGATTTGGCTGCCCCTCCGGTTTGCTCCGGCGAGCGGGCAGTCTCAGCGGGAAGGCTGGCCACGCCGGCGACCGAGGCCGCGACAGCCGCCTTCATGAATTGCCGGCGCGATGGTGGTTTGTTCACGGCGCTCCTCGGGTTCGGTTACATCGATGGATCAGCCGTTCAGTAGAGCGAGGGTGGCGATGGGATGTCAAGAGGAATCGGCGCAGGGTTGGGAATGGCTCGGAAACAGAGAGGCAGGGAATCGATGAAGCGAGTTGGCCTCCGCTCGCGCGGAGTTGGCAAGTCAGCGGGTTGGCGCGTTGGCGGGTTGCATCGTTTGCGAGATTGGATCGTGGGCAGGAGTTTGCGTGGCTCATGCTGTTTGAAACGACCATCTGAAGCCATGTATCCAGGGCTATCCTGCCTTGTCATTCTGACTACTTTTCCGCAATATCCGAAACTTCCTTCCTCCCTGAAGACCGCCGTCGCCCTAGACTCTCTGTAGACATTGCTGGAGCACGCCCATGGCCACCATCCCCGACCTGACGCTTGAAGCCGGAATGCCGGCCAATATCGATGCCGAGAAGACCATCCTCGGCGCCATCCTGCTGGACAACGCCGCCCACGCCGAGGCTGCCGAGAAGCTCGAATCGGACGACTTTTCGCTCGACTCGCACCGGCGCATCTTCCTGCGTATGAGCGAGTTAATGGACGCACAGCGGGCCGTGGACATTGTCACGCTGGCCAACGAGCTGGCCCGCTACAAGGAGGTGGAGTCGGTGGGCGGCGTGGCTTATCTCGCCGGCCTTACCGAGGGTTTGCCGCGCCGGCCGGTGATCGAGGAGTACATCCGCATCGTCAAGGACAAGAGCCTGCTGCGCAAGCTCATGGCCATCTGCTCGGCGGCCATTGCCCGCGCCGCCGACCAGGGCGAGAGCGCGCTGGAAGTGCTGGGCGCGGCCGAGTCGCAGTTGATGGAGGTCACTGAGAAGGGTCTCACCGGCGGCTTCCAGTCGCTCGACCAGATCGTGCAGCACTCGTTCGGCACCATTGACAATCTCTACAAGCAGAGCCGCGAAGTTACCGGCCTGGCCACGGAGTTTGTCGAGTTTGACCGCATGACCAGCGGCCTGCAAAAGGGTGAGCTCATCATCATTGCGGCGCGGCCCTCCATGGGCAAGACGGCGCTCGCGATCAACATCGCGCAGAACGCCGCAGTCACCAGCAAGGCTGTGGTGGCCGTATTCAGCCTCGAAATGAGCAAGGAGTCGCTGCTTCGCCGCATGTTGGCGTCACAAGCCTGGGTGGACCAGCGCAAGCTGCAGACCGGCTTCCTGGGCCGCGAAGATCACGTCAAGCTGCAAAAAGCGCTCGAAGACCTGGTTGAGTCGCGCATGTATATCGACGACACTGCGGGCATCTCGCTGGCCGAGATGCGCGCCAAGGCCCGGCGGCTCAAGCAGAACTCCGGCGGCCTCGACCTGGTCGTCGTCGACTACCTGCAGCTGATGTCGGCCACGCTGCCCTCGGCAGGCGGCAAGCGCTATGAGAACCGCACCCAGGAGGTCTCGGCCATCTCGCGCGGCCTCAAGGCGCTGGCCAAGGAGCTGGCGGTGCCGGTGGTCGCGCTCTCCCAGCTCTCCCGCGCCAGCGAGCGCCGCGGCGACGACAAGCGCCCCATGCTGAGCGACTTGCGCGAGTCGGGCTCGATCGAGCAGGACGCCGATGTGGTGGCCTTCATCCATCGCGATTCCTACTACAACCGCGACGAGGAGATGACCAAGGAAGACCGCGCCAAGTCGGAGATCATCCTGGCCAAGCAGCGCAACGGCCCCACGGGCACCATCCATCTCAACTTCATTTCGCAGTTCACGCGGTTCGACAATCCGGATACGGGGCACGTTGCGTGAGGAACCCAAGGTAACTCCAGTCCGGAATTTTCTGCGGGCTGGCCAAAATCGGGCATGGTATTCTGGCCCTGCCCGTCCTGCACTTGGAACTGTGCACCGAAAGGAGCTCGCCTCATGGCCGACCGCACCATGCTGGTCTTGACGCTCGATCCTCCGTTTGAGATCAGCTGGGCCGAGCAGGAGGCCATTGCTCACCACTGCCTCTGGTCGCAGGATGAGAATCCCGGCTTGCTCAACTGGCTTGAGTCGGTTCCGGGCGGCCAGGTCCTCATTCACATCGCGGGCAGGCCCATCAAGCCGGACGTGCTGGCGTTGGACATGGAGCATCTGACCGTGGTGCGCCGGGTGAGCCCCACTCCAGCCATGCCGGGACCGCGCGGCGCCGCCGTGGTCGAAGCTGACGGCGAATACGATCACCTGCTCGAGGCCGTCGATTGCGATGCTCTGCTCGGCGACGATGGATTGGAATTTACCGTCCAGCTCACGCGCGCGGAGGCTATTTATAAGGTCCGGCAGCGAAGTGCGGTTTCGCCTTTGCAGGTCCAGAATGCCTTGAATGTGTACGCGGATGTCATGAAGCCCCGGTTTGACGGCGAGCCCTTCGTCCATCTCACCGTGGGCAAGCGCGCCCTGCCCATCCGGGTTCGGCTCACTGCGTACTAGGGCTGCGACCGTTTGAATTTGTGCGTTGCTGTTGGGTTTTGTGGTATCCCAGGTCCTAAAATCGGGTGGGCGCCCTCTGGGCACGGCACCCAGCATTGGTACAACATCATGCGGTCAGAGACCTAGGCTGTTTTCGAATTAAGTGTTAACGAGATCTCGGGTGCCCCATCCTTTCCGCAGCCCTTTGCGGAAAGGGTGGGAAACCGCAGAAGCTCATTCCGGGCGGTACAGACTTGGACTGAAATCGCTCTGACATCCTTCGAAATCGACTAACCGGCACTGGGAGACGGCGTGGAAGCCGTCTCCCAGTGCGCATGCCGGCGTTCTTACGGCATCACGGTGAGTGCGTGCGTGCCGGCCGTCAGCGTCGTATTCAGCGTGAACCACAGCTGATCCTGCGCGGCCCACAGTGAAGGGAAGTAGTTCTTGTCGGCGGCCAGTTCCACACCGTCGAGCTGTACATGCGTGGGATAGGAGCCGTGGTTGTATCCGCGCAGCACGATGAGCGGATTGGCCAGGCTGCCGGAGGGGACTTCGATCGTTGCGCTGAGCTGATTGCTGGGCGCGGCGACGAAGGTGAGCGCGCCGAAGACGGGATCGTATCCGGCCGGCGAGTACGTCTGCGATTGCGGATAGCCGGCGGGCGGCGCCTGGTTGAGGTACGCAATGCCGATGGGTCCGCTGGTTGCCACGGTTCCGACGGAGGCGCTCAGGACCAGGCCCTCGATGACGGCCAGCTTCGATACCTGGTTGGCCACTGCGTCCGTGGCCTTCTTTTGCCCCAGCACCACCCACGTGGAGTAATTCTTGGAATGCCAGTCGGCGTTGACGGTGAGCGGCGTCCCGCCCGGACCGGAAGCGTTCTCCGTGCCGCGCATCCAGTTGGGGTAGCCCTGTTCGCCGAGGAAACCGTAGGACGCGCCCCAGGCTACGAGCGGGAAATTATTGCCGCTGGTGGCGCTGTGTTCGTTCTTGAAGTCGAACGAGTCGAGCTGGTAGGGCCACTGGTCGATGCACGGCATGGTGAAGACGATACCAGTGTTCCAGTCGCGAGTCCCGTTGGGGCCGGGTCCGCCGCTGCCCTCGCTATAGAAATCGCCGAGGGTGCAGCCGGAGTCGTGCTTGTCGGCGGGGGCGGTTCCGTTCCAGTCCTGATAGGCGGTAGGACTTGCGCTCGAACCAAAGCCCGCGGCGCCCGCGCCATAGAGGAAGCCGTTGCCGGCGTCGGCCTGTTCGAGGGTCTGGGTCTGGACCACGCCCATGGCAGCGTCCACTGGGCCGGCAGTCCACAACGCCGCGTAGGCAGCGTTGTCGGGCGTGTTCCAGGTCCACGCGCTGTCAAAGGTAAGCGGGCCCGCCTGCGGAGTGGTGGTGAAGTCAAAGCCATTGCTCCAGGCTGCGCCGGCGATGGCGTTGTTCATCTCGCCGCTGGAGTTGGTGGAGTCGGACGAGCCATCCCAGAGCAGCGAGCCGTAGGGCGCGCGGGTATCGTCTTCGAGGTCGCCGTTTTGTGCGCCGCTGGCGGCCACGTCGTAGGTCACCGTCCACACTGGGTTGTCGTTACCGGTCGAGAAAACCCAGCCGACGGTAACGGGCACTTCAAAGGGTGCCGTTAGCGGCGTCTTGGTGACATTTGCTTTGCATTCACCAGTTCCGTTCCCATGTGCCTTGCCGATGCAGTTGGCATCGTCGTCTTCGTCCGACTGCGGGCAGTAGCGGGCGTAGGTTTGGCTGAAGTCGAGGATGGCGTGGTGGCGGCCGACGAAGAGCCTGTCGGTAGCGCCCGCGATCTCATGGCCGAGCAGCGACGTATCACCGTGGCCAGCCACGCAGTAGGAGTTGGTGCCGCCGCCGTCGGGGTCCTGGTGGGGATGGGAGACGATGTAGCCGAAGCCGCCATCCTGATTGGTGACAGCGGTGGGAGCTGCGGCATCGAGCACAGCGCCATTGTTGACATACTGGTAGTCGCGCAGCTCGCCGCCGCAGGAGCCGTAGAAGCATCCGCTGTCATTGTGGGCGAGCGTGGCGGAGCGAGGCTGGCCAGCGCTGTCGTACCAGGCGAACTGATCGCTCGAAAACTTCTGGTAAACGACGTTCTGGTTGTCGAGGAGGAGGTTGAGCTGAGAGCCCCAGTCGGCGGGGGGCGCCTCAAGGGGCAGCGCAAAGAGCTCGTAGGCGTTGCCGACGTTGTAGAGCGCCGGCGGGCTGACGGTGAGCGGATACCAGGCAACGTGCATGGCGGCCATGATGGTGTTGGTGGCCTGGGGCGAGACGCCATTAACGCTGACGGCGGCAAAGAGCGCGTCGCACTGCGCCGAGGTTGCGCTCTTGCTCCACACGCAGTCTGCAAGGGCGTTGGCCACGGTGTTCCAGCGGTTGACGTTGAGCGCCGGCGTGCCCCAGGTGAGGGTGGCGGTGGCCTGGCCGGAGCGCGGGTCCACCATGGCGTTGGCCAGATTGAAGTCGGCAGTAAGCCTGGCGGTGATGGGGTGGGCGAGCAGGTCGCCCTGGGCGTCGAAGTAGTCGCCCGCCAGGACGTAGGCAGCGGCCACGGTGGTGAGCTCGTTGACCGCGATGTCCGGGGCCACGGGATGCGCGATCTGGGGACGGAGCGCGCCGGATGCAGCGGGAAACGCGCCATAGAGGGAGTTGAGCGAGTTGCAGGTGTCGATGGCCATCTCGGTATCGAACGACGGTGGGGACCGGCGGAAGCTGACGGGGCTTGATGGCGCGAGGCCGGAGATGAAGTAGACCAGCTCGTTGGCCGGGCAGGTGAAGGTGACAGTGAAATTCCTGATGCCCTTGTTCAGTTCCACGCTGGCCGCAGCGGTCCTGGCTCCGGTGGTGGGGTTGACGAGGAAGACATCGACGGGGGTGGAGTGAGTGGCGGGGAAATCGACGACGCCGGTGACGGTGATGGGGTTGGCGCGCGCCGAAGGGGCATTGAGCACGGTCAGCACGCCAGCCACAGCCACCACCCGATAGAGGAAGCTGCGCAGCGCATAGCCTGTGTCGGAGACGCGGCTGAGAACGTCTGCCAGGGCGGCCAGCACGCCGGTGGCGGCGTGGCTCTCAAGCATGGAGCAGCCCAGGAGACCGGCAATCAGCCAGAGACCTGCGGCGGCCGTGTTGATGGTCGCCGGCTCACTGTGGGTGTCTGGCGAACGGTGGTCGAATGCAGTCATGGGGTTCATATTTCCTCCTGGTTTACTCCCGCT
>Ga0302325_10013584_pt1 | contig 17355 bp, 17 predicted proteins | sample Palsa_T0_2_FD_201948 | JGI IMG/M metagenome (GOLD analysis project Ga0302325, IMG submission 201948) | Peat permafrost microbial communities from Stordalen Mire near Abisko, Sweden - Palsa_T0_2 | ecosystem: Environmental > Terrestrial > Soil > Palsa > Peat permafrost | place: Sweden: Abisko... | reverse complement strand
GCCCCCCCGCGCGCGCCCGCCCCCGCCCCCCCCCAAAAGCGCGAGAATCTATCGTCACGACCTCTGAGTAACACTACATGATTTGCTGCAACAAATGAAGGAAACGGGGAGAACCTTCCAGTTCTCTGTTGTTCTTTATGTCCCTCGGTATAAGAACCTTTGCACCCAGAATTCAAGTTTTGTCTCGAAGATCCGTATCCTTGTAAATGCTCAACACACTGATTTCACCTACACAACCTATAGAAGCGCCGTCCGGTCAGTCTCGATCCGGAAACATTCCGGCGAGTTCGGCGGGTTCAAGATGTTGATACTACGAAATTGTAGATAGGGTTTAAACTAGTGTTCTCATTGGAAGCCGAGATTATTTAAAGAACTAATCATCTCAGGTCAAGATAATAAAGACCACTAAACTAACTGGTATCAACACTTGCCCTTCTCCAAGTCGTGCGCAAGCACATTAACCAGATTACGAAACCGCCAGCACCAGGTGCTGACCATATTACTAAGCCAACCCGTGACCCATGCGCACAGATCAACAAAAATGAACTTTCGAAGATAAAGAAGAAAACAATGTACTCTTCCAAGCTCCACACGCGTCCTTCAAGGCGTCTTCTTTCTCACGCTTTTCTTTGGCGATTTCGGCGATTTCGGCGAGGTCTGTGCAGTGGCCCTGGCGCTGGTCTTCGAGATGCCGTCTAGTCGCATCGGCGAGGCGTTTGTTGACGTCATTGAGCTCGGATTGCTCATTGGCGATGCGGTCGTGTAGCCGGAGTCGATTTGACGCGTCCCAGAAGTCTCCAGCATAGCGAATCCTCTCATCCTTGTCCAGCTTCCGTAGACGTGCGATATTGTGCAGATTTGGAAGCGTATATAGATTTGCCGTGGCTAATTGATAGACGTCCTTATCGGTGGCTCCAAGGACGACGAAGGGACCATCCCAGCGTGGATGTAACTTGGATTTGCGGTTCAAAGGTTCTCGCATGGCCAGGTTGCCTGGCATAATGGGTTCGTTGAGAAACGCCGTGTTATCTCTGCTTTTGGCGAGCTTTTCCAATGCAACGCGGTACCGTTCGGCGGCCTCTGTACGGTGCTTATCGAGGTTTTGGACTTGGTTTCGCCGGTCGTGCTTAGCGACTTCTCGTTCCAATGCGGTCGTTGGGGATGAGACGATTGAGGAATGTGGGAGAACTGGTTCTATGCCATATTGGATAGAAAGGAGAACATCCCATGTGTTGATTTCGATGTCCATGGAATGCGAGTAGTGCCTGCGGTAGATATTCGTTCCATTTGTCCATCTGATGCCGTTCTCCAGCCGAGATCCTCTGTAAACATTGGATTATCTCATGGTTGAGTCTCTCGACTTTGCCGTTCGTTTGTGGATGCCTTGGAGAGGTGTAGTTGTGTCGTATATGGTATCGTTTGACGAAGGCTTCGAATTCGCTGCCACGGAACTCTTCACCGTTGTCCGTTAGGATCTCCGAAGACTTGTAGATTTGACACGGCACACAGGCATCCAGCTCCTTTGCGCCGTCGCGCCTAATATCCGTTGTGACGACATACCGTGCTGCCACGCCATCCAGGGTCGTTTTCTTCCCATAATGTCCCAAATCCTTATGCATAGCGCCAACAACTTCCTCAAAGAATGCACTATCTGTGATAACGCGAACTCCAGTGTCTCTAAGATACAATACATCGTCCTTTAACTCATACATCAATGCATCCTTCTTCAATCTATCCTCTATCTCATCCTCTACATGTTTCGCATGCAAAAACCGTCTAATCTGATCGAAATACAAAGAATTGTGTCGTATCTTCGGCTTCATGCTAGCCGCCTGGGTATCATTCTGTTTGCTTTTTCTGTTGTTGATGATGTCGTCTTCCCCCTCTCCAATCTCCAAGAACCTATCTGTGCTTGCCGGATCTCCTGTTAGGATTTGAGGATCAATGAGCTCAGAATGAGCTCCAGGCGTCTTCAATGGTGTGACAATTGAATTGATGGATCTAGCTAGAATGAAGATGTGACTGCCTACATAGGGCTGAAGCCTGTGCCCTAGCTAATTCTAACATCTTCTTCGCGTTGACCAGGAATTCGTGATAGCGCATCTGGTACCGTTTGCAAGCGACCAGGTCGGTAGCCAATCTGGGGGTCATAATGCTCAATCTCCACTTCCCCAATCGTCGCGTCATAGGTCGCTTTTGTCGATACACGCTAAGCGATGCGTGGTCCGTACGGATATGGATCTCGCTGCCTTCAACGATATGGCGCCAGTAGTTGAGGGCGTGCTTGACGGCTAGAAGTTCTCGTTCTTGCGTGGAGTAATTTTGCTCCGTCTCCGTCAGCTTTTTCGACTCGAATGCAATGGGATGGAGCCGGATCTGGTCGTCTGGGTCGCGAAAGACTGTTGGAGGACGGCGCCGATGCAGTACTGCGACGAATCTGGGTCTATGATGAACGGCTGACCCATCCGAGGATGCCGGAGAACTGGATCTGACGTTAAGGCCGTCTTGAGAGCCTGAACAGACTGTTCCTCCTTCGATGTCCACACTATTGGAGACCCTTTGACCGGGGATCCCTTGAGAAGGTTAGTCAATGGTAGGGCGAGCTTGGCATTTGGCGATGTTGAGGATTAAGTCGGCTTTGGCTAAGGCCGTCAGGACCAGCTTTAGGTGTTCGACCTGTTCTCGCCGCGTTTTGCTGTAGATAAGAATGTCATCCATGTACACAATAACGAAAACGTCGACGTACTTGACCAGCAAGCGGTTGACACGCTTTTGGAAGCCTCCAGGTCCATTCGCCACTCCAAAGGGAAGGACTAGCCACTCGTAATGACCATACCGTGTTGAAAACGCTGTTTTCTCGCGCGACGCGTCATCCATAGCGATTTGCCAATAGCCGGAGAGAAGGTCCAAGGTCGTAAAGAAGCGTGCGCCGTGGAATTGCGAGAACGACTCATCAATGCGAGGAAGTGGATAAGCATCCTTCTTCGTGATCTTGTTGAGGGCGCGATAGTCAACGCAGACACGCGTTCCACCGTTTGGTTTGGCGGCGAGAACAATGGGTGCACTCCAGGATGACTCTGACTCTCGGATGATGCCGTTCTTGATGCTGTCATCGATAAAAGCCTTAATCTTCTCCAGATCCACGGGAGAATACGGTCGTGGGCTGATCTTGATCGGTTCGGCGTCGCCGGTGCCGATGACGAATGGCTCGAGCTTGGCAGGCTTGCCAATCCTTCGCAGAAGGTTCTCGTGACGCTTCTTTATCCAATCTAGCATCTTCGCCTTCTCCCTCTCCAACTGCCGACGTTCCTGTCGGCTAATCTGACGCCCAATGTCCACTTTAGTGATGCTATCGCCGTTGTTTTCGCCGAGGTCTATCATTGGAAGGAGATACGCGATGTATACTGGGTGTTCGAGAGCCTCCTGGATAAATGTTCGGAAGTCTTCTGGGCTGGCGACGCGGATCTTCGTAGGTCTCCCAATAGGATGTAGGAGGTACTTTTGACCATTGCGGGAGAATTCGTACGACTTTTGACGAAAGTCGACGTGCGGGTTGTGCTTTTCCAGCCAAGAGAGACCGAGAACAAGGTCAATGTCCTTTAAAGGGAATACGTACGCCGTGAGAGTCTCTGTAGGGAGGTTTCTGACCGTTCTTGATACTCGTAGTCGTCGTCTTCGTCGCATAGGTCCTCCGCATAGCCGTCTGGCGATTCGTCATAGTAATGAACCGTTTTGTATACGTATCCGTCTTCCGAATCGTCAGATTCTTCGTCTTGCATGCCGCGGAAGGAAGGTCTATGAGCTTGCCTCCTTTTGCCACCCTATGTTCCCCGTTTGGGCGCAAAGTGACCCCTCTTGCCACCGAAGTTCGGTTTCCCTTGCTTGTTTTGAGGACAGTCGCTCTGAAAGTGCCCGTTCTGTCCACATTTGAAGCATTGATCTGCATCCGACGCCATCCTGTTCAAAACATCGAGATCTTCGCCGGGTGTTTCCTTCTTCGGCGCCGGAGTCATCACGATGCCGTTTGGTCGCCGCGCATGATGAAATACGCTCTTCTTTGGGTGCCTGTGGTGTGGAAGCCTTGATGCTCTTGTTCCTTCGACGGCGTGTGCCCATTGGCGTGCCGCCTGGTATACGGTGTCCATATCCTTAGAGCTGAGGTCCATTAGCTTGATGTGGAGTTGACCGTTGGGAGGAAGGGGTTTTAGGAAGTTTCGAAGCTTATCCTCGAAGTTCATGTCCTACAATTGCTGTTCCACGGTCCTGAAAGCGGTGCAATACTCGATCATCTGAGAAGGTCCCTCAAACTTGACTTGGTCTAAGCGCTGGCGTAGGAGGTCGCTGCGGATATAAGGTTTCTCGTATCGCTGGCGCATGGAGGCTTTAAAAGCATCCCAGGAGAGCATTTGACCGTTGTTCGTACGGACTAGGTCATAGACAAACGTGCTGGCTTCGCCGTCGCCCTGGAACATCGCGATAGCGAAATAATCTTCGAGTGGTGTACGGATATTTTGAAGATATACCTCCGTTCGCCAGATCCAAACCGTGACGTCTTCTAGGTCAGTCCCTGAGAAGGTCGGAGCCTTGATGCTCATCTTGGGGGCCGCGGGGGTGCTTCTGGCATCTCCGGGAGGACGATAGGGGGGTATATCGCGTGGTGCCGAGGTTTCTCGTTCGAATCGTGCCTCTGGAGCCAACGTGCCGGCGCGATTCAGGTTTGGCGCGGTATAGGCGTATTCCGATTCGTAGATACGTCGAGGATGGCCGTACAGGTCTGGCGGAGCTGTTCCAAATCGCGTTTCCCGAATTGGTGAGGGTCTTCGCGTCGTTGTTGGCGATTGGAAACGACCATCTTGGTCTCGCGGGCTATTCGTGCGTACGAGGAGTGCATTGAGATCCTGGATTTGCCTTTGATTGTCCTGGATCTGCCTTTGGTTCTCTCGTGTGTCTCTCCGATTCTCGTCGAACGCCGTTCCCAATGATTGGATGGCTCCGTTGATATCCTGGAGGGATGCGAGGATTTGTTGTAGAGTCTCCGAATCCGAGGGTGTCCGAGAAGGTGTATCCGGCTCGTCGTCGTCAACGGGTAGGTCCAGGTAGCCTCTGCCGTGTCCCTGCTGGCGTCATATTCGATGGTTGCGCCGTTCGTCGATGAACAGAAGGTCCCGGAGGTGGTGTCCTCTGCATTGCGTCGATTCAGGGGGTGATCTCGTTTTTCGCCATAAATCGATGAATTCTCGACCCGATCGAACCGGGTCACGACGGATCGGTGCAGAATGGTCTGCAGGTGTTGGAAATGATGATAGCTTGTTCCTAACGAGCTATCGCAGGTTCCAACAGATAATTATCTGTTGATACTACGAAATTGTCGATAGGGTTTAAACTAGTGTTCTCATTGGAAGCCGAGACTATTTAAAGAACTAATCATCTCAGGTCAAGATAATAAAGACCACTAAACTAACTGGTATCAACAAGAGGTTGATCCACCATTCTGAGTTGCTGCGACTATTTAGGGAAATCATACAGAGATTTCAAATATTACTGCCGAAAAAATGGAAACTCAGACACTGTGTAAGGATCAACAAGTACGAGCGTGGAATGCTCAATGAGTAAGAGTACGATCAAATGTACAACTCGCGAAGCGTCGCATGCGGAGGCTTCAACACAAATCTTACGTTCGCACATCAGCTCGAGCTGAAGCAGAATTATGAGGATCTGAAGCGCTGAAGAGGTTGTCACATTGGCTCAGAGAAGGTATAACTTACTCTTTACTAATAAACTAAATTGTGTTAGGTTAAGAGAGCTTAATGAACAATTTGCTGAGCTGCTACAGACAGAAGAATAATTTCCCCCCCCCAAACTTCCCGATATGCACTGTTGCCAGAACTTGCGAGAATCAACTACCACGAACCTCTGAGCCGCATGTATACGGAGTTTCCGAGTCTATTCATGGAAGCCGTTTGCAGATTCCAAGCATTACCTTCCCAAAACCAGAACCCCCCGAAGTCGTGAAATGATTAATGAGAATGAGCACGAAGTATTCAACCAGTACAAATATAATCGAATGTACAACTCACGATGTGTCATACTCACTGAGGTCTGTCATTTTAAAATTGGTTTGGAGAGTGGCTTTGAATTCATCGAGTTCTTGGCGATTATCTGAAGCGAGGACGAGATCATCGACGTACAGGATAATGTAAATTTTGCCTTTCTCGGAGAATCGCACATAAATGCTGTGGTCCGCGTGCAACTGTTTGAAGCCGTGGGATCGAAGCTTGCCATAGACGGTCGCATACCACGAGTTTCCGGACTGTTTCAGGCCGCACAGCGCCTTATTCAACTTGCAGATGTATCCGGGAGGAATTTCCCCAACTCCAGCTTCAGCCGGAGGGTAGAAATAAATCGTTTCCTTGAGTACGCTGTTGAGGAATGCCGTCTCGACGTCAATTTGATCTTTGATCCGCCTCCAGATCCTCCTGGGCGACGATTGAGAGGAGTGTACGAATAGATGACATCTTGGCGACCGGAGCGAACGAAACCGTCATAGTTGATACCCATGATTTGCAAAAATCCGCGTGCCACCAAACGTGCCTTGTACCGTTCGATTTCTCCACTTGTCCCCCCTCTTTAGCTTGAATAGCCATCTCGACGTGACAATGTCCTTTTCCAACAAATCCCGTGGGTGAGGAACGATCTCCCAAGTCCCATTTTTCTGTGATTTCCACTCATCCAATACCGCGGCCTTCCGCATCGGCCCGTTGTTGGGACTCCGCGTATGTCCTTGCTTCGCCGTTTATAGACTCCATTGCCTCCATTGCCATATATGCCAATTCATCGTAGACTTGATCATCGAAGCTTGGGTCGAAGGTATCAACTACTGTATCAACCGCTGAACTTCCGCTTTCGAGATGTCGATGGAGAATGTGGGTTTGTGGAGCCCGACTTTTAAGACGCTCGGATTGGCGACTTGCCTCACTTGGTGTTTCACGCCGTTCGTGTAGGCATTGAATAAGGAGGTGGATCTTGTGCGGGCGCGGGTGTCTGTGGAATCGGAGGCGGCATCGGAGGTGGAATCGGTGGTGGAATAGGAGCATTGGTTGAAGGACTCCTGATATACGCAGGCGACTCCCTGGGTTTTGGATCGGGTTTTCAAAGAGGAGGAGCGGGCACCACTGGTGGCGCAGACGTTGACGGTGTCGACATCGATGGTGTCGACATTGGGGGGGGCTGGGGCCTCTGGTAATTCGAGGTCGACAACATTGTCAGGATAGAAGGTGACATCCCTTCGAGATAATGACTTTCTTTTCCCGGTCCGTAGTATCCACCGCAACTCTTCATCCCTTTGTTTGGTCCGATTATCCAACAAACATCCCGTAATACCCTTTCCTATCCAACGTTTTCCTGGTTTCCTCCGGCACATGGATTGCCACTTTACATCCCCATACGCGTAAATGATCGATTTTCGCTGGTTTCCCAAGGAAGACCTCATAAGGAGTCTTCATGTCGATAGCTCGAGACGGGAGTCCATTTCTGAGGTAATTGGAGGTCATCACGGCTTCCCCCCACAGTTTTCGATCCCGCTTCTCAATTCCATCGTACATCATCGATCTTGCAGATTCAACGAGAGTCCTGTTCAAACGTTCCGCAACACCATTTTGTGAAAGCGTATAGACATTCGTGACCTGCGCTTGGATCCCCCACGACTTTAGACGGTTCGTGAAGGGACCAAAATATTCTTTCCCATTGTCCGAGCGAAGGATCGTTATCTTCTTGCCCGTCAAAGTCTCCATTCTCGCCTTAAACTCCTCGAATTTCTCAAATCCAGCATGAGAAGACTTCTCTCGGGGCAAATGAATTTCGCTGTATCGAAACTTGTCATCCGTGAACGAAACGTAGTATTGCATGCCTTGGTAGGTTGGAATTGGTGCATTCCCCCAAATATCTGTGTGGATAGTGTGCATGATCTCGTCCGCTCTTGTCGCCGTACGTGACATATCGATGGGTTGACGTTGGGATTTTCCGTACACGCATCCCTGGCATGATTCAGCAATGGATTGCCGGCCGTGTAGATGGTTGATCGGTTTGTAAATGGAGATCTCTTTCTGGAGACGATCTCTGCTGGGGTGGCCGAGTCTTCGATGCCAGATTGATAGATTCATTGAGTCGGTCGCAGAGTTTGCGTTCTCACGACGCTCAATTGAGAAATTTTTAAGGGAACCAACGTCCGTGGCCCTTTGGTTGAACGGCGCGTGCAATTTGCCGTCCTTGTGAATTGAGGATATCGACGCCGGTGGGACTAAACACCTGGATTAACGGCGTCAGGGAGAATAAGTTTTCGCGCAGACCGAGGACGTAAAGGACGAATTCGACGACGAGTCGGCCATACTCCGTTCTTATGTAAACCATCCTGGCTTGTTTTGCGATGAGCGTCTTGTCTTCACCAGCGAGGTGGATTACGCGGGGTTTGATGGGGTGGATATCGTGGAGAATCTCGATATGCGACGTCATGAACTTTGTTGCAGCCGAATCCATGACCCAATCCTCTTCCGGTTGTGCCGAGGCAGCGTGCTCAACTTCCTCGTACGCCGTAAATGCATCCTCCATAACTAAATCCTCCGTGACATCAATTTCCGCCATGAATTCCTCCGTCGCAAGCGACGCGTTCTCCTTTTTCTTTCCAGAATTCGCAGGATATCCATGCAACTTATAACACTTTCTCGCCACATGTCCCGTCTTCTTGCAGTGCGTACATTCCTTGCCATCGTTCTTTTTTCCCTTCTTTTTCTTGGTGCCCGCAGCCATCGCTTGTTTCTCCATAGACTTTCCGGTGACATGGCCGATAATCGAATCGCAGGCTTCGATGAACGTGAGGCCTCGTTTTTAGATCAAGACCTGTCTCTTGACGCTGTATTCGTCGGTGAGAGACCAGAGAAGGATGGAGATCTTGAATTTTTCGGAGATGGTTTCGCTGGCATTTTCCACTTGAGTGTAGAGGTTCTTGAGTTTGAGAGTCGACACTGTCTGACATACAGTAGACATCTTGTGTTCCATGATACGTTGAAATATCTGATGGACTTTCTCCTCCGACCGGGATCCATACTGAGTCGCGATCGACGTCCACACAGACCGTGCGGATGTCTGGTCGGCGAGAGTGAGGATGTTGTCCGAAACTGCGTTGGAGATGTAGTAATTGGCTCGATCGTCATCTCGCATCCATTTGTTGAGTGGCTCCAGAGATCCATCGATACCAACTGCGGGACGCACACGTGTGCCATCAACAACGTCCCACAATGACATGGCTTTGAGTGCCAGTCTCAAGCGGGAACGCCATAGCGTATCCGTCTTGATTTGTGAGCTTTGCCACGTTGAGGCCTTTGACTTCACGATGTTTCCATTGGTGACGAAATTTGTATCAGTTTAGCTAGAGCGCCGGGCTCATAACCTGTTGCGAATGGCGGTAATTGGGAGCGAGGAGAGCTTATTTGTGATCAAGCAAAGAGTTTTCACTTCGTGGCGAAGTAGTGAATATTGGAAATAGTGACGGAACGGTGAATTTGCTAAAGTGGGCGGACTACGGCTTATGTAGAGCTATAAACCTAAACCTGGCTTCCAACAGTGAAGGCAGTTACAATAGGGCTAAATCCCTACTCTGCGACGGTAAGATTATGAGCTGTGGTTGAGAAATTGACTCATTCTGGGTAGATTGGTTGCAAACTGGCTGATAAAAAGTCGTTGTTGCACCCGAAGGGATTGGCTTGATCTTGCGGCGAAATAACCCTAGGTAGGGCCCAAATGTGCATGGTAACTTTTTGCAAACTGGCCCAGTGGGGCAGGGCTGAGTGAGGGGTTCGATGGGGGTCGTTGGAGCTGGTGCGGCATAGTTCGTAAGTTATTTCGCGCTTTGCCTTTTTGAGTGCATTCATGCTGTCAATAATCCCGACAGAGCCCCAAAGATTTCATATCCGCCTGTCTCTGGACATATTCCAAAACAAATATAAATGCCCAAAACAAGTCCTCGACGGGGGGCTTCTGGGCTGCCCCTGCGAGGACTTAAACGTGTAGAGAATGTGTGCCAAACGTGTCGGCATACATCCCCCTGAGGCCCCTGCGCCCCCCTCAGCGCAGGAACCCCCACCATCACCACCTGTGTTCACCTGTGGATTGTAATGACCTTGACGAAACTTTTGACGAAACTTTGAAATAACTCATCTAGAACTCTGGAGGGTGGCCCCCAGATGAGCTAAACCTCCAAGTTCATAGTACTGATGATCTCCACCATTAAAATTCAGATGACTCAGCGATAAAATTTATTTTAATTACAAAAAGCCATAAATCGAATAAATGAGCCACACAATTCTAACACGTTTAAGTCCTCGTAGGGTGCGGCTTGAGGCCGGCATGAGCCTCGTTTATCCATCCGCATTCTCCCCATATTGGGCGGGCATCCCATCGTCATCGGGCACCGACGGCAGCCTTTCGTCACCGCCCACCTCTTCTTCCACAATCAGCAGACGGGATCACCTCTCTAGCGAAACGTCCACCGCAACGTCCAGCGCATCCAGCACCAGCACGCGCGGCTTTGCATCCTTCATTTGCCATGTTGCCTACCTCGACAACGCGCTGCGCCGAGGCGACAAATCACCATTTTTCCATCCAGAGCGGGCCCGATGGGTAAACCGGCGGAGGTTAGGGTGCGGAAAGTCGTTCATCGTCGATCGCGTGGAACTTGCCGGTTCCACGTACTCGACCACCGCTCCATCGCCATCCGTAGCGCCTTCCCAGGCAGCCGGAGCAGTCGTGGTCAAGACCGTCCGGGACGACGAGGAGAACCGCGACAGCAACTGGCGGGAGGTGCTGCTCGAGATCCGCGCTCTGCTCCACGAGCCTCTGCGGTACCATCCCAACGTCGTCCGTCTGCTCGACATTCGATGGAATGCCTCGGTCGACACGGGCACCGCCTTTCCAGCGCTCGTCCTTGACTTTGCCGAATTCGGCACCCTCGACCAGCTGCAGAGGGACAACCGGGCGCTCCCATTCAGCGTCAAGCAGAAGCTCTGCTACGATGTCGGACGCGGCCTGTCCATCATCCACGCCTGCGGCATGGTACACGGCGACCTCAAGCACGAGAACGTACTTATCTTTCCGAATGCCTACGACACTCTACCGAACCAACCCTTCACGGCAAAGCTGGCTGACTTCGGCGGCACCCTCCTGGACATGGGTCTCGAGGGCGCTGCCCACCGGGTCCCCATGTTCAGCTTCCCATACGAAGCGCCCGAGATCATGAATAGCCTGACCGAGGAAGGCGCCAAGAAGACGGATGCCTTCTCCTACGGCATGTTAATATGGCGCTGCATGGTCGACATGGTGGACTACGGAGACATCCTCGTGGCGCTTGGCCTCGAGCCTATCCGCGGTCGTCCGAGCCCAGAAATGCTGGGCAAGATGAACAGCCTCAAAGTGTCGGACGCGCTGCTAGTGGCTGCCATACACAACACTGCTGGGTATTTCTTCCATCGCAAGCTCCCAGATGCCAGCTCCAAGCTGGCCACATCGGCCCTCATGTTTACGCTACGAGGCGATCCAGCTCACAGGGCATTGGACCGGGCCCAGGTCCACCTTCGAGGGATGGACTCGCTGGCGGCCTACGAGTACGCTGCGGCGAATCAAGTTGCCAATAAAATCATGACAGACAACCAAGAACACAGAACGCCCGGGAAGCACGGCGTGAGCATGGATAGCGTTGGGTACGCGCTGGGCCGTCTTGGACACGAGTACGATGCCCAAAACAACCTGCCGGGCTTCCGGCCTGACCTCCCCCGCCCCGAGACCGGGGGGTTTCTCTTCGAGCCGCTGACTCTCCGACGGCTCTTGGACTGGGGCCAGCAAGAAGCCATGGTTCGGGAGTTCCGGTGGTACGCCGACGCGCCAGCGGTCGAGGGTTCCGCCGCCGTGGTGGAGCCTTGGTCTGCCGCCTTCTTTCTTTACCAATCGTACCTGTGCGGCTTTGGTGTCCCATTCTCGGCAGAGCAAGCATGTTATTGGTTACGAAAGGCCGCCAACCCAACCAAGGAGACGAGCACCACAGACTACTACGCCCAGGCTTGGCTGAACCGTGTCCATGCAGCTCTAAGGGTGCCGAACCCATATAGCCTTGATGAACAGATTCAAATGCTATCGATCAGCACCGTCCGGGGCCATCGGCACTGCAAAGACGATGGCGCCACAGTCATCCTGTCGTGCGCTGATGAGTCGAAGAAGCGGGGCTACCAGGAGAGCATGGATGTGGCAGATCGGGTCTGGCGTCAGGCCACTAGTGCTACAGGCATGGCTTTCTTCTTGCCGAGACTCTTGAAGCGAGAGTGGAACCTTGACGACTTCAGCGTGCTCGATGACCAGATTAAGGCGGAGTTGGGCAACGAGTATGAAAGCTGCCTTCGCCCCCCTCCCCGCACCGATGACTTCAGAAGCGGCGCTGCTGAAGGAGCTCCTCTGGCCCACGAATCTCCCCAGCAGGGCGGAGACCGTTTCGACAAGATCTTCGTCAATGGAAGGGGCCACGGCTTGCTGCACATGGCTGCGTCTCAAGGAAGGCTAGCGGCCTTACGCCACCTGCACCGCAAGTACCGGTGCGACATCAACCTCAAGAACCAATCACACGAGGACACGCCGCTGACGTGCGCCTGTCGGTGCGGACAGCTGGCTTGTGCGCTGTACTGCCTCGACAACGGAGCGGACGCCAACGGCGGCGAGTTCGTTGAGGAGGCACCTCTGCACTGCATCAGCGGCTTCCTGAGCGAAGAGGAGATGGAGACCGTGGTCGGCAGGCTCATGGCTGCAGGCGGGGATATGGAGAAGCACACATCGGCGTCGCGCAAAGACGTCCGGAATTTGCTGGCTGACTGGGAGGATAGCATGTCGATAACGCTGACACCTCTCGGCCGCGCCGTGCTGCGACAGAGCCAGCCGGCCGTGCGCGTGCTTCTCCGCCATGGAGCTGATCCCGTAGGTCAGAAGGTCCATCGCAACAGGGCCAATCTGTCGCCGGTCGAGCTGGCTGCCATCTTGACGCTGCCGGACATGCTCGAGGAGCTTCATCTAATGCGCCACATAAGCGATGCAGCGGTGGCAAGGAACCAGACAGACGCCATTAACACCCCGCCGCCGCCGCCGCCGCCGCCGATATTTGACGAGTGTGGCATGTTGGAAGCTGCCCGTTCAGGAAGCATCACGCCGTACGACTCGCTCTCGCTCCAGAGCAGGTTGGTTCGCTGCGGCACGCGCTACAAGGAATGTCTGCATCGCACACTGAAGATTCTACGGGACCGCGGCCAAGCCCACGCGGTTCTCGACGCGGCGTCAGCGTCGTCAAAGGCGCCGCGGAATCCCGCCGGAAGGCACCTGTGCGCTGAGATCTCGCTCGGGAACACCGACATTGTCGACGCACTGCTCGACCTGGGCCATCCCATCGAGGGCTCGGCCGCGTATCGCCCGATCCGCGCGGCCGTCGCGGCCAACAACAAGGACATGTTCCTGCGGCTGCTCAAGCGCGGCTCGCCCCTGTCCTTCGAGGAGGACGACAACACCCGGTCGCTGCTGCACGTCCTCGCCGACCGCCCCAGCTGCACGCCTCGAGACCTGTCCATTGCCGAGCATCTTGTCCATGGTGACCTCGCGCCTGTCGATCCGGTTGTCGAGGGCCAGCCCTCCCCGCTGGCTCTGGCCATACGCTTGGGACATTACGAGCTGGCTGACCTCCTGATCTCGCGGGGCGCCGGCGCGTCTCTCAGTGTTCGGCACCCTCCGTCTCGCGGCCACGGCGAGTCCATTTCGCTGCTGGGATATCTCTTGCGGCATCAAACCTCGGCGGCGCATCGCGCCATCAAGTACCTCGCCGACCACCACAACAGCGGGAGAATCTCGGTGTCTCACGTCGCCGCCGCGGCTGCTGGTGTTGATAACGTAAGCCGCGTGTCCGTCGTGCATGCCTTAGCCATGGTGCCACACGGGGACTGGAACAGCCATGGCGGCATCTCAGCCGGCATCGCTCAGAGCGTGCTGGAGATGTTCCCCGGCCCGGAGAGCCTGGCTAATGCAGCGGTTCACCCCAGATGGGGGACGCCGCTGACCATGGCTGTCGAGAAGGCCCATCCGGAGCTTGTTACTGCACTCTTGGCATCGCGGTATAGGAGCGACTTGGATAGGGCGGTAAAGGTTCGTGTGCAGTTGGGTGGTTCGACTTTCGGCGCTGCTGGAGTAATGGGTGAGGCAGGCGGCGGCAGCGGCCTAGCAGAGGCAGAGGCCGAGATGGCGGCGGCAGCGGAGATCAACGCGACGACGCTAGCGCAGCTGCGAACCTTAGATATGCTTGGAATACTGGAGGGCCGCGAGAGGCTGACGAGAGATGCTGTCGAGGAGTTGCGGAGGCGTGTGGAGATTGCCAGCGCGCTTACCGAACTAAAGGCGGCTATTGTGGAGGAAAGGGACAAGAACGGCAATGACGAGGCTGGAGCATCGAACGACGACGAGGAGCGGGGAAATAAGGATCCAGAGAGGAAAGTAACCAACGTCCCCGAGGTCAGCAGAAGAAGGGAGCTTGAGGCGGAGGCGTGGAGGTTGTTGGATCTCGGGAGCAGGATTGCCGCTTTGGAGGGCCGTGCTTCGTCGGACGAAAGCGACGGGAATGTCGGGGCCCCGAAGATCGACCGCGATGCTAGGTTCGAGGAGCCCGTTGATCTCTCAGTGTTGACAGACGAGAGGCCTTCTGGTTGGCATGACGGCATAGAGATGACGCAGGAAATGGCGCTTCGCAACTTCCTGAAATCGTATCGGACCAGTGAGACGTTTGGTAACACGATCATGCATCAGATGAGTAAGTTCTATAATAAGCGTCAGGATGATGACGAGAGTGGGGGAGGCGAGAGGGGAGAAGGTTGAGGGGATCGGAGCAGGCCTAACCAGTATGCCACCCAGGAATCCCCGGGGATTCCTGAGTTATAAGGTGTGGGACGTGGGTCTGTCTCAACCACGAAAACCAGATTTCCCCTCGGATTCCTGAAATTATAACGTGGGAATCCCCTTGGATTCCTGGGAGAATTTGTGTGGCGGACAGGCACCAATCTCCACCACGAAAAAAAATTCATACCCGGGCTGACCCTTATCCAAGTCCATGACCTTGGACACGTAACCTAAAACCACTCAACCTAAAACCACTCAACCTAAAACCACTCAACCTAAAACCACCATCATGAGCGCGTACCTCATTCTCATTATTGGACTAGACAAGAATGGCGGTTAGGGAAAAGGTTACCCAAAGTTACACCAAACTTTTCAAGAGGATTTCAAATAATTGGTTTCTATCCCAATTGCGTTGAAGCTGCTCCAGATCCTGCACAAAATTTGGTCACAACCTGATTGTTAGTGATATCCACCACCACCAATCCTAAGGAAAATTCTATCGCCGGAAAATAGAGTTCCAGGTTAGACTAAATTTTCGTGGGGGTTCAATCCCAATTCGTGCGAAATAGAACGGAAATGGGAAGGGATGGGGGACGATCCCGCTCCGTGTCCCACGTCCACTACTCGGCTATGAGGAGGAACCCCCCTCCCGCAGGGGCCAACTTGTTTGGGTGAAGGCTTTTGGATTCCGCACGGCGCCGGCCACCTGCCAGGAACAGACATCCATTTTGCACGCCTTACTCTGAGATGGCCCTGCGCGTGGTGGGCTCCGGCCAGTCGGTTGGGTCAGATGGCCAGGAATGGACGTCCATTCCCGGGCGACATAGCAGTTAGATAGGGCACCTAGACATCTCAAAAGATGACTTCAGCCCCTTTTGGTGCTTTCAAAATTCAAATGTGCATCAACTTATTTATTCTAGTCGCACTATCAATATCGTTTGTATCAATATCGCCGCTCCAGCCGTGATCATCCCCGATAATTGATGCTCATGCTGAGATAATTTCCTCGTCGAGTCACACTTGACACTGCAGGTGGAGGACCCGGGGCTAGTGTTGTGCGTGGAGTGGTGGCAGGTGCGGGTCTCGGGGCTTGCGTAGCAGTAACCGAACGCCCTGCCGGAGGTGGAAGAAAAACGGACGCTCCGGCTGACTTTACAGCAGGGGGGTGTGCTGAACGTGACTCTGTTGCAAATGCCGGTCCCGGACTTGGCGCAGTGGCAGGCGCAGGACGTGATGATGCCGGTCTCGGAAGAAAAACCGGGTACTGGGCCGATCTTGATCTTGGAACAGGTGCGGGTGCTGGTTCGAGAACTGAACTCAAGGTTTCTTGGCTGGGAAGTATAATACGTGGATGGTGTAGACATGACCTCGACGAACCTCCGCTTCGATTCAGGCAATCGGTACAACAATCATAGTTTCTACAGGCCGGTAATGTGCATTTCTGCCGGATTCCTTGAATAGGACGGAAACACTCGTTGCAAAAAGCCCGGTGAGCGATCTCGGCGTCAGATCTAATATTTTGATTGAGTTCGTCTGCTAAAAGAGCGTGATGAAATAATTGAATGGCCTCAGGCAACTTCTCGTTCTTGAGGTATGTTTCAGCGAGAATATTTTGGTATAAGATGTCCTTCGGATATTTTTTAGTCATTCTGAGCGCTAGTTCAAGGGTAGCCTCCTTCACAATTAGGAAAGCAATACAGGAGATTTACTTCAGGAGTCAGAGATACCATTTCATCTAATGAATGGATGGGTTCTTGAACTGCCTGGGAGAGCTTTGGAACCAGGTTAAAGTGCCCAAACTTGACAGCGAGATACAAAGCAGTATAATCGAGTTCATCAGTAATCCTTGGATCTGCATTGCTCCAAAGCAAAACGTCTAATAAACTCAGCTCTCCGCCATTTGAAGCCAAGATATGCAGGGCTGTTCTTCCTTGAATGTCGCGCTTATTCCAAGCGACTCGTCTTTGCACTAGAATCTCTGCTGCTCTGCGGCATCTCAGACTGACGGATACATGAAGTGCTGTCCTCCCTCTGGTATCTAGTACATTGACCCAATGTCCACCTGATAGGAGTTATAATTTCGTTATTCCATAGTCATCGTTGATTTTTCGTAGTGAAGACGGATGCCCGTCCGCACCTTATAACTCGTAACTCCCCAGGAGTTACGCTTGGCATCCCCTTGGCAGGTCGCGGGGGCTGATCGACTCGCGGCCTATCCAGAATGCCAAGCGACAATCCCCCGGGATTGTCGTGTTATAAGCTGTGGGATTGGTGTCTGTCCTTCACCACGAAATAAAAAATCACGGTGGATTGTCGAATTTTATAAGCTGTAATTCCTGCCGTATTGTAGTTTAGTTTTGTGTGGGGGACCATAACCCGCCCGCAACCATGAAAAAA
>Ga0302325_10013581_pt1 | contig 17358 bp, 15 predicted proteins | sample Palsa_T0_2_FD_201948 | JGI IMG/M metagenome (GOLD analysis project Ga0302325, IMG submission 201948) | Peat permafrost microbial communities from Stordalen Mire near Abisko, Sweden - Palsa_T0_2 | ecosystem: Environmental > Terrestrial > Soil > Palsa > Peat permafrost | place: Sweden: Abisko... | reverse complement strand
GAGCGCAGCAGACGGCCCGCGATCAGGAAGCCTTGAACGCCGTCAGCGACGCCGCCATCCCGATCATCTGCGAGTTCGGAATGGTGTTGGCTAGCGTGTTCGAGATCCAGTAGATGCCCCGGGGCGCGTGGTACGCGACCATCGAGATGGCACCGCCATCGAGGTATTCGTAGAGCTTCTTGCCCGCGACGACCTGAATCTTCTTGGCGCTGTTGAAGATCGGCGGGTCGCGCCAGGTCGTTCCCTGCACCGTGTAGAACTCGCCGAGTGCGGCGTTGAGCACCAGCGTCATCACGTATGCCGCTTCCGGCGTCCCGTTGGGCGTGTGGATGATGTACCGGCGCGGGTAGGACCGGACGTAGGCGCTGGCGGGCTCGTCAGGATCGTTGCAGTTGCCGGTGACCCCGGAGCAGTAGCCCGCCTCTGCGCCGGCGACGATCAGCCTCGGGTAGTAGATCGGCATATCGGCGTTGCCGAGCTGCGCCGCCTGCGACTTGCCGTCGCCGGGGTCGGCGATCAGCCCGGCGAGCGAGACCTTGGGCCGGTGATGATGAACGCTGGGGGCGTGTGAGACGCTCGGCTTCGCGACGGTCGGGGTCACGAATTTCTCGTAGGCCTGGGCCTCGGCCACCGTCGCCTCGCCCAGCGGCGGCCCGGTGTTGGCCGCCCCGCTGCACTGCGCCATCGTCGGGCAGGCGAACACGTAGCAAGGGGCGCCGCTGTTGCCGCCACACGGGCCGAAGTTCTCGGGGAACGGGATCGTCTTCACCGTCAGCTTGTTCGCGTTGATGATCAGATCGAACAGGTCGATCAGCCCGTCCTCGCTGGCCAGCGAGCGATCCGTCGTCACGTGCTCGCTGAAGATCTTGATCAGCTTGCCCTTGTGGGCCAGGAGCTGGCCGGTCGAGTAGCCGGCCTTTGCCCAGCGGATGAAGTCCTGTTGGCGGGCATTGCGGACCTTGTCGGAGTCGGTGTGGCGGAAGCGGACAAACGGCAGCGCCCCGCTGACCGACTGGTTGTCCCCGCACAGCTTCTGGTAGCCGGGCTGGATGTCGATGCTCGAGTAGTCGTCGGGATCTCCCGTTACCCCCGAGCTGACGTTGTAGTAGCGGTGGTCGACATCGCTGTAGACGCAGCCGATCGCATCGACCAGGTCGGAGAAGCCGGCGAAGTTCAGGTCGATCACGTGGTTGACCTGCAGCCCGGGGAATACCTGTGTCTTGAGCACCCGCAGGAGCCCGTTGTCGCCGCCCTGGTTGGTGCCGTGGCCGTCGGAGGAGTAGATCGAGTTGAGCCTGACCGGGATGCCCCCCGCTCCCGCGACCTCGAGGTCACGGGGGATCGACATCAGGTTGATCGTCTGTGAGCTGTCGTCGATCCGGACCAGCATCATCGTGTCGGTGTTCGAGGAGGCAAACGAGGTACCGGCCCGGTGGTCTGAGCCGACCAGCAGCAACGTCTCCGGCTGACCTGGCTGCGGCAGCGTCACGTTGATGTGCTCCGCCCCGCGGCTGAGATAGTCGACGATGGTCTTGACCTGCAGCAGGCCGGCGACGGCCGTCGTGACGGCGACCAGGCTGATGACGATCAGTGACGCAGCGGCAGATCGCCATAGCGCGCCGCGTCGTGTCTTTGGCAGGAGACTCACTTAATCCGGAACGCAGTATCCGCCCGGCGGCGGATCAGAACATCGGCTGCTCGCGGTAGTCGCCCCAGACCTGCTGCAGCGTCTCCACGATCTCGCCCTCGCTGCCGTGCAACCGAGCCGCGGTGACCAGTAACGGCATCAGGTTCCGTCCCGCGGCCGCCGCCTGCTTGAGCTCGGACAGCGCGGCCTCGAGCGCGGCGGAATCGCGGGAGGCCTTGACCGCGCGGACGCGGTCGATCTGCTGGCGCTCGAGCGCCGGATCGATTCGTAACAGCGATGTCGTCCCGTTGTCCCCTTCCTTGTAGGAGTTGACGCCGACGACGATCCGCTGCCCGCTGTCGATCTCGTGCTGAAGCGCGAACGCGGCATCGGCGATCTCGCGCTGCGGGAAGCCGTCCTTGACCGCCTGGACCATGCCGCCAATCTCGTCGATCTTGCGGAAGTACTCGTACGCCTGCTCCTCCATCCGGTCGGTCAGCGCCTCTACGAAGTAGGCCCCGCCCAGGGGATCGATGGTGTTCGTCACCCCGGTCTCGTGGGCGATGATCTGCTGGGTCCGGAGGGCGATCCGGACGGCCTCCTCGGTGGGGAGGGCAAGCGCCTCGTCGTAGGAGTTCGTGTGCAGCGACTGGGTGCCGCCGAGCACCCCGGCCAGCGCCTCGATCGCGGTCCGCACGATGTTGTTGAGGGGCTGCTGGGCGGTCAGCGAGACGCCGGCGGTCTGGGTGTGGAAGCGCATCATCCACGACTTCTGGTTCTGCGCGCCGAAGGTGTCCCGCAGCTCGCGGGCCCAGATCCGCCGCGCCGCCCGGTACTTGGCGATCTCCTCGAAGAAATCGATCTGCGCGTTGAAGAAGAACGACAGCCGCGGGGCGAAATCGTCGACGTCCAGTCCCCGCTGCACAGCGTGCTCGACGTAGGTCAGGCCGTCCTTGAGGGTGAACGCGAGCTCCTGGGCGGCGGTCGAACCGGCCTCGCGGATGTGATAGCCGGAGATCGAGATCGGGTGCCAGCGCGGCATCTGGCTCGAGCACCACTCCACCATGTCGGTCACCAGGCGCATCGCCGGATCGATCGGGAAGCACCACTCCTTCTGTGCGATGTACTCCTTCAGGATGTCGGTCTGGATCGTGCCGCTGAGCCGATCCCAGGGAACGCCCTGTCGTTCGGCCACAATCACATAGAACGCGAGCATGATCGCCGCCGGCGCGTTGATGGTCATCGACACGCTCACCTCGCCGAGGGGAATCCCGCCGAACAGCGTCTCCATGTCCACCGCTGTGTCGACCGCGACCCCCTCCCTTCCGACCTCTCCGAACGAACGCGGGTGATCGGAGTCATGACCCATCAGCGACGGCATGTCGAAGGCCGTCGAGAGGCCGGTCTGCCCGTGCTCGAGCAGATACCGGAAGCGCTTGTTCGTCTCCGCCGCGGTGCCGAACCCGGCGAACTGCCGCATCGTCCACAGCTGCCCGCGATACATCGACGGATACATGCCACGCGTGAACGGGAACTGCCCCGGCAGCCCGATCGCCGCCTCACGGTCGGCGGGCAGGTCGCGCTCGGTGTAGAGGGGCCGGATCGGCTCGCCCGAGAGGGTGGTGAACGACGCCGCGCGCTCGGGCGATCGCCCGTACGCCTCGCGCCACTGCGCTTCGGACGTCGGCACTCCGCTCGCGTAGTCGATCGTCGCCATACGAGCACCAATCATATGGGCGCGCCCGGGCAATACCGGCGCCAGGGCCCGAGACCCTCACTCACCCCCGCCCGGCCACGACCATCGGCATCCCGTTCCCGGGGCTGAGCGTGGGGACCTTCTCGATCCGCAGCTCGTAGCCGGCCTGGAGCTCGACCCGGAATCGCTGCAGCAGCGTCGTCGCCACGGCCTCGACGACGAGCTGGCCGAAGCGCTTGCCGATGCAGATGCGCTGTCCGCCGCCGAACGGGATGTAGCCGCCCCGCGGGATCGACCGCCGCGCCTCGGGGGCGAATCGCTCGGGCACGAACGCCTCCGGATCGGGAAACACCTCCGGCAGGTGGTGGGTCACCCATGCGGAGTGGATGATGTGGGTCCCGGCCGGGATCCGGTGACCGGCGAACTCGAAGCTCTTTACCGCCAGCCTGGGGCCGAACCACACGGGCGGGTACAGGCGAAGGGTCTCCTCCATCGCCATCCTCAGCTCGGGCAGCCCGCTGGTCAGCTGCTCGACGGTCGGCGGGCGCCCCGCGAGCACGGCGTCCTGCTCCGCGAGGACGCGGGCAAGGGCCGCGGGATGGCGCGCGAGCTCGTAGAGCAGGAACGCGAGCGTCGACGACGAGGTGTCGTGACCCCCGAACAACATGTGCATCAGCTGGTCGCGGAGCTCGAGATCGGTGAAGCCGGCCGCCGCGGCCCCTGGGCCGTCCGCCTCGTCACGGGCCTCGATCAGCATCGAGAGGATGTCCTCGCCGCCGTGGGCGGCGCGCCGCCGGCGGCGGATCTCCGCGTAGATGATCCGGTCGAGGTCGCGCCGCGCCGCCTGCATCCGCGCCCACGGCGTGCCGGGTCCCCGAAGCAGCATCGCCCACACCTCGGTGTTGGTGTACGCGAGCGCCCGCTCGAACAGGACCGCCGCCCCATGGCCGACGCCCCGCTCGCGCGGGTCGAGGCCGACCAGGGCCCGTATCGCGATGCTCATCGCCAGGTCTCGGACCCAGGCATACACGTCGACCGCGTCGCCCGGGCGCCAGTCAGCGAGTGCGCGACCGGCCTCGTCGAGCATCACCGCGACCGCGGCGTCCAGGCGCCGGCGATGAAACGCCGGCATCATGATCCGGCGCGCGCGGTCGTGAGGCTCGCCGTCGGTGGTGATCAGCCCGTCCCCGAGCAGCGGCGTCAGATGCTCGCCGAACATCCCCTTGCGCCAGCTGAAGTTATCCGCGCCGGAGACCGTCACGAAGTGGTTGGCCTCCGGGCCGATCAGGCCGACGAGCGGGCGGTGGAAGCTGCGGATCGTGAACACCTGCCCGTAGCGCTCGTAGAGCTCGAGCACGAGTCGCAGCGTGTCGCGCTGGAGCCGGTGCGTGCGGATCAGGCTGAAGCGGGTCTCGCCCGGGGGCAGCTGCGGGGGCTCGCGGAGCTCGTCGCGGATCTCGGCGAGCACACGCGCCAAGCTCAGAGGGCGCTCAGCCGGCAGGCGCATCCCGAGACCCGGACGGCGGCGGCTGTCTCACGCCGAGAACCATAGACATTGAGCTAGCCTGCGGCGATGGGAAACGACCTCGAAGCGCCCGCCGCCGAGAGCAGGGCGCGGGGGGCGTTGAGTGAGCTGCGCCCGTATCGCCGGCGTCTCATCATCCTCGTCGTCCTCGCGGCGATCGCCGGCGTTGCGGTCGGAGAGCTCGCCCCCGCGGGCCCTGCGTCGTCGACGAAATCGACGGCGATCTCGCACCACCGTCCCGCCTCGCACGGCCGGGATCGGCGCTGACGCCGAGGACCGTCGTGTCCATGATCTACGTCACCGGTCACCGCAACCCAGACACCGACTCGGTCGCCTCGGCGATCGGCTATGCCGAGCTGAAGGCACGCCTCGACCCCCACAACCAGTACATCCCGGTGCGGCTCGGCGACCTCAACGCGCAGACCAGTTGGGTGCTCGCGCGCAGCGGCGCACCCGAGCCCGACCTGCTGCCCCACGTGATGTTGCGCGCGTCGGACGTGATGCAGACCGACTTTCCTATCACCCGCCAGGACGAGCCGATCCGTGAAGCCGGGATCGCGATGGCGCGCGCGAATCTCCACCTGGTCCCGGTGGTCGACGACGACGGCGGGCTGGTCGGCGTCGTCGACGAGCGCGCGCTCGCGCGGCGCTACATCCGCGAGTCGCGGCAGACCTCGACCCTCGAGGAAGCGCCGACGTTCGTGCGGGCGATCGTCGACGTGCTCCAGGGCACCCTGATCTCCGGCGAGGATCAGCGCCTCGCCGGACGAGTGTGGGTCCACTCGATGGACGTCAGCTCTCCCAGCGGAATCTCGGACGGCGATGTGGTCGTGACCGGTAACCGCCCGGACGCGCAACGGCTCGCGATCGAGCTCGGCGCCGCGCTGCTGGTCACCAGCAATTCCGCGACGCCCTCCGACGACGTGCTTGCGCTCGCCCGCGAGCGGGGGGCCGCGGTCGTGGTCTCGCCGCTCGACACCTACGTCACCGGGCGGATGATCACCCTCGCCGCCCCCAGCGGCGCGATCATGGAGCGCGACCCCCTCACCATCACCCCCGACTACCTGCTCGCCGACGTCTCCGAGCAGATCAAGGAGATCCACTACGGAGCCGCGATCGCGGTCGACGCGGAGCGGCGGCCGGTGGGGCTCGTCACCCGTTCGGACCTGGTCGACCCGCCCCGGCGCCGGGTCCTCCTCGTCGATCACGCCGAGGAGGGTCAGAGCGTGGTGGGCGTCGAGCAGGCCGAGATCGTGGAGATCCTCGACCACCACCACATCGGGTCGATCGAGACCCGCGTGCCGGTCACCGCCACCTTCGACCCGGTGGGCTCGACGGCGACGCTGGTGATCGAGCGCTTTCGCCAGAACGGCATGGAGCCGAGCCGGCCCGCCGCGCTGATGCTCCTCGGGGCGATCCTGTCCGACACAGTGATCCTGAATTCCGCCACCACGACCGAGCGCGACCACGCGGTGATCGAGTACCTCGAGCGCGTGCTGGCGGTCGACGCGACGCAGTTCGGGCGCCAAATGTTCGAGGCCACCTCCGACGTCTCGGAGGTCAGTGCCGAGGAGATCATCTCCCGCGACGCGAAGGAGTACCAGGTCCGCGGCGGTCACACCATCGCCATCGCCCAGATCGAGGTGGTCGGCAAGGATTTGCTCGAGCGCTCGGGCGAGCTGCTCGAGACGATGCAGCGCCGGCGCGAGGACAAGGACTACCTGCTGTACGCGCTGATGGTCACCGACATCCTCAGCAAGGGCACCGAGCTGCTCGTGGCCGGCGACGTGGCCGCCGTCGCGCGAACCTTCGACGCTCCCAGCACCGACAGCACGATCGAGCTCCCGGGCGTGATGAGCCGCAAGAAGGAGGTAGCGCCGAGGCTGCTGGCAGCGCTGTAGTAGCCTTCCCCGGCACGGGCACGGGGTTTTTGCGCAGGCGGCGTGCAAACGGGTGGAAGTGGGTAGATTCCCCGTCCGCAACTCACTAAGCCGGGAGGTTTCTTGTGCGCGCTCGAGGTCTGACAGCGCTGTGTTCAACCATCGGGGTGGCCGCTGCGGCCCTCGTCTGCGGGGCTGCTCCCGCGATGGCGAAGCCCCTGCACGTTCTCTACCCGGGCCACTACGGCTCGCCGCCGACCACGTCTCAATGCGTAGCCAGCAACGGCATCGCTTGTTACGCGCCGTACCAGTTCCAGCGGGCGTATGACATGTGGCCGCTCTACAACAAGGGCCTCACGGGCGCCGGCAAGACGATCGTGCTCGTCGACTCCTACGGCTCGCCGACGATTGCGAGCGACCTGGCGACGTTCGACAAGGCTTACAAGTTGCCCGCCCCGCCGTCGTTCAAGGTCATTCAGCCGGACGGGCCGGTGCCGCCCTTCAACCCCGCCAATGGGACAGAGGTCGGCTGGGCTGAGGAGACTTCACTGGACGTGGAGTACTCCCACACCATGGCCCCCGGCGCGAACATCCTCCTCGTCGAGACCCCGATCGCCGAGACCGAGGGCGTCCACGGCTTCCCGGAGATCGTCGAGGCCGAGAACTACGTGATCAACCACGGCCTCGGCGACGTGATCAGCCAGAGCTTCGGCGCGACCGAGCAGACGTTCCCGAGCCGCACGGCGCTGCTCGCGCTGCGGGGCGCCTACGAGAATGCCGAGGCCCACGGCGTCACGGTGCTCGCCTCCACGGGCGACACCGGTGCCGCCAACTACGAGAAGAGCGGCGCCAGCCTCTACCCGTTCAAGGCCGTGGGATGGCCGGCGAGCGATCCGCTCGTCACCGCCGTCGGCGGCACTCAGCTCCACCTCAACAACGCAGGGGCCCGAACCGCGCCCGACAACGTCTGGAACGACGGCAATCTGTGCGGCTCGATCCAGTGCGCCGGCTCCGGCGGCGTCTCGGCGGTGTTCTCGCGCCCGTTCTACCAGGACGGTGTCGCGGGCGTAGTCGGTGCCCAGCGCGGCATCCCGGACATCAGCATGAGCGCGGCGGTCAACGGCGGCGCACTCGTGTACATGAGCTTCGGCGGCATTGATGGGCCGGGGTACTACATCATCGGCGGTACGAGCGAGGCGTCACCGGAGTTCTCCGGAATCGTCGCCGTCGCCGACCAGGCGGCGGGCCATGATCTCGGGCTACTGAACCCGAGCCTGTACGCGATCGGCGACGGGCCTTCCTCTGGCATCGTCGACATCACGCTCGGCAACAACACCGTGACGCTGCCCACGGGGGCCACGTTGCTGGGCTACAACGCGGTCCCTGGCTATGACCTGGCCAGCGGACTCGGCACGTCCGACGGGGCGCAGTTGGTCGCCGCGCTCGCCGCGCACTGACCGAACACCACGGTAAGTAAGTAAAGCCAAGGGCCCGCGCAGCGATGCGCGGGCCCTTTTGGCATCCGGCTGCGCGCTCAGGAGCGCGACGGGCTGAGCGGCGCCGGCGCGGCCTCCGACTGCCCACCCACCGTTCGAGCCGGGGCCTCGCCCCACAGCTGCTCGAGGCGGTAGTACTCGCGCGTGTCGGGAGTGAACACGTGGACGAGGACGTCGAGATAGTCCATCAGCACCCAGTGGGCCTCGGGCAGCCCCTCGACCCGGCGCGGCAGCATGCCGTGTTCCTTCTTCATCCCCTCGTGGATGGCGTCGTGGATCGCCTTGACCTGGCGGTCCGTGCGGCCGGAGCAGATCACGAAGTAGTCCGTGTAGCCGATCACCCCGCGGAGGTCGAGCTCGACGATCTCGAGCGCCTTGCGATCCTCGGCATAGGCGGCGACGGCGCCTGCGATGTCTTCTGGAGTCAGCGGTACATCCCCTTCGCGTCGATGTAGGCCGCTACCGGGTCGGGGACCAGGTAGCGGATGGGCTGGCCGGCCTTCACCCGCTCGCGGATCATCGTCGAGGAGACGCCGATCCAGGGCATGGAGAAGAATCGAGCACGGTCGCCGCCCCGCAGGCCGCGGAGCGCCGCCGCTGCGCGCGCGTGTGGAGTGCCGCGGCGGTTGGCGATCACCGGCGTCGCCAGTTCCAGGACCCGCTCGGGCGCGCGCCATTTCGGCAGACCCGCGGCGACGTCCCCGCCGAGGATCAGGAACAGCTCGTTGTCTGGCTCGTTCGCGTGCAGCTCCACAAGGGTATCGACCGTGAACGACGGTCCCGCGCGCGAGATCTCCATCCCGGACACGGCGAGCCGGTCGTCTCCGGCCGCCGCCCGTCGGCACAGCTCGAGCCGATGCTCGGGACCGGGTTCATCGTCGAGCGGCTTGTGGGGTGGCGTGCACACGGGGATCAGCATCACGAGGTCGAGGCCGAGCTGAACGTACGCCTCCTGCGCGCACACGAGGTGACCAAGATGTGGCGGGTTGTAGGTGCCGCCGAAGACGCCGATGCGCACAGCCGCTAGGGGCGGATCTGGCCCGAGCCCTCGACCAGGTACTTGAAGGTGCACAGCTCGCGCATGCCGATCGGCCCGCGGGCGTGGAGCTTCTGGGTGGAGTTGCCGATCTCGGCGCCCATTCCGTACTCGCCGCCATCGGTGAAGCGGGTCGAGGCGTTGACGTACACGCAGGCGGCGTCGACGCCGAGCTGGAACGCCCGCGCCGCGTCGGTGTCGTGGGTCACGATCGCCTCGGAGTGGCCAGAACCGTGAGCGTTGATGTGGTCGATCGCCTCCTGCACTGAGTCGACGACGCCGACCGCCAGCTCGAGCGCGAGGAACTCGGTGTCCCAGTCCGCCTCGGTCGCCGCGCCGATCGTCACCGGCCCGGCCGCGGCGCGTGCTCGCTCGTCGCCGCGTAGCGTGACCCCGGCGTCCGCGAGCGAGCTGAGCGCCCGCGGCAGGAACGCGTGGGCGACGTCGGCGTGCACCAGCAGCTTCTCGGCCGCGTTGCATACGCTCGGGCGCTGGACCTTGGCATTGAGGATGATCGCCTCCGCCGCGTCGAGGTCGGCGGTCGCGTCGACGTAGACGTGGCAGTTTCCTGAAGCGGCGTAGATCACGGGAATCGTGGCCACGTCTTTCAGCGCGGCCTTCAGACCCTCGCCTCCGCGCGGGATGATCAGGTCGACCACGCCGGATTGGGTCGCCAGCTCCGCGAGCTCACGATGGCCACCCCCCGCCACCAGGGCGATCGCCCCGGCGGGCAGGCCCGCCAACTCGGCCGCCTCGATCGCGACCGCGGCGAGCGCGGCGTTCGAGTTCATCGCCATGCTCGATCCTCGCAGCACGACTGCGTTACCGGATTTCAGGCACAGCGCGGTGGCGTCGATCGTGACGTTCGGGCGGGCCTCGTACACAATCGCGATCACTCCCAGCGGCACCCGCACCTTGCGCATCTCGAGCCCGTTCGCCAGCCGCGAGCCGCCGATCACTTCGCCGACGGGATCCGCCAGCGCCGCGATGTCCCGCACCTGGGCGGCGATCGTCGCCACCCGGCCCGCGTCCAGGGCGAGCCGATCGACGAGGTGGGCGGCCAGCCCATTCGACTCAGCCGCCTCGAGGTCGCGTGCGTTCGCCTCGAGAATGTCCGCCGTGCGCGACACGAGCGCGGACGCGATCGCCTCGAGCGCTGCGTCCTTGGTCGCCGAGTCGAGCGTGGCGAGGACGCGCGACGCCCGCTTGGCGGCGGCGCAGATATCCGCGACTGAGACTGCGGTGGTGGCCATCGCGGCAAAGGTTACGCGAGCGGCGCCTCAGGAGAGGACGAAGTAGTCGCGGTGCACGGCCTCTTCGCTCGAGCTCGGGAGCAGCTCGCGCACCGCCGGGGACTTCAGGCCGCGCACCTGGCGCAGCTCGCCGGCCGAGTAGTTGCAGATGCCCTTGCCCACCGCCTGGCCGTCGTGCGCGACCTCGACCGCGTCGCCGGCCTCGAACTCCCCCGCGACGTCGACGACGCCGACCGGGAGCAGGCTCGTCCCGCCCTCGCGCAGGGCCCGCGCCGCGCCCGCGTCCACGAGCACGCGCCCACGCGAGGGCTTGGCGTACTTCAGCCACAGCTTGAAGCTCGAGAAGCGGCCTTCCCGGGCAGCGAACCGCGTGCCGACCGGCTCGCCCGCCGCGGCGGCCGGGATCGTTCCCGCGGCCAGCCCGCTCGCGATCACCGTGGGAATGCCGGCCGCGGTGGCCATCTCCGCGGCGACGACCTTCGAGCGCATCCCGCCCGACCCGAGCGGCGATGTGTTGTGGCCGATCTCGAGCCCGTCGAGCGCGTCGAAGTCGACCACGTCCTGCACCAGCTCGGCGTCCGGACGCAACCGCGGATCGGCGGTGTACACGCCCGCGGCATCGGTCAGCAGCAGCAGCCGCTCGGCCCCGAGGAGGATCGCCACCTGGGCGGCGAGGAAGTCGTTGTTGCCGAACGAGATCTCGTCCGTGGTGGTCGTATCGTTCTCGTTGATCACCGGTACCACCCGCCACTCCAGCAGCTTGCGCAGCGTGCCGCGCGCATTCAGGTAGTGCGTGCGGGCGCTCATGTCGAAGAAGGTCAGCAGCACCTGTGCCGTCGGAACCCCCCGCGCGCGCAGCAGCTCGTCGTACACCTGGTAGAGCTTGCCCTGACCGACCGCGCTCGCCGCCTGCAGCTCGTCCATCGCCCGCGGCCGCAGCGGCAGCGACATCACCCCCATGCCCCGGGCGATCGCGCCGCTGGTCACGATCACGACCTCCCGGCCCGCGGCGTGGAGCTCTGCCACCTCACCGCAGATCCTTCCGAGCACGTCCGCCCGCACCTCGCCGCGCTCGTCCGCGACGATGCTCGACCCCAGCTTGATCACCAGACAGCTCATCGGGCGACAGCTTACGGAGCCGTCGCCCAGCGCCTGGGAGTCACCCGAGTTTCAACCCTCAGCCCCTTCCCACCCCAGTCGACTCCGCCGCCGACCCCGCCCCGCTGCTCGTCACGTCGCCTGCCCATTGGGCGACGAACGCGGTCTTGCGAGCGATTCGGACGCCCAGCGAGTATTTGCCGTTCCTGGGGCTGGCGAAGGCCGCGGCGTTCGCGCTCAGGCTCGCCGGCGTGCCGGTCCCGAGGAGGAGATTGCGGAGCACGGTCCCGAAGTCACCGACGGCATAGCCGACCCCGCCCGCGAAGCTCACGTCGGTGAGCGGCTCCCCCTGCGGCGCCGGACTCCCCCAGAACCAGCCCGAATGAGCAGTGGACACCTGCGCCCCGGCCCTCGACGCGCACACCAACGCCCCGCCCACGGCCAGCGCGATCAGCATCGCGCGAAGACGCGTCCTCATCATCATCCTCCTCGCTCGCACGGCCGATGCGGCCGCCGCGTTGCCAGGTTGAGACGAGGTGCGCCCGAAGTTGCGGCCGAACTGCCCGCTAGCAGCGGCGATAGATCCGCGTGAAGCTGACCGTTTCCTTGTGGCGTCCGACCTTGATGTGCTCGACGAACTTGACCCTCAACCTACGCCCGGGTCCCGATCCAAGGTCGATCGTCAGCCTGGTCTTCCGTCCGTGGGCCTTATGGCTCACCGCTTTCCCCTTGCCCACCTTGACCGAGACCGACACGAAGCGCTCACGCAGCGCGACGGCGAACGCCACGCGGGTTCCCTTTCTGGCCACGCAGCCCTTGACCGCGGCGACCTCGCCGCTGCACCACGGGTTCGCGGGCACACCCGCGCACACCGTGGGCATGGTCGGGAGGTTCGACGGCAGGGGGTGCATGACGATCGCCGTGGTGCGCGGGTAATGGTCGGTGGGCAGGCACGGCACCGGTTGGCCGGCGAGGAACGCGATCTGCGAGTCGCAGGCCGTCTCGTCGAGGAACAGCGCGTTCAGGTTCGCCCCCGCGGTCGTTCCACCGCACGTGGGGTACGTGGCCTGGAGCGAGGCCGCGTCGGCCGACAGGCCGCCACCGCCGACCACGGTGTTGCCGCTGAAGCAGTCGCTCGGCTCACCGTCGTTGATGTTGAACTGGTCGAAGTCGCCGTTCGTGGGATTGCCGAAGAAGCCGTCGTTCTGGTACTTGTTGTCGATCACCGCGTCGCCGTATTCGTCGTAGAGGCAGCTTCCGGGTCCCAGGAGCAGATTGTTGGCGGAGCCTCCGTCGCACGGCGGCCCGCTGTCGGGGTAGGGGACGATGATGTTTCCCCAGGCGCCGTTGTTCGCGAACGTGTTGTCCATCACGGTGTCGTTGCGGCCGCCCGAGATCGACATCCCGGTGCCAACCGGCCCCGCCGCGGCGTCCCCGGCCGTCGGCACGTTCGGGTTGTTGTTGTCGTGCACGTAGTTGTCCATGAACACCCAGCACGAGTGGGTGTGGGTGATCGGGCTGATGCCGTTGCCGGGACAGGCGCCGTTCTGGGGCGGCGGGTTGTCGCCGTTCTGGCTGTTGGTGTCGAAGCCATCCTCGTTGTTGTCGAACTGGGAGTTCTCGACCACCAGGCTGCCTCCCGAGTTCGAGCCCGAGTAGCCGAGCGCGTCGTACTCGGCCCAAGTGTGGTCGACCGTCTGATCGCAGATCTGCTGGCACGCTCCGATGTAGAGACCGGAGTCGTTGAAGTTGCTCGCATAGGTCTGGTCCCACGTCCCTCCGCTCCAGTCGCTGGAGAAGATCCCGTACTCGGCCGCCTGCGCCTCGGCCTGCATCGGCGGCAGCGCGCTGTTGTAGAACGTGCTCGTCGCCGTCAGGTAGGAGCCGTAGAACCCCCAGCCGCCGACCGCGCCGCTGTCGTAGCCGCCGTTCCACCAGAACTCGTTGCCGGCGATGTCCACGCTCCCCGCGCCCCCGGTGTTCCCGCCGTCGCCGCCCGGGCCGCCGATGAAGTTGCAGGCCGTCATGTTCTCGACCGAGACATCGTCGGCCTTCCAGACCATCACGCCGTTGAGCCCGGCCGGCCCTCCCGAGGCCGTAGGTCCGTAGTTCTGGTCGGCCGGAGCGCTGCTGCACTGCGGCGTGCCCGGCTTGGTGCCGTCGACGACCACGGTGTTGCGGTTCATCCCGCGCAGGGTCAGATCCGGCGTCGTGATCAGGACGCCGGCGGGAAACCCTTCGTCTGTCCCGGTCACCGTTCGGTACGAGGCCGTCTTGTAGTCACCCGGCCCGACGAGGATCACGTCGTAGGGGGAGGCCGCGTCGACGGCGGCCTGGATCGTCGCGTACTGGCCGGGTATGCCCTTGTAGGTTCCGACCCTGAGCACCTGCGCGCCGGCGCACTGGACGACGACGAGGTAGGCCAGCACCACGATCCCAGCAACCGCTCCGCGACGCATCCGACGACTCCTCTCTCGGGGCCAGATCGCGATCCTACACTCCACGGCCACCGCCCCCCGGGAGTTCGGCGCCAGAAGCGGCACGCAGGCCCGAGCGCTCGACCGAACTCCCCGCGCGCGTAGCGCGCCATGTTCGGCGGCAGGCGCCCCGAATCCGCGGCGTGTGATGAATAACCGCTCAACCTCATCGGTTATTCATCCCACGCCCCCCCCGGAGCGCGCCGGCCACCCGCTCAGATGTGGAGGTCGAACTCCATGCCGCCGATCTCGACGTCGTCACCGGATTCGAACCCCTGAGCCTCGAGCGCGCGGATCACCCCGATCCCCCGCAGCCGCCGCTCGAGGTGGGCGAGCGCCTCTTCGTTGTCGAGGTCGTAGCGCGCGAGGAGGCGGTCCACGCGGTCCCCGCTGACGCGGTAGCTGCGGTCGCCGGTCCGCTCGACGCGGAAGTCCCGGCCCGCCGCCGGGCGGAATACCCGGTGCTCGGCCAGGTCGTCGATCGCCGGCGCCGGCTCGGCCGCGGGCAGCACGGGGACGCGGTGCAGGAGCTCCCGCATCAGCTCGTTGAGTCCGGCGCCGGTCACCGAGGAGGTCACGAGCACGGGAACCTCGGCGCCGACCCGGGCTCGCCACTGGGCCGCCGCGGCGGCCGCCGCCTCGGGGCCGATCAGGTCGCACTTGGAAAGCGCGAGCATGCGCGGCAGCGTCGCGAGACGGGGGTCGTGGAGCTCGAGCTCCCGTTCGACCGTGGCATGGTTCTCGACTGGATCGGAGCCGTCGAGTGGGGCCGCATCGAGGACATGTACCAGCATGCGCGTGCGCTCGACGTGGGCGAGGAAGTCATGCCCGAGGCCGGCGCCCGCGCTGGCGCCCTCGATCAGCCCCGGGATGTCGGCCACCACGAGCTGGCGATCCTCGCCCTCGATCGTGCCGAGCACCGGTTCGAGCGTCGTGAACGGGTACCCGGCGACCTTCGGCGTGGCGCGCGTCAGCCGCGCGAGCAGCGAGGACTTGCCGGCGTTGGGGAGGCCGACGAGACCGACGTCGGCGAGCAGCTTCAACCTCAGGGTCAGCCAGCACTCCTCGCCGGGGAGCCCCCGCTCGGCGAACCGCGGGGTCTGATGGGTCGCGGTGGCGAAGCGCTTGTTCCCGTGCCCGCCGCTGCCGCCGCGCGCCACCGTCGCGCGTTGTCCCGGACGCAGGAGGTCATAGTTGGCCCCGTCGGACTCCCGGACCGCCTCGGTGCCGGGCGGCAGCCGAATCTCCAAGGTCTCGCCGTCCGCCCCATGGCGCAGCGCTCCCTGGCCGTTTCCGCCCCGCTGCGCCTTGAACTGGGATCGGCGGCGGAAGGCCTGCAGATCGCGGAGCGAGTCGTCGCACACGAGGATCACGTCGCCGCCCCGGCCGCCGTCGCCGCCGTCGGGCCCGCCGCGCGGGACATGGGCCTCCCGGCGGAAGCTCAGGGAGCCGTCGCCGCCGCGGCCCGCCTGTAGAAGGATGCGCGCTTGATCGCTCAGCATGTGATCATCCTGGCAGCTGGACGACTCCCGCGGCCGCCATAATGCGAGCCAGGATGGCGAGCGGCGGCCACAGCGCAAGCACGCCCGTATTCCTGATCACGGGCGCATCGAGCGGGATCGGCGCCGCCACCGCCCGGCCGCCGGCCAGGACGGCTACCGGCTGGTTCTCGCCGCCCGCAGCGAGGACCGAGTCGAGGCGCTCGCCGAGGAGCTGGGCGGGCCGGACCGCGCCCTGCCCGGGTCGCTCTACTCGGCGACCAAGTCATGTTCGCGGTCTCTCAGCCCCCGCACGTCGACGTCAACGAGATCCTCATCAGGCCGACGGCGCAGGAAGGCTGACCAGCCACGATCGCCGCGAGCCTTTGGGGGACCGGCGAGCGCCGTAGGATCCCGTTCGGCCGAGCGCTCGGCTCGGTCACAACACGAACGGGAGGCATTTGTCGTGAGATCAGCGCTCGAGGACTTCAAGAAATTCCTGATGCAGGGCGACCTGGTGATGCTCGCGGTCGCCTTCGTCATCGCCACCGTGTTCGCCGCCGTGGTCAAGGCCCTGATCGCCGACCTCATCACGCCGATCATCGGGTTGATCTTCGGCAAGCCCAACTTCGAGAACCTGTCGTTCACGATCAACTCGAGCCATTTCGCCTACGGCGACTTCCTCAACGTGCTGTTCACCTTCGTGACCACCGCCGCCGCCGTGTTCTTCTTCGTCGTCAAGCCCTATCAGGTGCTCCAGGCCCGCCGCTCGAAAGGAGCGGATCCCGAGGTCAAGGACTGCCCCGAGTGCACCACCGAGATCCCCTACGGGGCCCGTCGCTGCCCGGCGTGCACGGCGCAGCTCAGCCCGGCGTCCAGCGGTGCCGCCGGGCTGACCTAGCTACTTCGCGGCAGCGGGCGCAGTCGATTTCGCCTGAACCGAGATCACGCGCCCCCGCCGGCCCGTGGTGAACTGGACCGTGCCGGCGGACTTGGCGAAGATCGTGTCGTCCTTGCCGATGCCGACGCCGTCGCCGGGCTTGAACCGCGTGCCGCGCTGGCGCACGATGATCTCCCCGCCCGTTACCTTCTGACCGGCGAAGACTTTCACGCCGAGGCGCTGCGCGTTGGAGTCGCGACCGTTCCGGCTCGAGCCGAGTCCCTTTTTATGCGCCACTCGGGGCCTCCTCTGGAGCCTTCTTCGCGCCCGCGCCCTTGCCCGCGCCCGCCCCGGCGCGCGGCTGCGCGGCCGCCGCGGCGCGCGACTTGCCGGCCCCCGCGGGACGTTCGGCGCCAGCCGAACTCCCAACGGAATCGGCGCTAGCCGATTTCGCAATCCCGGTCACGCGGACGCGGGTGAGCTCCTGCCGGTGGCCGGTGCGGCGCTTGTAGCCGCGCTTGGGCTTGAACTTGACGATCCGCAGCTTTGGCCCGCGCTCGTGGGCGACGACGGTCGCGGTGACCGTGACGCCGGCGAGATCATCGCCGTCGAAGACCTCGTCGCCGTCGACGTAGAGGAGCGGCTGGAGGTTCACCTCGGCGCCCTCGTCCACGGGCAGGCGCTCGATGAGCAGGGTCTGGCCCTCCTCGACGTGGTACTGCTTTCCGCCTGTTTTCACGATTGAGTACATGGCTATTCGGATGCCGCCGGCGTGGTCTCCGCCCGAGCACCGGAACGGCGCCGTCCGCCTCTGCGGCCGCGGCGCCGAGGTTTCGATTCTACGCCATCGTCGGTGGGTGCGCTCTCGCCCGGCTGCCCGTCGTCCATCGGCTCGGGCTCGCCCACAAGTGA
>Ga0302325_10013580_pt1 | contig 17361 bp, 11 predicted proteins | sample Palsa_T0_2_FD_201948 | JGI IMG/M metagenome (GOLD analysis project Ga0302325, IMG submission 201948) | Peat permafrost microbial communities from Stordalen Mire near Abisko, Sweden - Palsa_T0_2 | ecosystem: Environmental > Terrestrial > Soil > Palsa > Peat permafrost | place: Sweden: Abisko... | reverse complement strand
CCCGGGACTTGGCCATGCGCTTGGCCTGCAGTCTTGCGGCCGCTAGCAGCGACTGCGTGTAGGGTTGGCGGCCGTGATGCAGTATCTGCTCCGCGCTCCCCTGCTCGACGATCTCACCCTGCTGCATGACTGCGATTCGATCAGTGAGCTGAGCGATGACGGCCAGATCGTGCGTCACCAGCAAGAGACCCATGCCTCGAAGCCTGGCCAGGTCGCGCAGTAACGCCAGCACCTGCGCCTGGCTGATGACGTCCAATGCCGTGGTGGGCTCATCGGCGATCAGCAGGCACGGCGCCATGACGACGGCCATCGCGATCGCGACGCGCTGCCGCTGACCGCCGGACAATTCGAAGGGCAGCCGATCGAGCGCGCCGGCTTCGCCGGACAGGCCCACCTGGTCGAGCGCTTCACGCGCCGCGGCGCGCGCCGCCTGACGCGATACGGCTCGATGCAGCGACACGGTTTCCGCCACCTGATCGCCGATGCGCATCAACGGATTCAGCGCCGACATGGGTTCTTGAAATATCATGCCCACATCGCGGCCGCGAACCGCCTGCATCTGCACGTCGCTCATGCTGCTCAAAGATTCGCCGCGCAGCCGTACGCTGCCGGTCGCGCCGGCATGCGGCGGCAGCAGTCGCATGATGGCGCGCGCCGTCATGGTTTTCCCGGAACCGGACGCACCCACCAGTCCCAAGATCTCGCCCGCGGCGACGCTCAGCGACACGTTCTTGATGATGGGCGTCGCGCCGATGGTCACGCTCAAACCTTCGATGCGCAGCACCTCGCTCATGGCGCTCGCTCGGAGCCGCGGCGCAACCCTTCACCGAGCAGATTCAATCCGAGCACGAACGACAACATGGCGAGGCCCGGTATCAGCGCCAGCCACGGTGCCAGCGCGGTGAGCGTCTGCGCCTCGTTGAGCATGCGGCCCCAGCTTGGCACCGGCGGCTGCGCCCCGAGACCCACATAGGCCAGTCCTGCCTCGGCGATGACCCCCAAGGAAAATTGTATGGTCGCCTGCACCACCAGCAATCCGAACAGATTGGGCAGAATGTGCTCCCACGAAATGCGCCAGCGCCCCTTGCCCGCGACGCGCGCCGCCAACGTGTAGTCCCGCGTCCAGGCCTGCAGCGCGCCGGCGCGCGAGACGCGTGCAAACACCGGGATGTTGAATATGCCGATGGCGATGACGGCGTTGATCGCGCCCGGCCCGAATACGGCCGTGATCAATATCGCCAGCAGCAGCGCAGGAAAGGCAAAAATCAGGTCATTGGCCCGCATCACGGCCTCATCGACGCTGCCTTGGGCGGCCGCCGCGATCAATCCCAATGGCACGCCGGCGGCAGCGCCGATGAACACCGCCAACAGCGCAACGCCCACGGAGGTCTTGGCGCCGCCCATGAGCAGCGACAACACGTCGCGGCCCAATTGGTCGGTGCCGAGCCAGTGGTGCGCATTCGGTGGCTGCAGCTTGTCGACGATGTTCAACAGTTGCGGGTCGAACGGCGTCCAGAAGAGCGCGAGCAGCGCCACGACGATGAAGCAGGCGGTCACGCCGGCGCCGATCGCGAGACTCCAATTGCGGGCGGTGTGCTCACTCATACGCCGCGCGCAATTGCGGATTGACGAGGCTGTAGGTGATATCCACCAGAAAGCTCACACAAACCACGGCGAACACCAGAATCACGACCACGCTTTGCACCACGATGAGGTCGCGCTGCACAATGGCTTGGAAGACCAATCTTCCGAGCCCCGGCAGAAAGAACACGTTCTCGATGATGACGCCGCCCGCCAACAGAAAGGAAAACTGCATGCCGAGAATGGTCAGCACCGGCACCAGCGCATTCGGTAATGCGTGCCGCCACAACACCTGCCACTCGCCGGCACCCTTGGCACGCGCGGTGCGGATGTAGTCCTCGTGCAGAGTGTCGATGAGCGCGGCTCGCAGCACGCGCGCGAGGATCGCTGCCTGCGGCATGGCGAGCGCGATCGCCGGCAGGGTGAGGGCTTTCAAAGCCGGCCACAATCCGGCCTGCCAACCCGGAAACCCGCCGGCCGAGACCCAGTGCAGGCTGACCGCGAACAGCAGCACCAAGAGCATCCCCAGCCAGAAATTCGGCAACGCAAGCCCCAGCTGCGTGATCCCGCTCAATAGCGCATCGGTGGTCCGGCCGCGCCGCGCCGCGGCGAGTATTCCTGCGGGAAAAGCCAGCGCCGAGGACAACAACAATGCATACATCGCCAGCGGCAGCGACAACTGCAGCCGCTCGGCGAGCAAGTCCCCGACCGGCACGCGGTAGGTATAGCTCGAACCGAAGTCCGCGTGTGCCAAGCCGCCGACCCATTGCACGTAGCGCTGCAGCGGAGCGGCATCCAACCGAAGTTCATGGCGCATCGCCGCCACCGTGTCCGGATCGGCCTGCAACCCCAGCATGTAGCGCACCGGATCGCCGGGCACCACTTGCACCACGATGAACACCACCGCCGTGGCCAGAGCCAAGGTGGCGGCCAGCACGCCGAGACGCTGCGCCAGGTAGGCCGCGCCGAGTCGGCGCGCGGTCATTATGCCCAAGAGCATGGCGCCTATCCCCGCCGCCAGGCCCAGCACTCGGAGTGCGGTACGCGGCTGCGCTCCGGCCGCGCCGCCCGCACGCACCTCGCTCAGCCCGCGGCCCTCATAGTGCGCACGGCTCACCTCGATCGTGCCCAGCACATTGTCGAAGCCGATGCCCTCGAGGTGCCGGTTCCACACGTCCAGGCGCGGATACTGAAACAAAAAGCCATTGACGGCATCCTCCGCGAGCTTGCGTTGAATACGCTGCAGCAGCTCACGCCGCCTGACGGGATCCACCGTGTCGTCCAACGCTGCGATGAGCGCGTTGAATTCTGCGTTGGCATAGCCGAAGTAATAGCCCTCGCGCGAGTAGATGTCGTAGTCCAAGGGTTCGGCATGCCCAACGATGCTCATGTCGAAATCATGGCGCGTATACACCTGATCCAACCACTGCGCCCACTCGAGATTTTCGATCTTGACTTGAATTCCGGCCTGCGCGAGTTCGGCGGCGATGATCTCCCCGCCGCGGCGCGCGTAGCTCGGCGGCGGCAATTTCAGGCTCAGGGTCAAGCCCCGTGCGTATGCCGTTTGCGCCAGCAGCGCCTTGGCCTTGGCTAGGTCGTGCGGATAGACGCCGGTCAGATCGACGTAGGCCGGATTCGCCGGTGGGAAATGGCTGCCGATCGGAGTGCCGTAGCCGAACATGGCGCCGTCGATGATGGCGCGGCGGTCGAGCGCATACGAAATCGCGCGGCGCACGCGCAAGTCGTGCAGCGGCGCGATGCGTTCGTTGAACGACAGCAACACCTCCATCTCGGTGGTGCCGTTGAACACGGCGAATCGCGGATCCGCGGCGAACTGCGCGAAACTCTCCGGCGCGGGATAATTGGCAAACGCATCGACGTCTCCCGCCATCAATGCCGCGAAGGCGGCGGTGGGCTCCGCGATGAACTTGAAGGTCACCTCATCCAGCGCGGCAGGCGGCCCTCTGAAATCGGGGTTGCGCGTCAGGGTGAGGGAATCGCCGCGGCGCCAGTTCGAGAAGCGATACGGTCCCGTGCCCACCGGATGCGCGGCATTGCCGGCGGCCGACTGCGGCGACACCATCACGAACGCGCCCAGCGCCAGGGACTGCAGCAGCCCGCCCGAACGTCGGTGCAGCAGCACGCGCAACGTGTAAGGATCCAGCACTTCGACGGCGCGGATGGCTTGCAGCTGCGACCGCTGTGCATTCAGCGAGCTTGCGCCGTTGACCCGGTCCAGCGAAAACTTGGCTGCATCGGCATCGAAACGGCTGCCGTCGTGGAAGCGCACGTCGTGCCTGAGGTGGAAAACATAGCTCATGCCGTCTTCCGAGATGTCCCAGGATTCGGCCAGGCTCGGCTGCACCGACCCATCGCGGGCGAACTGCACCAAGCCCTCGTACAGATTGCCGTACAAACACTCGGATATGGCCGCAGCCGGACTCGCGGTCGGATCCAGTACGGGCGGTTCGAGCTGCATGCCGATGACGGCGAGCTGTGCGGCCGATGAACCCGCCGCGGCCAGCAGCAGCGCGCAGAACAGTGCAATCGGCGGCAGCCGCGCTCGACGCCGCAGCGCTCGATTCACGCCGTTCCGTACAGCAACGCGGCGGCCGCCAGGGCCATGACCTTGGCGGAATTCACCATGTCATCGATCACCACGTATTCATCGGGTTGATGCGCCAAATCCAGAATGCCTGGACCGTAGGCGATGCAATCGCGCAGCTTGCCGATGCGGTCGATGTGCTTCTGATCGTAGGTGCCCGGCGAGCAAATGAATTCAGGCTCGCGGCCGAGCACGCGGCGTATCGCGGCCGCCGTGCTGCGCGCCACCGGACCGTCGCGGTCCGTCATGGTCGGCCGCACTTCGAAAATGTCGCGCATGCTGTAGCGGAAGCCGTCGCGATCCTTGGCCAGTTGCTCGAGCAGCTGCCTGATCTCGTCCTTGGCGCCCTCCATGTCCTCCTCGATCAGCAGCCTTCGGTCGAGAACCAAGCGGCAGGAATCCGCCACGCAGGGTGCCGGGTATCCCGCGCTTTCCGCCTGGCCGCCATGGATCGAATTGATGTTCAGGGTCGAGTGTCGGGCACCGGAGGGAACCACCGGCATCTCGGTGCGGCGCTGCGCCAGGCGCGGGCACAGGTCGCGCTCCAGGCGTTCGATGAAGGCGTGCATGTGCCTGATGGCGCAGTCGCCGAGGAACGGCATGGAGCCGTGCGCCATGCGCCCCCCTGTTTCGATTTCAGTCCACCACACGCCGCGGTGTCCTATGCAAACTCGATCGACGTTGAGCGGCTCGGGAATGATGACGTGATCGACGCGCGGCGGTGAAAACCAACCGCGTTCCGCCAGGTAGTGCACGCCGCCGTAGCCGCCGGATTCCTCATCGACGGTACCCGAGATCTCCAATGCGCCGGGGAAACCGGCATGCGAGTCGATCAGCGCCTCGACGGCGATGATGGATGCCGCCAAACCGCCCTTCATGTCGCAGGCACCGCGGCCGAACACCTTGCCGTCCTGGACGATGGCGGCGAACGGATCCATGGTCCAGCCGGCGCCTGTCCGCACCACATCGATGTGGCTGTTGAAATGCACGCAGGGTCCTGAAGTTCCGCCCTCGCGGCGCGCGATGACATTGATGCGCGGATAACGCGCATCGTCGCCAGGCGTGCCCGCGGCATGCACGTACTCGACTTGGAAGCCTTTCGCCTCCAGGCGTCGGCCGATGAACTCGGCGCAAGGCTGGTACGCCTCCCCGGGTGGATTGATCGTCGGAAAGCGGATCAATTCGCGCGTCAGTTCGACCAGATCGTCGCGCCGTTCTTCGATCAGAGTGAGCAGCCTGTCCTGCGAGTCCGCCGGACTTTTCGCTTCAGCTGCCATGGCGTGTTCTCGTGTGCGCCGCGCGCATGCGTGCCTGCTCTGCAAGCTGCGGTAAGCCGAGCTTGCCGTAGATATCGGCGAGCGCCGTATTTACCGGCACTCCGTCAGGATCGGCGTGCCGGCGCAATTCCAGCATTTGCTGTGCACTGATGAGCCTGCCGCTCTTCAGGGCGGCGTCGAGCAAGATCTGTTCGAATAGATCGCGCTGCGCGTGGCTGCCGCCGATTTCGGTCATGCGCGGAATCACCGATTCCAATCTGCGCCACGCCGCATCGTATTCGCCGTTTGCGTAAGCATACAGACCTTCGCAGGCGGGCAGTGCCACCTCCTGCCACACCGGCCGCGTAAAGGGCGCGGCAGTACGGGCACGATCGCGCACGGCGTCGAGCAGGATCGCGGCCTGCGGGCGCCCCGCCCGCGCCAGGCCATATAAATATTGCATGGTGAGAAACGGCTGCACGGTATCCTGCGAGCGCGGCTCGAGATGGTCCGCCACATCCTGCCAGCGGTCGCCGACATCGACGCCGGCGATCTCGCAGCGTGCCAGCAGCGAAATCGCGTTGATCTGGTCCTGGGAATATTGCTTGGCAACCCCCCAGCAATGCCGATCGTAGACTTCCAAGGTCGCGTGGTCGCGTCCCTGGCTGAGATAGAACAGCGCCAAATGCCACCAGATATGGGTCAGCATGAAGGAATTCAGGCCGGTCCAGCTGTCCGCTGCCGCTTCCAGAAAATGCGCGCCTTCGTCGACGCGGCCGCGCGTCAACAACACGTGGGCGAGCGCGTGCTGTGCCCAGGGCTCCTTGCGCCGCATCGACATGGCCGTGCGCGCCGCCGATTCGGCTTCCGCGAGCAGGTGGCACTGCTCGTAGGCGAAGGCCGCCATGCCATGCACGTACGGAACGTCCGCGGCCGCCGTCCTGACCTTGAGCGCGACGCGCAGCATGGCGGGCGAGTTGCCGCGATTGAACTCGAAGTACTGGTGAATCTTGACCATGGCCAAATCGCGCGGAAAGTCGCTCGACACCTGGTCGCACAGACGCAGCGCCAGCGGCAAATCGTCGGCGACCCAGGCGCGTAAGATAGCGACGTTGAGTTGCTCGCGGCGGGTGGCAGTCGCGGCTGCTCGCTCCGCGGCCGCCACGAACTGCGAGGCCCGCGCGGGGGCCTCCGGCGCCTCGAGCAGCATCCAGAGGAATCCCGCGTACGCGTTGGCGATGGCAGACTCGGGATTCGCGCTTGCCGCCTCGAATATGCCCTCGGCACGGCTCTCGTAGGCCAGGAAGCCCTCGATGAAATCGTCGATGGCGCGCAGCGTGCCATCATCTTCCCCGGTCACGGGATTGCCTAGGTAGTCTCGCTGCATGGACCAATAATACCGGAAGGCGGGCAGCGGGCACCCGCGCCGCGCTGCACACCGGCACGAACCGTCGTCCGCCGTCACTCTTAGGGCGCTGCCGGTACGGTGTCCAGGAACTCGGCGACGGCGGCAGCCGAGCGCGCCGGAATCTCGATCTGCGGCAAGTGGCCGACCTGCGGATAGGTGAGCAACTTGGCGCCGGGAATGGCCGCCGCGAACTTGCGCGCCGACGCCGGCTCCAAGAGCAGATCCGCATCGCCCCACAGGATCAGGGTCGGCACCTTGATCGTCCCCAACATCGCCGCCAAATCCGCGGGCTGACCCCCAAGATTCACGCTCATCAAGATCGCGCGATGTCCCGGCGCACGCTGAAACTCCGCCCACCGGTCCACCACCGCGGGCGTGATCAGCGACTTGTCGTACACATCCGTCTTCAAGCCCTCGCGAATCAGGAATCGATTGTCGATGTTGCGCAGGAAGGCCCGGCCTAGGGGGTACTTGAGGATCCTGAAAGCGAGCGGCACTTCGGCCGGAGGTTTGTCGTTGGTGAAGCCGCCCGCATCGACCAGGATCAAGGCGTTGATCCGCTCGGGGTGACGCACAGCAAGCTGCCATGCCACGCCGCCACCCATGGAATTGCCCGCCACCGCGAACTTCGGCAACGCCAGCGCGGCAGCGAAGCTATCGACGAAGTCGGCCAGGGAATCGGGGCGCAGCACGGTGCCCGCGGGCGCGCGCGTCAATCCATGACCGGGGAAATCCACACTGATGACGCGCCTGCGCGACTTGAGCTCGCGCACCCAGCCTTCCCAACTGGTGTATGAGTCGCCAAAGCCGTGCAGCAGCACCAGCACCGGCGGCCCGCCCGATCCCGTGCCGGACGCCGCGCCATCGTCCTGATAGTGCACGTGATAGCCCCCGGGCAGATCGACGAAATGCGATGCGGGGTTGGTGTATTTCGCCTCGAGCGTCTCGTAGGGAATATCCGGGCCGCGCAGCACCAGCCAGCCGGCCAGCGCCACGAGCAGCAGAATGACGGCAATGATGCCGAGTATCTTCAAGTCCGAAGCCTCCGCGCGCCGATCAATATTTGTAGTTTACGCGAATGCCGAAGGTTGCGGGTTCACCAGCCTGCGCCACGTCGGTTCCCGGCAGGAAGAAGTTGCGCGTTACATCGTACGCCCGATTGAAGATATTGCGGCCCCAGAGGGTGAAGGTCCACGGCGCGCCGGCCGACGGCGACAGCGATAGGTTGGTGTTTGCCAGCCAGTACTTCGGGATGGTGAAGACATTGCTGCCCAGCAGGAAGTACTGGCTATAAGTGTCGTGGAAGCTGTAATTCGTTTCCGCCGTGACCTTGAAATTGCCCACATCAAACCCGTAGCTGGCATCGCCGCCGTACGACCATTTGGGAAAGCTCATCGGCTGCCCGTCGAAGTCCACAGCGGGGGTATTGGTGTTGGGCAGGTAACTCTCGTAGTAACCCTCGGTGTAGCCCGCATACTGCGAGATCGACAATCCCCGCAGGGGCTGCCATAACACTTCGAGTTCGCCGCCGTTGATCCGCGAATTCGCGTTGACGAAGCGGCCGATATAGCTCGTTAGATACGCTACCTTGCCGAGGATCTGCTCATCCTTGTAGCGATAATAAAATGCCGAGGCATTGATGCGCACCGTGCTCGTAACGTCCGACTTCATACCGACTTCGTAGGCCAGCAGCTTCTCCGGTTCGAACGGGTCGACCGCCCCCGCGCTGGTGGTGTTGTGCGCCGTGAAACCGCCCGACTTCACGCCGCGGCTGACGCTGTAGTAGAACAAGGTATCGGCCACCGGGTGGTAATCGAGTTCCACCTTGCCCGAGGGCAGGTTCGATGTGGTCGAGGCGCCGAGCCCATTGGTGCCTGTGAAGGAAGGAATCGGCGGTCCCAACACCACGCCGGTGTTGAGGTTCTTGAGGTCGCGCGTTTCATGGTCCTCGCGTACGCCGAGGAGCGCCGTGAACGAGTCATTGAACTTGTAGTTGACCTGGCCGAATTCGCCGAAGGAATTCGCGTTCTGGTCGTAACGAGTCAAGACCACCACCGGCGTCGTGCCCCCTGGAAAACCGATGTTGCCGTCCGAGAAGTCGGAGTAAAAATTCTCATCGAGACGCTGATCCGTATACAAAGCCCCCGCCACCCAACCGAGCGGGCCCGCCCCGGTGGACTCGACGCGCAATTCCTGCGAGATCACATCGACGTTGCTGCGAAAGTATTCGTCCGAATCGTCGTACTGCGTGGCATCCCAGTCGCCGTATTCGCGCCTGATCATCTTGTTGTACGAGGAGATGCTGACGATTTTCGCAGGACCTAAATTGATGTCCCCGGTCAGGTCGACGCCGTCGTTGGAATTGTCCAGTCCCGGCTTGGAATCGGGATTGATGCCGATCACCCCGGCGAATGCCGGATTGAGCCGCCAGCCCGTCACATAGCGCGACGTATCCGCCGGAATCACGGGGCCGCCGGCGCCCGCGTTGTAGGGCGTGTACGGCTCGATCAACTGCAGTCCGGTCTCGTCGGACTTGTCTTCCGACAAATGCGCCGAGAGCCGGAAACTCAATGCTTCGGTGGGATCAAATTGCAATTGCAGCCGCACCGCTTCCTTGTCCTTGTTGCCGAGGCTTGCGCCTGATATGCGATCTCGTTGCCAGGCGCCGCCTTGCTCCGTGGCCGCCGACAAGCGTCCGGTCAAATTTTCGGCAATCGTGCCGGAAACGAACGCCTCGCCGAGAAACTCATTGTGCGAGCCGTACTCGGTCGTGATGCCGGCATGAAAATCGGAAGTCGGACGATTGGTGACGAAATTGATTTCGCCGCCCGTGGTATTGCGCCCGTACAAGGTGCCTTGTGGTCCACGCAGCACCTCGATCCGGTCGATATCGAACAGCTGCCCCTGGCTCTGAATCGGCAGGGCGTAGGCCACGTCATCGAGGCTCACGCCCACGGGTGATGCGTTGTTCGAAGTGTAGTCCAGGAAGCCCACGCCGCGGATTCGGTATTGCGGCAAACCGCTGCCGAAGGCTGGTTCGACTTGCACGCTGGGCAGCGCATTCTGCAAATCATCGACGTGCGTGATGCCCTTGTCCGCAAGGCTCGCGCCCGACAGCACCGACAGTGCGATGCCGACGTTTTGCGCGGACTCCTCGCGCCGCCGGGCCGTGACGACGATTTCGTCCAGGCCTGAAGCATCATTTGCAGCGGCCGCAATGCTCCGTGAATCGATGAAAACAGCGCCCACGCACAGCGCCGCGGCCATAGCCCGAATTGTCATCCAGTACTCCCGAACTTCAATACCAACGGTTCAAGCCGCGCATATTCGGCGAGGCATCCGATTATGGGAAGTGATGTTTGAGTATTTGCTTAGAACCCGTCGAAAAACGACTTCGCCGCGCTCAAGCAGAACGGCGGCACCAGTCTCGCGTGGTAGTCGTCGAGCACCGCCAGTTCGCCGCCGTCCGTCGCGCCGTTGGCGATGGCATCCGCCCGGACCAGCGCCTCGGCGGCTGCGAATCCCGTCTTCTCGTCCGCGTACGGATCGTTGGCGGTCGGCGCCGAATCGACGTCCAGCACCGTGAACACCGAGGTCGGCGAATTCGCGGTCCAATAATCCTGCATGAGCTGCGTGTCGAAGAAAAACACGGTCGGGTCGGAATTTCCCCCACACAGCAGAACGGGCGAGGTCGGCCCCCATGTGCGCAGATCATTGAGCTTCAGATCCTGGCGCAACGTGTTGGTGGGATTCGCCGCCGGCAGCCCATTCGTCAGCGTGGGAAACCCGCCGTCGGGGTTGGCGGCCGCATCCTGCAAATAAGCCAATCGGTAGGCATTGATGACGAGAAACTGAGTACCGAATCCTTGGGCGAAGATCGGCGCAAGATTCGCCGGTGTAAGTGCCGGCGTCTCCGCCGCATACGCTGCGCTCGGCGGCGTGCTGCTGAACAACGCCGGCGGCAGCGAGCCATTCGACTCGAGGGTGCTCAGCGCCGTCGTGCTGGGAAGGAGCGTCGCCACGTCGCTCGCGTAGGGTGAGGCAAATACATCCGTCGTATTCGTATAGAGATTGCCGTAGGCATTTTGGTAGCTCGCCGCCAACAGCACCAGGTTTTCCACCGCGCTGGAATTGACCTCGCCTTCGAACACCGCGTCGCCCAACGCCGCCAGCGTATAGGGGCCCGAAAGAGGCGCGGCCGCCGTCACTGCCATGCCGGCTGCCTGCATGGCGCGATGGGTCGCCATCGCGACGAAGCCGCCTTGGGAATATCCTGTGACGAACAATTTGCCGCTATCGGTGCTGGACGGCGCCTGCATCGTCGGCAACGCGCTGCGCGTTGCCGTCAGCGCGTCGATCATGTCCTTTGATTGTTGATCCGCGTCGAGATAAGGGTGATAGCTCAGGGTCGAGATATCGTAACCCACGTAATTGGGCGCCACGACTATGTACCCCTCGGCAGCGAACACGGCCGCCAGTATCAGTCCTTCGCTGTTGTCGCTGGCACTGAGGTCGGCAATGTCATAGCTGCGGTCGGTCTGCGTGCCATGGGCGTACTCGACGATGGGTCGCGGCCCCTGGCAGGCCGCCGTGCCGCTCGGAACCATGAGCGCCCCGGAGGCAGGGGTGAGATTGCCGGCCGGATCCACGGTCTGATATTCGAGATGGAAGACCGTGACCGTGCAGATCGGACTATAGGCCGACAGCAACAGCGTCTGGCCCAATGTATTGACCCCGAGCAGGGACAGGATATCGGCGGGGCCAAAAGTGGCCGTGGCCGCGGGCGGCGACTGCAGCAAGGCGCCGCGGGCAGGCGTGGACGGCCCCGTGGAAGACGAGCCGCCGTTGTTGTGCTGGCAGGCGCCAATACCTAAGATCATCCATGAGAGAGTAACCAGACGAATCAGGGGCTGTTTCATATGCATGGTAGATTGCCATATCCGCTTTAAGTTCTTTTTCGTCGCAGAGTTGTGCCCAGTGTAGAAATTACAGTCCGCGTACCCAAGTTCTGCTCGAAGCGAATACTGCGCGTAAACTGACTCCCCGCCCGGATGGCTTAGGATCATGACAACGAGGAATCACGTCGGCTTGTGGGCTTGCGGTGTGCTGTTGGCGGCAGCATCGGCACAGCCGGACGGCTCCCCCCTGCCTGCTCCCGATTACACCGTGGCTCGAAGCTGGCGTGTGGGCGGCAGCGCGGGCTGGGACTTCATGACCGTGGAGGGCAGCGGCGCACGCCTCTTCATCACCCGCGATGACCACGTCGATGTCATCGAGACCTTGAGCGGCCGTCCGGCGGGCAGCATCCCGCGCACCATCGGGGTTCATGGCGTGGCGTTCGCGCCCGGGCTGAAGCGCGGCTTTACCAGCAATGGCCGCACCAACACCGTCAGCGTGTTCGAACTCGACTCCTTGCGCGTCATTCAAGAGGTGCCGATTTCCGGCATGGCGCCCGACTCGATTCTTTACGAACCGCAGCACGCCTACATCATCACCGGCAACCGCGATTCCACCGATCTGTCGGTGCTCGATGCCGGCACGCTGCGCATGGTATCGACCGTGCCGTTGCCGGCCCCACCCGAATCGATGGCCACTGACCGAGCGGGACATATCTACGTCAACATCGATTCCGCGCCCGGAAAACTCGTGCTGGTCGATGCAAAGACCTTGACGGTAAAGGCCAAGTGGCCGCTGAAGGATTGCGCGAACCCGACCGGCCTGGCGATCGATGTCGAGGGACATCGGACGTTCTCCGTGTGCGCGAATCAGATCTTGGCGGTGACGGATTCGGTTTCGGGCAAGGCCATCGCGCGCGTCGTGATCGGCCGTGGACCCGACGGCGTCGCTTATGATCCCGATCTGGGCATGCTGTTCATTGCCAATGGCATCGACGGCACCTTGACCGTGATCCGCCAGGATTCGCCGGATGATTACCGGGTACTCGCCACGGTGACGACCCAGGTAAGCGCGCGCACCGTGGCGCTGGATCCCGCCACGCACCGGCTCTATCTTGCCGCGGCGCAATTCGGGCCGCGCCCGGCGCCCGCGGCGGACCAGCCACCGCCCCGCCCGAATGTCATACCGGATACCTTCGTCGTACTCGTGGCTCAGCCCAAGTAGCAGCCACCCAACCTCCATGAACCACGAATCGCCATGAGCAATAAAGTACACGTCGTCTGCGGTCAGTGCGATTCCGTGGTGGGGCTGCCGAGCGATCGCTTGGGTGATGCGCCGCACTGTCCGAAATGTCACGCCGCCCTGTTCAATGGCGAGCCCATCGAACTGACGGCTGCAAATTTCGACAAGCACATTTCGCGCACGGATTTGCCTCTCGTCGTGGATTTCTGGGCACCCTGGTGCGGACCCTGCATAGCGATGGCCCCGCACTTCGACAAGGTGGCGCATGAGCTCGAACCGAAAATGCGCTTCGCCAAACTGAACACCCAGGACGAGCCGGGACCCGGTGCACGTTTCAATATCCGCAGCATCCCGACGACCATGGTGTTTCGCGGCGGCAATACCATCGCGCGGCAGTCGGGCTCGATGGATTCCGCGACGCTCAGACAGTGGCTGACGCCGCTGCTGTGATTTGTGCATTCGACGGGAAATAGGGCCGATCGTTGAAGTGTGCGGTCCGTCACCGTTTTAAGCCCGGCGTATGTGCGGTTCCGAACAGAAAACCGAAGCGGCGGCGGCACAAAGTAGGACGCGCCCTTTATCAAAGGATGGATTTTTTTATGATGACAAAGCAACTGACCGGAAGCGGGCACCGCTGGGGCCAACGGATTGCGGTGCACATACCAGTGCAAGTGGCGGCATGTGCCTTACCGGCATTTCACGGGCATCTTAAAAATCTAAGTTGGAGCGGCGCGCTCATCGAAACAGACCATGAGTTGCCTCTGCATGCTCATATCGCAATCAGCGTGAAACTCCCCAAAATGGGTCACAGCGCAACGACGGTTATGGCGCGTGTAGCGCGTCAATCAAAAAACGCTATCGGCGTCGAATGGTGCGAGTTCGCACCGAAAACTATTAAAGACTTCTTACGATCGCCTTCCGTTCGCGTGCCTCTTTAGAACATGGATTTGCCCGACCAACTAGAGTGCAACATTAGTGGTGCAGGATAACGATCAGGCCGAGAATCGTCGCCACGGTGATGAGCAGGGGGGCTGCCTTGTGCCAGTGCTTCACTTCGTTCGTAATGTTCAAATGCGCGCTCCTTGTCAATAAGAGGAAGCGCCAGTGTGGGCGCGCGCGACCGAGGGTAATGTGACATAAAGACTGTTTTGACACTCTCGCCTTGAGGTATGTGCAGCACTTAAACCCTACCTTTGATGAAGAGCAGTGCGATCAAGGTGATGAGACCCGCAACCGACAGATAATAGCCGACGTAGGCCAGCCCGTAATGCGTGGCCAGCCAGGTCGCCAGCGGCGCGGCGAGCGATGCGCCGAGGATGCCTGCGATATTGAAGGTCAGGGAAGTGCCCGTGTAGCGCACTGCGGTCGGAAACATGGTGGCGAGCGCGCTGCCCAACGGACCGTAGCTCAAGCCGCTCAAGGCGAACCCGAGAATCAGGAATGCCAGCACCTTCCCCGTGTCGTGGGCGCCGAACAAGGGTTGAAAGGCGAATCCGAACCCGATGATGACCACGGTCGCGACGATCATCATATTTCGGCCGCCGATGCGGTCGGCGGCGATGCCGGTGAACGGAATGACCGCGCCGAAGAACACCACCGCGATCAGCTGCATCACCAGAAAGGGCCGCCTCCCGAACCCCAGCGAGTTCGTGGCCCATCCCAGCGCAAAGACATTGGCCAGATAAAATACGACGAATGTGGTCGTTGCCCCCAGCGTTCCCAGCAGCAATTCGAGCGGATGCTTGACGATGACCGAGAACATGGGGACCCGCACCCGTTCGCCTTGTTCGAGCGCGCGCTTGAACGCGGGCGTTTCGGTCAATTGCAGGCGGATGTACAAACCCACCGCCACCAGCACCGCGCTGGCGAGAAACGGCACGCGCCACCCCCAGCTGAAAAGCTGCGCATCGCTCAAGCCGTTGCTCATCAACAAAAATGCGGCGATGGAGAAGAACAGCCCCAACGGTGCACCCAGCTGCGGAAACATGCCGAACCACGCGTGTTTGCCGAGCGGCGCATTCTCGGTGGCGAGCAGCACCGCGCCGCCCCATTCACCCCCCAATCCAACGCCCTGTCCGACGCGGCACAACGCGAGCAGTATCGCGGCGTACACGCCGAGCGACGCATAGGTCGGCAGCAACCCGATACAGATGGTCGAGATGCCCATGGTCAACAATGCCGTGACCAGCGTGGTCTTGCGCCCGACGCGATCGCCGAAATGTCCGAATAGCGCGGATCCGATGGGCCGCGCCAGGAATGCCAGCGCAAAGGTCACTAAGGATTGCAGCGACGCGGTCGCCGGATCCGACTTCGGAAAAAATAGCCGTGGGAAAACCAGCACGGCCGCGGTGGCATAAATATAAAAATCGTAGAACTCGATGGTCGTGCCGACCATGCTGGCCAGCAGCACGCGGCGCGTCTGCCGCGAATCGGGGAGTGGTGTGGCGTCGAGCAAGAGCGCTTCCGGAAATCGTCGTAGTTTTGCGAATACTACACGAGTAATCCTATGGCGACGGGGGTTGCTCGCCCATCGTGTCCTGATCCCGCTTCAATATTTCCTCGGGGCGGATGTCGTGCTGAGGGTGCGGCGGCGGATTGGCCACAGGGATGTTGGTACCGTCGGGCAGCTTGGACGGCTCCCCCGGCCCCCTCAACGCCATTTTTTCGCTGTCCGACCACTGCGAGGTGGACCACCCGCCGCCGAGGTTGTTGATCAAGTTGACGCTCGCGGTCAGTTGCCGCAGCTGCAATTGCACCTCCGTTTCGCGCGCCGTGAGGAAGGAGTTCTGCGCGGTGATGACATTGATGTAGCTATCCACACCTTGCTGAAAACGCACCACCGACAATTCCACGGCACGCTTCGCCGCCACCGCGGCCTCGTGCTGTTGCTTGAGCTCCTGCGTCAATATGCGCAGGCTGGCCAGGTTGTCCTCCACGCCCTGCAGTGCGCTCAACACCGTTTGCCGATAATTCGCGGCGGCGGCATCGAACTGCGCGCGGGCCTGTGCGGTCTCGGCGCGCCGCAGGCCGCCATCGAACAACACCTGCGCCAGATCGGGTCCCACCGACCAAAAGCGGTTTGGCCATTTGAGCAATTGACTTATGGCCGTTGATTCGAAGCCCGCCTCGCCGCTCAAGGAGAGCGTCGGGAAGAATGCCGCACGGGCCACGCCTATGCCTGCGTTGGCGGACGCCACCTGCCGTTCGGCCGCTGCGATATCCGGGCGCCGCTCGATCAGATCCGCCGGCACGCCATCCACCGGAATCGGCGGCAAGGTCTGATTGAAGCGCACGTACGGCAAGGAAAAACCCGAGGGCGGGACGCCGATCAGCACGGCGATGGCATGCTCGAATGTGGCTCGCGTGACGCCGAGATCGGTCGCCTGGGCCTCGGCGGACTTCACCTGCGTCTCGGCCTGTGCAAGATCTTCCTCCGAATCCAGTCCATTGTTGTAAAGCACCTGCACCAAGTGCAGATTGGCCCGGAAATCCTCCAAGGTGTTGTCGAGAACGCGCCGCTCTTCATCGGCGATGCGCAGCTGGAAATAATCCTGCGCCAGCGTGCTCTGCGTACTCAGCAGCGTATTGACCAGCTGCGCCGCGCTCGCCCGCGCGTTGGCGCGATTTTCCGCCACGTTGTTGCGCACGCTGCCCCAGAGATCGATCTGATAGGATGCCTCCAGAGGCAGCGCATAAATGGTGTGCGGGGCCACTGAGGTGCCGGTGGCCGTGGGTGTGCCGGTGGTAGCCGTACCCGTCGTCGTGCCCGTGCCGGTCGTGCCTGTGCCGGTCGTGCCTATGCCCGTGATGGCGCCGCTCGTCGAACCGGCGCCGCCCAGCGTCTCCACCGATGCGCTGGATCTGCTGCGTGTCACCGACGGATTCAGGCTGAGCGTCGGAAAGAAAGCCGCCTCTGCCTGCTGCACCATGGCCTGGGATGCACGATAGTTGGCCTCCGCGGCAATGATCGATTGGTTGGAGTTGGCGACGCGCTCCTCGAGTTCGTTGAGCGTTTGATCTCCGTAGATCTCCCACCACTTGCCGCGCAATACCGCGTCTTGGGGGTCTGCGATCTTCCAACCTTCGGCGGGGGCATCGATGTGCACGGCCTCCTTGAATTTGTCGCCGGTATCGAGCTTCGGCGGGTCGTAATGCGGCGCCAGATTGCACCCGCCCATAGCGAGGCCGCTCAACGCCAGGACGGCATACGAGAGCGATGCAAAGTACGGGCGGTTCATGATGCAGGGGCCTCCTCGGCAGGCGAGGATCCGATCCCGAATTTCGAGATCCAGGTATTCAAGCGATCCATGTATAGATACACCACGGGCGTTGTGTACAGCGTCAGCGCCTGGCTGACAATGAGGCCGCCACAG
>Ga0302325_10013579_pt1 | contig 17361 bp, 18 predicted proteins | sample Palsa_T0_2_FD_201948 | JGI IMG/M metagenome (GOLD analysis project Ga0302325, IMG submission 201948) | Peat permafrost microbial communities from Stordalen Mire near Abisko, Sweden - Palsa_T0_2 | ecosystem: Environmental > Terrestrial > Soil > Palsa > Peat permafrost | place: Sweden: Abisko... | reverse complement strand
ACCGTCACCGTGCTCGCCACCGAAGTCGGACGTGTACGACGCGGCGATGCGCGTGATGAACGAGCCGTTGGGGTTGTTGTAGTACCGGAAATTGAAGCTGTTGTCGGTGTGCCAGCGGTAAAGGCCCGCCAGGTCCTGCGCGTCGAAGCCGAAGTAATCGTTCGAGTTGATCGACATCCACTCGACGGGACGAAACATGACCTGGCCGCCCATGCCGGGCATGTCGTTGAACTTGGCGTACGACTGCCAGCCGTTGATGATCCACGGTTCGATCTTGAGCCAGTCGGTCGGGTAGATCTGCGTCCGGATGCCGTTGAAGAACCAGGGCGTGTTGTCCGAGGTATACGACGGTACGTACATCCAGTTCTCGTACGCGGTGTACGAGAACAGACCGACGTACGACATGAAGATGCCCGCGTCGACGTTGATGCCGTGCAGCACGTCCCAGTGATACCCGCCGTTCCACTCGCTGATGTACCGGAGCGTGTTCTGCAGGTCGAACGCCCCGTGGAAGGTGCTGAAGTCATTGCGCGGAATCTCGACGGCGCGGTACCCGAACTGCGTCATGATGCGCATGCGCGTGTTCTTGATGTGAAAGTCGCCGCCGAGGCCCAGGAAGGCCAGTGCGACCTCGTTGTCTCGCGCGATCGACGTCGAACCGATGACGGTATGGTCGATCGGGTTGGCCGTGGACTGGGTGTAGTTCGTGTCGACGAGAAACTCGCCCGTGAAGTAGGGCGTGTCGATCACAGGCTTCTTCTGTCGGCTGGTGCCGTTGATCCAGCCGAAGTCCATGGAAAAGGGTGGGCTCTCGGTCTGGGCAATGCCATCGAACGGGCCCGGTGGCGCCGGAGCTGCGGGCGCGGCGGCCGCGAACGGTGCCGCGGGCGGCGCAGTCGCTGCGGGGGCCGCCGGCGCAGGGGGCTCCGCCGGGGCGGCCGCTGCAGGCGGTGGCGCCGCGGGCGGTGGCGCCGCGGCAGCCGGCGCGGTGGGTGCCGCGTCGGGCGGCGGCGGCGCGGGGGCTTGTGCGAACGCGGCGCCCTCGAGGGCCAAGATGCCCGCCGGGCCCAGGATGCTCGCCAGGCCGACCAGGCGTCGACGTTGTTTGCGGCGGGCCCCCGACCTACCGTTTCGATCTCTATCCATTGCAAGCACCTCTCCCTTTTCTGGATGGACGGGCAGACACGCCCGTAGGTCACGCACGCGGAAAGCGAGCGTCACGAAAAGAGCTACGTTTTTTGGGGCACACTCGCCGAGGAATGCCCCGACGAACGAGGGCGACTCTTAACTCACAAGACCTTTAATTCGCCCTTAATTGAGATAAGAAGTTCGTAAAAAAAAGATAAACATCGTTGTATTTTACCGTGAAGTCTGCGCGTCGACATGGGCCGGAAACGAGCGTGACTCACGCGACGCGTAGTCGGTACCCGACGCGCGGCTCCGTGAGCAGATAGCGGGGTCGCGCGGGGTCGCGCTCGAGCTTTTGTCGCAGGTGCCGCATGTAGATGTGCACGTAGGGCGTCTCCTTGGCGTATGCCGGGCCCCACACCGCGAGCAGGATCTCCTCGTGCGTCAACACCTTGCCGGCGTTGCGCATCAACACGCCGAACAGCTTGTACTGGGTGGGGGTGAGCGACACTTCTTGCCCCTCGACAAAGACACGGCGACTTTCGAAATCGACGCGGTAGTCCCCCAGCTTGAGCACCGCGTCCTTCGCGTCGACGCTCGGACGCCTCGTGTGCCGCAGCCAGACGCCCACCCTCTCCAATAGCTCACTCGTGAAAAATGGCTTCGTCATGTAGTCGTTCGCGCCAGCGCGGAACGCGGCCACCTTCTGCCCCTCCGCGCCATGAGCGGACAAGATCATGATGGGAACGGTGGTCCACGTCCTCAGGCGGCTCGTGACCCGGACGCCGTCGACGTCCGGAATGCCGAGGTCGAGCACGACGAAGTCGGGGTTGTGCGTGCTGGCGAGGGCGAGACCTTGCTCCTCCGTCTCGGCCGCGTAGACACGAAAACCGTGGTCCCACAGCACGGTGCGGAGAAAGCCGCGCATGCGTCGGTCGTCCTCGACGATGAGAATGGCGGGCGCCGCTCCCCGACCGGTCGATCTCCGATCGCTGCCTTGCTGCTCATCGGCCGCGACAGTCCCCACCACGCGATGGCTCCTGCGGTACGAAGTGTCGCTCGTTTCGTCTCGCACGGGGCAGACCCTAGCAGCTCATGTCTAAATATTTTGTAAATAGGTAAGTAATTAATCAAAACGCCATTCGTCGCTGCGCTACGGCGCTCACCTATGAAAGATACGTGGCATACGCAGCCAGGACCTCATTACGAAACATTCCAGACCAACTTGGCGGCCGCCGCACCACGCGCTCGCGGGTCGCCTCAGTCCTGGGTCGACCCGTCGACCGCTGCGGCCTCGGGCGAGGTCGAAGCCTCGGGCGAAGCTTCCGGGCTCGACACGACGTCGGCCCCTGCTTCGGAAGCCGTCGTCGAAGTATCGGTCGCCTCGGCGTCGCTCGACGTGCTGGCGTCGCTTGGCACCGGGCAAGTCGATGGGTCCGAAGCGTCGGCCAGGCAGGCGGCGTAATCGCATGCTTCCGTGTCCGTGCTTGCTGCCGCGCAGATGGCCGCTGCCCCTCCGTTGCAACCGGGCTGGCAGTTCGGGTTGTCGCTGGCCGTGACGGGGTCGGGGCAGCAGTAGTTCTCCGGGCAGTACGGGATTGGATACGCGACCGAGATCCCGATCGGATTGCCGGAGCAGTGGAGCCCACTGTTGCACTCGTCGCTCGACCGAAGCGGGTTGCAGCGGTCTCCGGCGGCGCCCTCCGCGTAGCAACCTCCGTACAAGGCCAACGCGGCCAACGCGACCAGAGAAACCGCGAGACCAAAGCCGAACCGAGGCAGCATGGGGGTCCTTTTCACGGGCGTTGAAGTCTTCATGCCTGACCTTCCGTGGGCCCTTCGCCGCTAGAAGCGGACGAGAAGCGCGCCGATGATCCGCGTGTCGCCCTTGATCAGGTCGGGCCTCCAGCCGGTCGGTATCGAGGTGGTGATGTAGCCGTCGGGCGAGGTGACGCCTCCGTGCCCGTTGAAGTAAGGGACGCTGGCCTGGCGGTGGTTGAACTCGAGGTCGTAGGTGACCTGCTCGACCGGCATGTACTGGAAGCCAAACTCGTAGTCCCACGCGTCGAACGTGGACCCGGGGGCCGTCCAATACGGCGTCGTTGCCGGGACGTACTGGACGCCCTGGATGCTCGTGGGCTGCGGAATGGGCGACGCTTGCCCGCTGGGGTCGAGCACGAGGTAGCGGCTGGGGTTGTGCATCATGCCGCCGCCAAACGTGAAGGCGAGGATGTCGTCGAAGAACCAGAAGCGGTTATACGCCATCCAGCTCACGAAGTTCGCGTCGCATGGCCGGTTGTTCGCGCTGACGTTCTGGGTGTTGCAGGTGTACTTGCCGGCCATGCTCTGGGGCTGAATCTGCCCGCCGAAGACCGTGACCCCGTCGCCTTGCTCGCCGCCGATGTCGAAGGTGACGGAGAGCGCGGCCTTCGAGAAGATGTGGTTCGTGCGGTCCTGGTAGTAACGAAGCAAGGCGCTGTCGTCGCTGTGGAACCGCCACTGGCCCGGCGCGTCCTGGTTGTCCCACCCGAGGTACCCGTTGGAGATAAGCGCGAGCTGCTCGACGGGACGCCACAGCAGCTGGTAGCCGAAGCCCGGCATCTCGTTGAACACGCCATAAGTCTGCCAGCCGTTGATGAGCCATGGCTCGAACTTGAACTTGTCGCTCGGGAAGAGCTGCAAGCGAAAACCGTTGAAGAACCAGGGCGTGTTGTCCGAAGTGTACGACGCGAGGTACATCCAGTTCTCGAAGTTGTCGTACGAGAAGAGGCCGACGTACGACATGAAGATGCCGGCGTCGAAGTTGATGCCGTGCATCGCGTCCCAGTGGTATCCGCCATAGGCTTCGCTGATGTAGCGGAGCGAGTCCTGCAGGTCGAACTGGCCGCGGAAGCTGCTGTAGTCGTTGCGCGGCACGAGCTCCGCGCGCAGGCCATACTGCATCAAGATGCGGAGGCGGGCGTTCTTGTAGTGGAGATCGCCGCCGAAGCCCATGAAGGCCAGCGTGATCTCCTGGTTTCGCGACAGCGCAGTCGACCCGACCACGGTGTTGTCGATCGGGTGGGCTTTCGACTCGGTGTAGTTGACGTCGAGAAGGACGCTGCCCGTGAAGAGCGGCGAGTCGAGCATCGAACTGTGCTGGCGGTTGGCTCCGTTCAGCCACGTGAAGTCGCCGAAAGCGAAAGGTTCGCTCGCCGCCTCCTCGGGGGGGCCCACCTGGGGAGGCACGGTCGGGGCGAAAGCCGGAGCGGGCGTCGCAGACGCCGCCGGTGCCAACGGAGGCGCCGGGACTGCGGGGGCTTCAGGAGGCGCCGTGGAAGGAGCAGGCGCGCTCGCGGATGCCGCGGGGGGCGCGGGCGCCGGGGGTGCAGCCGCAGGGGGCGCCCCGACGGGCTGGGGCGTCGCCTGTGCGAGCGCAGAACCTTCGACGAACAGCACGCTCGCGAGCCCGGCGATCCATCCGCAGCGCGTTCGCGTGAACGGAGACGAATTCATTTTTACCCGTTGAAAACCACTCCAGGAGAGACCGGAGCGCAGACGACGAGCGTTCACGACCCACGGGGACAGGGACTGGCCACTGCCCGGAGGTCGCGAGCAGTCGCGCCCGCGGGGAGTCGTTGATTTTGGCCGCGTGCCCCCCCGCGATCCGGCGTAAGCAGCTAGACCTTCCTTACGTGCTGGTCTCGCGTGGCCAGACCATAGCAGCCGACTTCTAAATATTTAGTAAATACGAAAAAATATTAATCAATCTGCGGCCTGGTAAAGGTGCGTCGCACACGGAGGGCCGAGCTTGTCAGGAAACATCCCGGACAAGTTCCTTACCGGGCCTCGCGCGGGTCGCGCGGTCATTCCGTGCGGAGTCGATAGCCCACGCCCGGCTCAGTAATGAGGTAACGGGGTTGCGCGGGATCCTTTTCGAGCTTCTGCCGGAGCTGCCCCATGTAGACGCGGAGGTATTGCGTCTCTTTCGTGTAGGCGGGGCCCCAGACGGTGAAGAGGATCTGCTCGTGCGTCAGGACCTTGCCCGCGTTGCGCATCAGGGTCCCAAAGAGCTTGTACTGGGTCGGCGTCAAGCGGACCTCGCGCTCGCGAACGAACGTCAGCCGCCGGCTAAAGTCGATCCGCAGGGCCCCCACCTCCAAGTTCGAGTCGAGCGCGTCGGAGCTCGCCTTCTGCGTCTGCCGGAGCCAGACCCGGATTCTGGCGAGCAGCTCGCCGGTGCTGAACGGCTTCGTCAGATAGTCGTTCGCGCCCGCGTCGAGCGCCGCAACCTTGTCGTATTCCTCGTGTCGTGCCGAGATCATCAGGATCGGCACGGCCGTCCACTCGCGCAGCTTCGTGGTCACGTGGATACCATCGAAGTCGGGGAGGCCGTAGTCGAGCAAGACGAGGTCGGGATTGTGCCCCGTGGCTTGAATGAGGGCCTCCGAGCCCGTCTCGGCGTCGACGACGCGAAAGCGGTGATCGGACAGGGTCGCCCGGAGGTTCCTGCACAGCCGTCGGTCGTCCTCGACCACCAGGACGAGCGGCATGCCGGCCGTCCCTGCGGTCGGCATATCGTTGGATGGTTCGCTGCAGCGCTCTTGGCCGATGTCGTTCAGTTCCATCCGCCGGACCTCCGCTTTGCCCCTTCCTAGCCTTCGAGCGCCGAGTCTGAATTAAAAAATCGTAAAAAAGTTAGAAATGCCGGAAGTGGTGAAAGGACATGAAGACGCAAGGATCTGGAAACAAGGACCTGTCTCGTGGCCGCGAATGCCGCTGAATTTACGATCCCTTGACGTGGTCGCGGGCTACAGGCATCGAGAGCGCTCGCGCGTGGGGCGCGAGCTGCCGCCACGAGTCGTGAGCCGACATGAGTCGACCTCAGGCAGTTCAGCCGCTCGTTCTAGTCGTCGAGGACGACCCGCACCTGCGGCGCCTCCTCGTGTCTGCGCTCGCGACAGTGGGTTATCGGAGCCTCCACGTCGAGACCACCGCGGACACTCTCATCCGCGTCGTCGGTCACGAGCCGGGCCTCGTTCTCCTCGACGTGAGCCAACCCAACGTGGACGCAGTGGGGCTCACCGCACAACTCCGCGAGTGGACCACCGCGCCCATCCTGGCGCTCGCGGCCCGTGGCCGAGAGCAAGAGCGCGCGCAAGTCCTCGACGCCGGCGCCAACGACTACATCGAATGGCCCTGCGCCATGGCCGACTTGCTGGTACGGGTACGCGTCTGGCTGCGCCAGGAGGCGCGGGTGAGGCGGCAGGATGCGGCGCCGCCCCCGCGGAGGCCGACGAAGCTGAAGATCCAGGGCGAGCTACGCACGATCGTCGTGGAGGGCCGCGAGGTGCACCTCACGCCTCTCGAACGCGATATCCTGCTTGCCCTGGCCAAGAGCCGGACCAAGACGCTCACCGAGAAGCAGCTCCTCGCGGCCATCTGGCGGCGCGGGCACGAGCCGCAGGCCTCGTATCTGCGTGCGCAAATCCGCCACTTGCGGCAAAAGATCGAGACGAATCCCGCCCGCCCCCGACACCTGTTGACGGTCCCGGGCGGATACCGGCTCAAGCTCGCTTAGGCGCCGCTCGACGCTCCGGACCCATGGGTATGCGGCTGACCAGCACTTCGACGAGAGGAATGCTCGTTGGGTGGTTGCTCGGCCTCGTCGGAGGTGCCGCCGCAGTGACCTGCGAGACGGCCCTCTTTTCCGTGGCCGCAGGCGCCCGCCTTCCCGACGTCGCGATGCTGTACCTGCTCGGCGTCGTCGTGATGGCGATGCGGTTCGGGTATCGGGCATCGCTCTTCACTGCGGCGCTCAGCGTGGTCGCGTTCGACTTCTTCTTCATCAAGCCGTATTACAGCCTCGCGGTCGACGACAAGCACTACGTCCTGACGTTCGTGATCATGTTCGTCGTCGCGTTTGCGTTCAGCAATCGAACGGAGTCGATTCGGCGCAGCGAGGCCGCGGCCCAGCGACGCGAGATGCGAACGGCGAAGCTCTACGCCATGAGCCGTGAGCTCGCGGTGGCCCCCTCGAGCGACGAGATCGTGGGCACGGCGTGCCGCCACCTGCGCGACGCCTTCGCGAGCGACGTCGCCATCCTGCTCGCGAGCGGAAGCGGAGGCCTCTCGGTCGCCTCCACCACGGTGCCCGATCTGGAAATTGGCCCCCCCATCGAGTCAGCCGCCCGCGCGCTCTGCGCGACGGGCGCGACCGCAGGCGCGCCTTCGAACGTCGTCGTCGGCGATCAAGGGACGCATCTCGTGCTCCTCGCTGCGTCGACCGGGACGATCGGGGTACTCGTGATTCGGTCGGCCGCGGAGGCTCGATTCGTCGATCCCTCCTACGAAGAGCTCCTCGCGACCTTTGCAAACCAGATCGCGCTCGCGGTCGAGCGAGGGCGGATGGCAGAGGACGCGCAGGCGGCGCAGCTTCAGGTCCAGAACGAACGTCTGCGCAACGCCCTCCTCAGCTCCGTATCGCACGATCTCAGGACCCCTCTTGCCGTCATCATGGGAGCCGTCACCGCGCTGCTCGAAGGAGAGGAGACGACGACGCAGGCGCATCGCCGCCAGTATCTCGCGACGATCTCCGAAGAAGCGAGCCGGCTCGAACGCCTCGTCCGCAATCTCCTCGACATGACCTCGCTCGAGGCGGGCGCTCTTCGCGTGCGCAACAGGGAGTGGCAATCCCTCGAGGAAGTCGTCGGCGTCGTCCTCAACCGCCTCGAGGACTCTCTCGATCAGCATCCGGTGCGCGTGCATATTGCGCCGGACGCCGCGCTCGCGCCGTTCGACGCCACGCTGGTCGGACAGGTCCTGCAGAATCTCGTCGAGAACGCCCTGAAGCACACGCCACCGGCCACGGCCATCGAGATCAACGCCTGGCGGGTCGACCACGGAGTGGAGGTGGAAGTCGCCGACTCCGGTCCCGGCGTGCCCGAAGGCCACGAGGAGGCCATCTTCGAGAAGTTTCATCGCGTCTCGAACACGTCGTCGGGTATGGGGATCGGTCTGACGATCTGCCGAGGCATCGTGACGGCGCACGGAGGCCGTATCTGGTACGAGCGCCCGGAACGCGGCGGCTCTTCGTTCCGCTTCGTGCTCCCGCGCGAAGACGAAGGGCCGTCGATGGACGGGCTACCCGAATTGCCGGAGGACGCCTGACGTGCCCGTTCCCCCTCGTCCGGGCTCGTGCGAGCCGTAGCGAGGTCCGGTCCATGTCGTGCACAGCCGGTAGCCGACGCCCGGCTCCGTGATGAGATGGTGCGGGCGCGCGGGATCGTGCTCGAACTTCTGCCTCAGCTGCCCCATGTACACGCGGAGGTACTGCGTTTCCTTGGTGTACTCCGGGCCCCAGACGGTAAAGAGGATTTGCTCGTGGGTCATGATCTTGCCCGCGTTGCGCATCAGCAGCTCGAAGAGCCTGTACTGGGTCGGCGTCAGGCGGACTTCTCGGTCGCCAGCGAACGCCAGACGGCGGCCGAAATCGATCCCCAATTCGCCGACCGAGACGTTCGAATCGAGAGATTCGGCGGTCGCCTTCGGCGTCTGGCGGAGCCAAACGCGGATCCGCGCGAGCAGCTCGCCCGTGCCGAAGGGCTTGGTGAGAAAGTCGTTCGCGCCCGCGTCGAGCGCCACGACCTTGTCGTTTTCTTCGTCGCGAGCCGAGATGATCAAGATCGGCGCAGCGGTGCGGTCGCGTAGCTTCCTTGTCAGCTGGATGCCGTCGACATCGGGAAGTCCGAGGTCGAGGAGCACGAGGTCCGGATTGTGCCTCACGGCCTGGCTCAGCGCCTCGGCGCCCGTCTCGGCATCGACGACGCGAAAGTCATGGTCCGTCAGCGTCGCGCGCAGGCATTTGCGCATCCCACGGTCGTCGTCGACCACGAGGATGAGCGGTCCCGCCCCGGGTTCTTCGTGGGGGAGAAAGTCCGTGCAGCGCGCTTGGCCGACAAGAGCGTCCAAGGGTGCTCGCACTTGCGACGCAGAGCACGGGGCGCGCTTCGTTCGCTCGGTCATGCTTGGCAGAAGTGTAAATAATTGATGCATCAAGGATCCGCAGAGATTTGCGGCCGCATCATCAAGAAATCATCAGCGGTGCCCTACGCCACGAGCCGGATCAGGAAAGCGCGCATCTCGGGCCATCCCGATTCGAGCAGCGCGAACTCACCCTTGGCTACCGGTTTCAAGGCGTCGAGAGCCGCCAGGTTGTAGCTCGCGAGCGTTCGGTAGATCGGGATCGGGACCCACCGGTAGCGGGTGGCGAGCGTCTCGAACGTCCGCCCCGCCAGCGCGTAGTCGCCGTCCCCCAGAAACTTGAGGCCGGCCGCGTTCGAGGCGTTGAAGGTGCGCACCAAGGGCCCCAACACGGCGAAGACGATCACCCCAACGAGGACCGGCAGGATGGTGGTCCAGAGATTGCCGCCCGAATTGGTGTCGACCGGAGCGCGGGTCGGTGGAGCGCTTCCGGAAGACGGCTCCAGCAAGACCCAGATCACCACGAACATCGCAATCAACACGAGCCATAACGTTGCGGTTCGCGTGAACAGCTTGGCGAAGAGCTTTCGCGCGCCTTTCGCGGGAAGAAATGAGCGTTCCGTCACGGCCACCTCGACACGGCAAGGATAGGGTGAGAGGCGTCGCCGTGGCTACCGGCGGGGCGCCGGGAGGTCTTGAAACGAGAACGCGATTGCGAAGAAATGAGCATGGCACTCGCCGATTCGGTCCGCTAGGTCAATGACGATGAAGGTTGCCGTTCTTGCGCATGGCAGCCGTGGCGATATCCAGCCGATGCTGGCCGTCGGCGACGAGCTGAAACGGCGGGGACACAAAGTGCGGTTGACGGTCAACCTGAGCTCCGCGCGATGGGCGGCCCGGGCCGGCCTCGACATCATCCCGATGCGGCCCGACGTCGAGGCCTTCTTGAAGTCGCCCCAGGGCCGCGAAATGCTGGCGAACGGGCGCCTGGTCGCATTCCTGCGCGAGCTTGCCCGGCAGGAGGCGGAGGACAACGGCGACCTGACCCGCGCCTGCCGCGAGGCGTGCGAGGGCGCCGATCTGATCCTCTCCACCGTGCTGACGGGATACCGCGGCGCGACGCTCGAGCGCGTCCTCGACGTACCGCACTTGGGCCTCTGCACGATGCCAATCGTGAATACCTCTCACTTTGCCAGTTATCTGTCGCCGATACGCGACCTTCGCGTGGGCTGGATGAACCGTCTGAGCTGGCAGGCGCACATCGCTCTTTACTGGATGGGACAGAAGGGCATCCTGAACGAGGCTCGGCGGTCGGCCGGCTTGCCGGACTGGGACGCCCGTCCTCGCCTCGAGGACGGGCCCGTCATCGGAGTCTTCAGCAAGCACCTCGCTCCCATTCCGGAGGATTCGCCGGCGGGCCACTGGCAAGGCGGTCATCCAACGCCCTCGACGGAGCTCCGCGACCGCCTGGGGGAGGGCACGCTTCCGCCGGGGCTCGACGCATGGCTCGAGAGGGGCCCCGCGCCGGTGTTCTTCGGGTTCGGCAGCATGCCGGTCCAAGACCCGGCCGCGCTGATGGTCACGGTGAAGCGCCTGTGCAAGAGGCACTCCGTGCGTGCCCTCATCGGGTCCGGATGGACGGAGTACGCCCAGGGCGATCTTCCGGACGACATCTTCGTCGCCCCTGCGTTCGATCACGACCGCGTGCTTCCCCGGTGTCTTGCCGCGGTCCACCACGGCGGCGCCGGCACCACGCACGCCTCGCTGCGGGCCGGGCTGCCCACGCTCGTCTGCTCCATCTTCGGCGATCAGCCCTTCTGGGGCTTCCGTACAGCGCGGCTCGGCGTCGGGACGACGTTTCCATTTCAGCAGTGGAGCGAGGCCCGGGTCTCCGCGGCGCTCGAGCTTCTCCTGCGACCCGAGACGAAGGAGCGGGCGCAGAAGATCGGGCGAGCCCTGCGAGCCGAACGAGGCACCGAGCAGGTTGCCGAGTTAATCGAGCGGTTCGCGCGCGAGCAGGGGGTGTCGGTGATGCCGGTGGCCGCTCAGGCGAACGTGGCGTGACGGCTCCTATTGCCGGATCGCAGTGCGCATCGCGGGGGGAGGGTCCGGCGGCCCCCCCACCGATTTCCGCGGCTATCGGAGACATGCGGACCCATTTCGTCGCCATCTCTGCCACTATCGTCTCCAAGGCCCCCCATGCACCCCAGCAGACAGCTCTCCGCGTTCCTCCTTCTTGCAACAGCCGTGGGCTGCGGCGGAAAGGTCCGGCCGGTCGACGACGGCGGCCTCCTCGACGACGAGGGATCCGGGAGCGAACAGGGAGGCGGAGGCTCTGGGTCGTCGGGGGGCTCGGGCAGCTCCGGGGGCACGCACGGTTCCGGGAGCTCCGGCTCCTCGTCGGGCGGATCCATCGCGAGCTCGTCGTCGGGAGGGGCGAGCTCAGGCACCGAAACGACGTGCGGCGGGGTCCTCTGCAGCAGCTCGGAAATCTGCTGCGTGTCCACGGGCATGGCGGGCGATGCGGCGGCGGGTGGACAGGTGTGCACGCGCGCCGCTGCATGCATGGGGCTCGCGCTCGCCTGCGGTGACGCGACCGACTGCTCCAACGGAGACGTGTGCTGCGTCGCGTTCAACATCGAGAGCGCCCTGTCGGGCGGCGCCATCACCGGATCGTCGAGCTGCAAGGCGTCGTGCCCCACCGGCACGGGCAACGGCCAGCTCTGCTCGGAGAACAGCGAGTGCCCTCAGGGGGTCACGTGCCAGTCGACCCAGATGGGCGGCAGCGTCTGCGGCGGCATCATGTCGCTGCTCGGTGGGCTCTGAGCGAAGGCGTCGCGCAGAGCCGCGCTCGCGCGTAAGAGCGCGTAAGAGAGCTACCAGGTGGCCGAGAGCGTGCCGGTGCCGCCCTTGCCGCCGCTCGCGGATTGCGCTTCCAGCGTCGCGTTCATGGAGCCATGCGCGAAGTAAGCGTTGCTCTCCACGTTCGTCGGCGCCGCGAGGGTGAACGTGCAAGAGGTCGCGCGGCTGTAGACGACGAGCGACCCGTCGGCCCCGTGGAGCGAGAAGAAGATCATGGGCTGGGGGCCGTCTCGGCTCGCCCCCGTGCACGGGTAGCTGGCTGCCGCGGGCTGGCCCGGGACGGTCAGGAGAGACAGGCTGACCTCGGGCTTGGCGCCCGCGGGGAGCTCGCCGGTTATCGTGACGGGCGTGCGCAGGGCTCCCGCGGAAAAGGAGGTTTCGAAGGGACCGCCCGCGTTCCAGCCCGTCTGCGGATGCGTCCCCGACGAGCCCATGTTGAAACCGCCCAACATCGAGCCCGCGAGCTTCACGTTGATCCCCGGCGCGACGAACGTGCCGGTCAGTGTGTTGTACTCGCTGTAGCTCACGCGGCCGGAGCCGGCGCCGCCGCCGCCGCTGCCCGAGGAGGACGAACCTGCCCTACCGCAGCCGCCCGCGAGCGCCGCCAGGATGAGGATCGCCAGAGCGTGGCCGAACCCCGACGACGGCCGGATCGTCGCCAGCTTCTCCTCGAGATTGTTCATGACGCCGATGGTACACGCGAAAGGCTGGGGTGGAGATCGACGACTTCATGACCGTCCCACGCTCGCGCCCAGGGTGACGAGAAGCTCGTCCAGTTGCTCGAACGTCTCGCGCAGCCCACCCTCCATCCCGCCGTTGGCAGCGTCGAGAGCTTCTTTCGAGGGATAGAGCTCGCTCACGACGAGCCGCGTCTTGCCACCTTTTTCGTCGAAGGTCACCGTGGTGACGGCACCCCGATCGCTTTCATCATTGGTCCATACGAGGCGCGAGTGCGGTGTCACTTCGATGTACCTGCCGAAGAACGCCATGGGTTTCGAGGCATCGTGGCCGAAGACGAAACGGTACGTGCCCCCGACACGAACATCCGCCTCCAGGTGCTCCATCTTCGTCGCGCCGACGATGGGAGACGTCACGCCCTCCTTCTGCAGCAGCCAGGCCAGCGCGATCTGCGCGTGGGGCAGCTTTCGCGCCTTCGCCATTCCGTCGAGGCTCGCCAGCACGCGCTGATCCGCCTCCACCATGGCCGTGTAGAGCACGTTGCCGAAGCGATCGGTCTCGGAGCGCAGGGTCGCCGTGGCGTCGGGCCCGCGCGCCAGACGCCCGCGCGCCAAGGGGCTCCACGGGATGAGGCCCACGCCCTGATCACGGCAGAGCGGCGCCATCTCCCGCTCCTCCTCGCGGTAGAGCAGGTTGTAGTGGTTCTGCATCGAGACGAACGGCGTCCAGCCGTGCCGCTCGGCCGCGCGTTGCGCCTTGGCGAACTGCCAGGCGTGCATCGACGACGCGCCCAGGTAGCGCACCTTGCCCGCGCGAACGGTGTCGTGCAGGGCTTCCATGGTCTCCTCGCGAGGTCGCGCAGCGCGCGCCCGGTGATCTCCTCGCTCGCCCCGAACGAGTAGACGTTCGCGGTGTCGAAGAAGCCGTAAGACAATGCATGTTTTAGACGCATGGGTCTAATTCATGTATTCTTCTTTTCGTGCCCGTAGCGCCCCTGAGGTCAGTAGTGGGTGGGCCCCGCCGCGGATCCGTACCGGCTGCCGGAGTACCTCACGGCGCCGATGCCGAGCTATCTGTCCCTCCAGACGGCCCTGCATCTCCACGGGATGGTCGAGCAGATCCCGCAGGCCTTTTACGCGGTGTCGCTGGCTCGCACGCAGCGAATCACGACGCGCGTCGGCGACTTTTCGATTCACCATGTGATGCCAGCGCTCTATGGCGGGTTCGAAGAGACGCCGAACGGCGTCAAGCTCGCCACGCCCGAGAAGGCGCTGTTCGATCTGGCGTACCTGTCGGCGGGCCGGTCGCGGCTCTTCAACGCCGTCCCGGAGCTGGAGGTCGGGGCGCGGTTTCGGTGGCGTGAGTTGCGGCGGTGGGTAGAGCGGGTGGGATCGGAGCACGCGCGCACGCGCGTGTTGCGGCGGCTATGGCGGTACTTGGGGGAGAGGGCGAACGGGCGGTTGCCGGAGGTGGCGGCCGCAGCGAAGTGACGAGGCATCGAGGCTCCGGCTCCGCGCCGGGCGGCCAACCAGGCTAGACGTCGGTCATCCTTGGCGTAGGGGGAAGCGCCAGCCGCGCCAGCCGCCCCCCCATCGACCCCCAGGCCGTTAGAGACCGACGGCCGACGCGGCGGCGTCGGCCTCGCCGCACGTCGTCACGCACGTTCCGGCGTTGCAGCTCTGGCCGACGGGGCAAGCAACACCGCAGGCGCCGCAGTTGTTGGAGTCGCTGCTCGTGCTCGTGCACGTCGCCGTGGCTCCCGAGCTGACGCTCCCGCATTGCGTCGTCCCGGCCGGGCACGAGGCCACGCAGGCGCCGTTCGCGCAGACGTCGGAGTTCGGGCAGATCGGAGCGCAGCTTCCCGACGTGCAGACCTGACCGGCGGTGCACACGGTGCCGCAGGTGCCGCAGTTGTTCGGGTCGGTGCTGACCTCGGTGCAACCGTTGGTGCATGCCGCCCACGTCCCCCCGCCCGCGGCGCAGCTCGAGCAGTCGACGGCCCCGCCATCCGCCGAGGGCGGCGCGGCGCAACCGCTGGCTCCGGAGCTCAGGCCGCACGAGGACACGCAAACTCCGCTGGCGCAGATCTCGCTGCCGCCGCACGACGTGCCGCAGGCCCCGCAATGGTTCGAGTCCGTCTGCAGGTCCGCGCAGGACCCGGTGACGTCGCTGCTCCCTCCGCCGCAGGCGGTCTGGCCCGACGGGCAGGACGTCGCGCAGAAGCCGTTCGCACAGTACCCGCCGCCCGTGCAAAGCGGCGTGCAGCCTCCGTTCACGCAGCTCTGGCCGCTGGAGCACACGGTGCCGCAGGTGCCGCAGTTGTTCGGATCGGTGCTGACCTCGGTGCAGCCGTTGGAGCATGCCGCCCACGTCCCCCCGCCCGCGGCGCAGCTCGAGCAGTTGACGCTACCGTCCTCCGAGGGCGCCGAAGCGCAGCCGCTCGCTGTGCTGCTTCCGCCGCAGCTGGGCGAGCAGACGCCCTGGCTGCAGGCCGTGCCGGCGGTACACTGCGTCCCGCAGCCACCGCAATTGATGCTGTCGGTCGTCAAGTCGATGCACTGCCCGGGTTCGCCCGAACAGGTCGTCAAGGGAGACGGGCACGCCGACGCGCAGAAGCCGCCGTTGCAGACCGCACAGCTGCCGCTCGCGGCGTCGTTCGTCGACACGTGACCGCTGTCCTCGCTCGCGGCGCCGTCGCCCGAAGTCGTCACCGTCGTCGCGTCCTGCGCGATCGACGCGTCCTGGCCGCCCGTGGTCACCGTGGTGGAGGCATCCGGGGCGGTCGTCGTTCCGCTCCCGCCGTCCGCGGCCTGGCCCGTCCCGCCGGCATCGAGCGGCGGCGCCGTCGTCAACGAGCCGGTCGTCGAGCCCTGGGCAACGAAGCCCTCGCTGAAGTGGGTCACCTGACCGCTGGCCGTCATTCCCGAGACCGTGGTCGCGATTGTCTCGAATGACGTGCCGTCGCTCGAAGACCAGACGATGACGGGGTTGGCCACCTGACCGGTGAACGCCAGGCTCACCGTGACCGGGACGGAGAAGGTGAGGCCAGCCGGCCCGAACTGATAGATGGGCGACACGTTGGTGACGCCCGCCGGCGGCGCGTCCATCGTCGAGGTGATGCTGATCGTCTGGCTGCTCGCAAGCGCGCCAGCGGGGATGGACAGCGTGGTTCCGGTTCCCTGGAGGCTGACGGTGCCTCCGCTGGCGCCTGTCGCCTGGGTGACGGTGGCTCCGTTTCCGACGGGATGGCCGGCCGTGGAGGGCCCGCTGCTGCTGCTGCTGCACCAGACGAGCGACAGGGACATCACGGGGAGCAAAATGCGAATTGTGCGGCTTTGGCTATTCATGCGGATCGTTCACCCTACACGAAGCCTTCTCTTCACGAAGCTTTCTCTTTCCAAATCTTGTCTTTCCAAATATTGCTCCAAATATTGCCAAAAGCAGCCTCACGAGCCCGGCGCCGGTTCGCACGCGCCGGCCACCGCGTCGACGTTTTTGCCGAAGAGGAACGCGGCGGGTCGGTACCCGTCGCCTCTTTTCACATAGAGGTCGCCCTTGCCGACATAGGCGCGTCGCAGTTCGCTGGGTCGGCGTAGGCGCACGCGAAGGGAGTCCCGCCCCGCCGTTCGGCCCGATCCGCATCGGGCTGAAGACCTTCGTGGCGATGACGACGTCCTCGCGACGCGCGAGGTCGCGCAGCGCGCGCCCGGTGATCTCCTCGCTCGCCCCGAACGAGTAGACGTTCGCGGTGTCGAAGAAGTTGATCCCGAGATCGAGAGCCCGCTTGAAGAACGGCCGCGACTCGTCCTCCTTGAGCGCCCACCGCCAGGCCATCGCCTCGCCGGGCAACGTGGCGTTGGGGTCGCCGTAGCTCATGCAACCGAGGCAGAGGCGAGAGACAGAAAGGCCGGTGTTCCCGAGGCGGCGGTAGTCCATCGTGCGGCTCCAGAGTGGGAGGACGGAACCGTACCGCCGGCGTTACGTCGGGGCAAAGCCGGGTAGCGAGCGCGAGCAGCGCCCTCGCGAGGGGCGCGAGGGCGGGCCCGCTCGCGGCGAACGCGCCAGGATCGCGGCCCGCGTCCCACGCCGCCGTGGTACAATCCGCGGCATGGGCGATGTCACGTCCGAGTCGGTCACCGACGACGAACGCGCCTGGCTAGTCAACGACGAGAAGCGATGGCAGCGGGCGCGTACCATCGCAGCGCGCCATCCCGGGATGGATCCGGGCGGCGTCTATCGCGTGCTCCGAAACCTCGAGAAATCTCCGTCCGAGCGGCTGAGCGCCGCCCTGCACCATGGAAGACTTTTCCGCGCTCACGGCGCGTGAGCGCGCGCTGCTCGAAGCGCTCAACGGACACCACGTCCGCTTCCTCCTGGTGGGGTTGAGCGCGGCCGTGCTCCAGGGCGCCAACACCGCTGTTAGAGCGGGCCGGGGGAGGGCCGGCCCTTCTCGAACGACCCTCCCCCTTCCCTTGTTGTGCCACGTCGCCCTCGGCTCTTACGTCGAGTGCGTCGTCGTCGTCACCGGCGTGGTCCCACTCGTCGTGGAACCCGCCGGTGCCGGCGTCGCAGCCTGACCACCCCCGCTCGTCACGGGGGCCGTCGGGCTGCTAGTACCTCGACACAGAGGATCTGACCGGTTCAGGCGGCGACGCGTGGGGATGTTCGTGCGGCGATGGTGGGATAGACGCGTCCGAGCTTTTCGCGTGCGCGGCTCACGGTGAAGAGCCA
>Ga0302325_10013578_pt1 | contig 17362 bp, 12 predicted proteins | sample Palsa_T0_2_FD_201948 | JGI IMG/M metagenome (GOLD analysis project Ga0302325, IMG submission 201948) | Peat permafrost microbial communities from Stordalen Mire near Abisko, Sweden - Palsa_T0_2 | ecosystem: Environmental > Terrestrial > Soil > Palsa > Peat permafrost | place: Sweden: Abisko... | reverse complement strand
CCCACCAAGGAGGACTGACGAAGATGGCTACCAGCACACAGGATTGGATCGAGGAGCTGAAGGGCATTTCGGTGCTCGAGCTCGCCGAGCGGATCAAGGCGCTCGAGGAGGAGTTCGGCGTATCGGCCGCCGCGGTTGCGGCGCCGGTGGCGGCTGCGGCCGGCGGCGGCGGCGACGGCGCAGGCGAGGAGGCCGAAGAGCAGAGCACGTTCGACGTGCTGCTGACCGGGGCGGGCGACAAGAAGATCCAGGTGATCAAGGTCGTGCGTGCCGCCACCGGGCTCGGCTTGAAAGAGGCCAAGGCGCTCGTCGATGAGGCCCCCAAGCCGATCAAGGAGGGCGTCGACCGCGAGGAGGCCGACAAGCTCAAGCAGGAACTGGAGGAGGCCGGCGCCGCGGTCGAGGTCAAATAGACCGTTTGCGATCTGGCGCGCCGCCGCCCGTCCGTGAGCGGCGCGCCGGCCTTCGCGAGCGTCCGGGCCCGCGATCGCGGGCCCTCTTTATGTAGCGCTAACAATTGGGCAACTTTTGCTGTAAAGTGTCGCCCGCTGGCCGATAGCCGCAGCCGCCCGGTACGTACGACGTCGCGCCACATACGCGATCGTCGGGGGCGGGGTCCGTGAGCGCTGGCGGCCCCTTAAGGGCGTCGCTGGTCTGTGCTATCTTTGCTAGTCGCGCTTCGGCGCCCTCCTCTGCCCGTTTCTCGCCCTCCGAAGGAGTCGTTTCTTGGCTGCTGTAGATGCCCTCAGGACGCGCCGAAGCTTCGCGCGCCTCAATAAGACCGTCGACGTCCCCAACCTGATTGATATCCAGCGCCGCTCGTTCACGTGGCTCACCGACCCGCAGAAGGGCGGGCTGCGCGAGACGATCGACGACATCTCGCCGATCGAGGACTACACCGGCAACCTGGCGGTGCAGTTCGGCGAGTTCATCTTCGACGAGCCGGTCGCCTCGCTCGACCAGTGCCGCGAGAAGGACCTGACCTACGCCCGTCCGCTGACGGTGACCGTGGCGTTCATCAACCGCGAGACCGGCGAGATCCGCGAGCAGTCGGTGTTCATGGGCGACTTCCCGTGGATGACCGAGCGCGGGACGTTCGTGATCAACGGCACCGAGCGCGTGGTTGTCACGCAGCTCGTGCGCTCCCCCGGGGCCTACCTGATGGAGCCCAAGGACCGCGAGAAGCAGGTCTTCATCGCCAACCTGATGCCCGCGCGCGGCTCCTGGCTCGAGCTCGAGATCGACAAGAAAGGCAAGGTCTTCGTGCGCATCGACCGCAAGCGCAAGCTTCCGGTGACCGTGCTCCTGCGCGCGATGGGCTACGCCACCGATGAGGAGATCCTGCGGCTGTTCGGCAACTCGCTGTACATCCGCAACACGATCGAAACCGACACCGAGGCCACCCGCACCGAAGAGGGCGCGCTGATCGAGCTGTTCAAGAAGCAGCGCCCCGGCGAGCCGCCGAGCGTCGACAACGCCAAGGCGCTTCTGAACCAGCTGTTCTTCGACCCGAAGCGCTACGACCTCACGCGGGTCGGGCGCTACAAGCTGAACTCGCGGCTGAAGCAGACGACCGACCTCGACACGCGCACGCTGACGAAGGACGACATCATCGCCCTGGTCAAAGAGCTCGTGGAGCTGCCGAAGATCCTCGGCATCCCCGAGGACGGAGACGTCGAGATCAAGGACTACGCGGCCGAGGCGGCGAGCATGCCGCGCGAGCCGGTCGCCGAGCACCTCGACGAGTACGAGCACTTCGGCAACCGCCGCCTGCGCACCGTCGGCGAGCTGATCCAGGAGGCCTTCCGGATCGGGCTCTACCGCATGGAGCGGGTCGTGCGCGAGCGCCTCACCACCGAGGACGCCGACACGATCACGCCGCAGACGATCATCAACATCCGCCCCGTGGTGGCCGCGCTGAAGGAGTTCTTCGGCTCCTCCCAGCTGTCCCAGTTCATGGACCAGACCAACTCGCTGGCCGGCCTCACCCACCGCCGCCGCCTGTCGGCGCTCGGCGCCGGCGGGCTGACCCGCGAGCGCGCGCCGATCGAGGTGCGCGACGTGCACCCCACCCACTACGGGCGCATGTGCCCGATCGAGACCCCCGAGGGACCGAACATCGGCCTGATCGGCTCGCTGTCGTCCTTCGCCGAGGTGTCCGAGTACGGGTTCGTCACGACCCCCTACCGGGTCGTCAAGGACGGCGTGGTGACCGACAAGGTCGAACGCCTCGACGCCACCCAGGAAGAGGAGCTCCTGATCGCCCAGGCGAACACCCCGATGGACCCCAAGACCGGGCGCCTGAAGGGGTCGGAGATCCTGTGCCGCACACAGGCCGGCCAGTACGTCACGGTGGGTCCCAAGGACGTCGACCTGGTCGACGTCTCACCGGAGCAGATCTGGTCTGTCGCGACCGCCATGATCCCGTTCCTCGAGCACGACGACGCCAACCGCGCGCTGATGGGCTCGAACATGCAGCGCCAGGCCGTTCCGCTTCTGAAGGCCGACGCTCCCCTGGTCGGCACGGGCATGGAGCGCCGCGCGGCGCTCGACACGGGCGACGTGCTGCTGAGCAAGGAGGCGGGCACGGTCGAGTACGTCGACGCCGATCAGGTCGTGGTGCAGGGCTCCGGCGGAAAAGGCGAGGAGTACGAGCTGCAGAAGTTCATGCGCTCGAACCAGGGAACCCTCATCCACCACAAGCCGCGCGTGAAAACGGGCCAGAAGGTCAAGGCCGGCGACGTGCTCGCCGACGGCTCCTCGACCGATCGCGGCGAGATGGCGCTCGGCAAGAACCTCATGGTCGCCTTCATGTCCTGGGAGGGCTACAACTTCGAGGACGCCATCATCCTGTCCAAGCGCCTCGTGCAGGACGACGAGCTCACCTCGATCCACATCGAGGAGTACGAGATCGACGCCCGCACGACCAAGCTCGGCGAGGAGGAGATCACGCGCGACATCCCCAACCGCTCGGAGGAGTCGCTACGCAACCTCGACGACCGCGGCATCGTGCGCGTCGGCGCCGAGGTGATCTCCGGTGACCTGCTCGTCGGCAAGGTGACGCCCAAGGGCGAGACCGAGCTGACGGCCGAGGAGAAGCTGATCCGCGCGATCTTCAAGGAGAAGGCGCGCGAGGTGCGCGACACCTCGCTGAAGGTCCCCCACGGCGAGGGCGGCGTGGTGATCGACGTGAAGACGTTCAGCCGCGACGCCGGCGATGACCTGCCGCCGGGAGTCAACGACCTCGTGCGCGTGTTCGTGGCCAAGAAGCGCAAGATCTCCGAGGGCGACAAGCTCGCGGGCCGCCACGGCAACAAGGGTGTCATCTCGAAGATCGTCGACCAGCAGGACATGCCGTTCCTCGAGGACGGCACGCCCGTCGACGTGATCCTCAACCCGCTGGGCGTGCCCTCGCGCATGAACGTCGGGCAGATCCTCGAGACCCACCTCGGCTGGGTGGCCGCACAGGGCTGGTACGACGACGGCTCGGAGGCCTACAACACCTCCCAGCACGAGGCCGGCAGCGGCAACGGCAACGGCCACTCAAACGTCGCCGGCTCCTCGGGGCGCGTGTACGTGTCGACGCCGGTGTTCGACGGCGCCACCGTCGCCGACGTCGACCAGGCGCTCGTCAGCTGGCAGGACGAGCACACCGGGCGCATCCAGATGGATGTCGACAAGAGCCGCCGGCCGGGCGAGCAGGCCTCGGGCAAGATGACGCTGTTCAACGGCCGCAGCGGCGAGCCCTTCGCCGAACAGGTGACGGTCGGCTACATGTACATCCTCAAGCTGCTGCACCTCGTCGACGACAAGATCCACGCCCGCTCGACCGGCCCCTACTCGCTCGTCACCCAGCAGCCGCTGGGCGGCAAGGCGCAGTTCGGCGGCCAGCGCTTCGGCGAGATGGAGGTGTGGGCGCTCGAGGCATACGGAGCCGCCTACACGCTCCAGGAGATGCTCACGATCAAGTCCGACGACACCGTCGGGCGCGTCAAGGCCTACGAGGCCATCGTCAAGGGCGAGAACATCGCCGAGCCCTCGATCCCCGAGTCGTTCAAGGTCCTGCTCAAGGAGATGCAGTCGCTGGCGCTCGACGTCAACGTGGTCTCCGAGGAGGGCGAGCGCGCGGAGATGCGCGAGGAGGACGACGACCTGCTGCGGGCGGCCGAGGAGCTCGGCATCGACCTCAGCGGGGTGCGCTCGAGCGATCCGGCGGCCGCCGATGAGGCGGTCGAGGACGCGGCAGAGAGCGACACGGCTGAGGACACCGAGGCCGCCGCCGCCGAACCCGAACCCGACCTCGAGCCCGGCGGGGAGCTCGCGGCCGTCGACTTCGTCGACGATCCGTTGATCGCCGCCGGCGTCGCACCCGAGCTCGTGCTCGAGGCCGACGAGGTCGACGACTCCGACGAGCCAGACGAGCCCGAGGATGAGGTCGAAGAGCTCGGCGCGAGCACGGGCATCGAGCTCGAGGAGTCAGAGACGTAGGCCGACGTAGTTCCGTACCCACCGCTCCCCGCGGGTTTTGGCTCTGCCAAAACCCGCAACGGGCGCGAAGCGCCGCCCGCCCCTTCGCCAAGCAAGGATTCGCATGATCGACATCAATAACTTCGACGCCATCGAAATCGGCCTCGCCTCCTCCAAGCAGATCCGCTCGTGGAGCTCGGGTGAGGTCACCAAGCCCGAGACCATCAACTACCGCACGCTCAAGCCCGAGAAGGATGGGCTCTTCTGCGAGCGCATCTTCGGCCCGACCAAGGACTGGGAGTGCTACTGCGGCAAGTACAAGCGCGTCCGCTATAAGGGCATCGTCTGCGAGCGCTGCGGGGTCGAGGTCACGCGCTCCAAGGTCCGCCGCGAGCGCATGGGCCATATCGACCTGGCCGCCCCCGTCTCCCATATCTGGTTCTTCAAGGGCGTGCCCAGCCGCATCGGCTACCTGCTCGACATGGCCCCCAAGGAGCTCGAGAAGGTCCTCTACTTCGCCGCCTCGATGGTCACCTGGGTGGACGACGAGGCGCGGGCGCGCGACGTCGACCGCCTCGCGGGTGAGGTGACCAAGGTCCTCGACGCCTACGCCGCCGAGAAGGAGGAGCGGATCCTCGAGCTCAGGGAGTCGCTCGCCCGCCGCGAGGAGTACCTCGAGACGGGGCGCACGAGCCGCCAGTTCTCCGACGAGGACCACCTGTGGGCCGAGAGCCTCGAGGTCAACGTCGCCAAGCTCTCCGACGAGGAGCGCGAGAAGCTGCTCAAGGAGCTCCGCAAGAGCTTCCAGGCCGACATCGACGACACCGAGGTTTACATCGAGGACGCAGCCGAGCGCATGCGCCAGGTCTGGGATCTCTTCCAGTCGATGAAGCCCAAGGACGTGATCAACGACGAGACGACGTTCCGCGAGCTTAAGGACCGCTTCGGTTCGCCGTTCGGCTTCGGCGAGTACTTCCGCGGCGGCATGGGCGCCGAAGCGGTGCGCGACCTGCTCCAGCAGGTCAATCTCGAGACCGAGGCAGAGGATCTGCAGGACCAGGTCAAGACCGCCAAGGGCCAGAAGCAGGCGCGCGCGGTCAAGCGGCTCAAGGTCGTCTCCGCCTTCATCAACTCGGGCAACCGCCCCGAGATGATGATCCTCGAGGCGGTGCCGGTGATCCCGCCGGAGCTGCGACCGATGGTCCAGCTCGACGGCGGCCGTTTCGCCACCTCCGACCTCAACGACCTCTACCGCCGCGTCATCAATCGCAACAACCGCCTCAAGCGGCTGCTCGACCTCGGCGCACCCGAGATCATCGTCAACAACGAGAAGCGCATGCTCCAGGAGGCGGTCGACGCCCTGTTTGACAACGGCCGCCGCGGCCGTCCGGTCACCGGTCCCGGAAACCGTCCGCTGAAGTCACTATCAGACATGCTCAAGGGCAAGCAGGGCCGCTTCCGCCAGAACTTGCTCGGCAAGCGCGTCGACTACTCGGGCCGCAGCGTGATCGTCTCTGGCCCGAGCCTGCGGCTGCACCAGTGCGGGCTGCCCAAGCTGATGGCGCTCGAGCTCTTCAAGCCATTCATCATGGCGCGGCTCGTCGAGCGCAAGTCGGCTCAGAACATCAAGGCGGCCAAGAAGATGGTCGACTCGATGATCCCCGAGGTATGGGACGTGCTCGAGGAGGTCATCCACGAGCATCCGGTGCTCCTCAACCGTGCGCCCACGCTGCACCGACTCGGCATCCAGGCCTTCGAGCCCAAGCTCGTCGAGGGTAAGGCGATCCAGGTGCACCCGCTTGTGTGCCATGCCTTCAACGCCGACTTCGACGGCGACCAGATGGCCGTGCACCTGCCGCTCTCGGCGGAGGCGCAGGCCGAGGCGCGGATCCTCATGCTCTCGGCCAACAACATCCTCTCGCCCGCGCACGGGGCGCCGCTGGCCACCCCGACGCAGGACATGGTGCTCGGCGCCTACTACCTGACCTACGGTCCGGAGGAGTCCGAGCTCGCCAAGATCGACCCGGCCACCCACCAGCCCCGCCCGCACGTGTACCGCACCGCCCAGGAGGCGGAGTGGTCCTACGAGCACGGCGTGGTCAAGCTCCACGACCTGGCCGAGTTCCGCCAGGAAGGGCGCGAGGGCGGCCACATCCTCACCACGGTCGGGCGCATCATCTATAACGACAAGATCGAGCGCGCGCTCCAGGAGGCTCTGGGCGCCGAGTTCGAGCCGAGCAAGTACGAGTTCATCAACCGCTCGATGAAGAAGAAGGACACGACCAAGCTGGTCGACGATCTCGTGCAGGCCTTCGGCGCGCCGACGATCTCGCAGGTGCTCGACGCGTTCAAGGATGTCGGCTTCCACTACGCCACCCTGGCGGGAATCACGATCTCGAAGAATGACGTCCAGGTTCCGCCCTCGAAGCCAGTGATCCTCGAGCGCTACGACGAGGAGCTGGCGGGGGTCGATAGCCAGTACGACCTCGGCCTGATGAACCAGGAGGAGCGCCACGAGGCGGTCGTCGACCTGTGGGACCGCGCCACCACCGAGGTTGCGCTGGCCATGACCGAGAACCTCGAGGAGCTCAACCCCATCTTCATGATGGCGAACTCGGGTGCCCGCGGTTCGGCCCAGCAGATCCGTCAGCTGGCGGGGATGCGCGGCCTCATGGCCAACCCGAAGGGCGAGATCATCGAGCGTCCGATCAAGGCCAACTTCATGGAGGGCCTGACCGTGCTCGAGTACTTCATCTCGACCCACGGGGCCCGTAAGGGACTGGCCGACACGGCGCTGCGCACGGCGGACTCGGGTTACCTGACCCGCCGGTTGGTCGACGTCTCCCAGGACGTGATCATCCGCCAGGACGATTGCGGCACCAAGGAGTACGTCCACCTGCCGCTGTTCCAGGCCGGCGGCGACCCCAACACGAACCTCATCGGCCGCGTGGCCGCCCAGGAGTTCGTGACCAAGCGCGGGCGCAAGCTCCTCGACCAGGGTCAGGAGATCGATCGCGCCGAGATGGCTGACATGGTCGAGTCCTACGCCCACGAGCGCGAGAAGAACGAGCACGTCGGCGTCCCGGTGCGCTCGGTCCTCAAGTGCGAGGCGCCGACCGGTGTCTGCCAGGCGTGCTACGGCCGCTCGCTGGCCACGGGCAAGCTCGCCCAGATCGGCGACGCGGTCGGAATCATCGCCGCCCAGTCGATCGGGGAGCCCGGCACGCAGCTGACCATGCGTACCTTCCACCACGGCGGCATCGCCGGGGCGGACATCACGCACGGCCTGCCCCGCGTCGTCGAGCTCTTCGAGGCCCGCAAGCCCAAGGGCCTGGCCAAGATCGCCGAGGTCACCGGCAAGGTCACGCTCGAGGACACCGACAAGTCACGGACCGTGTGCGTCACCGATGACTCCGGCGAGGAGCACCGTTACACGTTCCCCCGCCGCACGCGCCTGTTCGTCGAGGATGGGCAGCCGGTCGAGGCGGGTACCCAGCTCAACGAAGGGTCCCTGTACCCCCACGAGCTCCTCGCCATCCGCGGCCGCACCGAGACCGAGCTGTACCTCGTCTCCGAGGTGCAGGCGGTCTACAAGTCCCAGGGCGTGGACATCAACGACAAGCACATCGAGCTCATCGTGCGCCAGATGATGAAGAAGGTCCGGGTCGACCAGAAGGGCGACACCGACCTGCTCCCCGGGCAGTTCGTCGACCGCTTCGACTACGCCAGGATCAACCAGGCCGTGATCGACGCGAGCGGTGAGCAGGCCCAGGCCGAGGAGATCATCCTCGGGATCACCAAGGCGTCGCTCAACACTGACTCGTTCCTGTCGGCGGCCTCCTTCCAGGAGACGACGAAGGTGCTCACCGACGCCGCGCTCGAGGGCAAGATCGACCGCCTCAACGGGCTCAAGGAGAACGTGATCATCGGCAAGCTGATTCCGGCCGCGACCGGACTCAAGCGCTACCGGCGGATCGAGATCGAGCCCGCGGAGCCGCTCCCCCGCGGCATGGACGATGTCGGCCTGCTCGACCACGACGAGCTCGCGGCTGAGCTCGGCCTCACCGACGGCGAGTCCCTTTCGGGCTTCGTCGGCGGACTGGAGGCCGACCTCTCGGATCTCGAGGACATCGGGACCGGCGGCGGCTCCCATCTCGGGTTCGCAGAGGAGCTCGCCGACCTCGACCTCTCGGGCGACGAGCCGGCCCCGGCTCCCGACGAGGACTAGAACGCTCGCTCAGTACCGCCACCGCGCGCGAGGTCGCGCGGTGGCGGTCGCGCGCCGGTGCGGGCGGACCTGGAGAAACATTTGTCACCTCGGGCCGTTGCGCTGAGGTATCTCCGATACCCTTAAGCGCGTACACGTGGGCAGGGCCAGACGTGTCGCAACCCCAAACTGGAGGATTGACATGCGCAAGCCCGCCGTTGGACTGATACTGCTGGGTGCAATGTTGTGTTTCGGCGCCGTCGCGAGCGCCGGGGTTACAGCGCCCACGAACGTCTCGGCGGGTGTCAAGAAGGCGAAACACCCGGCCTACACGTACACGACGAGCGGGAGGATCAGCATCCCAAGTCAGTATTGCCTGCCCGGGACGACGGGCTCGAGCTACTGCGTGCCCCTCACGGCCGCGGACTGCGCCGGCAGGGTCTCGCTCACGGTGAAGTTCAGCAAGGATGCGCTGCTCGCCGCCTCGAAGAAGACGGTCGCGAGGGCATCGGGCAAGGTGAGCTCGAAGTGCACCTACTCGATCAAGACGACGTTCAAGACCAAGCTCTTCACCGCCAAGAAGCGGTTCGCCCGCCACGCGAAGGGGTCATCGGTCAAGGTCAGCTTCGCGGTCAGGTTCCTCGGCAATACGATTCTGAACCCCCGGAGCGCGGGGACGCGCACCGTCAGCGCCGCGGTGAAGAACCGGTAGCGACGCCCACCTCCCCCCGCGCGAAGCGAAGGCGATCCCGCCTGATCAGGCGGAGTCGTCGTCGCCGAGCATGGCGGCCACGCCGAGGCCCGCGGCGCCGATGGCAGTGCCGGTGACGAGCACGGTGGCCAGCTTGGGCAGGGCGCCGCTGCGGCGCCCGAGGACCCCGGCGGCGGCGTCGGCGAGGTCGCACGCGAGGCCGACCCGCAGCCACACCGCGCGCTCGGAGCCGGTGGCGGTGGCCAGGCCGTAGGCAAGCGCGATGTCTCGCACGCCGAACAGGCGCCCGACGTAGGGGAGCTGGGGGTTGCCCTTCGGGTCAAGCCCGAAAAGCCGGCCCGCGAGCCTCGGCGCGACCCACACGCCCGCGCCGAGCGCGGCGCGCAGTCCGACCAGGCCTTGCTCTGGCTGATTCACGGCGCCTAGCCTAGCGCGCCGGCGCGTCCGGGAACGAAAAAGTCGCGAGGAACTCGGCGAAGGCGCCCGCCCGCCCGTCGTGCTCGAGGCGGCCGTCGGCCATCGCCGCCTTGGCTGGAAGCTCGCCGGAGAGGATCTCGGCCAGCGTGCGTGCGCTCGTGCGCAGGGTGAAGGCAGGGTCGGGGGCGGCTCCTCGTCGCGTCTCGACCCAACCCGGGTGGACGGCAACCGCGTAGGGCTCGCCGTCGAGCTCGAGCTGGTAGCTCGGTCCGGGCTCGGCGCCCTGCTCGCCGCGGAAGCTCGCGCGGAGCAGGAGCACGAGTGCATCCGCGTTGACATCGTCCTCGGCCGCGGGCGCTCCCAGCCGGGCCACGCCGAGCCGGGCGAGCGCGAGGACGACCGGGCCGAGCTGCCAGCCCGCCTCGGTGAGCTCGTAGACGCCGACCGCGGCGGGGCGGGGAAGCTGGCGGCGGCGCACGTAGCCGGCCTCTTCGAGGGTGCGCAGCCGCGCGGTGAGCAGGTCGGTGGCGATACCCGGGAGGGCGTCGCGGAGATCGGTGTAGCGCTGGGGTCCCATGAGCAGGCTGCGGACCACGAGCAGCGTCCAACGCTCGCCCACGAGGTCGAGGGCGCGGGCCACCGCGCAGTACTGGGCGTAGCGCTTCACCGCTCGCAGTATAAGGAAATTCACGCACTGACACCAGAATCCCGTGCGTTAGCTTGGAAATCTTGGTATGCTGCCGTGCGCCGGATCGTCAACTACGCGAAAGGTGTGCCATGAACACCCACGTTCCCCTCGGCCTGTGGTTCGCGGTTCCTGCCGCCGTGGCGCTCGTCTTCTCCCTCGTCGCCGTCGGCCTGCGGCGCGCGGGCGCGGGCGCGGGCGCGGGCGCGGGCGCGGGCGACGGCCGGGGTCGCGTGCTCATCGGCCTGACCGCCTGGCTCGTCCTTGCCGCGGTCCTCTCCGCGCTCGGCGTGTTCGCGACCAGCTACCACCGCCCGGTCCCGATTATCGCCGCCGGCATCGTCCTCCCGATCGTGGCTGGGGTGCTCCTCCTGCGGCGCTCAGAGGTGCTGAACCGGGTGCTCGACTCGATCCCCGTGCGCGTGCTGATCGGGGTCCAGTTCTACCGGATCGCCGGCGTCGTCTTCATCGCCGGCTGGGCCGCCGGTCGGATCCCGGCGATCTTCGCCCTGCCCGCCGGCATCGGCGATGTCGCCGTCGGGCTGGCCGCCCCTTTCGTGGCGGCCCGCATCGGACCCGGCACCTACCCCTCGCGGCGGCTCGCCGTGAGCTGGAACATCGCCGGGCTCGCCGACCTGATCCTTGCCGTGGCGCTGGGAGCCGCGACTTCGCCGACACCGATCTGGCCCACCCTGCTCGGCCACCCGAACCCCCTGATCAGCCGGCTGCCGCTGGTCCTCATTCCCGTCTTCGCCGTACCGCTCTCGGTCCTCCTCCACATCGTGACCCTGCGACGTCTGGGCGCGGCGGGTCAAGCTGAGGTGCGGCCCCCGCTCGACGCGAGCTTGCTGCAACGCCAGGCCCCCGCCGCCACGGCTCCGTCTGTCAGCATCGGCGGCGGACTCCCGTATGGATGACCGATGCCCTCAAGCCACCAGGTGGGTCAGGGCCGGAACGTCAAACCACCCAAACAGGAGGACTGAGGTGCGGAAGCCCGCTGTTGTACTGATGGGACTGCTGGCCGCCATGCTCTGCTTCGGTGCCGTGGCGAGCGCCGGCATCATCAACCCGACCAAGGTGGGGGCGAGCGTCTCGCCGCGCCACATCAAGAAGGCGCCCTACACGTTCACGACGAGCGGGAAGATCACCTTCCCGACCTCGTACTGCCCGCCCGGGAACTCCAACCCCGCTTACTGCGTGCCGATCACCGCCGCGGAGGCGTGCACCGGCAAGGTCTCGCTCAAGATCGTGCTCGGCAAGGATCCGATCCTCGCCGACGCCAAGAAGACGATCAAGAAGACGACGGGCAAGGTGAGCTCGAAGTGCACCTATTCGATCAAGACGAAGCTCCCCAAGAAGGACTTCAAGGCGACCTCGACCTACACCCCGCACCAGAAGGGGGCGTACGTCCACGTGGCCATGGTCGTGAAGTTCCTCGGCAACACCGTCCTCAACCCGGCCAGCGCCCACACGCAGACCGTCATCGCCAAGCTCACCCAGCCCTGATCGGCTAGGCGCTTCACAACGCATTTGCGGGGTCGGCCGGTGGGCCGGCCCCGCCCGCGCCCCGCTAGGTGAAGAGGGATCCGGGGAAGGTGCCGTCGGTCTCGTGAGCGAGGGGATGGCCGAGCGTCAATTCAGCGACCGTACCCAGGCGCACGATGCGCGGTGGCTCGTGAGGTTCGGCTTTGTCTTGCCCATGGCCCTGAGGCCGCGCGCCGGGACCGCTGATGTCTTCAGTCAAAAGATCCTTCTTCCGGTTAATCATCGCGGGAGTGTCGATGATAGCCGGGGGAGGGGGGCGCAGGTATGTTGCAATCTGACATGGTGGGCGAGGTCGGAGCATACGGGCTGCGGGTGGACGGTCTCGACGGCGCCGAGCGCTGGATGCAGGAGCAGCCGCCGGCGGCGCCGCGGCTCGAGATACGGGCGATCCAGGCGCCGCCGGATCGATCGCCGTCGCGGCTTGACGGCCAGGCGGCCGACCTCGCCCTGCTCGACGGCGGCAGGCTGCGCGCGCGCCGCGACGAGGGCGTCGTCCGCTTCTCCCTACCCGTCGTGCCCTCGCCGGCCGAGCTCCTCCACCCCTACCTCGCCCCCGCCGCCGCCCTGACCTGGCAGTGGGCCGGACGCGAGGCCCTGCACGCCGGGGCGGTCCAGGTCGGCGCCGGGGCCGTGCTCGTGCTCGGCGCCAAGGAGGCGGGCAAGAGCACGTTGCTCGAGTGGCTGGCGCGGGAGGCCGGATTGGCGGTGATCGCCGACGACCTGGCGGTGATCGATGGGGGGCGGGTGCTCGCGGGGCCGCGGAGCATCGATCTGCGTTCCGGGAGCCACGCTGAGGGATCGAGGGTGCGCGGGCACGGGCGCGAGCGGATGACTCTGCCCGCCGCGCGCGCGGCCACGCCTGTGATCGGCACCGTCGTGCTCGATTGGGAGCCGGAGCTCGAGGTCGCGCTCGTGCCGGCCATCAGACGGCTCGGCTTGCTCGCCGCTCAGCGCACCTACCCGCCGCTCGAGGGCGACCCGGCGGCGCTGCTCGACCTCGCCGCGCGCCCGATGTTCACCCTCAGCCGCCGGCGCGATCTGGGTCAGCTCGAGCCCGCGGCCATGGCGCTGCTCGAGCGCTTCTCTTGAGCCGCGAGCCACGCCGCCTGGAGCAGGGTGGCGGCGGCCAGCGGGGGGTTCTCCGCCTTCCAGGCCCGGGCCAGCGCCTCGGGGTCGATGAGATCGAGATCGAGGCCGCGGCCATCCCAATCCTCCGCAAACGCCCGCGACCCCTCACCCCACAGCGCGCGGCCGAACTCGCCCTTGGTCCGCCGCGTGAAGAGCTCGCTGGGCAGGAGATCCCCGATCAGCCCGCTCATCGCCTCACCGCGCGTGCCGTAGCCCGTGGCCCCGCCGCCCGCGGCCAGGGCCGAGAGGACGGCCGGGTCGAGCAGCGGGTGGACGACCTGCACGTCGTGAGCGCCGGCCAGCAGGGCGAGGCTGTGGACGCCGAGCGTCAGGTAGCGCCGGCGGGCGTACCACTCGATCCGCGTGTCCCAGCGGGTGGGCTCGCGGCCGGCCTCGACCGCGAGCCTCGCCCGCAGCTGCCACGAGGCCATCGGGCGCAGCCAGGTGCGGTAGGGGGGGAGGCGGGGGAGGATGCCCGCGGCGCGCACGGGAGCCGGGGCGGCGGCGAAGAGGACGCGCAGGACGTCGCGTGGGGCGGCGGCCGGAGGGCGCGCGAGCGCGGCCCTCGCCCGCTGCCAGCGCCAGCCGCGGAACAGGCCGTCTCCATCGAGCCCGGTGAGCACGCTCCCCCCGGCCGCGCGGGCGAACACGGGGGCGTGGAAGTGGGCGTTGGCGGGCCACAGCAGTCCGTGGGCGACCAGGGCCGTCCGCGCGGTCTCTCCGAGGAAGTCGAGCTCGCCGCCGATCTCGATCCGCTCCCAGTCCGCGAGCTCGAGATGGGAGACGACGAGCTCCTGCCAGTCCGACTCCTCGGTCGAGGCCACGCCGGGAAAGCGCAGCGAGACCGGGACCGGGTCGGCGAGGCCGCGCTCCCTGGCGACGTGGACGGCGAGGGCGAGCGCCGCCGAGGAGTCGACGCCCCCCGAGAAGCTCACCACGCACGGCGCTTGCTCGAGCGCCGGCAGCACCGCATCCTCGAGGGCTTCGCGTGCCGTTCTGCGCCCCGGCGGGGCGAGGCCACGCGCCGGGTCCTCGGCCCCGATCGCCGTGCCCGAGGCCAGCTCCCAGCGGCTCAGCGCGAGCGCCCCCGGCGCGGTGGTTCGAGCGCTAGCCTCCAGGTTCGTGGAGGCTAGCGGGCCATTGCCGAGATTGACCGCGGGCATGCAGGCCACGGTACGGAGCCTCGAGGTCGACGGGGTCACCGCCGAGGTGCTCGACGCGCTCCTCCGGGACGGAGTGGCGTGTCTGCTCCTCAAAGGCCCGGTGCTAGCGGGCTGGCTCTACGGCGACGGGGCGGCGCGTCACTACGTCGACACCGACATCCTCGTGGGCCCGCGTGGCTTCGCCGCGGCGCAGCGGACGCTGACGGGAATCGGCTTCGCGCCCCACGTCGATGACAGCGACACGCCCGGGTGGCGCCAGGTGGCACACCACTGGGTGCGGCCCCGCGACGGCGCCAACGTCGACCTGCACCGGACCCTGGTCGGCGTCGGCGTGGGCGACGCCGAGCTGTGGGAGGTGCTCGGCGCCGACACCGAGTCGATCGAGGTCCGGGGCAGGAAGGCGCAGACCCTGGCCCCGCCCGCTCGCGCGCTCCACATCGCCCTCCACGCCGCCCAGCACGGCACCCGCTCCGGCAAGCACCTCGACGACCTCGAGCGCGCGCTCGACCAGATCGACATCGAGGTGTGGAGGTCGGCCTGCGCCCTCGCCGAGCGCTTGTCCGCGGCCGGGGCCTTCGCCGCCGGCCTGCGGCTGTGCGGGGCGGGCCGGCGCCTCGCCGGCGAGCTCGAGCTCTCCGACGCGCACTCGGTCGAGACCGCCCTGCTGGCGGGGACGCCGGTGGCGGGAGCTCTGGGTTGGCACTACCTGGCCAGCGCCCGCGGGCTCGTCCCCCGCCTCCACATCGTCGCGCGCAAGGCGATTCCCACGCCCCGCTTCATGCGCGCCTGGACGCCGCTCGCCCGCCGCGGCGCGCCCGGACTGGCTGCCGCCTACCTCGGCCGGCTGGCGTGGGTGGCGGGACGGGCGGTGCCCGGGTTCCGGGCGTGGCGGCGGGCGCGGCGCAGGTCGGGCAGGTGATTAGGGCTCGCGACGTGGGCCCTTAGGCTTGGCGACGTTGCGATTACCGTCCCTGCGAGAAATCCGAGAGACAGCCCTCGCCGTCCGGGAGGCGGCCGACGAGGAGCGTCGTCTACTGGCGGACCGGCGCGCGCCGGCGCGTCCGGCAGACGCCCTCCTGGGTGCGATCGCGGTGGAGCTCGCGTTCGACTGGAGCTGGGTCGACCGGCGTGAACTGCTTCTCGAGTTCGTCGAGGACACGACCGTGCGACGCACGACGAGGCTGCACTTCACGCTGCCGGCAAGCCTCTCGGCGCGTGTTGCGCCGGGCGCGCCGGTCGTAGTCCCGCTCGACATTCTGCGCAAAGGCGGGGTTCTGCTCGACTCGGAGGTGCGTGATCGGTCCGGCGCGTTGCTCACGCCGCTGAACAAGCTCACCACCGGCCGTCTCGGGGGGCTCGGGCTCGCCGCGTTCTTCAGGACACGGATGGGCGCGGCCTTCCCCCCACAGGCAGATGCTCTGATGGCCGAAATCGCTGCCGGGGACGGACCGTCGACCGATCAAGCGCTGGCGGCGCTGCTCGCGGTACCCGCTTTCGGGCAGTACGTCGCGAGCGATCAGCAGCGTGAGGTCGAGGCCGGCCTGGTCAAGCACGACCTGAAGGACGGGTTCCTCTACTCCGTGCTGCTCGAATACCGACCGGGCGTGCCCACGGTGCTGGAGTATGCCTACGACGCCCGTCAGGATTGGCGAGCCGCGAAGACGGACCGGCTCGATCGGACGCTGGTCGCGCTCGGAGCCCTCCCGAAGCGCTGGCAGTTTCCGCCCGAGCCCATCGGTCGCGCGCTCAGCAGCCACATCGAGGTCATCGCTCCTGTCGACGTCGACATCGCCGAGGCGCGGATCGACGGCGAACAGCTCGACACGGGGAGTGGAACGCTCCTGCCGCTGGCCGGGCCGGCCAACAATGCCTCACGCTCGAGAGCCCAGTTCTATATCCCCCTCCGCGCGGGAACCGAGGGCGCCAGGGACGCCAAGGACCTATCCCAGAAGCGGGTGCGCGGTAGAGCGGACAGGGGAACGATCACGGTCTTGTTGAAGCCGCGAGCATCAGCCGCGCTGCTGCCGGTGTTCTTTTCGTCCCTGATGACGAGCGTCGCGCTGATCTTCTTCTCGTTTTCGCTCTCACACCTGGACGGCCAGACAGGGGCGGCGATCCTGCTGGTGATCCCGGCCCTCATCGCCGCGTATCTCGTCAGGCAGGGCGAGCATCCCTACACCACCCGCTCGCTCGTCGGCGTGCGTCTTCTCGCTGCGACGGGCGCCGGGTGCGCATTCGTGGTGGCGCTGATGATCGCCGTCGAGGCGTTCACCGGCCAGTCGACCCAAGCGGCCAGCGTCACGCTCCACCTGCCAATCAGCGGCATTCACCTCCGGCATGCCGCTCAGCTTGCCGTCCTGCATGTACGGCTTGTTCCCAAGCTTGCCGAGGGGGCGCTGACCGTGGTCAGCGTCGTGGTCAGCCTAGTGTTGCTGGCCGCCGTTCGTGCCGATACCCTCGTACGTAAACGCCACGACGGCAATCTACCCGGCGTCTAGACTAGACAGATCATGAGCTTCCCATTTCTCCACCCGCTACGTGCCTACGTCGATCGTTACATGGACGAAGGCGACGGAGTCGCCGCTGTCGAGAGCGCGACGTTCGTAACGCCTCAGATCAGTTCGGTCAAGCCGCTGGGCGACGCCACTGCCGCCAGCACGCCGGCGGGCGCCGACGCACACGCAGGCGCTGCCACCTAGTCACGCAGTGTGGCGGCCGGGCATCGCCAGCCTTCGTTCGTGCCACCGTTGGATTGGGAGGGCGACGGTAACTTGACCGCTTGAGATCGAGCCATGACGAGCGAACCCGACCGTCCATTCCTTTCGGTGATGTTGATCGTTTCCGACGCCGGAGCAGCGCGATTGCGAGTGTCTCAGACTCGATCGAGGTCGGCTGCGCGCACGGATGCGTTTTGTCGTCGGGCGCGTGTGGGTCGTGAGCCTGGGATGGGCGGGTCGGTGGCAGCGAGGCCCGCGACGATGATTCTGGCTTGCCGGCGGGCGAGTCGGTCCCAGTCGGGTGCGTGCGGGAGTGGTTGG
>Ga0302325_10013576_pt1 | contig 17363 bp, 14 predicted proteins | sample Palsa_T0_2_FD_201948 | JGI IMG/M metagenome (GOLD analysis project Ga0302325, IMG submission 201948) | Peat permafrost microbial communities from Stordalen Mire near Abisko, Sweden - Palsa_T0_2 | ecosystem: Environmental > Terrestrial > Soil > Palsa > Peat permafrost | place: Sweden: Abisko... | reverse complement strand
ACGCAATTAGCTTATTCGATGCCTTGCGTTCCGTTGCCGAAGAACGCGGCTGGCGGATGGTCACTTTCATCAAGTCCGGTTGCCCAGCAACCAATGTTCGCGTGGAGCGCCGCGGGTGGGGCTCGGATTTCCCCGATTCCTGCGATTCGTGGCGTCGCGACGCTATACGTCATATTCAAGCGCTCGCCCCTAGCATGACAATTGTTGTAGAAGCGACTGAATATGTGCAGGGCCATGGAACCGGTGAGGAAAGTTGGGCAGGCGTATCAATGCTCGATTGGACGCTTGGCACTCGATATTCTCTACATGAGTTGAGTAAGTCGGGTAGCCTGTTGATCCTGGTTCGCGATAACCCAGAATTTGTTTCTAGTGTCCCTGAGTGCGTCGGCAGGTCATTCGCGCATTACTGGTACTCATTGTCTAACTGTCTCATGCCGCGGCGCGATGCTTTGAACACGCAACTTTGGAGTCAGATCTCGAAATCGCTTGTCTCCCTCGACAACGTGACGATACTTGACCTGACAGAGGTGCTCTGTCCGGGATCGTCGTGTCCGGTGCTCGACAAAGGCTACATCATGTATCGCGATACAAATCATTTATCAGAGTCTTATTCATTAACACTTGCTCCTCTGCTCAATGCACAGTTACAAGCAATTAACCGCGTGCCCAGATAGCGCAGGCTTTGTAGAACTGCAGTCCCACGAGTGCCGTCTCGTCATTCTAAGCCAGGTGAAGCGCCGACAGCGCGAGCGGGTAGCTAACCTCCGCGTTTAGGGTCACGACTCGGTTCGTAGCGACCCGAGATGACCGGCCCCGATAATTCGGACCACACGTAATGTGAATTTGCGGCGCCTATGCTCTTGCCTTCATCGCAAATTCCAGCGGTGTAAGACCCTTGAGAGAACGGTGAAGACGATGCTCATTATGAAACCATCGCCAAGCATCGAGCTTCTCCTATGCGTCGTCAATGGACTCGAACCGGTGCGCGTTCAGACACTCCTCGCGGAACTTTCCGTTGAAGCGTTGAAGGATTCCACTGTAGCGTTGTCGGGTGGCTTGCCGCAGCGGTTAACGTCCCTGTTAACTTGATGAACGTAGGCCCAAAGATCCATTCGGCCACCGGAGAACTCCGAGCCATTGTCGCAGGAGATCCGTTGCGGGAGGCCGCGGTCGTACTTCACCCAGTCCATCGCTGCGACGACATGCTCAGCACGCAGGCTGAAGCCGACTTCGATACCCAAGCACTCCCGCGTAATTAGATCAATGATGGTCAACGTTCGATCTTGCGACCATCCACCAGTTGAGCGGCGCCCCACACCTCATTCGGTTTCTCGGCAGGTTGTTTCTGCACTCGATGTACCGCCGACACCTGTCGCCACGGTCGTTTCCGCTGTAATCCCAGGTTTTCCTCGCAATGCACGCGATAGAACCTGCTCTTGCCGACATCCCAGCCTTCCCGCCTCAAGAGTATGTAGATGCGGCGATAGCCGAAGCGTACGCGTGCGTGAGCGAGCTCACGCACGCGTTGGCGCAGTGCCGGCAGAGGATCCATCCGACTGCGGTAGAAGTACATCGACCGGTGCAGCAGCGGCACGCCTGTCGGTTTCCCATCCCATACCTGCCATCAAGTAATTGACCAACTCGCGCTTCTTGACGGGCTTCAGTACTTTTTTGTGAGACATCCTGCAGCATGACCTTGTAGGGCGACAGGTCCGCCACCAGGTGCTTCAGCTTCACGTTCTCCTCGCGCGGCTGCTTCAGCTCCCGCACCTCCGGTGGCTCCATACCGCCGTAGATCTTGTTCCAGCGGTAATAGCTTGCTCAGAGACCCCGTGCTGCCGGCACAGCTCCGGGATCGGTGCCCTAAGCTCGTCCTGCTTCAAGATCCCCGTAATGCGCTCAACCGAAAACCGTTTCCTCTTCACAACAAAACCTCCGTCCGTTAGACTCGATTTTGCCGCAAAACTCACACTCCGGATGGTCCGATTTTCCAGCGGCCGGTCAATCAAGACAAACCTGTGGAACCATTTTGAGAGCCTCGGCGACTGATAGGTGGTCGAGAAATTCGAAAATGCAGACATTTGTCGTTGACATAGTGTGATCTGCAGCACGGCCCGCTGGGAGTATTCGCGTGAGAGTATTGCAGAAGCCACGGCGGGGATCAGGCGCGTGCGCCGCGATAACCGCCCAACCAGCGCCTTCTGACGTCTTAGCTGGCAATGCTTGTACAGTGGTCCATCAGCGCCCTTGGCGGTACGGTCCATCGGATGTAGACGTAGCGTGAACGAAGTTTATGATTCCGGTCGTAGTGGTCAACAGTAGCTTGAACGCGCTCGGCGTAGTCCGAAGCCTGGCCCCGGGCCGCATGCCGATTTACATGGTCACGACGACTCGCTGGTGTCCAGCGGCGTGGTCGCGTTATTGCCGAGTCGTGCGGGTTTCGAGCCTGAACGGCCGAGCGCTGATTGACAGTCTTAAGGAACTTGCCAGCCGGCTTGGCAATAAGCCCGTGCTCATATTGACCGGCGATGTAGAAGTGGATGCAGTATCAGCGTATCGCGAGGAACTTACCGCGCTGTTCCGCATAAGTCTGCCCTCCAAAGAGATGGTGACGCTGCTCGCGGACAAGACACTGTTTCAAAAATACGCGGAGCGCGAGGGCTTTCCCGTACCTCGTTCGTTAGTAATCAGTGACAGTTCCGAAGTACGGTGGCTGGAGACTCTCAGGCTGCCCTGTGTCATAAAGCCGGGCGACAAGACTTTGGTGTTGAATGGTCAAGTTGAGCGCGCAGTGCGCGTGGACACACTTGAGCATGCTCGCTTCGAAGTACTGCGGATGCTCGCGCTTGCGAAACGTCTGGTTGTGCAGGAGTGGGTCGACGGAGCTGACACCGAGATTTATTTCACACTTTTTGCGTGCGATGGCGATTGCAAGATTATCGAAATGTTCTCTGGCCGTAAGCTCGTATGCGATCCGCCCGCAGTAGGTAGCACCGCCATTTGCGCTGCAGCGCCGCGGGAGGCGGGTCAACTAAGTGACTTGAGTCACAAGTTCATTGCACGCGTGGGTTACAAGGGCATCGGCAGCCTCGAGTTCAAGTTCAATCGCAGGGACGGCAGATTCGTCATCATTGAGCCAACGGTCGGGCGAACTGACTTGCAAGAAGAGATCGCAACGCTGTGTGGTGTGAACATCCCACTAAGTACGTACCGGGCTGAGACCGGGGAACCGAGGCAACCGATATCCGACGCTTGCGAAACGGTCGCATGGCGCTCATCAATCGAGTACCGGGCACCCTCGGGGATGCTGCCAACGGGCTCACGAATCGTAGACGCGCATTTCCGCCTCACCGATCCGCTGCCCGGCCTCTACTACTATGGTATCGAGCTATTTCGAAACTTTGCACGCCGGGGGACAAGGAAGTTCATGCGGATTCCCGCGCGCGCGATGGCGGCTGCGATGCAATTTTTCATGTAAGCGGGAAGAACGGAAAATGCCAGTCAGCGATACAGTAATTGTTGGTGCGGGACCGTATGGGTTATCTATTGCTGCGCATCTGCGGGCAGCCGGTCTGCAATTCCAGTTGTTCGGTACGCCGCTCGAGAGCTGGCGCGCGTTTATGCCTGCGGGCATGGTTCTGAAATCCGAGGCTTTTGCCTCCAATCTGTGGGATCCGCAGCGAAAATTTACCCTGCAGCGATATTCGACGGAGCACAAGATTCCCTACCAACGCAGTGGTAGACCCTTGCCGCTCTCGGTCTTCTTAGATTACGCGGATTGGTTTCGCCGCCGTGCCGTGGGAGAGGTCAGTCCGGCTAAGATTCGCCGCATCACCCGCGGTATCGAGGATTTTACGCTTGAATTTGAAGACCAGCCTCCGGTGCGAGCGCGCCGGGTCATTTTGGCGACTGGCCATATGGCATTTCGCTACATCCCACCGGAGCTAGCGAATATCGATGAGCCATTCTGCCTTCATAGCTCGCGCATCGGGGACGTGCGGACGTTCCGCGGGCGCGACGTGGCGATTCTCGGAGCCGGCCAATCAGCGATTGAAACTGCGGCGCTGCTGCATGAGGCTGGCGCCACCGTAACTTTGGTCGCACGTTGCAATCGGCTTCTATGGAATGACCCACCGAGTAACAAGCCTCACTCGTGGGCGAATTCGCTCACCCGGCCCGAGTCGGGGCTCGGTATGGGGTGGCGCAGCTGGGCGGTGTCGGAGTTGCCGCAACTCTTTCGACGACTCTTTTCTGAGGAAAAACGGCACCGATTTGTTGCCGGAAGCTGGGGGCCGAGCGGTGCATGGTGGTTGCGGGAGCGATTTGAGAACCGATTCGCGACGCTCTTGGGCTGTCGCATCCGTTCGGCCGTTCGTGTGGGCGAGCGTTTGCGCCTGGTCTTGGAGCAGGCGAACGGCGCAAGCGAACTTGAAACGGATCAGGTCATTGCAGGAACTGGATTCAAGGTCGATATCGATCGTCTGGGCTTCATTGACCCTTCTTTGAGAACCCGCATCGCCAGAGAGGCAGCTGCGCCACTTCTGGATGCTCACTTCCAGACATCCGTGCCGGGGCTGTTTATCGTTGGAGTTGCCAGTGCACCGACATTTGGGCCGGTAATGCGATTTATGTATGGCGCGAAGCACGTCGCTCCGGTACTCACGCGGCACTTGGCCATGCACGGCGAGCCACGCACGTGGCAGGTTGTAGCGCCGCGCGATGGCGCTGCCAGTCTAGGATCGGCAGTTGCGCCGCCGCCCGCCGTTAAGCGTCCTGCAGTGAATGAATAAGTCCGCCAAATAATAGCCCTTCGGCAGCGGCGTATTTGATCACCGCTTCAACGCTGCGAAGGAAAATGTCCAGATCGCGTGCCGTGCGCACGAAAGGCGTCCTGCCGGGGACAAGGGCCGTGGAGTGAAATGACAAGTTGAGATGCGTGCACCCGCGCCACAGTGTTCGTTTGGCGAGCGTGACCATGTCGCGTGCGCTTGAAAGTTCGGGCGAAAGCCACCGCAAGTTAACTATGCGCGCCTTGTCGAGGAGACCGCGGATGCGAAGCCACCGTGCCAGCCCCCGAGCCGCAATTGCTCGGCGGCAGAACCTCTCATCGCGCTGCAGAAAACCTATTGTGGCTGGCACTTCAAGCAGCGCGCCATTCGGCACGGCAGAAAGTATCTCATTTGGACGAAAGCGATAGGCGGACGTGGGTGCGGCGCGGTAGTCGGGTCCATTGTAGACACTCCAGTCAACGTAGGGACAGACTGACGTGTCGACGCGAAACCCGAGTTCGTAGATCGCCGCGGCGACCTCGGGACCGAATCCCCATCGCCCGGCGCGAAAGCACAGCGGCACGATGTTGAAGGATTTGGTGATTGCCTCTTTCAACGTGGCAATTTTGGCCTTCACGGTTGCGTAAGGCAGGTTACACAGCATGGAGTTCCGCTCGTTCAGTTCCTCGTAAAAGGGCGGCGTATTCCACGGGTGGCAATGAGCGCCGATCTCACAGCGCTGATTTGCAAGCTGCTCCAAAAAAAAGTTGTGTGACGCCCCATCTTTCACCACCGGGTAGGTGATAAGATATGTGGGAACGGCTCCATACGCATTAAAAATATCCTGCACGCGATGAAGCTCCTGGATAGCCTTGAGCGAAAACCCCGACGACCGAAATTCACCCCAGTCATCCTCTTCGGTATCGATGGTGATAAAAAATCTGGGTTTCATGAGCTCAATGTGAGTGTGCGCAACGGTTTGTCCCGTTGACAGCCGTACGATCAAAGCAAGCGCTTACGCTACAGGATGATTCAAGGAATAACACCAACGCGCGTGCAACCGAGGTATCGTAACATCATCTGTACGAGAAGCATTTTCTTAGGCTCGGTCGGCGGTACTTCGCACCGCGGGAGCCCGCGACCACCTATCTAGAGACGGCGGCAAAGGAGGAGCGCTCATGGGCCGGATGGGCGGTCAGTCAACTTCTCGCGGTGTGCGAGGCGGCCTGTGCCTTGACGACGATCAAAGGGCGTAACCATGGCCCAAAGGCCGGTTGCCGCGTTCCAGACACCAGGAGGTCGAATGGAACACATCGCCGATAGCGCCCTCCGCAGTGATCTCGCAGAAAATGCTCCGCGCATCGACCGGCAGGTTGGCCGTCACCCAGACGCGCTGCCACCGCGCGTTAGACTTCGGATCCGCCGCCCACTGCATAATGCCAGGATACCCACGCAGGACCGCGGAAATTCGGCTACCGCGGAACCCCTCGGGGATGCGGATCCAGGCCGAGAACGCGAAGTGGCCCCCGGTGCCAATCGGCAGATGTGTACCGTAGACCGTCGTTGGCTCGGTTTTCGCCAGCCGGTGCTCAAACACGGCGCCGCCCGTCGGAGCCGGCTCATCGAGCACACGGACTGCCGCCGATCGATCGGCGAACCAGCTGCAGGTGTGCGTGACCATCGCCCGCGAGATCAGGTTGTCAAGGGGCGCCTTGGGTGGATCGGCGCCGCGCCACAGGCGATAGGCGTTGGCGCAAACGCTGATCCACTCTTCCACGGGCAGGCGCGGACCCCCGTCATAGTCCCCGTAACGACTGAGGAATCCCAGCAACAGCCCATCGGAGATGCGCTCCACCGAGCCTGGCACCCGCGCGCCGTCGGCGACCTTTACCCAAAGGAGGCAGGTGGGCGCGTACGTCTGCAGCTGCGCGGCAATCTCCTGGATCGCTGCCATATCCGCCACTCCCCTCCAAACGCACAGCCGCCGGCCGCGCGACAGGTCGCGGATCAGCCGCGTCTTGAGAAAACGTATCTTTTCGATCAGCGCCGAGCGCACCACTTCCGAGTCGTCCCCGTCGGCGTACCGCTCGGTGTGCGCTTCAAATGAGCACTGACGCGACTTTACCCAATACTCCCGGCGTGGTCCCACGGCATCCAGCCACAGGTCCTCGGGCTCGCCCAAGCATTGGAAACGCGTGCGCAGCAGCGCAGCCACGTCCGCAGCCTTGCAGGTCGCGAACCTGAAGAGACCAAAGGGTTCGATGCCTACCGCGCGCTGGACGACCCCAAAGTCGCAGTTGTCGCCCAGCCCTTCGAAAAGCAGCAGCAGCCGGGGAATGTCGTAGCAGAATTCCGGCGCGGCGGTATTTTGCCCGCTCATCACCCTCTCCCATGGTGGACGCTTTCAAGCTCGACGCAGGGGCGCGTTGCGCTTCGCACGCGTTGCCCGTGCCCAAATTCACGCAGCAGCCATAGACTCGACCCTGCGCATTGCGGATTTTAACCGAGTAGCTGCCGCACGGCGGTGCGGAGCGTCTGCAAGCCGGTCGTAACGAGTCCTTCGGCCCGCAGCTTGTGACGTTTCGCCTGCAGCTCGCCCCACCATAACGGTATCGTGATACCAGCGAGTGCGCGTTTGTATTGCGCCTCTCCTGCAAGCATGTCGTATATCGCCTGTCCGCGCGCCGCGTTTTGATCGATCAGCAGGGCATGCACGAGGAGACCAAGCGAGTCGCCGCGTTCGGCTGCTGCATAGTTGATGCCGCTTTGATAAAACGTTACGCGGCCCTGGTAGACGAAATTGTACAACAATCCCAGCGTTCTTGGGCCGGCGCTGACCCGGGCGAGCTGCACGCAGCCCTCAGCAAAACATCGCTCGATGAGCTCACGGTGAAAGCGCTCGAAGAACGGTGTATTGAATGCATCGCCATAGGGCTGATGACGCCAGCGTTTGATGTGCAGGTCCTTCAGTTCGCTGAAAAAGCTGCGGGCTTCCTGCAGGTTGGCTGGCTCCGCGACGACCACCGGTCCGAAGCGATGCTCGACGGCAGCAAGCGTATGGCGCACGCGCGTGCGCACACGCGGCGCAAGAATGCCGATGCAGGAGCAGTTTGCGCTCGCCCGTACCCGGTCGAGATCGAGGAGCCGCCCGACATCCAGCCGCGATTGCCTGAGCGACAGTCCTCTTTTAGCCCAGGCATCCGCAAGCCAGGGCGGGACGCCATCCAGTTGGAATTCGTCCCAGTCTTTCTCGCGCGTCGAGAAATGATCTAACACCTGTTCCCAAACCTGACGTGCATCCTCCGCTGAAGACAATAGACCGTTGTGTTCGGTGCAGATACTGTCGAAGCGCTGATCCCCGGTGGCGTTGAGGACCCATTTTTTTACCGGAATCAATCTGTGTCGCCAGATCGTACGTTTTACGATGATGCCCGCGGCACGCAGTTCGCCGTTGGCCAACACGCTTAGGAGCAGAGGTTTGACGCTAGGCGGTATGCAATGCAGCCACGTGCTGATCCACGGCCACGACAGAAAAAACGAATGCGGTGACTTCGCGGCGAGCTGCCGCCAGCGCTCCTCGAGTACGGACAGCTGTGGCAATGGGGAAATTTCAATCATGCTCAATCGTTGTCGCGCCGCCAGCTGGCGGGGGGGCCGGGATCAGAATCGTCGATGATTTGGCGGAGCCATTGTTTAAGAAGCCGAGTCTCGCCGTAGCCCAGATGCCGTTCGGCGTCCGACTCGGCCGCCTTAGCAGCCGCCACGAGCTCGATGACCGCCTGATGGCCCGCTGCGGTCAGGCTGACCGGTACCCCCGGATAATACGCTCCGTGCAGTTTCACAAACCCCGCGGCGGCAAGCAAGGCGATCTGATCGTAAGTCACGTGAGTCCCGGTGTAGGCAAGCCGGGCGTCGAGCTGCGCAACCGACTGCTGCTCGTCGGTGCTGAGGATGCTTAAGACAAACCAATCCGCTTCCGCAAGACCGTGCTGATCCAGCTCCCTGCGTAAGCGCAGAAACTGCTGATAGTGCGCACGCCCCAAGAGGTAGATGAGGAAGTCGGAGCTAAAACTGCTATCGGAGTCCGGCGGAGGATCGGCCATGGCCGCCATACCGGGCTTCCTCGCGGCGATCGCGTATTCGCCAGCATGAAAGACCAAAGGCGCACGTTCGGACTGGTCGAAGGCGACGACGGCGCCGACGAATATCACGTGGTCGCCGCCTTCATAGCGGTACGCGGTGCGGCACTGAAATCGTGCAGCGCATCCCTCGAGCAGCGGAATGTCGCCCGGTCCGCGCTCTACCGCGAGGGAAGCAAACTTATCGGCGCCGCGGGTAGCAAACCGCTGCGCGAGATCGTCCTGCGTCGCCGCCAGGACATGCACGGCGAAGTGTTCCGCTGCGAGGAACGCGGGCAGGCTCAGGGAATGGCGCGACAGGCTCCACAGCACCATGGGCGGATTCAACGACACGGAGTTAAAGCTGTTCGCGGTTAAGCCGATGTCCTGGCCCGCGGCGTCGCGGGTGGTCACGATGGTGACGCCGGTTGCGAAGGCGCCGAGGGCGCGCCGAAACTGCTGGGAGCTCGTGACGGGTGCTGGACTCATAACTTCAGCTTTGCGGGGGGCTTTACATATTCGTGGTCTTATTTCGAACCGCGATATTACCTGCCATCTGTGCGAAACGGCACATTCATATCGAAGCTGTAATCGCAGCGGCCGCGGCGTTCGCGCAGCGCTCTTCGAGGAGGGTTGACTTCCTCACGGCGCTGCATTCGCCGGTCAATTCAACGCGCCGCGACTTTTCTCGCTGAGTCAGGAGACTGAGTCACGCGAGTCGAGTTTGTTATTTGATTTCCCGCGCCCGCGCTGCACGCGAAGCGCGCGTACGCGCACTTTGCTGTCGCGATCTGCAGACGTGAGCATTTGACGACAGGTTGCGCACGATTAATTCGCGCGATTAACTCCTCGCGCTCGCGGGAATAGACCCGTCACAAGATCGGTGCGCAGAGTATTTGATCTTCAGACGGGCGTTCACGCGCTGTAATCGTGCTGACTTTTAGGGGATCGCATGCACAACATCGGACAGCCGAACAAGATTGTTCGGCGCGCGCGAATTTTTTTCCTAGCGGCCTTCGCCGCCGCAGCGCCATTGGTAGCTGTGGCGAGCACGCTCACCATCAGCGGCACGCCGCCGACTTCGGCCGTCGTGGGGCAGCCTTACTACTTCAATCCGAAGGCAAGCGGCGGAAACGGCCATGCGCTTACGTGGTCGGTCCTGCATGAACCGAATTGGACGGGTTTCAGTACCACCACGGGCTATTTCAACGGAACTCCCACTGCTCAGTACGTGGGCAATGTCATTGGCGTTACGATCAGCGTGACCGACGGCACCACCAAGGTATCGCTGCCGTCGTTCAACATTCATGTAGCCGCCGCCGCGACGGCACCGACGATCACCGGCACACCGGCGAAATCAGTTGACGCCGGCGACGCATATGCCTTCACGCCCACCGCCAAGGGCCCTGCCGGGAGTTCTCTCAGCTTTTCGATCGCGCACAAGCCCTCTTGGGCGAGCTTCAGCATCGCGACGGGCAAGCTCAGCGGTACGCCGACGAAGGCAGAAGAGGGGACGTACTCCAGCATCACGATCAGTGTCAGCACCGGTGCGGCTTCGGCGGCGCTGCCTGCGTTTTCGATCGCCGTAGACCCGGATTACACCAAGCCGACCATCAGCGGCTCGCCGGCGAAGTCCGTCGTTGCCGGCCAGGCTTATGTTTTTGAGCCGAAGGCGACCGTTGAAGCCGGCAAAAAGGCGACTTTCTCGATCACCGACAAGCCGACGTGGGCGAGCTTCAGCGCGACGACCGGGGAGCTTTCCGGGACGCCGGCGGCCGCCAACGTCGGAACCGACGCGAACATCACGATCGCGGTGAGTGATGGCACGACTAGCGTGGCGCTACCCAAATTCGCCATTGCCGTGACGGAGGTGGGTACCAAGTCGGCGACGCTCAGCTGGAAGGCGCCGACGGTGAACTCGAACGGCTCGGCCCTCACGAATCTTGCCGGGTATCGGATCTACTACGGTACGAGTGCCACCTCCTTAACCCGCTCCATCACCATCAACTCCGTGGGTGTTACGACGGATGTCGTGACCGATCTGAGTCCGGGGACCTATTATTTCGCCCTCATGGCGTTCAACACGGTCGGCATCGAGAGCAAATTGTCAAATGTCGTGAAGGCGAGCCTTTGAAAATAGCACGGCGTCACACTTTCGGTGCTAGGCTTGCGTGTCCCTCGGAAGCGACAGATTGTGTAGCACATAACCGAGCTGATAAATTGTGCGCCAGTCAAGGGCTAATCCGTCGTGAGACGGGGACGCAAAGCCTCCGGTCTTGAGCATCGATGTCGATCGCAAGATAGCGGGGTTGCCGGTCGTGCGGATGTTTGCGCCGCCTCACCGTCATACCCGCTACCTCGAAGTGATCAACACGTTTCGGCACAGGCGTTGGGTGATTCTTTGGGGAGCTTGCATGATGCAGTCGCTGCGATTGATCGTTGCCAGCCGCTTGCTCGCAACGGTGGTCGTGATAGGGGCTCTCGCCGCATGCGGTGGCGGCGGAGGCTCGTCTGTAAGCAGCACTTCTTCTGCATCGGGCGCGCCGCTGAGCTCATCGGCCTCGAGCCTGGCCGCGAGTTCGCCGTCGTCCGCATCAACGTCCGGCATCGGCGCCGCGACATTGTCTTGGGCGGCGCCGGATCAGAACACGGACGGCTCGGCACTGACGAATCTGGCGGGCTACCGCATCTACTTCGGCACGAGCGCCGATTCGCTCGATCAGGTCATCGATATCCCAACCGTCGGCATCACGACCTACGTGGTCGATGATCTCGACGCCGGCACTTATTATTTTTCGATTCGCGCCTATAACACTGTGGGCGCGGAAAGCGCTCTATCAAACATCGTGAGCGACACGATCACTTAATGGCGGCAGCCCGCGAGATCTTCCGCTGAAAGTGCGGCTGTTCGCCGCGAGCAGGCTTTAGTGCTTGCGAATGACGACATCGAGGTCGAGGTCGAACCAGCCCTCATGCAAATCCGGACGGATTTGGCGCAGGAGGGCCTTGTAGCGGCGCGCAAAGCGGCTCATGCGCATGCGCCGGCGCCAGCCGAAATGGCCTACCAGGCTGCTCACGGTATCAAGGCTCCGCGTCGGCGCGATGGCCACGTCAATCTCGTGGTAGCTGGCGCCGCGGCCACGACGCAGAAAGTGGTTCAGCGAATCAGGGTTAAGTTCTCGATACTTGTCGTTGAAATTCTCGCGCGGGCTGAAACGCGAATAGGTGAACGCAAGATCGTGCGGCAGCCAGTGATAGAAGGGCAGCTGCGATGTGTGCTCATCGAAGTACCAGAGTCTATTGGGCGTCTCGATGATCGCAAGCAAGCCCCCTCGCGACAGCAATGCCCACGCGTCGGCGAGCGATTGCAGGCGCTCCTCGTTGTTCATGTGCTCGAGCACTGCGAAGTAGAGCACGGCGTCCATCGGGCCGAAGTCGAGCAGATGTTTGGCGCTCGATTCTCTGATATCGACGCTCAGCCCATGGATGCGGCAGCGGTCCCGTGCAACTTCCAATGCGGCGCCATCGATATCGATGCCGGTCACGTGCGCACCTTGCTCGGCTAGCGCAACGCTCGAGGATCCCGTGCCGCAGCCGATTTCCAGCACCCGCATCCCATTCAGGGGGCGGGCGGAATTGAGCCAGGGAATGACGAAGCGGCGATCGCTTTCAAGCCGTGTGTAGAGGTGCGCATTGAGATCCTGCTCGTAAGCCGCGGCAGAGTAATGCTCCTTCGCACGCCATCCCTGGTGATAATTGTTTTGGATCGACTCGCGCACCTGCTGCAGCCCCGCCGCGTCAATCAAGGTGTGGCGGCCGCGCAGCGCGGGCGGGATCGGATACAGCAGATTCCTGATCGCACCGCTCATGGGAAGGTCTCTCACTCCTGGCCAAAGTCTATAATAAGGAGCCGGCGCCAGACATGAACAAGATGACGCACATTTGTGGCGCAGAATTAGGCGGCTGTCGTCGCTGATGCCAACTATCTGCAAATGCTGGCAAGCCTGCTGGAGCCACGACGCCGTGTCCGCACAGGTCGTCCGCGGCATCGCAGCCAGCGCAGCTGTAATTGAAGAACCGCCGCGCAGACGGATTTCCTCAAAGGTTGACAGGCGGGGGAGGCGTCCCGTACCTTCGCGGCCCACCTCTGTGGGGCTATAGCTCAGCTGGGAGAGCGCTTGCATGGCATGCAAGAGGTCCGCGGTTCGATCCCGCGTAGCTCCACCAGTTCATTTAAGCTCACGAACAACCTTTGCACACAGGCGGGGCATGCGTCCCGTCGAAAAATCAGTAGTGGCGCATGGCTACGTTTGCCTAGCTGAGTGCCTTTACTCGTCAGTAAGAGTCCTTCGACGTTCCTGCCTGCTCCACAGCATCAATGCGTGACGCGCGCCACAGCTCGGGCCAGCGGCAGGCTCTGCAGGGGTCTCATGATGCAATGCACCATAATACGACGGCGTGCAGCTGAGCCTGTTTTGCAATCCGGCGTACGGTGAATCTGTGACGTGCAACCTCTGGATTTACCATGTTGTGAGTCTTAATGGGCTGCTGCGCCTGACTCATAGATTGCTCGCACTTTCCTGAGCAGCGCCGCGAAGGCGCACAGATGCGTGCGTTGGATTGGCAAAATTAAAGCTCAAGGATGCAGCTCATGGTACGGCCGGCTAACAAGGAAACAGGCGTAGAAGCCACTGCCTGGATCGCACAGAGAGTCACTGTGGGCACTGGGTCCCGCTGATGCATAGCCAGAATTTGTCTTAGGCCAAGCACGACCGCGGAATTCCCATGGACACGCCAATTCAGGACCACCACAGCGGCGCACTGCGCTTGCTCGTGGTTGAGGATTCCGAATCGGACGCCAGGCTCGCGGTTTTGGGCCTGCGCGAGGCGGGTTTCAACTGTACCTATCGATGCGTGGAGAGCGAAGAGACGATGCGCACCGCTCTGCGCGCCGAGCTCCCCGACCTCATCCTCTCCGATTTCGGCCTGCCAAAATTCGACGGCATGTCCGCGTTGGCGGTCGCTATTAGCGAGGCGCCGAATATCCCGTTCATTTTTCTCACCGGAATGGTCGGCGAGGAGCTTGCGATTCAGGCGTTGAAGTGCGGTGCGATCGACTATGTGCTGAAGAGTAACCCCATGCGGCTCGCTCCGGCGGTGAAGCGGGCTCTAAAAGACGCGAAGCTACGCCAGAAGAGCCAGCTCGCCGAGCAGAAGGTCACGCGCCTGACCGACGTGCTGCAAATGCTCTCGGGGATCAACACTGCTCTCGTGCGTATCCACGACCGCGATGAACTCCTGCGGGAGACCTGTCGTCTGGCGCACAAAGTCGGCGGCTACGCGATTGCGATCGTTGCCTTGATCAATCCCATTACACGCCTCGCGCGCCCGGTTGCATGGGCAGGAGAGGACTATCTCCCCGATCCAGCGCGCGAATTTCCGGTCGCCGACAATGAGGCGCAGGATCAGAGTCTCATGGGACGTGTCATCCGCACCGGCGAGACGACGGTCTGTGAGGATGTTGCGAATTCTCCGCTAGCCATCGACGGGCGCGATGCCTTGGTTGCCGTGGGGGTGAATTCGCTTGCCTGTCTGCCACTGAAGGTCGACGGCACGCCGGTAGGCTCCTTTCTCTTTGGCGTGCACGCGCGCGGCGCCATCAGTCAGGATGAGCTGCTGTTGCTCGAGGAGGTGGCCTCTAACCTCTCATTTGCGCTGCAGTATTTGGAAACGCAGGATACTGCTCGCTTTCTGTCCTACTTTGAGCCGCTGACAGGGCTTGCGAAGCGAGCGCTTTTCTGCGAGCGCTTAGATCGCCTCCTGACGCGTGGCACTGCAGGCTTACCGCGGCTTGCGGTCACGGTGTTCGACATCGATCACTTGAGTGTCATCAATGATTCCTTCGGTCGGCACACGGGTGATCGTCTATTGCAGTGCGTTGCGGATCGGCTGAAAGGGCACTATCCGGACACGGAGCAACTTGCACACCTGGGCGGCGGGACGTTTGTCAGCGTCAGCGCTCTCGCCGAACAATCCGAAGATGAGTTTCGCACCTTGCATCATGAGGTGGTGCGGGTATTTGACCGCCCTTTCAGAGTTGACGGGCGTGAGATCATTGTGACGGTGAAGTGCGGCGTGGCCTGCTATCCAGACAACGGGCAGGAACCGGATGAATTGGTGCAGAACGCGGAAGCTGCGCTCAAGGAGGCGAAAACCTTGGGCGAGCAATATCTTCATCACCGTATCGAGATGAATTCTGACCTCGCGCGTCGCGTGGGCATCGAGCACCGGTTGCGCTCGGCGCTGGAAAACAATGAGTTCGTACTGCATTACCAGCCGAAAGTCACATTACTCACGGGGAAGATTGCCAGTGTCGAGGCCCTGTTGCGCTGGAACGATGGGGAAAATGGGCTGATGGCGCCGGCCACGTTTCTTTCTATTCTCGAGTCGGCCGGTCTCATGTCTGCGGTCGGCGCCTGGGTGGTGCGGCAGGCGGCCGCAGACTGCCGCTCCTGGCGCAGCGTCGGCCGCTCGCCCATCAGGATCGCCGTCAACGTCTCCCCGCCGGAGCTGCGGCGGCGAAATTTCGCTCGCGAGATTCTCTCGGGCATCGGCGACCTCACCGGTGATTCTGAGTGGGGAGTCGATATCGAGATCACCGAGGGCGCGCTGTTCGGCGACTCCTCATCCTGTGTGCATTCGTTGCGCCTGTTGCGCGCGGCCGGAGTACGCGTCGCGATCGACGATTTCGGTACGGGTTTTTCATCGCTCGGCCGGCTGTCGGAATTGCCGGTCGACACCCTCAAGATCGATCGCATGTTTACGAGCCGCCTGCCGAGCGATCGCAAGAGCTGCACGCTCGTCACGACCATCATCGGCTTGGCGCATGCCTTTGACATGACGACGGTTGCCGAGGGCGTCGAGACTCAAGCGCAGCTTGATTACCTCATCCGCGAAGGCTGCGATGAATCTCAAGGCTACCTGCACAGCAGGCCGCTGCCGCGGGAAGAACTGGAACGCTTGCTCGGCTTCTCCGGACGCGCCCTCGCGCTTGTCGATGCCGCAGCATCCGAGTTACCGGCGTTGCGCGCGCGTCGATCGGCGGTTTAACAGCGCGGACGTGAGCCGGCCGTCAGTGCCCGGCGAGCCAAGCGTGGATTTCGCTCACGATCGACAGCGCAATCGACTCGGGAATGACTGCGCCCAAGTTGAGTCCGACCGGGCTGTGCAGGCGCGCGCTCAGTGCGTCGGCCACCTCAGGTCCCAGTTTCTGCATCAGGCGCGCTCGCCGCGCCGCCGGGCCCAAGAGCCCGATATACCCGGGACCGCCCGGCTCTGCGAGGGCCGCCAGATACGCCGCGTCCGCGTCGAGCACATGGCTCATCACCACGGCCGCATGGCAAACACTCATATCGACGACGCGGCCGACTGCATCGGCGTCCGCGAGAATCACGAGCGCGCCCGGAAAGCGGCGCGCGTCGCAGGAGGCGGCCCGATGATCGACGACCGTGACCTGCCAGCCGAGGGCACGTGCGGCGCTCACGACCGGTTCGGCATCCGGCCCGGCGCCGCAGACCAACACGTGCGGTGGTGGGGCGAGGAATTGCACGAATGCACGCAGGCGCCGGCCGCTCGGTGAGACATCGAGGCTCCTCGATGTGGCATCGGCAGCGCTTTGCTCGCCCGCCTCGATGAGGAGCTGCGGCAGCGGAGCCTCGGCGGCGTATGTGCCAAGCCCGGGCTCCATCGCCTCGTGCACCATCACGAGCGAAGTCGGCTGCCGTAGCTGGCTTGCACGCGCGGCGATCTCGAGCGCGCGGGCGGCAACGCTGCCCGGCGCCGCAGGCTCGAGCAGCACTCGCATCGCCCCTTCGCACCCCGCGCCCACACCGAAGAGAACTTCGTCCGGACCGCGCATGTCGTATTCGACCGCGCGCGCGACGCCTCGCTGCAGCACTTCCTGAGCGTGGATCTTAAGATCCGCTTCCAGGCATCCGCCGCTCAAGAGCCCCAGGTAACTGCCATCCGCCATGATCAGCATGCGCGCACCGGATTTGCGGTAGGTCGAGCCGGTGGTGCCCACCACGGTCGCGAGCACTCTGGCCGAGGCGTTGGCGGGTGCGTGCTCGAACAAGAGCTCGAGGCTCGTGTCGAGGCGCACGTTAAGGCGCCCGCTGAGCGCTGTCATCGCTGAGCCCTTCACGGCCGGAAAAAAGAAAGAAAGGAAATGATCGTGCCGTGCGCGGCTCGATCGAGCATCAGACGTCCTTGCCCGGACCTACGCGTCGGTCTGTCTGCGCCCGCTCGCTGCGCGCCGGTTCTGGCCTGAGAACGGCGGCGGCTGGCCGATTCTGTCCGCAGCACGACGCGCCTTCATGCGCCGGTCGTCATAGTGCTTGTAGCTGCAGCGGCAGGAACTCACCGTGCAATTGGCGAGCGGCAGCGGCGGTGCTTCCTTAGAGAGGAATCGCTGCAG
>Ga0302325_10013575_pt1 | contig 17364 bp, 16 predicted proteins | sample Palsa_T0_2_FD_201948 | JGI IMG/M metagenome (GOLD analysis project Ga0302325, IMG submission 201948) | Peat permafrost microbial communities from Stordalen Mire near Abisko, Sweden - Palsa_T0_2 | ecosystem: Environmental > Terrestrial > Soil > Palsa > Peat permafrost | place: Sweden: Abisko... | reverse complement strand
GTGCCACCGTAGCTTCGGCTCAGCCTACCCGGCGTCAACTGCGACGACGCCGCGCCGAACCGCGTCGATCGCGCGTTTTGCGGTGGCCCGTAACTCCGGCTGTGGGGCAGCATTGCGGACCTGGTCCAGCAGGTCAAGCACCTGCCGGCACCAACGCACGAAATCGCCCGGGGACACGGGCGTGGAGCCTTCGACGTCCGCGGCGGCCAGTGAGGTCACCAGGTCACCACTGCTGGCCCAGCGGTAGATGGCCGCGACGAATCCGTCGTCGGGTTCGCGGCTCAGCGTGATGTGATGCCGGTGCTCGTCGGCCCGCAGCGCCGCCGACAGCCGACGCGTCGTGTGTAACGCCTGCCGTAATTTCGCGGTGGGAATCTCCGCGTTTCGCGGAGCCCCCGGCCCGTCCCCGCCGCGCGTCTCGTACAGCACCGCCGACAGCACCGCCGCCAACTCCGCTTCCCGCAGACCCGTCCAGGCATCGGTGCGCAGACATTCGGCCACCAGAAGATCGCTCTCGCTGTAGATCCGGGCCAACAGGCGCCCGTCGTCGGTCACCGCGGGATCGCCATCGGTCTCCTGGATGAAACCGCGCTCGGTGAGCAGCCCGACAATGCGGTCGAAGGTGCGGGCCAGTGAGTTGGTGGCAGCGGCGACTTTTTTCTGCAGGGCGGCGTTCTCGCGTTCGATGCGCAGGTAGCGCTCAGCGTTGCGGACCAGCGCTTCGCGATCGGATTCGCGGTGCACGGGATGACGGCGCATCTTCTCCCGCAGCGCCACCAGCTCAGGATCGGTGTCGCCGCTCTCGGCGCGCTTGCCGCGCCGATCACCCGCAACCGATATTCCCGCGGCCGCAGAACGCAGCGCCGACGCCAGATCGCGGCGCACCCGGGGCTGGCGGTGCTCGACCCGCTTGGGCAGTGTCATGGATCCCACCGGCGGCGTCGCGCCAGAATAATCTGCCGACGAAATTCTTCCGGCCCAACGATTTTCGGTCAACACCAATGGTCGTGGATCGGTGTCGTCGCGGGCGGCCTCCAGCACGACGGCCAGGCCGCCCCGTTTGCCATGAGCGATAGTGATGATGTCACCGCGCCGCAGCGCGGCCAGCGCATCGTTGATCGTCTGCCTGCGCTGCAGCCGCGATGCGCGGGCCTGGGCGCGCTCCTGCTGGCTGATCTGATCGCGCAGCCGGGCGTACTCGAGGACCGGCGCGTCGTTCCCGCCGAGTTCGGCGGCGACCTCGTCGAGCATCTGCTGTCCGCGTTCCACACCGCGAACCAGGCTGACTACCGAGCGATCGGCCTGGAACTGGGCGAACGACTGCTCGAGTAGCCGGTGCGCCTGCTCCGGGCCGACGCGGTTCACCAGGTTGATCGTCATGTTGTACGACGGGGCGAACGAGCTGCGCAGCGGGAACGTGCGGGTGGAGGCCAGTCCCGCGACTTCGTCCGGCTGACTGGTTTCTTCGCCGGGATTCCACAGCACCACGGCGTGGCCCTCGACGTCGATACCGCGCCTGCCGGCCCGGCCGGTGAGCTGGGTGTACTCCCCCGGCGTCAGCGGCATGTGCTGCTCGCCGTTGAACTTCACCAGCCGTTCCAACACCACCGTCCGGGCAGGCATGTTGATGCCCAGCGCCAGCGTCTCGGTGGCGAACACCGCCTTGATCAGCCCGGCGGTGAACAGCTGCTCGACGGTATGCCGGAAGACCGGCAACATGCCCGCGTGGTGGGCCGCGATGCCGCGGAGCAGCGCCTCCCGCCACTCGTAGTAACCGAGCACGGCCAGATCGGACTCCTCGAGATCGCCGCAGCGGTTGTCGATGACCTCGGCGATCTTCGCCCGGTCCTCCTCGGTGGTCAGGCGTAGCGGTGACCGCAGACACTGGCCGACCGCCGCCTCGCAGCCCACCCGGGAGAACACGAAGGTGATCGCAGGCAGCAGACCGTCGCCGTCCAGCATCCGGATCACGTCGGGCCGCGGCGGCGGCCGGTAGAAAGTCGACCGGTCGCTACGCCCAGAGCTCCCTCTTCCCGTCGTACGACGGGCGCCTCGCCAATCCGAGAGCCGATCGGCCTCGCGGCGATTGGCGATGTGGCGCAACAGGTTTGGGTCGACGATCGCGTGCTTCCGCTCGCCCGGGCCGTGTGCCTGGTAGTCGAACAGGTCGAAGATACGTTTGCCGACCAGCATGTGCTGCCACAGCGGGACGGGTCGGTGCTCGTCGACGACGACCGTCGTGTCGCCGCGCACGGTCTGAATCCAGCCACCGAACTCCTCGGCGTTGCTGACCGTCGCCGACAGGCTGACCAGCCGGACGTCGTCGGGCAGATGCAGGATGACCTCCTCCCACACCGCTCCACGCATCCGGTCGGCGAGGAAGTGCACCTCGTCCATCACGACATACGAAAGCCCTTGCAGCGCAGGTGAATCTGCATACAGCATGTTGCGCAGCACTTCGGTGGTCATCACCACGACGGGCGCGTGGCTGTTAACCGACTGATCGCCGGTCAGCAACCCGATCTGATCTTTGCCGTACCGCGCGACGAAATCGTTGTGCTTCTGGTTGCTCAGCGCCTTCAGCGGCGTGGTGTAAAAACACTTGCCGCCGGACGCCAGAGCCAGGTGCACGGCGAATTCCCCGACGACGGTCTTGCCGGCCCCGGTCGGCGCGCACACCAGAACGCCATGGCCACTGTGCAGGGCCGCGCAGGCACGCCGCTGAAATCCGTCGAGTTCGAACGTCAATTCCGTGGCGAACCGCGCCAATTCGCCCTCGAGGACGGGCGCGTCAGGTGATGTCGTCATGAGGTCCGGCGATGCTCGATGGCACCCCTACCGCCGATGGTGGGTCGATGACCGAGGCTTCGTCGTCGGCGACGGTAGTGAGCGCTTCGCGCTTGGCTTTTCGTCTGTCGTGCACGCGAGAGATCTGGATGGCGAGTTCCAGGAGCAGCGTCAGCGCCAGTCCCAGCGCCGTCATCGAGAACGGGTCGGATCCGGGCGTGAAAATCGCTGCGAACACGAACATCCCGAAGATCAGGCCGCGTCGCCAGGACCGGAGCCGTTCGTAGGTCAACACGCCGACGAAGTTGAGCATCACGATCAGCAACGGGAATTCGAAACTCATGCCGAACACCAGCAGCAGGTTGATCAGGAACCCGAAATACCGGTCGCCGGACAGCGCGGTCACCTGCACGTCGCTGCCGACGGTCAGCAGAAACTGCAGCGCCTTGGCCAACACCACGTATGCCAGCACGGCACCGGTCATGAACAGCAGTGCCGCCGGGATCACGAACGCGACGGCGAAGCGGCGCTCCTTCTTGTACAACCCCGGGGTGATGAACGCCCAGAGTTGGTAGAACCACAACGGACACGACAGGACGATCCCCGCCGTCAGCGCGACCTTCAGCCGCAGCATGAACTGGTCGAACGGCGCGGTGGCCAGCAACCGGCAGTGGCCGTTGGCGATATCCGCTCGCGCCGACGGCGGCAACGCACAGTACGGATGCCGCAGCCATTCGCCCAGGCTTTCCACCCCGAACAGCGGATGCGAATACCAGACGAATCCGATCGCGGTGGTGATGATGATCCCCGCGATCGAGACCAGGAGCCGGAAGCGCAACTCGGTGAGGTGGTCGACCAGCGACATCGTCGCGTCGGGGTTGATGCGGCGACGACGCTGACGCGGATCTAGCCGCTTGATGAGACCGTTGGTGCGCACAGTGAATAGGCGCTCGTGCGCCGCGACTGCGGCGGGAAGCTAGGCCGACCGGCCGTCAGCCGCCGGCGGCTCAACCCGCTCGGAATGCACCGGCTGAGCGGGTGCGGTCTGAGGTGTGGACACTTCCGGCTTGCCGTCGCTTTGCAGCTCGCGGACCTCGGACTTGAAGATCCGCATCGACTTGCCCAGGGAACGAGCCGCGTCGGGAAGACGCTTGGCGCCGAACAGAACGACCACCAGGACCGCGATGATCGCCAGGTGACCCGGAGTAAGAGCGTTCACGTGTTTTTACCTCCCGATATCACCACGATGCTACCGCAGCCGTCGGTTCACGAGCCGGACCGCGCCGCAGCCTCGTACGACTCCAGCGCCGCCGTCGCGGCGTCACGCACCCGGTTGGCGAGCGACTCCGGCGCCAGCACCCGCACCGCCGAGCCCATGGCCAGCACCTGGCGGGCCATCCACTCTTCGGAGCCGTAGGTGATCGCCGCCTCGCACTGGCCGTCAGGCAGCTCACGCAGCACCCGCATCGGGTAGTACTCGAACATCCACGAGGCCGACGGCGCCAATACCAGCGTCGCCGATGGCAGCGACGGGTCGGCGTCGAACAACGAGGTGTCCGGCGGCGCGTGGATCGCGGGTTCCGGTGGGGCCGAGGGCTCGTCGAGCTCGGCGGCCTCGACGATGCGGTCGAACCGGAACAGCCGAACACCCTCCGCTTCCCGGGACCACGCCTCCAGGTAGCTCTGGTCGCCGACCAACACAATGCGGATCGGGTCGATGATCCGGGTGGACAACGTGTCATGCGAGGCGGCGTAGTAGTCGATGCTCAGCGCCCGCTTGTCGCGGACCGCGGCACGTACCGTGGCGGCGGCCCTGCTCTCGGCCGCTGCCGGCTCGTCGACGGCGGCCACCTCGTTCCCGTGGCCGGCGGCGCCGGCGGCCGCTTCGATTTTGGCGATCGCGCTGCGTGCCGCCTCCGGGTCGACTACTCCCGGAATGTCGGCCAAGGCCCGTAGCGCCACCAGCAGACCGGTGGCTTCCGGCGAGGTGAGCTGGAGCGGAGTGTCCATCCCTGCCGAGAACGTCACGTCGATGCTGTCGCCGGTGAACTCGAAGTCGATCAGGTCACCCGGGCCGTAGCCAGGCAGACCGCACAGCCACAGCTGGTCAAGGTCCTCGCCGAGCTGCTTGACGGAAACGCCCAGCTCGGTGGCGGCCTGAGCGCGGGTGACCCGAGGATTGGCCTGAAAATACGGCACCATGTTCAGCAGTCGCACCAGTCGCGTCGACACGGGTGTCATCAGCGCCGCTCCCCCTGCACATCGGCGTGGGCGCGCAACCGTTCCAGCACGTCCTCACGCAAAGACGACGGCTCCAGCACCACCGCGTCGGCGCCGTAACCGGCGACATCGCCCACCAAACGCCCGGTGGCGCCGATGTCGAGTTCGATGACCTCGCCGTCGCGGCCGTTGAGCTGCCTCGCGCCCAGTGACGTCCCGATCCGCCGCAGCGCGGTGGCCCGTCCGTCGGCCACCCACACCTGAGCCCGCACGCCGGACGGTGCGTCGGCGACCGCCGCGGCGACGATCTCGCGCAGGTCGACGTCGGCAGGCCGGGCGACCGCGCCAGTCGGGCCGATGGGTTTCACCTCGTCGCCGATGCGGGACAACCGAAATGTCCGGGTGGCGCTGCGGTCGCGGTCGTGCCCGACCAAATACCAGCGCCCCTTCTCGGTGATGACGCCCCACGGCTCGACGGTGCGCACGGTGTAGCGCTCGGTGCGTGACGGCCGGTGCGGAAACTCCACAGCTCGCCCGGCGCCGATCGCCGACAACAACGCGTTCAGAACGCCTTCGGACCCCCGCAGTCCCATGCTTCCGGCCGGCGAGGCGATGGCGATGGGCGCATCGGGGTAGACGTCGACACCCGCCGCCCTCAGCTTGAGCAGCGCGCCCTGGGTGGCGGTGATGAGTTCCGTCGACTCCCACAGCTGGGTGGCGACGGCGACGGCGGCCGCCTCGTCCCCGGTGAGTTCGACGGCCGGCAGCGCGTACGCGTCGCGGTTGATCCGATAACCCTCCACCGGGTCGAACGACGACACCCGGCCGGTTTCCAGCGGGATGCCGAGATCGCGCAACTCGTTCTTGTCACGCTCGAACATCCGCGAGAACGCTTCGTCGCTGGCGCTGTCTGCATACCCCGCCACGCTGGACCGAATTTTCTCTGCAGTGATGTAGCCGCGGGTGGACAACAGCGCAATGACGAGGTTCATCAATCGTTCGACTTTGGAAACCGCCACTCGTGCAGCTTAGGGGTGCGGTAAAGCCAGTTCGAGCACGCCGCTCCAGGCCAGCGCAGGCCGGCTCGAGTCCAATATGACTTGTACGAGTCAACTCGCCTTCAGCGCAACATGATTCGCTGATTTCGGCGATGTGTTCCGCCTCAAGGAGGGTGGGCTACATGCTGGCGATCAGCCGCTTGACCCGCTCGTCGACCGACCGGAACGGGTCCTTGCAGAGCACAGTGCGCTGGGCCTGGTCGTTGAGTTTCAGGTGCACCCAGTCGACGGTGAAGTCGCGACCCGCGGCTTGGGCGGCGCTGATGAACTCGCCACGCAAACGCGCCCGGGTGGTCTGCGGCGGTTCGTCCACCGCGGCGTCGATTTCCTCGTCGGTGGTGATGCGCGTCGCCAGACCCTTGCGCTGCAGCAGATCGAAGACGCCACGGCCCCGCTTGATGTCGTGGTACGCCAGATCGAGCTGAGCGATCTTCGGGTCGGACATCTCCATGTCGTAGCGATCTTGGTAGCGCTGGAACAACTTCCGCTTGATCACCCAGTCGATTTCGGTGTCGACCTTGGCGAAGTCCTGGCTTTCCACCGCGTCCAGCTGCCGGCCCCACAGGTCGACGACCTGCTCGATCTGTGCGTTGGGTTCGCGGGTCTGCAGGTGCTCGACAGCGCGCGCGTAGTACTCGCGCTGGATGTCGAGTGCGCTGGCCTGGCGCCCACCGGCCAGCCGCACCGGGCGCCGACCGGTGACGTCGTGGCTGACCTCGCGGATGGCCCGGATCGGATTGTCCAGCGAGAAGTCGCGGAAAGCCACGCCTGCTTCGATCATTTCCAGCACCAGCGATGCGGTGCCGACTTTGAGCATGGTGGTGGTCTCGCACATGTTGGAGTCGCCGACGATGACGTGCAGCCGCCGGTACTTCTCGGCGTCGGCATGCGGCTCGTCGCGGGTGTTGATGATCGGGCGGCTGCGGGTGGTGGCCGACGAGACGCCTTCCCAGATGTGCTCTGCGCGTTGCGAGAGGCAGAAGGTGGCGGCCTTCGGTGTTTGCAGCACCTTGCCTGCGCCGCAGATGAGCTGGCGGGTGACCAGGAACGGCAGTAGAACGTCGGAGATCCGGGAGAACTCACCGGCCCGCACGATCAGGTAGTTCTCGTGGCAGCCATACGAGTTGCCCGCCGAGTCGGTGTTGTTCTTGAACAGGTAGATGTCGCCGCCGATACCCTCGTCGGCCAGCCGCTGTTCGGCGTCGACCAGCAAGTCCTCCAGGACCCGCTCGCCAGCGCGGTCATGGGTGACCAACTGCACCAGGCTGTCGCACTCGGCGGTGGCGTATTCGGGATGGCTGCCGACGTCGAGGTACAGCCGTGCGCCGTTACGCAGAAAAACGTTGGAGCTGCGACCCCACGAAACCACTCGTCGGAACAGGTAACGAGCCACTTCATCCGGCGACAAGCGACGATGACCGTGAAAAGTGCAGGTGACACCGAATTCGGTCTCGATGCCCATGATTCGTCGCTGCACAATTCGAGGGTACTTGCTGATCGGGCAACTGGTGTGGAACCCCCCGGAGTGGCTGACGGCGTGGTGGATAGTGCGCACAGCATCGGCCGCGGTCGGACACGTCATCGCACGTGTCATCCGCAGTCATCTCATCGCCGGCGACGGCGATCTGGACGGTGACATCGGCGCCGCAGCCCCTTTTGACCAAGGCGATGAGAGGCCAGAATTCGATCTGGCCGAATTTCGTACACGCCAACCGTTTTGATGATTTCCCCGAGGGTTGCACATGACCGCTGCGACAAAATAGTCGTCAAAAAGCGTAATGATTCTGGTCGCCCGCCGTAAAAAACGCATAAAAGGCTGTGCCAGCGGTCGCGACACCGTTGCGCCGTGTTTCAGCACTAGTTATGCAAGATGCGACTCGCTACGCAAGATGCAACGCAGCACCTGCACGCCCGTGATCCACGCACACCCAAATCGCTTACCTGCGTGATGGATAGCGAACCCGCGCGCATTTTTCCGGGAAATCGATCTCAGATAGGGATGCACCAATGCCACTTGGTAATGTGCTGCAAGCACTCATCATGCTCGCCGTAGTTTTGGGCGGCTCAGTGCTTGTCGGAGACTTGTTCCGACGTATTAAGCAGCCTGCCGTGGTCGGAGTAATCGCTTTCGGCCTCCTGCTCGGCACAATTTTGGCTGTCCTCCCTCATTCCATGAAGTCGGTGCTAATTTCGGCGACCTCGAGATCCTGATCGACGACCTTGGCCAAGCCGGCCTCTTGTTACTGCTGTTCCTGGTGGGAATCGAGCTCCGCGGCCACAGCAAACAACAGACCGAGCGGTCGCCGACTCGCAGCGATCAGCGAGCACGCTGATATTCGCGCTGGTCATCCTGTGCATATTCGTCGCGATCGCCGCCCTTGGCCTGTTCGGCGCAATTCAGACGACCCGCGACCCGCGCGGGTTCCAGTCGCCCATGACCACGTGGTACGCGGCGATGCTGTTCGCGGTGGTACCGCTGAGAAATGCGCTGCCTGGCTCACCGGCATTCGGAAGCTGGATCGATCTCACGATCGTATTGTGGGTCCTGGTGGCGTTGGTGGTGTCGATGCTGCTCTACATCGCGCCCTGGTGGCGGTCGACGTCGACGACGTCGAAAACCTGAGCCGCGCGGCGCTGGTCAGGATTCGGCCGGGGTGGGCGCCTCGCCGAATCGACTGAGCGCCAGCGCAGCGGCGACCGCTATCACGAAGCCGGTCACCACCATCCAACCCAGGCCGTCACGGGTCCGGTCACCCAGCCATGCCACCCCGACGAGGGCAGGACCGACCGTCTCACCGATGACCATCCCGGCGACGGCGGTGGTCACCGATCCACGGCTCAATGCCGAGGTCAGCAGCAGAAACCCGGCCGCGCCACCCGCGGCCAACGCGTAGATCGCGGGATTGGCCCAGAACGCGGCCTTGGTCGGATCGATGGTGTCGATCAACCGGACGGCAATCTCGTCGACGCCGAAACCGGCGCCCGCGCCCAGACCCAGCACCAGCGCACGGGAGCGGTCCCCGAGGCGTCCGGCGGCCGCGCCGGCACCGAACACGATGGCGGCCACCACCAGCAACGCCCAGCCCAGGCCCGGCGGCCCGTGCCCTGAGCCCTCCGGCCCGGCGGCCACTCCCAGCATCGCGAGGCTGCCGCACACCACAGCCACAGCAGCCCACTCCATCGCGGACAGTCGAACCGAGAGCACCCATGCGGCCACGATCGCGGTGACGGCGAGCGACGCCGCGATCGCCGCGGCGACAACGTAGATCGGTACCAGCCGCAGCGCCCCGATCTGCAGCACAAAGCCAAGACCGTCAAGCCCGATGCCGACCAGATAGCGCCATTGCCGCAACGCCCGCAAGAGCAGGGCCGGGTCGACTCCAGAGTCGCTACCGGCATCCACCGAGCGTGTCGCCGCAGCCTGCAACACCGTCGCCGTGCCGTAACACACCGAACAGCCCAGGGCCAGCAGCAAGCCGATCAGCACGGGACAGCGTCTATTTCGACGAATCCTCCGCCGAGTCGTCCGACGACTCGGCGTTGGTGCGTTCGGGCAGCAGCGCCTCCAGCGCGGCCCCGGTGATCCGGCGGAACGCTCGCCGCGGCCGGTTGGCGTCGAGGATGGCAACCTCCAAAGACAAGACGCCCAAGGTGTCCTCGTCGCCGCCGTTGCCGCTGCCCGCCTTCAAGGCGTTGACGGCGATGTGCACCGCATCCTCCAGATCCGCATTCTCGGCATACGAGTCCTTGAGCGCGGTGGCGATCGGTTCAGTCGTCCCACCCATCACCACGAAATGCGGTTCGTCGGCGATCGAGCCGTCGTAGGTGATCCGGTACAGCTCAGGCGCTTTGGTCTCACCGAAGTGGGCGACTTCAGCCACGCAGAGCTCGACCTCGTAGGGCTTGGCCTGCTCGGTGAATATGGTGCCGAGCGTCTGCGCGTACACGTTGGCCAGTTGGCGACCGGTCACATCACGACGGTCGTAGGCGTAGCCGCGGGTGTCGGCGAATTGAATCCCGCCGCGGCGAAGATTATCGAACTCGTTGAACTTTCCGGCGGCGGCAAAACCCACCCGGTCGTAGAGCTCGCTGATCTTCTGCAGTGAGCGCGAAGGGTTTTCGGCGACGAACAGCACACCACCGGAAAACGCCAGCGCCACCACGCTGCGGCCTCGCCCGATGCCCTTGCGCGCGAGCTCGCTGCGCTCGCGCATCGCCTGCTCGGGCGAGATGAAGTACGGAAAACTCATGAATCACTTCCCGCGCGATCCGCGTCCGGCCCGAAAGTGTCCGCGCGCGAACGCGCTTGGATGACCTCGCGCGCCAGCTCGGCGATGCGCTGCTCGCCGACATTGGTTGCGCCGTCGACCCCGATGGTGACCGCCGTCGGAAAAATCCCGCGAACCAGGTCGGGTCCGCCGGTGGCGGAGTCATCATCGGCGGCGTCGTAGAGCGCTTCGACGGCGACCCGAAGGGCCGAATCCGCGTCCGTCACCTGCGAATACAGCTTCTTGATCGACGACTTGGCGAAGATCGAGCCCGAACCGACCGACTGGTAACCCTCTTCCTCGAGGTTCCAGCCACCGGCGGCGTCGAAAGAAACGATGCGGCCGGCCTTCTCCGGATCGGGGTCGCCGATGTCGAATCCAGCGAGCAGTGGCAGCGCCACCAAGCCCTGCATCGCGGCGGCGAGGTTGCCGCGGACCATGATCGCAAGCCGATTCACCTTGCCCGCGAAGGTCAGCGGCACGCCTTCCAGCTTTTCGTAATGCTCGAGCTCGACGGCGTACAGGCGGGCGAACTCGACCGCGATGGCCGCGGTGCCCGCGATCCCGGTCGCGGTGTAGTCGTCGGTGATGTACACCTTCTGCACATCGCGCCCGGCGATCATGTTGCCCTGTGTCGAGCGCCGGTCGCCGGCGAGAAGCACCCCGCCCGGATATTTCAGCGCGACGATCGTGGTGCCGTGCGGCAAATGCGAACTGGGCGTGATGGCGTCGGCGCTACCAATGCCGGCAGGCAGCAGTTCTGGTGCCTCGCGGCGCAAATAATCGGAGAACGAGGAAAGGCCGCCGGTGGCGATTCCGGGTAGTGCAGAGTTGGTGGCCGGGCGATTGTGGAAGGGCCAGGTCACTGGCCGCCCTTTTGGACGTACGCACGGACGAAGTCTTCGGCGTTCTCTTCCAGAACATCGTCGATCTCGTCGAGCAGGTCATCGGTCTCGTCAGTCAGCTTCTCGCGACGCTCCTGGCCGGCGGCCGTGCTGGCAGTGGGGTCGTCGTCATCGCCGCCGCCACCACCGCGCTTGGTCTGCTCCTGGGCCATGCTGCCTCCTGCGTCATCATCGGTCGTGAAACACGCCCGTCTGTTATTCCACCCTACCGGTCGACGGCGGTATTGCCCGGGCTTGAGGTCTGATGTCCGGCTTCTCCTCGGGCTCTTCAAAGTCCGCATCGTCGCCGGACGACGGCCTGGTGTCCGGCCGTCAGGTGGTCAGCTGCTCCACCAGCTCGACGGCGCTGTTCACCGAGTCAAGTAGCGCCCCGACGTGCGCTTTGCTGCCGCGCAGCGGTTCCAGCGTCGGGATGCGCACCAGCGAATCACCACCCAGATCGAAAATCACCGAGTCCCAGCTGGCGGCGGCGATGTCCGCGCCGAAGCGGCGCAGGCATTCCCCGCGGAAGTAGGCGCGAGTGTCAGTCGGCGGATTGTCCACCGCGTCGATGACCTGCTGTTCGGTGACCAGGCGCTTCATCGAACCGCGGGCCACCAGGCGGTTGTACAGCCCTTTGTCCAGCCGGACATCGGAGTACTGCAGATCGACCAGGTGCAGTCGCGGCGCCGACCAGCTCAGGTTCTCCCGCTGCCGAAAACCCTCCAGCAGGCGCAGTTTGGCCGGCCAGTCCAGCAGCTCCGCGCACTCCATCGGATCGCGTTCCAGTAGGTCGAGCACATGAGCCCAGGTCTCCACGACTTTCGACGCGCTCGGATCAGGGTCACGACTGTCGACCAGCTTTGCCACCCGGTCCAGGTAAATCCGTTGCAGCGCAAGGGCGGTCAATTCACGGCCATCCGCCAGGGCCACGGTGGCACGCAGCGACGGGTCGCGGCTGACCGCGTGCACCGCGTGCACCGGCCGAGCCAAAGCCAGGTCGCTGAGGTCGAAGCCGTGCGCCGGGCCGTCCTCGATCAGGTCGAGCACCAGCGCGGTGGTGCCGACCTTGAGGTAGGTGGACGTCTCGGAGAGGTTGGCATCGCCGATGATGACGTGCAGCCGTCGGTAGCGGTCGGCATCGGCGTGCGGCTCGTCGCGGGTGTTGATGATCCCGCGCTTCAGCGTGGTCTCCAGCCCGACCTCGACCTCGATGTAGTCCGATCGCTGGCAGAGCTGAAAGCCCGGCTCGTCGCCCGACGGCCCGATCCCGACCCGGCCGGAGCCGGTGACGACCTGACGGGACACCAGGAACGGCGTCAGCCCCGAGATGACTGCCGAGAACGGCGTCTGCCGGCTCATCAGATAGTTCTCGTGCGACCCGTAGGATGCGCCCTTGCCGTCCACGTTGTTCTTGTACAGCTGCAGCTTGGCGGCGCCGGGCACGCTGGCGACGTGCCGGGCGGCGGCTTCCATCACCCGCTCGCCGGCCTTGTCCCAGATCACCGCATCCAGCGGGTCGGTGCACTCCGGCGCGGAGTACTCCGGGTGGGCATGGTCGACGTAGAGCCGCGCACCGTTGGTCAGGATCATGTTGGCGGCGCCGACCTCGTCGGCGTCGACCACTGGTGGCGGTCCGGCCGAGCGGCTCAGATCGAAACCGCGGGCATCCCGCAGTGGCGACTCGACCTCGTAGTCCCACCTGGTGCGCTTGGCGCGCTGGATGCCGGCGGCCGCGGCGTAAGCCAGCACCGCTTGTGTCGAGGTCAGGATCGGGTTGGCGGTCGGGTCCGAGGGCGACGAAATGCCGTACTCGACCTCCGTTCCGATGATGCGTTGCATCCCGCAAGCCTAGGCGCGGCGACGACGGACTGGGCACCGCGGGGCGAGCCGGGTCTTCTACAGCGACGACGCGGCGCGTGCGTTATCGTCGGCGAGGCAGCGTGGAGGACGAATTGATCGAGCCTGTGCGGTATGGATCGGAATCGGTTCCGGCGCGCCCGCATGAGTCCGCTCCCACCGCAGATGGGTGCCGGCTGTCGCTGTTGCTGATCGAGGACGACCGCGCCGATGCGGTGCTGGTAGAGGAACTGATCGCAGACTCGTCCGCTGATATTCGGGTGGAGTGGGCGCCGACGATGGCGCGCGCCGAGCAATTCCTTGCTCACGAGCGCCCGGATTGCGTGCTCTTGGACCTGCATCTGCCAGACGCACTCGAGTTCGATGGCATCTCCCGCATCGCACAATGGGATCGCACCCTTCCGGTTGTCGTGTTGACGGGATTGAACGACGAACAATTCGGGGTGTCCGCCGTCGCCGGTGGCGCGCAGGACTACTTGATCAAGGGGCGCGTCGAGCCCAACATGCTGCGGCGGAGCCTGCTGTATGCGATTGAACGCAAACGTGCCGAACTCATTGCAGTGGATCTGCATGCGAGCGACCTGCGAGCCCAGGAGAATTCGCGGCTGGAACGTGGTCTGCTGCCCTCCCCGCTGCTACTCGAGGGCCCGGAAGTGGACGTCGTAACCCGATACCGTCCCAGCCGCACCAACGCGTTGCTGGGTGGAGACTTCTACGACGTCGTGCAGACGCCGGACCGGACCGTACACATCGTTATCGGTGACGTCGCCGGCCATGGACCTGACGAAGCGGCGCTGGGGGTGGCGTTGCGAATCGCGTGGCGCACATTGACATTGAGCGCTATCCACGGTGATGCCGCAATGCGCCAGCTGGAACGGATCCTGCACGCGGAAGGCCCGGGCCGTGGGATTTTCGCGACGATGCTGAGCCTGGCGATCGCTCCCGACAGCCCGCGGGTTGTCGCGGTCCGCGCCGGTCATCCCGGCATGCTGATGCACGGCCCCGGCACCGTCGATTGGGTGGAGCCGCCAGCCGGCCCCGCTTTGGGATGGGGTGGTCACCACTGGCCGCAGTACGCGATGGAACTCCCCGAAGACGGCGGCTTGGTGCTGCTGACCGACGGCCTGTTCGAGGCGCATTCAGGTCGCGGTGTCGAACGCCTCGGCGAGAACGGTTTATTGGAACTGGCCCGGCCGCTGGCAGCACTGCCCGGACAGGAGTTCGTCGACGCGCTGATCGACCGGGCCGAGGCAGGGGCCCAAGCTCATGGCGGATTCAGCGACGACGTTGCGGTCGTGCGGGTAGAGCGCAGCGTCAGGTGACGATCGGACCAGCGGCGCAGGTAAACAGCCCTGCGCAGCATCCGCGGCTGGGGTTGAGACTTACGGTCGCGGGCTGGCAAACCGTGGTGTTGTCGGTGATGGCGTTGGTCGTGCTGACAGGCGCGGCAACCTCTGCGGCGCTGCTGACGCGTACCGATGCGGTGACTCGCGAGCTGACGGACAACATTCAACCCGCGCGCGTCTCGGCGTATCGCTTGCAGAGCGCGCTGCGTGACCAGGAGACCGCCCTGCGCGGCTACGTCATCGCGGCTGACCGGCAGTTCCTGGGCCCCTACGAGGACGGGCAACAGGTCGAACACGAGGCAACGTCAAATATCAGCGCCCTACTCGTCGGTGACCGCGCCAACCTACTCGCCGATCTGAACGCGATCGAGCAGGCAGGCGCGACGTGGCGTGGCTCCTACGCGCAGCCGCTCATCGACACCGTGACCCCGGGCGCGCCGACTGTGATGAATATCGGGACTGCGGACCGCGGGAAGGCCGAGTTCGACCGGATCCGCACGCTGTTCGACGCCCAAAACGCCCATCTGGCAGCGGCGCAGAACGTCGCGGTCGATGAACTGGACGCTATGCGCAGCTGGCGCGACCGGGTCCTCATCGTCATGGTGGCGGTGTTCGTCGTCGGGTCGATTCTGCTGGCATGGTTGATGCGACGCGCGGTGACGCGACCCTTGGCGGAGCTGGCCGCGTCGTGCCGGCGGATCGCGAGCGGCGACTACACCCACAGCATCGCCCCGCAAGGGTCCAAAGATCTCCGTCAGATCGCGCGCGACGTCGACAACATGCGGGGGCGAATCCTGACCGAGCTGGACATATCCCGATTGGACCGGGCTCGTCTGAAGATGCAAACGGAGGCGCTCGACGCGCAAGCGGTCGAGCTACGGAGATCCAACGCCGATCTCGAGCAGTTTGCCTACGTGGCCTCCCATGACCTGCAGGAACCGCTGCGCAAAGTGGCCTCGTTCTGCCAACTACTCGAGCAACGCTACGGTCACGCGCTCGACGAACGGGGCATCGAATACATCGAATTCGCAGTCGACGGCGCCAAACGCATGCAGGTGCTCATCAACGATCTGCTCACCTTTTCCCGGGTCGGCCGGGTCAAGACACACGAGATCGTGGAGCTCGACGCCACTTTGGACACCGCGCTGGGCAATCTGGTCGTCGCGATCGAGGAATCCGGGGCGCAGCTACTTCGGGGGGCCGGCCCGCTTCCCCAAGTCGTCGGTGATGCCACGCTTCTCACGATGTTGTGGCAGAACCTGATTGGCAATGCCGTCAAGTTCCGGCGCGAGGACCACGTGCCTCGGATCGAAATCGACTGCGAACCGGGCATTGGTGATAACCAGGGCCATTGGATGTTCAGCGTGGCGGATAACGGCATCGGCATCGCGCCCGAATTCGCCGAAAAAGTGTTTGTCATCTTCCAGCGTCTGCATGGTCGGGATGCCTACACCGGAACTGGTATCGGACTGGCGCTGTGCAAGAAAATCGTCGAGTTGCACGGCGGTACCATCGGCATCGACACCAGCAACAACAACGGAACGCGATTCTGGTTCACCTTGCCTGTTGCTGTCGCCAGCGACGAGATACCCGTCGGCGTGCCCGAAGGAGCCCATCGATGACACCGGAGTGCCGCGCGATCGAAGTGCTGCTCATCGAGGACGATCCCGGAGACGTCGTCATTACTCGGGAAGCCTTCGAGCACCACAAGATTCACAACACTCTGCGGGTCGCACGCGATGGACAGGAAGGTCTCGACTACCTCTATCGACGCGGCGCTCATCAGGGCGCGCCACGGCCGGATCTGATCCTGCTCGACTTGAATCTGCCGAAATACGACGGCCACCAATTGCTGGAACAGATCAAATCCGATCCGGAGTTGTGCCACATCCCCGTCGTTATGCTCACCACCTCAGCCGCCGACGAAGACATTTTGCGCAGCTACCGACTGCACGCCAACGCTTACGTCACCAAACCCGTCGGCTTCGGCGAATTTATGAATGTCATTCGTCAGATTGACGAGTTCTTCGTCCAAGTCGTGCGACTTCCACGCCCTTAATCTCCCTGGTGTCAGTTGACGCTGGTCACTGAAGTGATTACCTTCACTTGGTGCCTGCCCACGCTGCGCCCGAGTCCACTGAGAACTTGTCCGGAAAGCGCTATGGCGAAGTCCTTCTGGTGACGCCAGGTGAAGCGGGACCGCAAGCGACGGTGTACATCAGCTACCCGCTGAACGAATGCCCCGCCGAATTGTGGTCGGAGCTCGACGCGCAAGCCATCGCAACCGAAAACGGTGCTGCCACAGCACTACTCAACGGCCCGCGGTACTGGCTGATGAACTCGATCGAGAACGCGTCCCGGGCCCCGCGGATGATCAAGAACTTCGGCGGGATCGACATGTTGCTGCAAGCGACGGTCCTGCTCTCGGCGATGGACCCTGCGCCCTACACCGCCAATCAGGTCCACCAGCACACTGTGGTCACCTACGACGCCGGCGAAGACATCTACGAACTGCACGATCCCGCGCTGCGACGCTGGGTGATGCAGACCTGGAGCCAGATCGTCGATCCCAACCTTTCGCGCGCCGACCTGCCAAGGCTGGGCGACCGACTCGACCTGCCCGAGGGCTGGACCTACAAGTCGCGAAAGCTGACCAGTCCCTTGACCATCGACACCACGACGCACGCCGCGCAGGTGTTGCAGGACGACCTGAAGAACAGCTACTCGCTGTTCACCGGCTGAGCCCTACCTTTTGGCGCCGGCCCGCGGCGCCCGGCTTCGCCGCGCTTGCGACCGCCGCTACAGGTTTTTGGCGCCGGCCCGCGGCGCCCGGCTTCGCCGCGCTTGCGACCGCCGCTACAGGTACTGGCCGAGGTTCGACTCGGTGTCGATCGCCCGTGACGCGCTCGAACTCTTGCCGGTGACCAGCGTGCGGATGTAG
>Ga0302325_10013573_pt1 | contig 17365 bp, 13 predicted proteins | sample Palsa_T0_2_FD_201948 | JGI IMG/M metagenome (GOLD analysis project Ga0302325, IMG submission 201948) | Peat permafrost microbial communities from Stordalen Mire near Abisko, Sweden - Palsa_T0_2 | ecosystem: Environmental > Terrestrial > Soil > Palsa > Peat permafrost | place: Sweden: Abisko... | reverse complement strand
GCCGCGCCCGGCGCGCCCCCCCCCCCCAGACGCACACGCGGGCGCGGGCGCAGACGCGGGCGCGGGCGCGGGCGCGGACGCGGGCGCGGGCGCGGGCGCGGGCGCGGACGCGGGCGCGGGCGCAGGCGCGGGCGCGGGTGGGACTGCGATCGGTGCTGCCGCGACCGGGCGTGACTCGCCGGGGGCGCACGCGGTCAGGGCGAGTGCCAGGACCGCTTCAATCGCTCGGGGCCTCATCGTGCCTCTTTACCACCGCCCACGCGTGGGCGATGACGTCGCGCGCGGCCTCGATGACCGGGGCGTGCGCCCGCGGGGTCCTCAGGCGGACGATTTCGCCCGAGGGCGGGGTCGCGTCGAGCACGCTGCGGCTGGCTGCGCGCACAGCTTCCGGCACGCGCGTGTCGACGGCCAGCGCCTCCACGTGCTCGATGTAAGTGCGACCCCACGAGTCGTCCGGCTCGACGAGAAGCGCCGCGTTGAGCGCCATCCCCGCTGCGCGCTTGACGCCCACCACCCCGGCGCGCACCTGGCCCACGGCCCACGCTTTCTCCGCACGCGCGAGCTCGCCGAGCGCCGCGCGGATCCATTCGTCGGGCGACAGCCGGCGGAGCCAGTGGCCCGGGTCGCGCGTGAACTCCTCCCCCCCCATGGCCGGCTCGTTTGCCCGCGTCACCCGCGAAGGTGCCGCGTCGTCTGCTCTTTGCCGTCGTGGCGGAGCATGACGGGCTTGCCCTCGACCACGGTCGTGACGTTGACCGGCCGCTTCCACACGCGGAGCACGCTGCGCATCACTTCCTTCGCGTAGTCCTGGCGCAGGTCCAGGCCGTGGTGTTCGTGGCGCAGAAGCAGCTCGCCGCGGTTGTCGAAGTTGGCGTCCTCCACGTAGATGCTCGGATTGCCGCCGTTCGTCAGCTGGAAGAGCAGCTTCTCCTTGACGGCCTTGAACTCGCGCGACTCGATCTCGAAGCGCTCGTTGCGGTTCGACCAGCCGAACGCGAAGAGCCGGTGCTCGCGCACGAAGTCGGCCGTCAAGAACTCGTCGATGAAGGTCACGTCGTTGTAGAGGGCGCGCACCTCGAAGATCTTCTTTTTGCCGAGGCCGAGGCCCAGGTTCCAGTTCTTTTTGGCATCGAGGTCGTCGCACTCCTCCCACTCTTTGCCGAACTGCCCGCGATCCCAGCGCTCCTCGATGTGGCGATACAGCTCGACGCCGAGCTTGTACGGGTTGAGCCGCCCCCCGCTCGTCGCGAGCACGCCCGCCGCGTGGTCGGCGTAGTCGATGATCTCGCTCGCATCGAGGATGCGCTCGGTCATGAGCTTGGAGTGCCAGTACGTGGCCCACCCCTCGTTCATGATCTTCGTCTGCCACTGCGGAGCGAAGTAGTAGGCCTCCTCGCGGATCACCTCGAGCACGTCGCGCTCCCACCGGTCGAGCGGCGCGTTCTCGGCAAGAAACTGCAGGACGTCCCGCTCCGGGTGCTCGGGGAACTTGGTCTGCTTGTCGCGCTCCGCTTCGATCTTCTTGCGCTGCTCCTCGAGGTACTCGACCGGGTTGATGAAGGACTCCATGTAGTCCTTGGAGCGAAGTCGCGGGATCTCGGTGGCCTTCGGCTCGTCGTCCTCCGGAGCCCGCTTGGTCCAGCGGGCCGTGAAGGCGGCGTGCAAGTCGAGCAAGTTCTCGAGGCTCAGGCAGTGATCGATGAACTCCTCGACCTTGTTGATGCCCTGCCGCGCGACGACGCGCCGGATGCGCGAGCCGTGGTTGGCCATCTTGTCGATCCAGCGGCGATTCGGATCGTAGCCGGCCGCACGGCGCACGGGGTCGACCGTGCGCCCGCCCGTGTCGAGGTCCGTCTGGCGGAAGCAGAAGTTGTTCTTGAAGAAGTCGACGTGCGCGTAAACGTGCGCCATGACGAGCTTCTGATCGACGAGCGAGTTGCCCTCGAGCAGGTACGCGTACGACGGGTTGTTGTTGATGACCATCTCGTAGATTTTCGAGAGGCCGTACTCGTAGCTCTTGGCGAGGCGCTCGTACTCCATGCCGAAGCGCCAGTGCGGGTAGCGGTTGGGGAACCCGCCGTACGCCGCGATCTCGTTCATCTGGTCGTACGTGAGGATCTCGAAGACCGTCGGGAAGAAGTCGAGCCCCGCCTCGGCCGCCAGCTTCTCGATCTTGTTCTGCTCCTCGCGCAGGTATGCCGGCAGCGCGGTCTTCAGCGCGAACTCGCTCATCGGGGCGCCCTCATCTAGTTGCCCTTGCCGAGAAACTCTTTGATCGAGCCGACGATGGCGTCCTTGTCGCGGATCTCGCTCGTCACGACGCGACCATCGCGAGCGAAGTGCTCGCGCAGGTCCTTGACGAACTGGCCCGAGCCATACGGGCTCTCGACCTGGCCGTACGCGAACATGTTCACCCGCGGGAGGAGCTTCGTCTTGAGCAGCTCGACGCAGAGCAGGGTGTCGTCCATCGACCAGTTGTCCCCATCGGAGAAGTGGAACGGGTAGATGTTCCACTCCTCCGGCGTGTAGCGGTCGTCGATGAGCTGCGCGCAGAGCTTGTAGGCGCTCGAGATCATCGTGCCGCCGCTCTCGCGCGTGTGGAAGAACGTGTCCCGGTCGACCTCGCGCGCGACCGCGTCGTGGATGATGTACCGGCTCTCGATGCCCTTGTACTGCTTGCTCAGCCACGCATCGATCCAGAAGCTCTCGATGCGCACGATCTCCTTCTGCTCGTCGCCCATCGAGCCGGAGACGTCCATCATGTAGATGATGACCGCGTTGGCCACGGGCTCGGCCTCGGTCTTCCAGCTCCGGTAGCGCTTGTCCGAGGGGATGGGGACGACGATGGGGTTCTCCGCGCTGTATGTGCCGGTGGAGATCTGGCGCTTTAGCGCTTCGCGGTAGGTGCGCCTGAAGTTTCGGAGCGACTCCGGCCCGACGCGACGGATGCTGGTGTAGCGGTCCTTCGCGTTGATGATCTTGCTCTTGCCCCGGTCCTGGATGTCGGGCAGCTCGAGCTCCTCGCCGAGGATCGAAGCCAGCTCGTCGAGGGTGACGTCGACCTCGAGCACGTGCTCGCCCGCGCCCGACCCGGCCTGACGGCCCTCGCCCTCTTCTTCGCCGTCGGGGTCGCCGCCGACCGGATCGCCCGGGTCGCCCGTGCCCTGACCTGCGCCGCCGCGCTGACGGTCGCCGAACGAGAAGTGCGGGATGTCGATCTGGGGGATGGGGATCGAGACGACGTCCTTGCCGTGACGGCCGACGAGCTCGCCCTGCGAGATGTATTTTCTGAGGTTTTGCCGGATGCGTCCGCGGACGATCGAGCGAAAGCGCGAATGGTCCTGGTCGATCTTCAGGGACATCGATGGATAGTCTAGCGCACCCGTCGACTCAGGAGGCGAGCGCCGACTCCTCCGCGCCTCGCTTCGTCACCTCGAGGATGCTGCGGGCGACGATGTCGGGGTCGTCGAACATCGGGACGTGGCCGAGCCCGGCCAGCTCGACCCACTCGTGGCCCGGCAGGACTTTGCGCCAGTAGGACGAGTACCGGTGCATGGGGAGGATCCGATCGCGGGTCCCCCACACGAGCCGGACCGGGCAAGGCAGCGGATCGAGAAGCGCCGGCTCGACCTCGTGCTTGAGCGCCCGGACCACGTCGTCGAAGACGTCGCACTGCCAGGACGCCGTGATCATCATCTGCGCGTGCGCGGGCGACAGCTGCTCGGGTCGTGCGACGATGCGGCTGAGCGCCACCCGGCGCGTCGCGGCGAATCGCGCCAGCATGGGCGCGATGGGACCCCCCACATAGAGCGACGTGCGGATATTCCGGAAGAGCCTCTCCAGCCGTCGTGCCTCGAGGCTTCCGCGCATCCATCCCCCACCGGGCGAAATCGCCACGACCGACTTGGCCCGGCCCCGGCGCGCCAGCTCGACGGCCAGCCAGCCCCCGAGCGAGTTGCCCACGATGTGCAGCTTGTCCCACCCGGCGGCGTCGAGCTCGGCCTCGGCGAGGTCGACCGACGCCGCGATGGTGTGCGGGAAGCCCGCCGGGATCGGCAGCCCCCCCATGTGACCGTGGTACGTGACCGCAATCACCTCGTGATGGCGCTCGAGCGCCGGAAGGACCGGCGCCCACGTATGGGCGTTCGCCGAAAATCCGTGCAAGAGCAGCATCGGCTCGCCCTTGCCGCCACGGTAGCGGACGGACGAGACGTGGCCGTTGGGGGGGACGATGCGGGCGCTCATTCGACTTCCTTGTCTAATGCGAGCCCGGTACCCCCCGCCTGCTCGTACTTACAGGGGATAGCCGATCGGCCGGGCATCGCACGCAGGCGTTGCACGAACCAGACCTCCATCATCCCCTGTTGTCGCCGGCTCACCGGCGCACACGGACGTCTCGACGGCTCACCAGCGTACGGACGCGTCCCCCGACGCGTCCGTTCTTTCTGGCTTCCTCGCTGCCCTGCCGGCGCGCTAAAACTGGTGCTCTTCGGTGCTGTCCTCGAGCGCCAGCGTCGACGCCTTGCCGCCCGAGATCACCTCGGCGACCTGGTCGAAGTAGCCCGTACCGACTTCGCGCTGGTGGCGCGTCGCCGTGTAGCCGTGGCTCTCGGCGTCGAACTCCGCCTGCTGAAGCTCGCTGTACGCCGCCATGCCGCGGTCCTTGTACTTGCGGGCGAGCTCGAACATCCCGAAGTTCAGGGAGTGGAAGCCGGCCAGCGTGACGAACTGGAACTTGTAGCCCATGGCGCCGAGCTCTCGCTGGAACTTGGCGATCGTCCCATCGTCGAGGTTCTTCTTCCAGTTGAAGCTCGGCGAGCAGTTGTAGGCGAGGAACTTGCCGGGGAACTTCGAGTGGATCCCCTCGGCGAACTTCTTTGCCTGCGCGAGATCCGGGGTGCTCGTCTCGCACCAGATCATGTCGGCGAACGGCGCGTACGCGAGGCCGCGCGCGATGGCCGTGTCGGTGCCCGACTTGATGCGGAAGAAGCCCTCGCTCGTGCGCTCGCCCTTCTGGATGAACGGCCGGTCGCGCTCGTCGATGTCGCTCGTCAGGAGCTTGGCGCTGTCGGCGTCGGTGCGCGCGATGAGGATCGTCGGAACGCCGCACACGTCCGACGCGAGGCGCGCCGCGACGAGGGTGCGCACGAAGTGGCTCGACGGGATGAGCACCTTGCCGCCCATGTGACCGCATTTCTTCTCGCTCGCGAGCTGGTCCTCGAAGTGCACGCCCGCGGCGCCGGCCTCGATCATCCCCTTCATCAGCTCGAAGGCGTTGAGCGGACCGCCGAAGCCTGCCTCTGCGTCCGCCACGATCGGCGCGAACCAGTGGGTGCCCCCCGTCTTGCCCTCGCCGTGCTCGATCTGGTCGGCGCGCTGCAGGGCCGCGTTGATCTTGCGCACGACCGCCGGCACGCTGTTCGCGGGGTAGAGCGACTGGTCGGGGTACATCTGGCCCGCCGAGTTCGCGTCCGCCGCGACCTGCCAGCCGGAGAGGTAGATGGCCTTGAGGCCGGCGCGCACCTGCTGCACGGCCTGGTTGCCCGTCAGCGCCCCGAGGGCGTGGACGTAGGGCTCCGTGTTCAAGAGCGACCAGAGGCGGTTCGCGCCCTGCTTGGCCAGGGTGTACTCGATCCTGATCGAGCCGCGGAGGCGCTCGACGTCGGCGGTGGAGTACGGGCGCTGCACGCCCTCGAATCGCTTGGCGAGCAGGGATTCCTCTTTCGAATGGTTCGTCGCGGTCGCTGTGGACATGGTGCTAAGGCTCTCCTTCAATCTCTTGGTTCGTGTGGTTTTTGTTCGTCCCGTCCGCGGATGTCACGCGTCGGGCAGCAGGTCGTAGGCGGGGACGGTCAAGAAGTCTTCGAACTTGGGCGCCGTCGAGAGGCGGACGAACATGTCGCGCGCTTCCGGGAACCGGCCTCCGTTGAACCGCGCGTCACCGACCTCGCCGCGGATCCGCTGCATCTCTTCGCCGACGATGCGCGCGAAGGCGTCGCTGTCGATGACCTTGCCGTCGACGGTGACCTTGTGGTGCAGCCACTGCCACACCTGCGCGCGCGAGATCTCCGCCGTCGCCGCGTCTTCCATCAGGTTGTAGAGCGGCACGCAGCCGTTGCCGCGGAGCCACGCCTCGATGTACTGGACGCCGACGCGCACGTTGTGGCGCAGGCCCGCGTCGGTGCGCGGGCCCTCGGGGACTTGCAGCAAGTCGTCGGGGGTGACGTGGACGTCGTCGCGCTTGACGCCGAGCTGGTTTTGGCCGGGCATGTGCGCGTCGAAGATGTCCTTGGCCACCGGCACGAGGCCCGGGTGCGCGACCCAGGTGCCGTCGTGGCCGGCTTTCACCTCGCGCAGCTTGTCGGCGCGCACCTTCTCGAGCGCCGCCTCGTTGGCCGCGGGGTCGTCCTTGATGGGGATCTGCGCGGCCATGCCGCCCATCGCGTGCACGTTGCGGCGGTGGCAAGTCTTGATGAGCAGCTTGACGTACGCGGCGAGAAAGCCCTTGTCCATCGTGACCTGCGATCGATCGGGCAGGACCGCCGCCGGATCGGTCGACCGCTTCTTGATGAAGCTGAAGATGTAGTCCCAGCGGCCGCAGTTGAGGCCAGAGGAGTGATCGCGCAGCTCGTACAGGAACTCGTCCATCTCGAACGCCGCGGGGAGCGTCTCGATGAGGCACGTCGCCTTGATCGTGCCCTTGGGAAGGCCCACCTTCTCCTGCGCGCGCAGGAATACGTCGTTCCAGAGGCGAGCCTCGAGATGGCTCTCCATCTTGGGCAGGTAGAAGTACGGACCGGTTCCGCGCTCGAGCGCCGCGCGGGCGTTGTGGAAAAAGTAGAGGCCGAAGTCGAAGAGGCTGCCGGGGATCGTCTCGCCATCGACCTTCACGTGCCGCTCGACGAGGTGCCAACCGCGCGGCCGCACGAGCAGCACGGCCGTCTTGTCCTTGAGCGCGTACTTCTTGCCCGTCTCGGGGGCGGTGTACGTGATCGTCCGGCGTACCGCGTCGGCGAGGTTGCCCTGCCCTTGAACGAGGTTGTCCCAGGTGGGGCTATTGGCGTCTTCGAAGTCCGCCATGAAGACGCTGGCGCCCGAGTTGAGGGCGTTGATGACCATCTTCCGATCCGTCGGCCCGGTGATCTCCGTCCGGCGATCGAGCAGGTCCTTGGGCAGGGGCGCGACCGTCCAGTCCCGAGCGCGGACGTCGGCCGTCTCAGGCAAAAAGTCGAGTCGGTGGCCGGCCTCCAACTTGGCCTGGCGGTCCTTGCGAAGGGCCAGGAGCTGGCGAACTCTGGGGCGGAAGGTGCGGACCAGGTCGGCGACGAACGCGAGTGCGTCGGTGGTCAGAATCGTTTCGTATTCGGGTCGAATCGGCGCCTCGATGGCGACGCCGTCAGGAAGGGAGAGAGTCACGGGGTTTACAATATACTCACCCGAAACATGGTCAAGTCGATGAAAAGGCGCGCTAAGTAGCTTCAGTTGAGAACTGTCAACGCCAGGGTGTAAAGTAGTCAACGCTGTCAACGACATCGAGCGCGCATTTATGAGCCGAACACCCGCAGAGCCGTCACGCCTCGGACCCAAAGTGCGCTCGCTCCGCCGCCGCGAGGGCCTGACTCAAGTGCAACTCGCAAGCCGCCTCGGCATCTCTCCGAGTTACTTGAACCTCATCGAGTCGAACCGGCGCGCGCTCCCCGCCCCTCTTCTCATCAAGCTGGCGCAGCTCTTTGGCGTGGACGTGGACTCCTTCGGCGCCGAGCAGGACGCGCGCCTCGTGCACGACCTCGTCGAGGCCTGCGCCGACCCGGTGTTCGATCCCTACGACCTCACGTCGACCGACCTGCGGGACCTCGCAGCCAACCACCCCCAGATCGCGCGGGCCGTCATCGCCCTCTACAGCTCGTTCAAGGAGCAGCGCGGCGCGAGCGAGGAACTGGCGTCGCGTATCGAGGACGGCGACGGGCCCGGCGATGGTCCCGGCCTCGATCGAACGCGCATGCCCTCCGAGGAGGTGAACGACTTCATCCAGAAGCACTCCAATCACTTCCCCGACCTCGAGGACGGCGCGGAGGAGCTCTGCAAGCGGGCCCGCGTCGACGTCGACGAGCTCTACTCGGGGCTCGTGCGGTTCCTCCAGAAGCACCAGGGGGTCGAGGTGCGCATCGCACGCGGCCAGGCCGCCCGCGGGATGGTGCGCCGTTTCGACCCGGCCAAGAAGATCCTGACGTTGAGCGAGCTCCTCCCGACGCGATCGCGGACGTTCCAGGTGGCGCACCAGGCTGCGCTCTTGACCCAGCGCGGGCGCATCGACCGCATCGTGACCGACACCCAGCTGACGAACGACGAGTCGCGCGCGATCGCCCGCGTCGTGCTCGCGAACTACTTCGCCGGCGCGATGATGATGCCGTACGCGCCGTTCCTCGAGGCCTGCCGGCAAGAGCGGTACGACCTCGATGTCCTCGGACGCCGGTTCCGTGTCGGCTTCGAGCAGGTGTGCCACCGGTACACGACCCTGCGTCGCCCCGGCGCCGAAGGGGTCCCCTTCCACATGATCCGGATCGACGTCGCCGGGAACATTTCGAAGCGCTTCAGCGCGAGCGGGATCCAGTTTGCCCGCTTCTCCGGCGCGTGCCCGCGGTGGAACGTCTTCTCGGCGTTCCTGACGCCCGGGATGATCCGCATCCAGGTCTCGCGCTTCACCGACGGATCGTCCTTTTTCTGCATCGCGCGCACCATCCACAAGGACTCGGGGGGCTACCACGCTCCCCAGCCCGTCCAGACCATCGGCCTCGGGTGCCGGATCGAGCACGCGCGGGACATCGTGTATTCGGACGGGATCGATCTCGACAACCCGCAGATGGCCACTCCCGTGGGCGTTACCTGCCGGACATGCGAGCGGAGCGACTGTGAGCAGCGTGCGTTCCCCTCGATACGCCACCCGGTCCAGGTCGACGAGAACGTCCGCGGCCCGTCCCTTTATGCCCAGCGGACGCTTCGCGTCCTACAGTAGCCGCGCGCGCGCCGTCGCGGCTATGCTCCGCCCGCGCGACCGATGAACGACCGCCTCGACTCCGACCTCGCCTCGCTCCGTATCGAGCGCGGCCCGGCCGCGTCTTCATCCTCGGGTCGCGTCTTCGTGTGGATCGCGGGGCTCGCGGTCCTGGGCGGCGTCGTATTCGCGGGCTGGCGCTTCGCGTCGTCCGCGATCCAGGCGAGCCTGTTCGAGACGGAAGTCTCGATGACGGAGGTCGCCTCGGTCTCGCCGGCGCAGGCGCAGATCCAGCTCACCTCGTCGGGATACGTCGTGCCCCAGGTCGAGATCGACGTGTCCTCCAAGATCGTGGGCCGGGTCGACAAGGTGACGGTCCGCGAGGGGAGCGCCGTCAAGCAGGGGCAGCTTCTGTTCGAGCTCGACGCGAACGACCAGCGCACCGCCGTGGCGACCGCCCAAGCCCGGGCGGCGGCGGCCCGCGCGCGAGCCGCAACGGCCCGCGCGCAGCTGGGCGAGGTCGCGGTCCAGCTCACGCGCGAGCAGAAGCTCGTCGCGAGCGGCGCGATGGGCGCGGCGACGGCCGATGATTTGGCCGCGCGGTCGAAGTCGCTGACCGAGCAGGTGAACGCCGCGGACGCCGACGTGACGGCGTCGCAGGCCGAGGTGACGGCCCTCTCGGTGAACCTCGGCAACACCACCATCCGATCGCCGATCGCCGGCACGGTCGTGACCAAGCCCCTGCAGCCGGGCGACGTGGTGACCCCGGGGACGTCGATGGTGCGCATCGCCGACTTCGAGTCGATCGTCGTCGAGACGGACGTACCCGAGGCGCGCCTTCACCTCGTGAAGCCCAAGGGCCCCTGCGAGATCGTGCTCGATGCGTACCCGGACAAGCGATGGCGCGGCGAGGTCGTCGAGACCAGCCCGCAGCTGAATCGGGCCAAGGCGACGGCCACCGTCAAGGTGCGGTTCCTCGACCGCGACGCGACGGTATTGCCGGAGATGGCTGCGCGCGTGTCGTTTCTGGAGTCGGCGCTCGACGAGAGCAAGATGAAAGAACCGCCGAAGACGATCCTGCCCGGATCGGCCGTCGTCGATCGGGCGGGCGCCAAGGTCGTCTTCACCGTGGACTCGGGGCACGCCAGGATGATCCCGGTCTCGCTCGGAGCCCCGTTCTCGGACGGGTTCGAGTCGACGTCGGGGCCGCCCCCCGGAACGAAGCTGGTGAGCAACCCGCCGCCGACCCTCGGCGACGGTCAGGCGATCAAGGAGAAGAGCCCGTGACGGAAGACGTGAAGCCGAGCAGCGGCGCACCCATCGTGAAGCTTTCTCACGTGACCAAGACGTATACGCGCGGCGGCGAGAGCGTCCGCGTGCTCGAGGGCCTGGACCTCGACGTGCCCGCCGGCTCTTACGAGGCGCTGATGGGCCCCTCCGGTTCGGGCAAAACGACACTCCTCAACCTCATCGCGGGCCTGGACCGCCCGAGCGAAGGCTCGGTCGAAGTGGCCGGCAAGCGGCTCGAAGGCTTGGGCGAAGGGGGCCTCGCGAAGTGGCGGTCGACGACGATCGGCTTCGTGTTCCAGTCGTACAACTTGCTCCCCGTCCTGACGGCGGCGGAGAACGTCGAGCTGCCCCTGCTCTTGACGAGCCTCGGCTCGGCGGAGCGCAAGAAGCGCGCGCTGACGGCGCTGCGCGTCGTCGGCCTGGAGGAGCGCAGCCAGCACTACCCGCGGCAGCTCTCCGGAGGGCAGGAGCAGCGCGTCGCCATCGCGCGCGCCATCGTCAACGATCCGACCATCATCGTGGCCGACGAGCCGACGGGTGACCTCGATCGCAAGGCGGCCGACGAGATCCTGGGCCTGTTGGAGAAGCTCAACTCGCAGCTCGGCAAGACGATCTTCATGGTGACGCACGACCCGGCCGCGGCCGACCGGGCCAAGATCATCCGGCGCCTCGACAAGGGAAAGCTCGTCTCGTGACGCTCACGGGCCTCGCGCTGAAAAACCTGGCGCGAAATCGCTTCCGCGTAGCCCTGACGACGGTCGGGGTCGCGGTGGCGATCGTGGCGTTCTTGCTGCTGCGGACGATCATGTCCGCGTGGGCATCCGCATCGGATTACGCCGCCAAGGACCGCGTGGTGACGCGCCACAAGGTGACGTTCGTGATGGCGCTGCCCAAGCGCTACTACACCGACATCCTGGCGGCGCCGCACGTGAAGGAGGCGACGTTCGCCAACTGGTTCGGCGGCAAAGACCCGAAACACGAGCACGAGTTCTTCGCGACGCTCGCGGTCGACCCGACGTACTTCTCCGTCTACCCCGAGATCAGCGTCGCGCCCGATGCCCTCGACACATGGAAACACGACCGGCAGGGCGCCATCGTCGGCTCCGTGATCGCGAAGAAGCTCGGCTACAAAGTGGGCGATCGCGTCACCCTGCAGAGCGGCATCTATCCAGGCAACTGGCCGCTCACGATCGACGGCATCTACACGAGCACGTCGCGCACGATCGATCAGTCGACCATCCTCTTTCACTGGGACTTCCTGAACGACTCGATGCCGGTCGATCGCCGCGACATGGTGGGATGGATCGTGAGCCGCGTCGACGAGCCCGGCCGCGCGGCCGACACGGGCGTCGCGATCGACAAGATGTTCGACGACCGCGACACGCAGACGCTCTCGATGGACGAGCACGCCTTCGGTGCGTCGTTTCTCGGGATGTTCTCGGCGATCCTGACGGCCATCAACGTCATCTCCGCGGTGATCCTGGTCATCATGACGCTCATCCTGGGCAACACGATCGCGATGGGCGCGCGCGAGCGGGGCGGCGAATACGGGGTCCTTCGCGCCATCGGATTTTTGCCGTGGCACGTGGCCCTGTGGGTCGTCGCCGAGTCGCTCTTCATGGGCCTCGCCGGCGGACTGCTCGGCGTGGCCATCGCGTGGCCCTTCGTCAACAGGGGCATCGGCCCGGCGCTCGAGGAGAACATGGGCAGGTTCTTCCCGTACTTCCGCCTGGAGGTCCCCTCCATGATCGCCGGCGTCGCGGCGGCGGCCCTGCTGGGCGCGGCGGCCGCGCTCATCCCGGCGTGGCGTGCGTCGCAACTGCGCGTCGTCGACGCCGTCCGCCGCATCGCCTGAAAGGCTCGTCATGATCCCGATTCGCTACAACATCCGCAGCTTGGTCGTACGCAAGGCGACCACCATCGCGACGGCCGTCGGCATCGCGCTGGTCGTCTTCGTCCTCGCGTCGGCGCTGATGCTGGCGGCGGGCATCCGCAAGACGCTCGGCGCGGGCGGACGGCCCGACACCGCGATCGTCCTGCGAATGGGCAGCGACGCGGAGCTCGGGAGCACGATCGAGGAGTCGAGCGTGCCGCTGATTCTCGCGGCCCCCGGGGTCAAGGTCGACGAGCACGGCAGGCCGTTCGGAGCCGCGGAGGCCGTCGTCGTCGGCGCGATGGGCAAGATCGGCACGAGCGGCGTGACCAACGTCACCATCCGGGGCGTCACCGACGACGCCACGACCTTCCGTCCGGAGGTTCACGTCGTCGCCGGCCGGCCGGCACGGCCCGGGTCCGACGAGGCGATGGTGGGCGCGCGCCTGCTCGGCCGCATCAAGGGCCTGGAGATCGGGCAGACTTTCGAGTTGAAGAAGAACCGGCCCGTCACCGTGGTGGGCGCTTTCGAGGCCGCCGGTTCGGCGTACGAGTCCGAGGTCTGGGTCGACCGGGAGCTCTTGCGCCAGGCCTACAATCGGCAGGGCTTCTTCTCGAGCGTGCGCGTCCGCCTGGATTCGCCGACCAAGTTCGACGCCTTCCGCGCAGGGGTCGAGAACGACAAGCGCCTCGGCTTGCAGGCCCTGCGCGAGACGACGTTCTACGAGAACCAGTCCGAAGACCTGGCGAAGTTCATCGGGATCATGGGGACGATCGTGTCGGTGTTCTTCGCGGCCGGCGCGATGATCGGCGCGATGATCACGATGTACGCGGCCGTCGCGAGCCGGCAGCGCGAGATCGGCACGCTCCGCGCGCTCGGGTTCTCGCGGACGGGGGTGCTCTCCTCGTTCCTCATCGAGGCCGTGCTCTTGGCCGCCCTCGGCGGCATCGCGGGCGCCGCGGCCTCGACCGCGATGGGCTTCGTCCGCTTCTCGATGATAAACCAGGCGAGCTGGTCGGAGATCGTCTTCTCGTTCGAGCCGACGCCCCAGGTCCTGCTGAAGGCGCTCGTCTTCGGCTGCGGCATGGGCCTCGTGGGCGGGTTGCTCCCGGCGATCCAGGCGGCCCGCACCTCGCCGCTCAAAGCCATCCGAGGTTAGTCGCCCGTCAGCACGACGAGCGCGCCCGCGTCGAGCGCGACGGACCCCGCGGCCGCGAGCTGCGAGCCGACCTGCGCCTTTGGGCGCGTGTCGATCGCGACACGCCATGATGGGCCGTACACGGGCCCTGGCAGGGCGAACGTAGCCGGCGTCGACTCACCGTTCATCAGGACGAGGATCGGCGGCGATCCTCCGGCGCCCGCAAGGTGAAACGCCAGGCGCGCCCGCGCAGGCCGTTCCCAGTCGGGTCCCGTCATCTCCGTCCCATCGGCGCGGAGCCAGGTGATGTCGTTGTTCCGGCCGCCGTCGCTCGGCTTGCCGCGCAAGAAGTCGCTCCCGCGCAGCACGGGCTGGCCCTTACGGAGGGCGAGGAGCGACCGGACGAATTCGAACGTGTCCCGCGCCTCGGGATCGGCGTCCGCGGCGGGCCAATCGACCCACGTGAGCTCCGAGTCCTGGCAATACGGGTTGTTGTTTCCGCGCTGGGTGCGCCATAGCTCGTCTCCCATGAGCAGCATCGGGACCCCGCGGGACACGAAGACCGTCGCCAAGATACTGCGCGCGATCGTGCGCCTTCTCGCGAGCACGGCGGGATCGTCGGTTTCGCCCTCGACCCCGCAGTTCTGGCTGAGGTTCTCGGTCAAGCCGTCGGCGTCGCGCTCGCCGTTGGCGAGGTTGTGCTTGCGCTGATAGCTGACGAGGTCGCGCAGCGTGAAGCCATCGTGGGCCGTCACGAAGTTCACGCTGGCGTGCGTCGTACGGGCGCCGTGCGCGAACAGGTCGCTCGACCCTGTCAGCCGGTACCCCACGTCCGGGACGACCTGCGCATCGCCCCGCCAGAACCGGCGGACCGAATCGCGAAAGCGCCCGTTCCACTCGGCCCACGGCGGCGGGAACCCCCCGAGCCGGTAGCCGTCCTCCCCCAGGTCCCACGGCTCCGCCAGCAGCTTCACCCCCGAGAGCACGGGATCCTGCTGGAGCACGGCAAAGAAGGCCGAGCGAAGGTCGAAGGCTCCCACCGTGTTGCGGCCGAGGATCACCGCGAGGTCGAATCGAAAGCCGTCCACGTGCATCTCCGTCACCCAGTAGCGGAGGCTGTCGGCGAGGAGCTTGAGCGCCTGCGGGTGCGACAGATCCACCGTGTTGCCGCACCCGGCGAGGTCCGCGTACTCGCCGGCGCTGCCGGGCTTGCGGCGGTAGTACGTGGCGTCGTCGATGCCGCGAAACGACACCGTCGGGCCCCAGCGATCGCCCTCGCACGTGTGGTTGTAGACGACGTCGAGGATCACCTCGAGGCCGGCGGCGTGAAGCCGCGCGACCATGCGCTTGAACTCGCGTACCGCCCCTTCGCCGCCTTGGGCGCGCGGAACGGCGAAGCGATCGTCCGGCGCGAAGTACCCGACCGTGCTGTAGCCCCAGTAGTTGGTCATGCCGCGCGCGGAGACCGCGGGCTCGTCGAGGTGGGCGTGGATCGGCAGGAGCTCGACGGACGTAACCCCGAGCGAAACGAGGTGCTCGATCGCGGCGTCCGAGGCGAGGCCGAGGAACGTCCCCCGGTGCGGCTCGGGCACCCGCGAGTGCCGCCGCGTGAACCCTTTGACGTGCAGCTCGTAGAGGACCGTATCGCCCCAGGGCACGCGCGGGGGACGATCGGCTCCCCAGTCGAAGACGTCGTCGACGACGAGGCTCCTCGGCTTCGCGGCAGCATCGTCGCGATCGCACGGAATGCTGTCGTCGGGCGGGGTGATCGCCCGCGGCTCCCTGCGGAAGCCGTAGATAGGACCGCGCCAGTCGAGGCGCCCTTCGATCGCGCGGGCGTACGGGTCGACGAGGAGCTTGTTCGGATTGTGACGCTCACCGCGCTCGGGCGCGTAGGGGCCGTGCACGCGCCATCCGTAGCGTTGCCCGGGGCCGATCCCCGAGACGCGAAGGTGCCACACGTGGGCGGTCGGTCCCGCGGCGGGCAGCCTCGTCTCGCGTCCTGTGTCGTCGAACAGGCATAGGTCCGCGCCGGTCGCGCTTGCGCTGTAGAGAGCGAAGTTCACGCCATCGCCGTCTACGCGGGCACCGAGCGGGTGCGGGGTCCCTGGTTGTGTCGCGTACGGCGGCATCCCTCAGCGCCCTGCCGCGGTCACGAGCGCGCGAACGGCTGCGAGCCGAGCAGCCAGCGACGCGTCGGCGGACAGGTCCTCGATGGGACGCGGCAGACGCCATGTCCAGTTCTGGGGGCCCACGGTGCCTGGAGTGTTGATTCGCTCACCGACCCCGATGAGCTCCTGCGCCAGGATGAGCGCCAGGTCCGAGCTCGCGCCGTACAGGTCGCGGAGCAGGGCAAGCGAGCGGCGTCCGTCGATGCCAGGCGCCCCGGCGACCTCGGTCGTGAGCCCGGCGCGCCGGGCGAGGGCCACGCGGTCGCCTTCCGGAAGATCCGACCACCACGCGTCGATGGGCGCCGTGTCGTGCGTGCTCCACGACGCGACGCTCTCTCGCGGAAACGCGCGCGGATCACGAAAGCCCGCGGCATCCTTCTCCCAGGGCAAGACGCGGTAGCCGGGCACGCCGCGCTCGCGGAGCGTATCGCGGACGAACGGGGGAATGACGCCGAGGTCCTCGGCGATCGCGCGCGGAGGGTCGACGCCGACGGGCGAATGCTCGACCTCGGCCAGGAGCGCGCCGAGCACGCGCCGTCCACGCGTCCGCTGCAGATCCTCGCCCTCGGGATCGAATCGTCCGCGGTCCGCGCCGCCGGGACGGCGGACCCATTGCCGGAAGTATCCGACGACGTGATCCATGCGGAAGCGGTCGTAGAGAACGGCGGCTCGTCGAACGCGCGCGCGAAGCCAGGCCAGACGATCGACCTCCATGGCGAGCCAGTCGTACGCCGGCAATCCCCAATCCTGGCCGTCCGCGGAGTAGTCGTCCGGCGGGGCGCCGAGCGACAGGCCCAGCTCGAACTGCGACGCGTGCGCCCACACGTCCGCGCTCTCCGCGCAGACGATGAACGGCAGATCCCCCATGAGTTCGACTCCCAGTTGTCGCATCTGGTCGCGCGCGGCACGCCACTGCCCCTCGATCGTCCACGCGACGTACGCGGTCTCGAGGAGCGCGTCCGCTTGCTCGGACCGCACGCGCGCGATGGCGCCGGTCGTCCGATCGCGTTCGCCTCCGCCCAGGTCTGCCATCCCCAGCCCCCGTGGGCCCGTCGCAGGGCTCCGTAGAGCGCGAGGTCGTCCAGCCAGTCACGCTCGCTCCGGATGAAGTCCGCGAGCTTGCGCGCGCGCACGGTGTCGCGGGACCACTCGCGTTCTCGGAAGCGCTCGAACGCGGCGCGTAGCACGCGCGCCTTGAGGGCGCGGACGGCGCTGTACTCCACGCGATCTCTCCCGCGCAAGCGTTCGAGTTCGCGCGCGCCGGCCTCGCCGAGGATGGCCGCTCGCGCCGACGCATCGAGGTCCTCGACGGCTTCGACGTCCGTATAGATGGGGTCCAAGCCGAAGGCCGTGAGCGCCCCGTAGGGGCTCGTCTCTCCCTCCGCGAGCTCGTGGGCGGGCAAGATCTGCAGGAGACGTTGGCCTGCCGTGCGCACCCACTGGGCGCACACCGGCAGGTCGGTGACCTGACCGATCCCCCAGTCGCGCCGCGTCCGGACGGCCGAAAGAGGGATGACGACGCCGGCCATGCGGCGCACGTCTCCGCTTACCTCGCGGTGCCCGGACGGACCGGGACGGACGACATGGTGGAGCGCATCGCGAAGCCGGGAGCATAGTCGCGCGCGGCGACGGCCGGTGTCAGAATGCTCAGCGTGCGCGACCGATCGCCACGATGGCAACCGCCCTGGGCGGTGTTCCTGGCCCTCAGCGCCGTCGCGCACGTAGGGACATTCGCCGCGACGCACCGGGGCGCCCCCCCGCCCGCTCCCGTGGCCTTCGAGCCCCCGGAGCAAGCAGTCACCCTGGCCGGCGATACCTTCGACGTCCCCCCCACCCCTGCCGACCGCGAAGCCCCCGCCGAAACACTCGACGCGCCATCCCCCTCCCCCGCGCCCCCCCTT
>Ga0302325_10013572_pt1 | contig 17367 bp, 14 predicted proteins | sample Palsa_T0_2_FD_201948 | JGI IMG/M metagenome (GOLD analysis project Ga0302325, IMG submission 201948) | Peat permafrost microbial communities from Stordalen Mire near Abisko, Sweden - Palsa_T0_2 | ecosystem: Environmental > Terrestrial > Soil > Palsa > Peat permafrost | place: Sweden: Abisko... | reverse complement strand
CCCCGCGCGCGGCGGCGGGCCAATACGGCGCGCCCTTTCTTGGTTTCCATGCGGCTGCGGAAACCGTGGGTCTTCGCACGATGGCGGTTATTCGGTTGAAAAGTACGTTTCGGCATTTTAGTTCAAGTATTTAGTATAAAACAATGTTGGGCGTTGTGGCATATTAGCAAATCTGGGATTTTGGCCCTATGCTAAACTTCAACAGCAGAGATCGTACACTAGTGGTTTGATGCGTCCGTCTCTGGCCGCCGCGGTTGCGGCATTCCTCTTATCCACCGCCTGCGGTTATATCGGTGGAACTCTGGCGCCCCTGGCCAACGTGCCCGCCGCTCCTCAGGACCTGGCCGCGACCCAGCGCGGCGCAAACATCATCGCGCACTTCACGCTCCCAACGCTTACCACCGAGATGATTCCCATCAAGGGAGCGTTGGAGCTCGATCTCCGCGCAGGGCCGCCGCCGGCGCCGTGGAATGCATCCGAATGGGCCGCGCACGCACAGCGCATCGCATCCGCTCAACTAATCAAAATTCCGGCGCCCAATAAGAAAGTGACCGAAGGCCATGTGGCCGAATACCACTTTTCTTCGACGGCCTGGACCGGCAAGGAGATCGTGATCGCCGCGCGCGTAACCGGGGAAAATGGAAAAGCATCCGATTGGTCGGCGCTGCTCACGCTGCACGTGATGGCGCCGCTGCCGCAGCCTACCGATCTGAGAGCTACGCCCCAAGCCAATGGCATACGGCTGATCTGGCATGCGGCGGGCGGAAATTTCCGCGTGCTGCGGCGTACGGAAGGCGACGCAGCCTTCGCCGAACTAGCCGCCGTCACGGCGCCGGAATATCTCGACGCCACCGCCGAGTTCGGCAAGACCTACAACTATCAGGTACTGGCGTTCGCCGAGGCCGCGCCCCACCAGGAGGCGCAGAGCGACCTTTCGAACGAAGCGACCTGGGTCTACAAAGACACCTTCCCGCCCGCGCCGCCAGCCGGGCTGCGCGCCGCAGCCTCGGCGGCCAGCATCGAACTCTCCTGGGACGCGAATACCGAACCGGACCTGGCCGGCTATCGCGTGTATCGCTCCACCAACGGCGGCGCTTTTGAAAAGATCGCCGACGGGAATGAGATACCGGCCTACTCGGACCGCGCGGTGGAGCGGGGCAAGACATACCGCTACGCGGTCACGGCGATCGACAAATCGAACAACGAAAGCGGCCGTTCCGCGGAAGTAGAAGGCGCTCTACAGTAAACGTTAAGTTTGGTAAAGAGTCTCTGGCGTATTCAACAGGCGCGCAAAACGAATCGTCTCCCAAGTGTAAGCGGTTTGCAAATAAGGATCGCTCAATCAGGAGAAATCATACATGCCTACGATTCAACCTATCCGGACAGAACACGCCACCGGATCGACTAAGCGGCTTTTAGAAGCCCTCAAGGCCGAAGGTAGCTCAACCAATAACATGATTCAGACCATGGCTCACTCGCCGAGTGCCCTCGAAGGATACCTGCAACTCCGGCGGACACTCGCCAGCGGCAGGCTGGGCCCCAAGCTGCGCGACCGGATTGCTCTGACTGTGGCGCAGGCTAACAACTGCGAATACTCTCTGGCGCGAAACACCGCACTGGCGAGACAGCATGGCTTAACCGAAGAGGAAATCTTTGCCAGCCGCGACGTCCAGGGCGGCGATGAACTGACCGGCGTGGTTCTGCAATTCGCGCATAACCTGGTCACGCGAAGCGGCAAGTATTCGCCCGAATTGATGCGCGCGGCCGGATACACGGACGAAGAGATCGTCGAAACCGTCGCCTGGGTGGCGTTGAACGTCTTTGCCAATTACTTGAACCTTGCGGCTTGGACGGATATCGACTTTCCGCTGGCGGCGGTAAAGTCAAAGGCGGCTTGAAGAACCTAGTGGCGCACGCGGCTCTTGCGGGCAGGAGAAGCGTTCACACGAGTGTGAACGCGGCACGCAGGAGTGCGTGCGCCACAGACTTACTCCTGCTTATAGAGTGCGTTGAAGAAGAACTTATAGGCTGCGTGCGATTGGCCGCGCCATTGCGGTTTGAATCCTAGCAGAATCACGTGGCCTTTACCTACCTCGGCATCGAGGGCGGCGATCTTGCCTTCCAGGCGATCGGGGCCGGCGAGATAGCCGCTGGCCAGCGGCGATCGGTCGCGCGGATAACGGGCGAGCACCGCGCCCTTGAAACCTGTCTTCGTGTTGAAGGCCGGGCCGCGTTCGAACATCACAATGGTGTCGGGCGAAATACCCGCGGTTAAAGGACTCTTGGCGTCTTCCACGTGTACCGTCAAGAGACATCCGGTACACATGAACTGTGCGGCCGGTAATCCGGCCAGCGCATTCTCGACCGGCAGCTTAAATTGGTTCACGGCGAACATGGACGCATTGTTGAAGGTGATCAGAGTTCCGCCCGCGTCGACGAAGTCATGTAGCTCCTGCACGCCTTCTTCGCCCAGGCCGCCGGCGTAGCGCTCGGGAATTGTCCCCGGACGCTGCCCGTCGATAATCTGGCGCTCGGAGATATCCGGAATCACGATCACGTCGTACCGCTCGCGCAGATGTCCGCCGCGGATATCGGCGTTGTAGAGGCTGGTAAACGGAAATTTGTACTGCTCGAAAATCCAGCGCGTCCAGCCTTCGTCGATGCTGGCAGTCCACGGGCGATAGAGGCCGGTGCGCAGGGCCTTCACGGTTTTGCCGGGTTCCTTGGGCGGCGCGGCGCGCAGCCAGTTCTCACTCAGGATGGAGTTCAGCTTCGAGTTATCGAGCCCCGAAGCGCCGATCTCTTCGCCGGAAAAATTCACCGTGCCATTGGCGGCCAGAATCTCGTTGACGGCGCGGAAACTGGCATTGGCGTCATGATTGAACGGCGCGGCGAGACCGGTAATTTCCTTGACCGGCCGCAACGAATCGCGAAATTGCTTAGAAAGCGGCGAGGTGACGGCGTGGGCCTCGACGCCCATCTGATACGGTAAAGTCCAGCCGGTGACGTCATAAGGCCGCTGCGTCAGCGTGGGATAGACTTGCGGCTCGAAAAGCTCTTTCACCAATCCGGCGAACGGCTGATCCATCAGAATCACCCACTCATCCGGCTTGGTCATCTGGTGAACCTCGATACCCTGCTGCATCAACTTCTCCAGCAGCAGCGCGGCCGTGGGAGCGTCATGCTGCTCGCGCGGAATCTCGTAGGCATACGGCGGCTCTTTGGTGAACTTATCGATGGTGTCGCGGGCGGCGCGGTACTTATTGTAAGTCAGTTGCTCGCGGTACTTAACCGCCATGTCGAGCACCGCCATATCGGCCTCATACATATAGAGACATGCATCGGCGAGACGCCACCATCCGCCCTTCCAGGGACTCGAATAGAGCATCTCCGTGCCCAATCCCTGACGCGCAGCGGGGAAATCTTCCACGGTATAAAAATGCGGCGTGGCGTAGCGGTAAAGCGCGGTCTCGGTGAAGAACGAAATGGTGTGGCGGAAGTTGCCGACGTTATCGATGTAGCCGGGGTACCAGACATCGAAAGTTTCCTGATGCATGGAGCCGGGCAGGTTGTGATCGTCCAGATACTGGGCGATGGTCATGCCGATCATGCTCAGCCAGCGCACCATCAGCGGGTGCATGTTGCCCGAGATCGGGTCGGCGAATGGCGGCAAGTAGATGCGTCCGGGAAACGGCGCGCTTTGATGCTGCGTGTAAAAAATCAACGGCTGGGTATCGAGAGTGGCCTTGGTGATTTCGCGCGTCTCCAGCATGTTCAGCATGTAGCCGTCGCGGTTATTGTCGTGACCCACATATTCCTGGAACAGCCAAGGCATGGGGCTCACTTCATAGGGCGTGCCGACATTTTCGCGATACCAATTGGCGACGAGATTTTGTCCATCGGGGTTGATAGAGAACCATAATTCAACGATGAGGTTTTGGCGGATGGCCTTGAATTCGGGCTCTTCGCTGGCGACCAGATCGTAACCGAGCTGGATGGTGTGCTGATGATTGGCCACTTCGCTGGCATGCAAGCCGCCATCGATGTGAATGATGGGTTTGGTGTCATGGGCCAGCGCGTGCGCCTGCTCATCGCTGATGCCGCGCGATACGGCCAGGCGGCGCGAGACGTCTTTATAGTGGTCGAGCTGTTTCAGGTTTTCGGGATCGGAGATGAAGGCGATCCACCAATCGGCGCCGTGGGTGCTTTTGCCGACATTGACCAGCTTGATGCGGTTGGATGTGGCGGCGACTTTACGGAAGTAAGCGAGAGAGTCGTCATAAGTGGCGAGGTGGAAATCGGCGCCGGGTTTGTAGCCGAGGACGGATTCGGGGGTGGGGACCTGGGCACAGGCCGCGGCGGAAAGTAATAGCAATGGGATGAGTCGCATGAAGCTCATTAGGGCACCACCGTTATTTTGTATTGGTCGAGTAAGTCATCGAGCTTCGCGGCGCTGAAATCTTTGGTGCGAAGATCTACGGCGAACTTTTGCAGTTGGGCTGAAAAAGCCGCTTCGCTGCGCGCGGCAGCGCCGTCTTCTACCTGTGCGCGGAGATCGTCGAGCTGGGGCAACCGGTCGCGCTGGAACGCATCGAGCTGATCTTCCAGCTTCTTGCCTTCCTCAGCCGCGCGCGGTCCGCGCGCCGCGAAGTAGGTCCGGTTTTGGTCCAGCACTTTGAGCAGATCGGCTTTCACCGACTCAGCTTCGCGGCGCCACGCAGCTTGTTGCGGATTGCCGCCGCCGCGTCCGCCGCCGCGTCCGCCGGCTGCTTCCGGCGCCATCGACGGATTGTAGTAGAGCGCATTGAAGAGGAACTTGTAAGTGCCGTGCGATTGCCCACGCCACTGCGGCCGGAACGCCAGCATGACGATATGGCCCTTGCCGTAATCGGCGTCGAGCGCGGCCGCTTTGCCCTCGATGAGGTCCGCCCCCAGGAGGAAACCGCTGAGCAGCGGGCTGCGGTCCTTCACATAACTGGCGAGCACGCGGCCACGGAAACCCTGTTTGGTATCGAAGACCGGATTGCGCTCAAACATAATCGCGGGGCTGGCCGGCAAACCCGCCAGCACTGGGTGATTCGGGTCCTTGATCTCTACGCGCAGCAACGATCCGGAACAGAAGAACTGAGTCTGCGGAACGCCCTGCACTACGTTGGTGAGGGCCAAATTGAATTGGTCCATGGCGAACAGCGTGGCATTGCCCAGCGTGACCAGCGTGCCTCCCGCTGTAACAAAATCGCGCAGCGCCTGCGCGCCGGTTTCGCCGATACCGCCGGCGTATTGGCCGGGCACGGAACCCGGCGCCATGCCGTCCATGATCTGGCGGGTTCCCATTTCGGCAAAAACAATGGTGTCGAAATGGTCACTCAAATGGCCGTCCTGAAGATCAGCGTTGTGCACCAGCGTGAACGGAAAACGGAACTGCTCGAAGAGCCAGCGAGTCCATCCGCTATCGATATTGCCGCCCCAAGGTTCGTAGAGCGCGATTCGCGGCTGCTTGACGGGCCATGACTCGGCGGGAGTCTCCTTGACGGATGTGGCATCGACGCCGTTCTTTTGCAGGGTGGCCGCGGCGCCGGTTACATAGACTGCGTTTTCGGTTTTGGCGAAACTGACTTTGCCGCCGGCGGCCAGAACGTCGTTGACTGCCTTAAATGCAAAGTTGGAGTTATGGGAGAAAGAGAAGACGGGGCCGGAGCCTTGGACCTTACCGGGAATTGCGGCGATGCGATCGACTTTTTGGAGCGTGCGGCGGGTTTCCGGGGAAACGGGTTCGGAGATGGCGACTACTTCGACGCCCATTTGCATGGGGAGGGTCCAACCGGTTACGTCGTAGGGCAGTTGAGAGAGGGACTCGCCGGTGGCTGGAGCGGCGGCTGCGCCGCCTCGGCCAGCCGGTGTGGCTGCGGCTGCTCCTCCGCGGCCGCCTCGTCCACCTCCTGCTGCAGCGGGTGTCGCTGCTGCTGCTGCCGGCGCCGGAGTCGCTGCCGGGGCGGCTGCACCCCGGCCACCGCGGCCGCCTCCGCCTCCACCTCCAGCGTCGATGGCTGGCGGATGTAGGTCGGGGTATTTCTGGATGTCGAATAGCTCTTTCACCAAAGCGGCGAAGGGCTGATCCATCAACACCACCCAGTCACCTTCTTTATAGGTGGCGCCGTTGGCGACGAACTGTTTGGTGGCTTGGTGGACTTCGATGCCATCGATGAGGAGCTTCTCCATCAGAACCGCGGCGGTGTTGCGGTCGGTCTGTTCGCGCGGAATCACATAGGCGTAGGGCGGGTCCTTGGTGAAATGCTCCACTACGTCATGGCCGGCGCGATAGCGGTCGTAAAGCAGTTCTTCACGATTCTTCGAGGCCGTATCGAGCACGGACATGGAAGCGGCGATGTTGTATCGCACGGCGTCGCCGAGGCGCCACCATCCGCCCTTCCAGGGGCTGGAGTAATAGACCTCAGTGCGCAGATCCTGCTTATCGCGCGGGAAATCTTCGACGGTGTAGAAGTGCGGCGTGGCGTAGCGGTAGAGCGCGGTTTCGGTGAGGAACGAAACGGTGTTGCGGAAGTTGTTCACGTGGTCGACGAAGCCGGGGTACCAATCGTCGAAGCGGCCGCGGTGCATGGCGCCGGGCATATCGTGCTCATCGAGATAGGCGGCCATGGCGGTTCCGAATACGTTGACCCAGCGGTACATCAGCGGGTGGGGATTGAGCGAAACCGGATCGCCGAAGGGCGGGATCCAAATGCGCGCGGGAAACGGGGCCGTCTGGTGCTGGTTGTAAAACACGTTGGGGTAGTATTCGAGCTCGGTGCGGGTGATGACCTGCGACTCGATCATGTTGTTCATGTAGCCGTCGCGGTTGTTATCGTGGCCGATGTATTCCTGCCACAGCGCGGGCGTGTTGCTGACCTCATAAGGACTGCCGAGATTGCCGCGATACCAGTTCACGACCTGGTTTTGTCCATCGGGATTGATGGAAAACCAGAGCAGCAGGATAACGTTGTCGAGAATGGCGGTGGTTTCGGGGTCTTTCGCGGTGACCAGATTATAGGCCAGTTGGATGGCGTGCTGTGCGGGCGCGACTTCAGTGGCGTGCAACCCGGCATCGATGTGGACGATTACTTTGCCGTTGTGCGCGAGCTCATGCGCCTGGGCCTCGGTGAGTCCTTTGACCAGGGCGAGGCGGCGGGCCGTATCCTTATACTTATCGAGGCTGGCGAGGTTTTGGGCGGAGGAGATGACGGCGATATACCAATCGAGGCCGCGCGTGGTGTTGCCCACGTGTACCAGCTTGAGCTTAGGCGTGGCCTGCGCCAGCTTCTGAAAATAGCCGAGCGATTCGTCATAGCTGGCGAGATAGAAATCGTCACCGGGCTTGTGGCCGAGGACGGATTCGGGAGTAGGGACCTGGGCCAGCGCAAGACAGGCCGGCAACAGGAGCAGGGCCGCGAGCTTCATAAGAGAACAAGCGTATCATGCTCCAGGGTTGAGGCGCCTGGCAGACCGATTGGGCGCGTTACGGGGGATCTGTCAGCGACTCCCACAAATGCGCCCCCACTGCGAGGGTAGCAGACGAGGGACGCTGCGGATTGGCGTAGCGAAGGCTAAGTGTATTGGAATGAGCGTGAAATATTTCTGCGGGCCGCGTGACTCAAGGGCGCTGATTCGAGAAGCGCTGGGCTACTGTCCGTTTGTGGGATTGGGTTCGTTTTGCGTGACAGGGGTGGGCTGGCTCGTTTAGCCGCGAAATGACCGAATCCGGTGAGAGGAAGGCCCCTCTTCAAGTATAGAGGACGGGGAAAAATGGTTTGGCTGTTTCGGCATTGTTTTCATGGAGATACGGGCTGTGATCGGCATTGCAGGAGGGCCGGGGCTGGCATTTGGGCCACGAATGAATGCGAATAAGTTGTTTAGTTTCTGTTATCTAGAGTACTCAGTAATGGTACCGAGCCTGGAGGAAGTCAATGGCTTCATCCGTGACGGTACACCAGCCGATGTTCCTGGCTGATGCGGCGCGACCAGCATCCTGCCAGCATATATCGAAGAGGCTCAGTCTTTCCAAATCCAGAACTCTGATTGCGGTGTGCGTTCGGTTCTGACCCAAAACGTAGGTCCTGCAGGCACCCACGTTGAAAGACCGCGACCCCACTTAGGATCTCGCCTCAGCCAGAATCTCTCGACGCAGCGCCGCTGCCGTTCCCAGCTTGGTCCGCCCTTGCTCCGCTAGCCGTAACGCCGATTGGAGACGCCGTGCGTTGCGTGGCGAACGCAGGAGGTGAGCAGTCTCGATGAGACCGGCGAGTTCGGCGGCCGGAAGGAGGGCGACGTCGCGCGCTCCCCGCCGCCGCACGATTACGGTTTCCTGCTGATCTACCACCTGATCGAGAACGCCGGCCAGATTTTGACGGAGGCTGGTGTAGGTTGTTTCACTCGGCATGAGGCGCCTAAGTCGTATTGTACGGGATTCCTGTACGGAAGCGGCGGTCAGAGTATTGGCTCACGCGTCGAGTTTTACGCAAGGCGGCCGCATGTTTCTCAACAATGACCCAGTGATATGCTCGAAGAATGATTTCCCGCATCGTGATCGAGCCCGGAAAACGGTCCGGCCAGCCGTGTGTCCGCGGGTTACGAATCACTGTATGGGATGTGTTGGCTTGGCTCGCTGGAGGCATGACGGAACAGCAAATTCTTGACGATTACCCGGAACTGGAACCCGACGATTTTCCCGCAGTGTACGAATTTGCGGCCAGAATGGGTAAGCGCGTGGCTCTGTGAAGTTGCTGTTCGACGAGAACTCTCGCGTAAGCTATGGGAAGTAATCGCGCCAGATGGTAGAATCAGCCTCGCGGCATGCCCACAATCAGCAAATTCTATGGGATCTTGATCCGCATGTTTTTCAACGATCACCCGCCTCCGCATTTTCACGCCCGATACGGCGAATTTGAGGCAACCATCGACATCAGCACGCTCGGCGTTCTCGAAGGGCGGTTGCCGGCGCGCGCTTTGCACCTCATCCAGGAATGGGCGATGATACATAAAGAAGAATTGATGGATGACTGGCGGCTTTGCCGCGAAAATGCGCGGCCGTCGAATATCGAGCCGCTGCCCTGATCGGGAGGTTTGCCGAATGTATTGGGACGTCGTCGAAGTGGTACCGGAGCCTGAGCACTGCCTTTTTGTGCGGTTCAAGGATGGACTGAACGGCCGGGTTCGATTGCGTTTCGAAGATTTGACGGGCGTACTGGCGCCGTTGCGCGATATGCAGTTCTTCCAGCGGGTCTATATCGATGGTGGCGCTGTCACATGGCCGGGCGACATCGATCTAGCGCCGGACGCGATGCATGCCCAGGTGGCGGGCGAACAGGCCGAGCGGGAACGGGCATCGTAGGGTGTGTGTGGGGTGGGGACGGTGACTGCATGCCGGCTTTTCGGGGCCGATCCGGACAAGTTCGCCAAGCTCTCTTATGGACCTCCAGAGCGGCAGGCACCCAAGGCGTCTTCTCGCTCGGGCTCTCTCCGCGAGCGCCGTCTCACTGTAGGAATCCCGTCGGCTCAGGGCTAGCCAAACGGATCGGCACCTCCGCGAAATCGGCCGACGGGGCTGCCTTCGCAGAGCCTGAAGCCAGCCGTCCTACCTGCGCTTCTTCGAGCGGCGTTTCTTACCCGACCCTGAGGACCGAGCGCTCGGCCCGAGCTTCTTCAAGCGAGAATCCAGGAATCGGGGATCTTCGCTTGTAATTCCTACCGTCGCGCAGATCCGCTGCCGATCCTCCCTCTCCGACGGGAAAAGGGCAAAATAGTTGTACACCAAGTCCTGAACTATCTGGTATCCAAAGATGTTATCTCTGAGCTTATCATGCACCAGGCGTTCAACTGTCGAGCGTTTAATCTCGTGGAAATGGTCGATCTTAATGGTAAGGTCAATCAGCTCAGCCGATACGGAATTCCCGAGTCGGCCCAGGACGTCCTGATAGGTTCTCTCAAGCTGATTGTGGCCCACCGCTCTAGACGTCCGCCGAATGACGCCGAGCGCCGCGCCAAGGCAAAGCCACAGCAGAAACTGGTTAGCGTCCTTCGGTGTCTTCGCACTCGCTTCGCCGCCACGCCTGTCCTTGATCAACTCCTCAATGGCTTCCTGGAACTCAGCAAGATTGACCTCCGAAATCTGGAAAACTGCCCGCAGCGCACGTAGTCCAATCGAGTAACACTCTTCAGCAAGGTCGCTCTTCAGTTTGGCCGGGAGTTGGCCCGGCGAGTCTTTTAGAACCTGGCCCAGAACTTGCATTGTCTTGAGCGCGATATTAATCTTGAGATAGTCCTGAAGCTCCTCGCTATACCTCACCTTCGCGGGCCGTGGATAAAAATTGGGTTCAGGGCCATTCTCGGCATCGAGGGTCCGAAGCAACTCGTCCCGCCTTTTTTCTGGGGCCGGGTCCGGTAAAGTCAGCCTGGGCTTCTTTTCATAAAGTTTGTTCAAAAACTCGACGTGGGACGCAAGATTGCACGGTTCATATCCAGCATATATTTGTTTTGAATTCTGAAGCAGGTATTCTATTAGCTCCTCGTCCTTCTTGAAATACAAATAAAATGTTAGGATGCTCACGTACGGCTCGAAATAAATATTATCGGCGATTTCCCGCAGTTCAGCCTGCAGGCGGGCCCGTAGGGCGCTGTCTTTCCTACCCTCGATGTTGTCACGGAAAAAGCGAGCAACGAAGTAAAAATAATAGTGCCGATACCTGAACTCGACGGAGCCACCCCTGGCAATTAAAAGCTGGGCGCCAGTCAGATCGTTTAGCAAGGTATCCGCGTTCAGAGTGAGGCCATACTCTTCGACGTATTCGGTCGTTATGCGATCAAATTCCGCGCGGCTAATCTCCTCGGCGTCGATGCGAAACTGTGCATATGCAAGATGTCCAAGATAAGTCGACATCGTGCCGATGTCCGTTATCTGCCTGCTAACATTAGCAAGGGCTCTAGTAATAAGGGAATCGTTAAGGTAGCCGTAGGTCCCGCTGTTGACGGCCTGGTCTGGATTTACCTCACCTGCCTGCAAAATCAGCAGCACGATAAGAGGATAGGCCGGGATCAACTCTCCGCGAAGAATGGTGTCAACAACCCGCTCCCTTCGCTCGACCTCCTGAAAGGCCTCAGGCTCGGTAATCTGGTATTCCTGCCCGAGCCAAACCCATCGCTGGATCATCTGTCTACGCAAGCGAAACCCTAGAGGCCTCACCTCGCAGTGATCAAAATCAACGAAGGCACCCACTTCTCGGCTCTCTTCTGAAAGCTCTTCGTACCTGAAAAGATCGTCCGCAAAGACGACGATGATGCCAAATACGCCCTCCGCTTCCTTGATGAGCCTTGCTTGGGCCTTGGCGTTATACTCGAACGCCTGAAAATTGTCGAGAATTAGCACCTTCTTTTCAACGGGTAGCTGCGAGTACTCGTTTACGACGGAGTCGCTATACTGCCTAGCGACCGCCCTGTCAACCGCGTCGCGAAGTGCGTCGCGCGTGTACCCGCGCATCTCGTTTCCTTCGATCAGGATCGGCGTCAGGTGATGAATTACTTGGAAATCTGAGTAAAGCGCTCGAGCAATTGAAGTCTTGCCCGACTCATGTGGGCCGATTATCAGCGCCTTCTTGATTTTTATAAAATGGTCGACGACATTCTCGCCGTAGATCGTCGATGGGGCGGACGTGTCCCCCCGAAGCCGTTTGTCGAACATCCGCTGGCGAAGGTCCGGATACAGGAACAGGTCGCGAAGGCGGAGGTCCCTTCGTCGGGGATGTTTGAAACCCCGTCCGGGAGCGCTGAGGTCGTTGTTGAATTGGTCGTTGGACTGGAAGCGGCGACTATATGTGCCGCCGTTCCGTATCATCGCCCGGGCTCCGCCCTTGTGCGTAACGTTGTAGGAGGTCCCGTGAAAGCTGAACTGAAGTACCTCCTGTTGCCTCGCAGGGAAGTCGAGCCTCACCAGGTTGAAGGAACTCACGCCGTCTCCCTGCAAGACTGCCCCTTCAACGTATTGCACCTCCGTGATATCGGTTTTTTTGCGTTGGTAGTGGTCCGCGGCGTGCTCGTGGCCGGTCATGATAAGGTCGCTGTGCTTTTCGATCTCAGATTGAATTCTGCGTCGGTTCGTGGGGTCGAACCACCCGTACGGGTGATGAAGAATGGTAATGACAAAGGAGTCGCCCGCGTCCTCGCCGCCGGACTCTCCTATTCTAGCCGCGACCTTATGAGAGACTCGAATTTGCCCCTGCTCTTCGTTTTTCCTCGAGAGCCAGGCGGTATTGAGGCATTCGATTCGCAATTCTACGCCCCCAGCCTGATATCTCATCTTCTGGTGCAATTGGTCTCCCGAGGAGCCTTCCATGTAAGGCCCGACGAACGTGAAGAATGCTTGCTGAACCGAAAGGCAGTGTTGCGCAGCCTCGTGTTTGTCATCCTGAACCTCGTCGAGGAGAGTGTCAATTTGGCCGAGTACAATAGGCCGAAGTCTAGACTCAGAGCGAAAGTCGCAGTCGTGATTACCAGGTATGATCACTACCTCCACGCGCTGAGCCCATTTCCGGAGAGATATCAAAAGCAGGCGAACAAAGGTGTCCGCCAGCTCGTACTCTGCGGCGCTGCCCGAGAAGGCGATATCCCCAGTAAGGAGGACGATTAGGAGCTCGCAGTCTGACGCCTCGGACCTGATCGCCGCATCTAGTGCCCCGATTTTGTTTAAGATCACGCGATTTTCGGCTTTCAAATGAATATCGCTTAGCTGCGCGATCGCTATTCTACCAGCGGCCAAATTATCACCCCCTATGATTATTCCAGAGGATTCATTGTACACCCCAACTTTCTTTTTGCTAGGCGGAAGGCGGCCTCCGGCGAGGATGTCCGTCCAAACGGACAAGTTGTCGTGGAAACGGCCCCGCGAATTGCTCCCGGGGAGTCCCCGTCGGGGAGGCTTCGCCGCGTCAATTCCCATAAACGCTTTCCGTCGCGCGCCGTACCAGCGCCAGACTGGTTCCATGGATCGCAAGGCGACTGTCGTGATCGAAGAGGACGAGCACGGATTCTACGCGTGGTGTACGCAGTTGAAGGGCTGTCAGTCGCAGGGAGCGGCACTTGAAGAGGCGATCGCCAGCATCAAGGAGGCCATTGAACTCTACCTCGAAACCTTGCCGCTCGACGAACGTGACGCGCTGCTCAGCCGCGAGATCCTGACCACCGCCGTTCAGGTCGATGCCTAAGCTGCCGCGATGGACTGGCTCGGTTGCGGAGCGGGCCCTAATGGCAGTTGGGCTTGAGCACCTTCGATCCAAGAGCAGTCCCCGTTTGCACGCCGCGAGCCCCTCATTCACCACGTTGGCCAGCTATTTTGCCCGCCCCACCGGCTTGTCGCATCGCGCGACGAATGATCGCTCACGCTGGCAGTTCGACCTCGATCTCCCGTACGGTTGAACCCGCTGCCCGATCTGTGTGCAAGGCTTCCCAGTAGAGCTGGATAGCCTCTTTGGCGCGGGCGGTTAGCTCCTCTATCGAACTCCCGGTGACCAAAATCGTGGGAAGTTCTGGCACGTATCCGCTATAGCCGGCGTTGTCGCCTTCGATGACTAGAGAGTACGTTCGGATCACTTAATCGGCCTCCTTGATACCAGTTTGGCGCAAAACGGCGCGATACGTCCCCGGTCGAACGTCGTCGCCGAGTTTCCCCGATACAACGGTAATACGGCCCTCGGGGCTTTGGAATATCCGATGGTCGCCAGAGGTTCGGACGTGACGCCAGCCGGCATTCTCCAGTATCCGGATCAGTTCACGCACCTTGACAGCCACGAACACATGGTACGACGTTCACCATAAGGACGAAAAACGCGGAAGCCGCGGAAGTGAATCCCGACGTCGTTGTCCCCGAGGCTTTCCAAGAGGCGTAATTTCAGCGCTCCAGCTCCGGCCTTTCATGTGATTATTGGTCTCAGATGAATTTTCCGAAGTTCTGGGCAATGGGGCGCTCCGGAGCTTTTGCGGTCTGGCGGTGGTCCGATAGCAGCATTGCGGAGGCGCGGCGCGCGGCGCAGGCGGCCGCCGAGCAGCTAGCGGCAAGCTTCGCGGCCGGTCGACTGTCGAATAGGTATGGATACGGGGACCGGCCGATGCGCGAGCCGGTGCTCCGCGAGATGCACGACCGGTGGGGAAAGGTGACGTCGGTGGTGACGCGGAATTCGTACGGGTGCCAGGTGTTGAATTGCGCCGTCGCACTATTTGTGGACGTGGATTTTCCTCCGCAGAAACAGAAGAGCGGCGGACTGCTCGGGGGGTTGTTTGGACGCCGTGGGGCGGGGGCGGATGATCCGGAGAAGGCGGCGGTCGCCAGGGCTGCCGCATGGGCGCAGAGCAATCGCGGATGGAACTGGAGGATTTATCGCACCAAGGCGGGGCTGCGGCTGCTGGCGACGCACGCGTTGTTCGATCCGGCGGATCCGGTATGCGAGCGGGTTTTCTCGGCGGTGGATGCGGATCCTTTATATCGCAGGCTGTGCCAGACGCAGAAGTGCTTTCGCGCCCGGTTGACGCCGAAGCCTTGGCGGTGCACGGTTCCTCACGTGCCCGCCCGGTGGCCGTTTGAGGACGCGGCGCAGGAACGGCAATTCGGGGATTGGGATGCGCAGTACGCGGCGGCGTGCAAGACCAAGGCAACGTGCCGTCTGCTGGAGAAGGGCTCGGGAGAGGTGCATGCGGAGTTGCAGGAGATGGTCGCGTTGCATGACGAAATGACGCGGGCTTTGTCGGCGGAGCTGGAGTTGGCTTAGGTTGGTTTGTGGGGAGTGTCGTGAGTTGTGGGCGATGGGCTGTCGGCTGACTGTCGCGTCGATCCGGGGGGCAGGCGGGTTGCCAACCCGCCGCAGGTTAACAACCTGCCCCACAACTGCAAGCCGCTAGTTGAGCGACTTTCGAGAGGCCGTTCGCGCCGGGAGCCAGAGCAGCCAGAATAGTCCCAGCGCCACGGCGGCGCCGGCGAGCAAGTACATGGGCCAGGGTCCGAGCGCATCGAGCAGGGACGCGTTCTTGGGTTTTCTGCATAGGAACATGTAATCGGCGCCGGTAACCTTGTCGAATATCCCCAATGCGGCGGCATAGGCCAGCAGCCATGCGAAAGCGCGCCAGACTGCACCGGGGCGAAGCGCCGCGACGCGGCCGAACACCAGGACGCATACGGCAACCACGATGCCTCCGTGCCCGAGGAAGAAATAGATCGCCGGATAGGACGGCCAGGGCGACCAGAGATCCGGCGTGATTACGGCCATGCCAGCACCTGCCAAGCCAGCGAAGTAGGCGAACTCGACGACGCCGGGCGCGAGCGTGAGGCAGGCGGCGACGGACAGCCAGACAGTGAGGTCGCAAAGCTGCAGCGGCAGGTTGGTGAGATGAACGCCTTCATGCGAATAGCGGAACCACCACCAGATGAATTCGTTGGCGGCGAGTCCGATGCCGAGAGTGAGACGCGTGGCTTTGCGGGAGATGCGGCGCGTGCGGGTTAGTAGAGACAGGACGATGGCCGCCAGGGCGATAGCCGCGGTGATCGTGAGATGGAGGGGCGATAGGAGCGGCACTCAGCGATTGTATAGCAATGGGGGATTGAGATCGCCGGCGCTACGGGAGATACACTGAACTGGTGAACCGGCGACTCCCTATCTGGCTGCGGCAGGTGATGTATAACCTGCGCGGGGGCTTCCTGGTTCGTCCGCTGGCGATCGCCATCACTCTCGGCGGGGCCGGCGCGGCGCTTTCCTCGCTGGAAGAATCCTCGCCGGCTTTCTCCACCTCGCACGCCGATCCGCAGGTCGCCCAGATCATTCTCGCAGGGATCGCGGCATCCATTATGACGGTCGTTTCGATCGTCTTCGCCATTCTGTTGATGTCGCTCACGCTGGCGTCCATGCAGTTCTCGCCGCGCATCATCGTGAGCTTCTCGCGCGACCGTGTCACGCAGTGGACTCTCGGCATCTTTCTGGGCACGTTCTGCTACTGCATGGCCGCGCTGCCGGCGGCGCACTCCCTGCCCCGCCCCGAGGCGCCGTGGCTCACCGTGATGGGCGCAATGGCTCTGGCGCTGGTTTGCGTCGCCTGGCTGCTCTTTTTCATTCACCACATTTCGCACGCCATCAGCGTGAGCCATATTGCCGACCGGATCGCTTCGGAAACCGAGGCCGTGATGCGCGATGTTATGCCGAATCCGCGCCGTCAGACCCTGGTTGCGGAACCGCCGGTTGCTTTCGACCCGGAGGCATGGCATAGCGCGGTCTTAAGCGAGACCTCCGGCTATATCCGGTTCATCGACGTGCGGCGGTTGGTTGCGCTGGCCAAATCGTCCCACGTAAAGGCGCGCGTGGTGCGGCGCGCCGGTCAGTTTGTGCCGGCGGGGACGCCGCTGCTGACCATTTATAAAGGCGAACGGCTGTCGGCCGAAGCCGCGGGCGAGCTGCGCGGCGGCTTTGACATCGGTCCTTCGCGCACGCTGCAGCAGGATATCGAATTCGGCGTGCTGCAGATTGTCGATATCGCGCTCAAGGCCATCTCGCCCGCGGTCAACGACCCCACCACCGCCATCAACTGCATTGACCAGTTGAGCCGCATTCTGATTCGGGTAGCCGCGCAGGAGCCTCCCGAGCCGAATTATTATGATCCGCCGGGCGTGCTCCGGCTCACTCTGCCGTGGATCGGTTTCGATGGGTTGCTCGATTCCGCATTCGAGCAGATCCGGCTTTACGCGAAAGGCGATATGGCGGTAAGCCTGCGCTTGTTGCGCGCCTTAGCGGATATTGCCGCGTCTACGCCGGTGGCGGAATTCCGCGCTGAAATGTTGGAGTGCGGCCGCCGCATCGTGGCCGGCTGCGCGGAGAAGCTCGGCGAACATGAGCTGCGGCCGATGCGCGGGCGGCTGGAGACTTTGGAAGAGATCGCGGTTAGTTAGCAGGCCCCGGAATCGGCGGGTGTACGGGCGCGGCGGAAGAACCGGCAGCCCCACTTTCCGCTTTCAGCTTGCTGACGGCGGCCATCGTCTTTTGCCACTGCTTGGGATCACGCTTGGTGGCGAATGGCAGGTCCAGGTTCCGGTAGTAAGCGAGAATATCAGCCCGAATCTTGGGGTCCACTGCCGCGGCATCGTACTCTGCGAGTCTCACCGCCAGTTGGGCGTATGCCTTGTCCGCCAGGGTGTAGGTGGCGGGTTGGGCGGGTTCTCCGGTATCGAAATTCATGTTGGCAAGTTGCAACTGTCCGTTGCCCACTTCGGCCAAGAGGCCCCGATAACTGGTTAGGGTCTTGTCGAAACTGTCCTCGAACCACTGAGTGGTTTGAGGCGTCGGCGGCTTG